>Ga0310811_10010467_pt1 | contig 11984 bp, 9 predicted proteins | sample YCmetagenome_FD_207642 | JGI IMG/M metagenome (GOLD analysis project Ga0310811, IMG submission 207642) | Soil microbial communities from experimental microcosm in Duke University, North Carolina, United States - YC | ecosystem: Engineered > Artificial ecosystem > Soil microcosm > Unclassified ...
TTTGAAGGACGCTGGATGTCGATCTTCGCCGTCAACAAGCTGGCCACCAACACCCGCGTAGCCGAGGCCGTGGATATGGGAGCGCGCTGACCATGAGCGCCGCGCCCCGTCCCGCCATCTCGGTCGTCAGCACGCTGTACCGTTCCGCATCCTATCTGCAGGAATTCCATCGCCGCACGGTCGAGACGCTGAAGCGGCTGGGCTTTGACGATTATGAGATCGTCTTCGTCAATGACGGTTCGCCCGACCAGTCCCGCGCCGTGGTGCTGGAGCTTTCGCAAGCTGATCCGCGCATCGTGCTGGTCGATCTCTCGCGCAATTTCGGCCACCACAAGGCGATCATGACGGGGCTTTCCTATGCGCGGGGCCGTATCGTCTTCCTGCTGGATTGCGATCTGGAAGAAGATCCGGAACTTCTGGAAGCCTTGCAGACGCGCATGAAGGAATGCGGCTGCGACGTGGTCTATGGCGTCCAGGCGGTCCGCCGCGGCGGCTGGTTCAGCCGGCTGAGCGGGAATCTCTATTTCAGTCTAATGAACGCTGTTTCAGGCATAGACTTTCCCCGCAACGTCCTGACCTTGCGGCTGATGACGCGGCGTTACGTGGACAGCCTGCTCCTGCACCGGGAGCGCGAGCTTCTGATCAGCGGCATCTGGCATCTGACCGGTTACGAGCAGGTCCCCCTGCCCGTAACCAAGCACGACACAAGCCCCTCCACCTACTCGCTGCTGCGGCGCTTTTCGCTGGTGCTGATGGGCGTCATATCCTTCAGCGACCGTCCGCTGCGCTGGATATTCTATACGGGCTTCGCGGTGCTGTTCTTTGCCTTTCTCTACATCCTCTACGTCCTGGGAGCATATCTGATCAATGGCGGGGGTGTGAGCGGCTACGCTTCGCTTATCCTGTCGATCTGGATTATCGGCGGGCTGAACTTCCTGTTCCTCGGCACGATCGGCATATATGTCGCCACGATCTTCTCCGAAACCAAGCAGCGGCCCTACACCATCGTGCGCGCAGTCTATCGTGGCGGGGATGAGGATGAGGCTCGATGACGCCGCTGTTTGACGCCAACGCCCACCCAGGATTGGCCACGGCGGAGCGTGCGGAAAGTTTCACCGCCTTCAAGGCGCTGCTGCAAGAAGCCGGTTTCCGCGGCGCCTGCGCCGTGGGGCCGACCTGATGGCGATCGGCTATCGCGCCATCAAGATTCATCCGCGCCTCAGCGGCCTGTCGGTGCGCGATGAGCGATTCGCGCAGCTTTTACGCGCCGCGGCCGCTGCCGGCGTCACGGTCTTTCATTGCTGCTACCAGTTTTCCGCCGACGCACGCCACCCGGTCGATCCGCTTCCGGTCCTAATGGAGGCGGTCGCCGGCGCGCCCGGTCTCAGGATGGTGCTGCTGCATGGCGGCACGGTGGAATTGTTGCGCTACGCCGAAGCGATCCGCTCCAACCGCAATCTTCTGCTTGACCTGTCCTTCACCCTGAACCGCTATGCCGGAAGCTCACTGGACCAGGACATCACCTACCTTTTTCGGACCTTCGATCAGCGCATTTGTATCGGCAGCGACTATCCCGACTATGCTCCGGCACAGGTCCGGGAGCGGTTCGAGCATTTCGCCGCCGGCCTCGCCCAGGACAAGCAGGACAATATCGGCTGGCGCAATATCAGCTCCCTGCTGGAGACCGCCTAGGTCTGGACGACATAAAGATTGCTGAAAGCGGCCAGGCGGCCCCGCTCGTCCTGGAAATCCATGATTTCCTGGGGATCGACATCTTCCACCGCATGCTGGATGCGGCCATCGAAAATCACCACCGAGCCGAAACCCCCAACCTCGTCGGTATTGAGCTTCTCGCCTTGTTTGGTGACGAGCACTCCACCCCCGTGGAGGAAATCCCGCCCCTTAACACTCAAAGGCACCATAATTTGATAGAAGGGCAGATCGCCCAGCTTCAGAGGAAAATGGGTATCCCGGTGCATCATCATGAACCCGCCTCCGCGCGGATAATGATGAACGCGGCACGCATTCCAGAATTTGTCGCGCGTCGGCTCGTCGCCAAAATCAGGCGCCACTTTCATGAGCTGGTTGCGCAGCGTGTTCATGAATCGGAAGAGATCGGCCAGCGCCGGACAGGGTGACACAAAAGCATCGAAATAAACCGCCTGCAGCAGCTGGGCATAGGACTCGCCAACGCCATTCTGCGAGCCGATCACCATTTTCTTCCAAGGCCCATTTTTCAAATCGGCGAAGGAAAAACGCTTCTTGGGCGGTTGTGAGCGGGTGGCGCGAAAAGCCGTCACATACTCCTCCCGCGCCCGCAAACACAGCGCCTCCAACCCCTCAGGACGCAGGATGATATAGCCTTTGTCCGCCAGCTCGCGGTCTATGGCGGCAATGTCATCTGGGGCAAATGTATGCATGGCGGCTTTTCGGACTGGTGCCATCCCCAAATATGGGATAACCCCTTTCATGACAACCCTTTTATGGCCGCTTGGCCTGCGGGGTTCGGGGTGATACCAACCGGCATGGCTGAAAAAATCCCGTTCAACCGGCCGTCGCTGGTCGGCCGCGAGATGGAGTATATTCGCGAGGCGTTGGCGTTGAGCCAGCTGGCGGGCGACGGCGTCTTCACCAAACGCTGCAATGCCCTGATCCGGGAAAAAACCGGGGCGGCGGCGGCGCTGCTCACCCATTCCTGCACCGCCGCGCTTGAGATGGCCGCGATCCTCTGCGACCTGGGGCCGGGCGATGAAGTGATCATGCCCTCGTTCACCTTTGTCTCAACCGCCAATGCTGTGGTCTTGCGGGGCGCGACGCCGGTGTTCGTGGACATCGATTCCCGGACCCTGAATATCGATCCGGCGCAGGTTGCGCGCGCCATCACCCCTAAAACCCGCGCCATTACGGCCGTGCATTACGCCGGCGTGGTGGCGGAGATGGACAGTCTTGGCGAGATCGCGCGGGCGCACAGCCTGGTGCTGATGGAAGACGCCGCGCAGGCCTATGGCTCGACCTATCGCGGGCGCCAAGCCGGCTCGCTGGGCGACATGGCGGCCTTCAGCTTTCACGAGACCAAGAACATCATCGCCGGTGAAGGCGGCGCCCTGGTGCTGAACCGGCCCGAGCTGATAGAGCGGGCGGAAATCATCCGCGAGAAAGGCACGAACCGGTCGCGTTATTTCCGCGGCCAGGTCGACAAATACTCCTGGGTGGACCTGGGCTCTTCCTTCCTGCCCGGCGAGCTAGTGGCAGCGTTCCTGGCAGCGCAACTGGAAGAAGAAGAACACATTCGCGCCACCCGGCTGGCGCTGTGGCAACGGTATGACGATGTCTTCCGGCCGCTGGCGGAAAAAGGCCGTATCGGGGTCCCTTTCATTCCCGGCCACGCCACAACCAACGGCCATATCTATTATCTTCTGCTGCGCGACCTGGATGACCGGACAGCCTTTATCGAGCATATGAAGGCTGCCCAGATCACCACGCCCTTTCACTATGTCCCCCTGCACAGTGCGGAAGCCGGGCGCCACTTTGGCCGCACGCCCTTCGCGCTGCCCGTCACGGACAATGTGGCGGAAAGGCTTGTCCGCCTGCCCTCCTTCCTCACCCTGGGCGAAGATGCCGATCACGTCATCAATCGCGCGCTTTCTTTCCTGAGCCGGAGTTCGTGAGCCCCCGCGTGGAGACCGCCAGAAAGGAAACCCCCTTTGTTCTGGCCGGGGCCGCACTCATCGCGGCGCTCACCATGGCCATCCTTCACACCCAGAACCCCAGCCTCGCCTTTTCTTATCGCGACGGCGTCGATGCGATCGGCATGCTCGCCTACGTCCGCGAGGCGGGCTTTTCCTTCTCCCTGCCATTCGCCAATCTTCAAACGCTGGGCGGGTTTGCCAACCAGGACGCCTGGCTTTCACCCACCCAGTGGCCGGCCCTGCTGTTTGGAACACAGCAGCCCGTCCTGGATGCCTGCTACGTTCTTTGCGCGGTGGAGCTTTATCTCTCCACCTATCTCCTGGCGCGCCGTCTGGGCAGCCCGAAAGATGTCGCCGCGCTGGGCGGACTTCTGCTTCCCCTGTTTGCGCTACCGTTGGTCTGGCCCGCCGGACCGTTCAGCACGCTTTTGACCTTCAGCACGATTCTCGGCGACTTCATCATTCTGAACAATTTGCTGCTGGCTGGCGTGGTGCACCTGTATCTACCGGGACGCGTGTCGCCGTGGAGCTATGTTCTTGTGGGGGGGTGCGGGCTGTGGCTGGTGCTGCTCACGCCGTTGAGCGCAATCCTTGCCGTTCCACTTGACGCCATCACTTGCATATTTCTCTCACTGCGCGCGGCCGGAACCGAGCGATTTTGGGCGCGGCAATTTCTGGCATTCGCGCTGTTTGCCGTGCTCCTGGCGCTGCTGGGACCCCATGTGTTTGGCCTGTTTGCCAACACCTCATCATTCCTCTTCAAGTCGGAACTGATCGGCGACACCTTTACCAGCCCCTGGCCTTATCTTCCGGCGTCGTTTCGCACGCTTGCCAATGCGATCGCGACCTTCGCTCTTGTGCTGCTGTTATGGGCGGCACATCGATTGTACGGACGCAGAAACGGAAAATTCTCCACCATCCTGCTCTGGATACTGGGACTTTTTGGGGCCTTTGCCTTCCTGGTCTCAGCGCTGTTCGTTCTGGTGGCCAAAGGCAATGGTACATTTCCCCGGCCATTCTATTTCGAAATCGCGGCATGGCCCTTTTACGCGCTCTGGCTGGCGTTCATCTGTTGCGGGCTTTGGCGGTGGATTTGCTCCGCGCCGCCGCTGGCGGCCCGCCCGGCACTGCATGGCTATTTGCTGCTGACACTTTTTACCGCCTTGGCCGTCCTGATGATGATCGTCACGCCACAGCGGTTTGAAACAACCGTCATGCCCTATCGGCCGTTGGCAGACCCGATTGTGCAGTTTCTCCAGGCCAAGCTCGGTCCGCTCTCCGGACCTTATGCCGGTCAGGTGGCGAATTTTGCCGGTGGCGCCGACAATATCGGCGATGTCCTCGCTTATGACCGCCAGGTCGGACGCAGCGTGGGCAACGCCCATCGCGGCGAGACCTTGCGCTATTTCGGCATCCGAACCCTGGACGAAGAAAGCGCTACCATCGCACCGGCGAAGTATCTGCTTCTGACGCGTTTCCTGGCGCGGCCGACGGACCTGCAGTCACGCGCCCTGCTGGTCTTCAGCAAGCCCGCGCAGGCGCCGCTGGCGGCGCTGGGTGTTCGCTATGTCGTGACGGATCGGACGCTCCCCGCGCCCGCCGCACTGCGCCTTAAGGAAGAGATTGCGGGCACGGGAACGCACTTCGTCTATGAACTGGAAAATGTGAATCTGGGAACCTATGCGCCGACCGTCGCCCGCGTGGCCGGCACGCCAGAGGCGCAACTGCGCGCGATTCTGCAGCCGGACTTCGATTTTCGGCGCGATGCGATTGTCGATGCGCCCATGCCGCCGCTTTCTCCCGCCAAGAGCACCTTCTTCGCGCATCCCGGCGGCTACCGCATCCATGCGACCAGCGAAGGCACGTCACTGATCGTTCTGCCCGTCATTTATTCGAACTGCCTGCGGTGGCAGAACGAAGCTCCCGGCGCGCCCGCCCGGCTTATTCGGGTGGATTTCGGGTTGACCGGCCTTCTGTTCGACCGCCAGGCCGAAGGCCGAATCGCTCCGGCGCAGTCCCCTTTCGTGAATCCCTTCTGTGGCATTGCCGACTGGCGGGCGATGCGCAGCCTCTCGTCCCGGGTGCGGGACATCTGGCCGGCAGGCGCCAGGTAGGCCTTCAGACGCGTCCGCCGCTCCGCAAGCTCCGCCGCCAGGGTGGTGTGGATTTGACACCCAAGACCCGGATTGTTATCAACCAGCCGGGCCCGGACCTCCACCCTGCAGCCATAAAAATACCCTATAACAGGTTGTTTTTGCTGGTAAATTTGTTGAGATCAACCACGGGTATGAAGCAAGTCCCGGGGCACCCTACTGTGTCAAGACCATGACGGTTCCAGTCGAAGCCGAAGACAATCCTCACACGGTGGTGCTGTACCCCCGTACCGGGCTTTCGGCGCTGGACCTGGGCGAGGTCTATGCCTATCGCAACCTGCTTTACCTGTTCTTCTGGCGCGACATCAAAACCCGCTACAAGCAGTCCTATCTGGGCGGGGTCTGGATCGTACTGTCACCGCTGGTGTCGACAGCGATCTATTCGGTGCTGCTGGGTTATCTGGCCCGCTTTCCCTCCGATGGCGTGCCCTACCCCCTCTATGTGCTGATCGGCATAACACCCTGGCAATTCTTCAGCCGCTCACTCAGCGGCGTCAGCACCAGCCTTGCGGACCAGCAAGTACTGATCAACAAGATCTATTTTCCACGCATCCTGGCACCGATGGCCTCGGTGCTCAGCGCCGCGTTCGATTTCGGCATCATGCTGGTGATGATGTTCGTGGCGATGCTCGTTCTGGGCATTTATCCTTCGCCGCGGATCGTGCTGGCATTTCTGTTTGTCTTGCAAATGGCCTTGCTGGCTTTGGGCCTCGGCTTGATTCTGACCGGCCTAGACGCGGTCATGCGCGACGTGCGTATCGCGCTGAACCTGGTGCTGCAGGTCTGGTACTTCCTCTCGCCTGTCATCTATCCGATCAGCGTCGTGCCGAAACATCTGCTGACATTTTATTATCTCAATCCCGTCGCGCCGCTGATTCAGGGCTTCCGTTGGGCCCTCTTGGGCGGGACCGTCACGCCGCCTCCCTTGTGGAGCATCCTTTCGTCCGGCGCCTTTACCCTCGTCCTCCTGTTCGTTGGCACGCTCTTCTTCCAGAGGGTTGAGCGCACCATCGTCGATCATCTCTAGGCCGGCCACATGTCCAAGCCCGTCATCACGGTCGAGCATCTGTCAAAATATTACCGCCTGGGGCAGATGAAATCGGCCCAGAGCAGCCTGCTGTCCCTCAAGAGCCTGTTCGGCGGCCGCCGCGGCCACGACCCCAGTCGCGACCTCTGGGCGCTGAAGGATGTTTCCTTCGAGGTTCCCGCCGGCCAGGTGATGGGCGTGGTGGGGCGCAATGGCGCGGGCAAGAGCACGCTTCTGAAAATCCTGTCGCGTATCACCGATCCCACCGAAGGCCGCGCCGTGGTGCACGGCCGCGTCGGCTCGCTGCTGGAGGTCGGCACCGGCTTTCACCCCGAACTGACGGGCCGCGAGAATGTGTTCCTCAACGGATCGATCTTGGGCATGTCAGCCCAGGAAATCCGCCGCAAGTTCGACGAGATCGTCGACTTCTCCGAGATCGGCAATTTCATCGACACGCCGGTGAAGCGCTATTCCAGCGGCATGTTCACGCGCCTGGCCTTCGCGGTGGCGGCGAACCTGGATCCGGAAATCCTGATCATCGACGAAGTGCTGTCGGTGGGTGATGCCGCCTTCCAGAAGAAATGCCTGGTCAAGATCCGCAACCTGATGAAGAGCGGCCGTACGGTCCTCTTCGTCAGCCACAATATCGGATCGGTGAGCGAGCTGTGCAGCTCCGCCATTCTGCTGCACAAGGGCCGCATCCTGACGGTCGGCACCACCACCGAGGTGATCGAGCAATATGCCCGGTTGATCGCGAAGGAGAGCGCCACCGACGCCGCGGACCTGGCCGATTATGACGCGGCGGGGGTCAGGATTCTGTCGGTCGAAACCCGCAAGGCCAGCGGCGCGCCCGAGACAGTCTTTGACATCAGCGACGAACTGATCCTGGAAATCGACTATGAAGTGCGCGCCGTGCTGGAAACACTTCAACTCGCCGTGGTGGTCAGCCGCAACATGAGCGAGCTGTTCTCGTCCTTCGATACTGACGATCTGGAGATGCCCCTGATTCGCCGCGAACCCGGCAAGCACCGGGCAACCCTACACATACCGGCCCATTTCCTGAAGGCCGGCAGCTATTCCGTGGGCGTAAACTTGGGAACAGTCACCACATTGCTTCTCGACATTCCTTCCGCCGCCCAGTTCACCGTGGAAGAGCTGTCCGAGAATACCAACTATCGCAGCTACAAAAAGGAGCGCCTCGGCTCCGTCATCTGTCCCGGGACCTGGACAACCACAAACCTGTCGTGACGGGCCATCCGATGAGCTTCCTTGCGCTTATTCCTGCCAGAGCCAATTCGAAGGGTGTTCCAGGCAAGAATCTGCGCTCCCTGGCCGGCAAGCCGCTGATCGCCTGGAGTATCGAGCAGGCCAAGGCATCACGGAAAGTCGGCCGCGTCGTGCTTTCGACCGACGGTCCCCAGATCGCGGAGGAAGCGCGCAAATGGGGCGCCGACGTGCCTTTCCTGCGCCCGCCGGAAATCGCCGGCGACACCTCCAGCACCGAGCTGGCCATGATCCATGCGGTGGAGAGCCTGGCAGCGGACGGATACCGGCCCGACTTCGTGATATTGCTTCAGCCGACCTCCCCGCTGCGCCATGAGGGCGCCATCGACGAGGCGATTGCGCTTCTGGAGCAGAACAGGGCCGACAGCCTGGTCTCGGCCCGGAAAATCCATCCCTTTCTCTGGAAAAAGCCGGACGACGCCGCCGCGCAATATGACTATCGCAACCGCCCCATGCGCCAGGCCATCCCACATAACGAGCGGCTCTATGAAGAAAACGGCTCCATCTACATAACCAGAACCGATATACTCCTCGCCGACCGCTGCCGGCTGGGCGGCAAAATCGCTGTCTTTCCCATGTCCGCGGCCGAAAGCATCGATATCGATACGCTGGACGATTTCTCTCTCGCGGAAGCGGTTCTCAAATCGGGCGTGCGCTTATGAATATCGAACGCAATATCGCGAAATATGCCGTCCCCAGCGACACCCCCATCGCGGGCGCCCTGTCCCAGATATCGAAGAACAAGAGCGGCTTCGTTCTCTGCCTGGACGCGTCGGGCAAGCTGGACGGCATCCTGACGGACGGCGATTTCCGCCGCTGGATTTCCACCACCAGCCAGATCGATATCGACCAGCCGGTGCTGGCTATCGCCAACCGCTCCTCCGTTTCGGCGCCGGACAATACGCCGGTGGCCTCGCTCGCCGACATGCTGGATACGAGGATTACCTTCATCCCGCTGGTCGGCGCTGACGGCAAGGTCACCGCCATCGCCCTCACCCATGCCTCCCTGGGCTTTGAGGTGGCGGGCCGCCGGATCGGCCCGGGCCAGCCCTGTTTCATCATCGCCGAGATCGGCGTCAATCATAATGGCAGCGTCGAGACCGCCAAGAAGCTGGTCGATGCGGCCGTCGCGGCCGGCGCGGACTGCGCCAAATTCCAGATGCGCGACCTGGCCTCGCTCTATCGCAACCAGGCCAGCTCCAGCGATGCCAGCGCAGACCTTGGCGCCCAATACACGTTGGAAGTTCTGGCGCGCGCCAATCTGGATACCGACCAGATGGGCGAGGTGCTGGACTATGCGCAAGGCCGCGGCATCATCCCGCTCTGCACGCCCTGGGATCTGCGCAGCGTCGCCTATCTGACGGCCTGGGGCATGGAAGGCTTCAAGATCGCGTCGGCGGACCTGACCAATCACCCCCTACTCAAGGCGGTCGCCGCCACGGGCAAGCCGATGATTATCTCGACCGGCATGTCGTCGGAAGCCGAAATCCTGGAAAGCGTGCGCGAGTTGCGCCGCGCCGGCGCCCAATTCGCGCTGCTGCACTGCAATTCGACCTACCCGGCGCCGTTCAAGGACGTCAACCTGCGTTACATGGACCGGATCGCCAAGCTGACCGGCGCGCCGGTCGGCTATTCGGGCCATGAGCGCGGTTTTGCGGTGGCGATCGCCGCGGTGGCGCGCGGCGCCGCCATTATCGAAAAGCACATCACCCTGGACCGCGGCATGGTCGGCAATGACCACAAGGTCAGCCTGGAGCCGGGCGAATTCAAGGACATGGTCGCCGCCATCCGCGATGTCGAATCCGCGATGGGCGGTGAAGGCGCCCGCAAGGCCTCGGTCGGCGAGATGATGAACCGCGAGGTGCTCGCCAAAAGCCTGGTCGCGGCCGGCGATATCGCCAAGGGCGCGCTGATCGAAGCCTCAATGGTTTCGGTGGTCAGCCCCGGCAAGGGCCTGCAGCCCAATCGCATGAACGACCTTGTGGGCCGCAAGGCCAACCGCGCGATCGAGGCGGGCGACTTCTTCTATCCGGCCGACCTCAGCGAACAGAGTGTGGGCCCGCGCGCCTTCAAGTTCACCCGCCCCTGGGGCATTCCGGTCCGCTATCACGACTGGCGCCAGCTTTATGCCGGCCTGCCGATGGATTTCCTGGAATTCCACTTCTCCTACAAAGATCTGGAAGCCGATATCGGGCAATTCTTCTCCGAAAATCTGCCTTTGGGCCTGGCCGTGCACAGCCCCGATCTTTTCGCCAATGACCATATCCTGAACCTGGCCGCGGACGACGAGGAATACCGTCAGGTCTCGATCGGCCACTTCCAACGGGCCATCGATGTGGCCCGCAAGCTCAAGAAGTATTTCCCCAAAACCGATCGCGTCCCCATGATCGCCAGCCTGGGCGGCATGTCGCGCGACGAGCCGGTGGCGAAAAACCGCATTCCCGACCTCTACGACCGTATCGCGGACTCGCTCTCGCAGGTCGATGCGGAGGGCGTGGAAATATTGCCTCAGACCCTGCCGCCCTTCCCCTGGTATCTGGGCGGGCAGCTGCATTGCAACCTCTTCGTCGACCCGGAAGACACGCTCAAGTTCGCCCGCGATACCGGCCTGCGCATCTGCTTCGACATTTCCCATACCAAGCTGGCGGCCAACCACCGCAAACGCTCCTTCGAGGATTATGTGGAGCTGCTGGCGCCTGTCACGGGCCATCTGCACATCGTCGACGCCGCGGGCGTGGATAGCGAAGGCCTTCAAATCGGCACGGGCGAGATCGATTTCGCCCGGCTCGGCGCCCAGCTCGCACGGCTGTGCCCCAAGGCACCCTTCATCCCGGAAATCTGGCAAGGCCACAAGAATGGCGGCGAAGGCTTCTGGGTCGCGCTCGACAAGCTGGAAGGCCTGGTCTGAAGGTGAGGCGATGACAGTCCGCGCGCTGGTCACCGGCGTCACCGGGCAGGACGGGTCCTATCTCGCCGAACTTCTGCTTGCCAAAGGTTATGAGGTCCACTGCATCCTGCGTCCGCAGACAGAAGGCGTCCATGACGCTCGGCCAGCCTATCTGCGCGACATTCTGGGCAAGGCTCATCTGCATCATGCAGACCTGGGCGACGCGCCGGCGCTCTACAGGATCTGTCGCGATGCCACGCCGGACGAGATCTACCATCTGGGCGGACCGACCCGCGTCGACAGCAATCTCAGCGGCCGCGCCGTCACCTTCCAGACCATCTTCGGCAGCACAAGTGCGTTGCTGGAGGCGATCCAGGACCGGACCGGCGTGCGCTTCTTTCTGGCAGGCTCCTCGGAAATATTCGGCGCACCTCTGGCCTCACCGCAATCGGAGACGGCGGCGCGCAATCCGCGCTCGCTCTACGGCTTCGCCAAGCTGGCGGCCACCGACCTGATCGCGCGGCAACGCCGCCGCTCCGTGGTGATGGCTTCAACCGGTATTCTCTACAATCACGAATCCCCGCGCCGCGAGCCCTTCTTCCTGTCGCGCAAGGTTACGCGCGGCCTGGCGCGCGTCGCCCTGGGGCTGCAGGAAAATATCCATCTCGGAAATCTGGAAGCGCGCCGCGACTGGGGCTATGCGCCGGACTATGTGGAAGCGATCTGGCGGATCACCACGAGCGCGGTCCCGGACGATTATGTGGTCGCCACCGGGGGGACCCACAGCGTGCGCGACCTGGTCGCGGCGGTCTGCCGTGTCCTCGGCCTCGACATGGAGAAGTGTGTGCTCCAGGACAGCGCCTTCTTCCGCGCAACCGAATCCGTCACTTTGTGCGGCGATGCGTCCAGGCTGGCCGCGGCGACCGGCTGGAAACCGACGAGGG
>Ga0310811_10010468_pt1 | contig 11984 bp, 9 predicted proteins | sample YCmetagenome_FD_207642 | JGI IMG/M metagenome (GOLD analysis project Ga0310811, IMG submission 207642) | Soil microbial communities from experimental microcosm in Duke University, North Carolina, United States - YC | ecosystem: Engineered > Artificial ecosystem > Soil microcosm > Unclassified ...
ACTGACATCCTCTTTTAGTTTGTAATTTAATTAACGTTGACTTAGAATAATTTTCCTAAACGATAATTGTAAATAAAGCTTATTGAATAATCTGCAAAAGCTGCATCACCTTGTACATGCACCTTTTTAGAAGTATCAGAGATAACAGCATTTTGTATGTTTTGTGATGCTATGTCATTAGCACTCTGAATTCTGTTCTTGATGAAATTGTAAGGAACGAACAAACTGAAGCTGTGCTTGCCCATGCGGTAGCTAACACCAGGCTCAACGGCAACTACGTAACCTGGACGACGGTATGCCTTTTCACCACCCAGAGCATCAAATGCTGGAATGCCTTCCCATCTTGCAGCCAATGACAAGGTAAGATTCTTGTCTTTTAAAACAGATGTCATAAAACCAGCTCGTGCAAAATATTGATCAGGGCATGCATACATGTTGTAACCTTTAAGGGTAGTTGTGTTTTTATTTACATCCTTTACTGTTAAATCAGGACTAGACTTGTAAGTACCATTTGATTGCTTAGGATTGAAGAGATAATATCCATTAGCAAAACCATAAATACCTTTATAGAATTTTTTAAATCCTTGCACTTCTAAAGAAAAGCCAATTCCACCATCACCAGGTTGTATGGCTTGATCCATAGTTTGCTTGGTGGTTATAACATTTCCGTTTGCATCTAAGGCAAGCCCATTATCTTTTTTGCTGTGGCTTCCTGAGTTTAGTTTTATCCCTGCGCCAATCAATAAATTTCCTTTCGATGTTTTGGCAGGATCGAATAACCAATAATTTGTGCTAATACGAATATCTCCTAAACCTTGTGCATAAACGCTATAACGGTTTCCTATAAGTGTTTGATTTGTTGTAGGATCTTTTTGGATAGCAAGAACCTGTGAGCGCTCGTTATGAACATAAGGTATTGAAACATTTACCTGCAAACGATCTGTGATACCATAAGAAATATTAAGATCCACAGCGTGTGAATAAATATTCACAGCATTGCCTTTTTCATGTCCATTTGCATCAAAGCCTCCACCTGTATTTTGGCGTTGAGGTTGCTCTTCTGTACCAACAAAATGGCGGAAGGAATGAAAGTATCTATAGCTTGTTCCGATTTGAAATTGTCCTTTTGGTAAAGTATATCCATTTGATGACAGTGGATTAATACCACCCATTTGGCGTACCGCCACACAACCTTGAGCGAGAACTTTTGTAGTAGTCACGCTAAGTATCAATAAAAATATAATTACGTAAATATTTAGTTTCATAATGGTTTGGTTAATGGTAATTAAAATAATAGAAGGCAAGCTGATCAATTGAACAGCATGTCATGCAAGCCAATGACTTCGTCAAAGGCTTGTGTCTTGTAAAAGACTAAAAGGAAATTAGCAGTGAGATTTGGGAGGAGGAGATTGAATGAGTTGTTCTATCTCAAGTATGCGAAATGATAAATGACTAAAAGTAAGATTAGCAACCCAGCCTTCTTCAGTAGTGAGTACTAACTGGTGAAGTGGCTCATATTCTTTGAGTAGTTTACTTAACAGGTTTTGAGATTGTTTAGATTGTGTGGGCAGATCATTAAATAGATTTCCATACTCAATCATTTTGTTGTTAAGGTGCTTCTCTTTGTTATTCTTAATGCAAAATATGTAGAGTGTGTCACCTTCCAGTTTTTGTTTAATGAGTTTATAGTACTCACCCTGATGCTCAAATTTTCCTTTTACGAATTGAAAATCTTCACTAACCGGATACGGAAGAGAGAATGGTATTTTTATTAAAACAGTTTCTTGATTGTTATAAGTGTTATTTTCAATTCGGCTAACAATTTCGCGGTCCGCCTTAACACGAAGTCCCCAGAACACAATATAATACCCGCCTACATTAAATAGGAATACGATGAGCAGTGCAATTGATACAAACTTTTTCAGGTTGGGGTAGTTTCAAACGTTTGCTCATTCGATTTAATAAATAATGCCAACTAAATCAACCCTTCATGCTGCCAAAAAACAAGGCCTTACATGCTAACACATGTAAGGCCTTGAATTAATATGCTTTACGGCAGTTTTTACTGTCGAAGTGTTTAGTCTACACTAAACTAATGCATCAATTTCTTTAGTGATTTCTTTTTCAGGTACCAATGTTGCATTGGGTGCCAGTATAATTCCGACTCCATCAAGCAATGACCAGGCTTGTAGTTTTTCAAGTTTCACACGTCCAACCATGTATTGTTTTCCATTGGCGGCATAACCATTTTGAAATTGTTCGAAGTCACCAATAGAAATATTAGTGCCTTGTTCAAAACTCACAAAGGCATCAACAGATAAGCTGTTGGAAAATTTTAAATCGTGTGGCTGATTCAGTTTTTTGTATTCATATTGATAGTCATACGTAAGCGCTGAAACATCTGAGAGCACTGCTGAACCTGTTGGGTAACTGCCTGCGCCTTTGCCAATAAAGAGTTGTTTCTCAGCGAAAGCACTTTCTACCTGCACGGCATTGTACTCATTTCTAACAGCAAATAACGGATGAGTTTGCTCAATAAATTGAGGGGCAACAAAACCAAATACGCGACCGTCTTTTTTAAACGCACGTGCTACCAGCTTAATGCCATATTTATTTTCGCGCGCAAACTTTAAGTCAAGATCTGATATGCGATCGATGCCTATGTTAATTACATCTTCCGGTTTAACAAATACACCGAATGTATGAGCAATGGCAATCACTAATTTGAATTTCGGATCGAAACCTTTTACATCAAGGCTTGGGTCTGATTCAGCAAAGCCAAGTTCCTGAGCTTTAGCCAAAGCGTCTGCATAGCTTTTATTTTCATCAAAAACTTTTGTAAGAATATAATTTGTTGACCCGTTGAAGATCCCTTCAATGCCAGTCAGCAAATCGTTGTCGTAATATTCTTCCAGGTTACGAATAATGGGTATCGCTCCACAAACAGATCCTTCATAAAGAACGGGCTTACCATATTGAATCTGTAGTTGATAGATTTCTTCGAGATGTTCGGCAAGCATTTTCTTGTTTGCAGTAACAACTGCTTTGCCATTCTTTAAGGCAGCTTTAACAATTTCAAAAGCTGCGTTGGCATCATCTATTAACTCAACAACAACATCAATGTCTTTATCAAGAAGTACATCTTCTTTGTTGAAGGTCATGAGGTCTGCACGAAGCGGCCTTGCTTTGCTTTTGTTTTTAACACAAATCTTTTTGATCTCAGCTTTAATGCCAGGCGTTTCTTCCAACACATGATATAGACCTTGACCTACGCATCCAAACCCGAACAATCCTAACTTAACATGTTTATGTTTGGTGTGGCTGATGCTCTGATTGCTTTTTCCGTTTACTTCTGCTGCCATGTTCTTACTGTTACTTATATTTTGTCACTACGCTAACAAGATCTTCCGAAAAAAATCTTTTGATATATTGATTGAGTTGCTCCACTTCAACAAGAAACCCATCATGTCCATATAATGAGGTCATTGTTTCAAGATGTGCATTTGATATATGCTTTGCCAGAAATTGCTGTTCGTGAATAGGAAATAAAATGTCGCTATCAATACCAACAACAAGAGTTCTTGCGGTAATTGTATTCAGTGCTTTTTCAACACTTTCATAATTTCTTCCTACGTTATGACTGTCCATCATTTTAGAAAGTGTCCAGTATGTAAAGGCATTGAAGCGATTAGCTAACTTTTGTCCTTGATAGCGTTGATACGTAGCACCTCTGAACTCGTCAGTCTTCTCATTATTTTTTTCAGCCTGCGTCTGTTGATACGTATCATAATGTCGATATGAAATCATACCAATAGCGCGTGCAGCTTTAAGGCCTTCAGTGCCAGCACGCAAATCATTGTCTTTCCAGGTACTGTCAGCTTCAATAGCCATGCGTTGTGCTTCATTAAAAGCAATGCCCCATGGCGAATGAAATGCATTTGTAGCAATGGTGATCACATTCTGAAAAACTGCTGGTTTCAGAATTGACCATTCCAGTACTTGTTGTCCACCAAGTGAACCTCCAATAATAGTGTGAACACTATCAATGTTAAGTTCCTGACGCAACAAATCAAATGCACGTACAGTATCTCTGTTGGTTATGGAAGGAAATGAATGATAAAAAGATTTTCCAGTTGCTGGATTGATAGATAGCGGACCAGTTGATCCATAACATCCACCCAACACATTTGCACAGATGATAAAGTATTGTCTGGGATCGAAGAATTTTCCTTCTGTAAAAAGATTGCCCCACCAGTCTGTAAAATCTGAGCTGCCTGTTAATGCATGGCAAACCCAAACAACATTATTACGATCAGCATTCAATTTACCAAGCGTAGTGTACTTAAGCTGAAAGCCAGAAAGTGAACCTCCAGCCTCAAGCGCAAAGTTCTGTTGATAATGATATGTGTGATCGTGTTTTTCCATAGTGCTCCTTGGTGGTGAGGGGCTTAATCCTTCTTTATAAATTACGATACAAGTTCTCCTTCGTAAACTTTTGCAAATGCCTGAACAAAGTCAGCTTTGATATCTTCAACATGTTCTATACCTACGGACAGACGTAATAAACTTGGTAATACTCCGGCTGCAATCTGTTCCTCATCACTTAATTGCTGATGTGTTGTAGCTGAAGGTTGAATGATTAATGTTTTAGCATCACCAACGTTGGCCAGATGACTTACTAAATGAAGGTTGTCAACAAACTTGGTTGTGAATTCTTTTGAACCCCTTAATGTGAAAGAGAGTACAGCACCAAAACCGTTGCGTAAATATTTTTTAGCAAGTTTATGATAAGTACTGCTTTCCAAACCCGGATAGTTTACACTTTCAACAAGCGAATGTTGTTCGAGCCATTGAGCTAAGGCTAATGCATTATCAACAGAACGTTGAACACGTAATGAAAGTGTTTCAATACCCTGAAGGAATAAGAATGAATTAAACGGACTTAATGATGTTCCGAAATCACGAAGACCTTCTACGCGCGCACGGATGGCGAATACTATGTTTGGTAAGCCTAGTGGATTCCCTTCACCAAATACTTCCCAGAATTTCAATCCATGATAACCTTCAGATGGTTCAGTGAATTGAGGGAATTTTCCATTACCCCAATTGTAATTTCCACCATCAACAACAACACCACCGATAGAGTTACCATGACCGCCAATCCATTTGGTTGCAGAGGCAACTACAATGTGTGCACCATGTTCAAAAGGTCTGAAGAGATAACCTGCTGCACCAAACGTATTATCAACGATAAGGGGCAGATCATATTTTTTTGCAAGACCGGCAATGGCTTCAAAATCAGGAATATTAAATCCAGGATTGCCAATAGTCTCCAGGTAAAAAGCTTTTGTGTTTGAATCGATAAGTTTTTCGAATGCCTCAACTTTATCTCCATCAGCAAAACGGACTTCAACACCAAGACGTTTGAAGGCTACCTTAAACTGGTTGTACGTACCACCATAAATGAATGATGTAGAGATGAAATTATCACCTGCCTGTAAGATGTTATTAAGCGCTATGAATTGAGCAGACTGACCAGAACCGGTTGCAACTGCAGCAACACCACCTTCTAATGCAGCGATGCGTTTTTCAAACACATCAGTAGTGGGATTCATGATGCGGGTGTAGATGTTACCAAACTCTTTTAAGGCAAATAGATTAGCCCCGTGAAGTGAATTTTTAAAACCAAATGCTGAGGTTTGATATATAGGAACTGCACGAGAGCCTGTTGTAGGATCTATTTCCTGACCGGCGTGAAGCTGAAGTGTTTCGAAACGTAAGTTAGACATGGCTATACTGTTTTTGATGTTAATGATCTGGTTTGAGTTATGTTCGTCAGTCGCTAAACCTATGTTTAGTGATTGACTATGATGTTGACTTTTGCTTGTAAATAATTATGCTTTAACAGCAACAAGCACAACAACACATGGTGTTATTGTAACAAAAGCAACAAATAAAAGATTGAACAGTGGTGGTAATTTTAGAAAATAAAGTACGCAAGCTCCTGGAGCTTAATTCGTGTTGGAAAATACTAGCGATTTTTTTCATTTTTTAATCGGTTTATATTTCCTCGGTTCTATTCGAGGTCAGGATTTAGCACCTTTCCTTGTTAGGGAGGTTGCTAGCGCTTCCGTGAGCCTGTCTCTCCGCGCTTCTTTATAAATCGATTAAGCAGATATGCTTATTCGACTTTGATACTGCAAACGTAGGGCTTCGGCCATTTGTTTCCAAGAAACGGCCTGAAATTTTTTACCGCGTTACGCCTCACGTGTGTTAGTTCTGTGCATGAAAATGGGATTTTTAAGTCTGATTAAGTGGTAACAGGATTCTGAAAACTGAACCCGTTTTTACATCACTTTCGAAAGTGACATCACCGTTCAATCGTTCTACTGCGCGTTTTAAAATGTAGAGCCCCAGTCCCGTTCCCTGGACACGATCATTTGCGCGAAAGAACATGTTAAAAACTTTAGCCTTAAAATCATCTCTGATGCCCATGCCGTTATCTTCAACAATAATTTTTAAGAAATCATCATTTTCTCTGCTAATGGCTACACGAATAAATGGTTCTCTGTCTATGCGGGCATACTTAATAGCATTTTCAATCAGGTTTTGTAGAATGGTATTAACAATGGCCCATTCAGAATAAAACTCAATACTTTCATCAATCTCTTTAATGAAGGTGATGTATTTAAAATTTTCCAGATAGTGATACGCGTTAATGCAATCATCAAGTGAGGCCCTGAAATTTATTTTCACCCTGCTATCCTGGGTGTGATTCATTCGCGTAAGCTCAATAAGATCCATCACAATATTATTGATGCGCATAATTTGTGATTGATACATATCAAAGTAACGTTGGGCATGCTCATCTTTTACTTCCATCTTGATCAGGTTGTGCAACCCAATGAGCGATGAGATGGGTCCCTTTAAATCATGTGATACCCGATAAAAAAAAGAATCAAGTTCTGCATTCTTTTTTTCAATGATATCTGTCTTATCACGTTGAGATTGGGCTTCACGTTCAAGTGCTTCAATTTTAGATTTAGCTTCATAGCTCTTGATTACATTGAAGGTTTGTGTGTTGATAACGCCTTCTTTTATTTTATTGTAACATTCTAAATACCGTAATGCTTCTACGGCATTGCCTTCTGCTTTTGCAACAAGGTGAAGATGATAGTAAGCTTTGGATTGAATAACCTGTATGTCGTATTGCACAGCGAATTCAAGCGCCATTCCTAAATATTTCTTTGCTTCGCTGTAATCTTTTAATTCGTAGAAGAGTAATCCAATCTTGTTGTAAGCCATGCTCACACCAAGTTTGTCGCCCATTTTAATTTGTAGTTGTAAAGCGTTATTTAAATCAGCTTGCGCTTTTTCAAATTGCTTTAAATGCAGATACACTTTACCTCTTCCATACAAAGCAAAGGCTAACCCTCTGGTATCTTTTGTTTGTTCTTTTATAGATACGCTCTTCTCTATTGTCTCCATTGCCAGGCCAGGTTCGCCTCGCTTCAGGTAAATTCCTGAAAGCGGATTGTAAGCATTCGATTCAAGATTGGAGTCATTAATTAGTTTGCTAAGGTGTACAGACCTTAGGTATGATTCAATGGCACTGTGTTGATCGCCAAAATATTCATAGATGGTGCCCATCGATTTTAAAACGCGAGCTTCGTTATAGTGATCTTGCAACTGCCGGTAGATGAAAAGACAGTCTAACAGGAAATTTAATCCTAAATGAAAATTGTTAGTTTTATAATACACACTGGCAATATTGTATTTGGCATCTGCAATGCCTTTAAGATTATTTGTTTTTTCAAAATGAAGAAGAGCTTCTTCTGAAAATACAATAGCTTGTTGAAACTCACCACTGATCATGAGGAGCAACCCAACTTGGCTTTGACCCTTTGCCAGCAGATCGCCATGGTTACATTCTTTTGCAATTTGAATGACCTGACGAGTTGAATCAATACTGTAGAGCAGATCGTTAATACGAGCGTCAAAAGCTTTTTGAAGAAGAGCCTCTGCATCCCTTATTTTTTCTTCTTGTATTGCCGCTAATTTTAACCCCACTGATAAGCCATTTAAAACAACACTTTTTTAATCAAGCTAATTTGCCCTGCATGGTAAATATCATGATGAATTAAACCATGTAACAAGGTGTAGAAGGTATATTGGTTAGTGACGGATGGAACCGTCTCTCTTAATCTAGTTTCGGGAAATTGTTTAAGTAAAGCAACTAAATTTTTTTGGCTTTTTTCTAATTCCTTTAACACCTCATTCCAATCGTTGCGTATTGGAAAATTGAGATCATCAGTCATCTTGAAATCCTTATCGCCTTGTAATTTTAAGCTTACAAATTCTCTCCAGACTATCATGTGAGCTACTAACTCGCAAATGCTATGTGTGTTAGGCAAATGCCTAAGTGATTGTTCTTCTGTAATACCTTCCAGTATATCTTTGATAGACGGTCCATGCCAGGGATCATGTTCGTAAGATTTTTGCAAAAGGGATATTATTGATTGAATTTCCATAAGCTCAATTCTTTTCATTATCAGGACTGTATATATCTAATCCTTTTTCAATGGATTTGTTAATGGCTCTGATAACATCGTCTAATTGTTTAGAAGACGTTGCGAGATGTTTTAGAATATCACCCTGTTCATTATCATAAGGTTTCATACTTAGAATATTTACCAGCCCCATGATGCTTGCTAATGGTGCTCTTAGTTTGTGTGCATTGATAAAAGCATATTCAATTAATTGCTCATTTTGTTTTTCTAACGAGTTGGTTCTTTCTGCAACAATTCGTTCAAGGTTTTGATTGGTAGTAACTACTTGTTGATGCATAATCTCAATTTCGGAATTCTTTTGAGCTAATGAATCACGTTGTGCAAGAACTTCTTCCTGCTGTGCACTAATCTCCTCATTGAGAGTTGCAAGCTCGTTTCGCTGTTGGTTTATTTTAATATTTTTTTCTTCCAGTATGATGTTAATATTCTTTTGACGAGCATAACTTTTATATAAGATCAAAAACAACAATACGATAACAGAAAGAAGCAACACTGTCATGATCAGCAGTGTGTTTTTCTTTTCCAGATGAAGCTGATTTACTGTAGCATCTTTCTTCAACAAATCTATTTCATGTTGTTTTTTCTGTGAATCAAATTCTGATTGCTGGAAAGAAATTTCAGAAGACACTTTTAAATTCTGAACACTGTCTTTATAAGCTTCATAAAGTTTAAATTCTTTAAGTGATTCATTCCAATGTTTTTCGGCTTCACTTATTTGTGAAAGGGTGAGATATGAGTCTCGGGAAAAAGATCTGAATTTTTCCTTTAGAGAAATATCAAGCGAAGCATTAGCATAATGTCTTGCCTCCTTGTATTTCTTTTGCTTCATATAAGTAGAGGCCAAGGCATTGTAACAAGTACTCTCACCTCTTTTGTCATTAGCTTTAATAGATACTGGCAGGCTTTTCTGATAATAGGCTATTGCCTTTGAGTATTCGCCCATTTCTTCATAGACGTTTCCAATGTTTCTGATGTTTGTGTTTTGAGCGACGAAAGCATTTTGTTTAACTCTGATATCTAATGCCAGTTGATAATATTGAAGTGCCTTTTTAAAATCTTTCTGATATCTGTAAACATCACCAATATTATTTAACGCTACTGATTCTCTTATTTTGTTTTTTAATTCTCGCTGCAACTTTAGCGACAGCGTGTGATATGTCATCGCCTTTTTATAGTCACCCATTCCACTATAAACTAATCCAATATTGCCAATGGCATCGGCTTCAATTTGCTTGTCATGAATGGCTTCAGCAATGTGTAAGCTCTTTAAAAAATAGCTTAAAGCCATAGGTAAATTGGATTGTATCCATGATACAAGACCTAATTGTCTATATGCCTGAGATACTCCTCTTTGATAATTTAAACTGTCGGCAAGTTTTTTTGCCTGATAACCAAAGCTGAGCGCTGCGGATGGATCACTAACATAAAATTTATAAGCAAGTTGGTTGAGCAGGATGACCCTTACTGTGTCTTGTTGTTTTCTTGCTTTCAATGCAGCTAACAGACTATCGCCCTCACTTTGGCAATAACATGCTGATGTGATAAAGAAGATCAAGAAGTAACATCCCCAAAACCTTTTCATATCTTAATATAGCTAATAAATAAACATGGCCGGGTCTTGATCACTTCCTTCTTTAAAAACAAAAAAGACACCTTTAAGGATGTCTTTTTTAAGAATATTTTAATAATAAGATTATGTGAGCATACCGCCATCAACCTGAATAACCTGTCCGGTGATATAGGTTGACATATCAGATCCCAGAAAGACACAAGCTGCTGCAATATCTTCTGGCTTTCCGCCGCGCTTTAATGGAATAGCATCACGCCAGCTTTGAACTGTTTTTGGATCAAGTACTGCAGTCATCTCTGTTTCAATGAAACCAGGAGCAACAGCATTTGAGCGAATGCCGCGTGAGCCTAACTCAAGAGCAACTGATTTAGTAAAACCTATAATACCTGCCTTTGAGGCTGCATAATTAGCCTGGCCAGCATTACCTTTTAATCCTACTACAGAAGTCATATTAATGATGGAACCACTCTTCTGTTTCATCATTTGTTTTGTGGCTGCTTTAACAGTATTGAAACATGATTTTAAATTCACGTTGATCACCTTGTCCCACATTTCTTCACTCATTCTTAACAACAAAGTATCTTGTGTAATGCCAGCGTTGTTTACCAGTATGTCAAGCGATCCGAAGTCGGCAATAACATCGTTAACTAATTTATCAGCTTGTGTAAAATCTGAAGCATCGGAGCGATAACCTTTGGCTTTAACACCTTTAGCTGTCAACTCGCTTTCCAGTGCCTGACCTTGCTCAACACTTGATAAATAGGTGAAGGCAACATTGGCACCATGCTCAGCATACGATAGTGCTATGGCTCGGCCAATACCTTTAGATGCCCCGGTAACAAGGGCTGTTTTTCCCTGAAGTAATTTCATTCTGCGTTAATTAATCTTGAAAATTGGCTAAAATTAAACTTTTAATTGAAATGTTGGATTGCTGAAAATGATAAAAACCACAAATAACAGAGACCTCATTCTTTTTAGTGTACTAATCCTTGGCTTAGGTGTCTCTATTTTAATAGAATGGTGGGTGAGAGATTGTGGCTTTATCATGACTCCGGATTCTGACAACTATGTCTCAGCTTCCAGAAGTTTTAGAGAGAACGGAATATTTCTGAGCCCCGATGGAACGCGCTACTCAAACTGGCCACCGTTGTTTCCTGTACTATTATCTCTGTTTAATGATCCTGCATTTGCTATGATCTGGATTACGCTATTCTGTAAAATTGTTATCAGTTTTTTAGTATTGTATCTGGCGAATCATTTTTTACATCACACTTTTTACAAAGCGTTTTTTTTGCTTGCCACTTTTCTTAGTGTACACTTTCTGTTGATCTCTGTTTTTCTCTGGTCTGAAATTCTTTTCATGACGCTGCTATTGACGCACACATACCTCGCACTTAATCATTATAAAAAGCCGACACTGTATTACTGTCTGTTACTTATTACTGGTTTTCTTTTATGTCTGCAACGCAACGCTGGTTTGTTTTGGGTAACGGCCACGGCCTTATGGTTTGTAATACATGACAGAACTCCTCTTTGGCGAAGATTAGTTAGGAATGGTCTTCTTGTTTTAGTGAGCGCTTCGGGGTTAATCTTCTGGCATTTTTATAATGTCTTCCTGATAGAGCATGCATCACCCTTTAATAAGCGTCCTTTTTTTGACAGCATTTTTTTAAATGTAGAAATGATTTCATCATGTCTTGGTAAATCTTTTTTTCCATCCGATGGAATCTGGTCAGTAATTCTGGGGTTAGTGATTGCACTTATCCTTGCGCTATATGGGGTGAGGTATTCTCATTTCGATAATTCACTAAAGCTGCTTGTACTTGGCATCATCATTTACACGC
>Ga0310811_10010470_pt1 | contig 11983 bp, 12 predicted proteins | sample YCmetagenome_FD_207642 | JGI IMG/M metagenome (GOLD analysis project Ga0310811, IMG submission 207642) | Soil microbial communities from experimental microcosm in Duke University, North Carolina, United States - YC | ecosystem: Engineered > Artificial ecosystem > Soil microcosm > Unclassified ...
TGTCGGTCATACCATTAGTAGTCATTAGGCTTGTTGTTTCTTTGGGATTTTTGGCCGCCGCGCTCGCTCAAAGCGAGCACTCTCTTCTGCCATAAGCTGTCCATCTGCACCAATTTCAAACCGTAAGATGTCATTCTCTGCGCACGCTCTGTAACTTGCTGATTTGGCTACCCATTTTGCTCCCATCCCGACGGTCCTTCCCCTGGCCGCACTGCGTTTCTGTTTATAGCTGCGTAGGGCGCTGGTTGATCCGAAAAAGGATAGACGTCACCCGATGACCTCTTGGCGTTCGTGTTCAGCGGCCGCCAAAACTGCAGTGGCATTATCTAGCATTTCAGCCGGCACCCGATCATCGAGCCAACCGTTGCTGGACACAAACCAGAAGGCTTTCTGCCAAGCCGACATCGTATCGGGTAAAACTTTGAGAACTTTTTTATCGTAGGATGGGGCTTGCCGTCCAAGAATTGAAACGATGGATAGTATTCAATACCTCGGTGTGCCACTGAGAAAATTGCATTGTTTTTTTTCCAACCGCCAAAACCCGACAACTCTGACACCTGAATGCCGGTGAGATGGGCTGTTTCTGCAACGAACCGATCTCGCAACAGATTGTTGTCCTGAATCGTACTCATCTAACGTCTTCCTCCCCCATACAGAGGCGGTGTATGGCACAGCTACTCAAGTCCATCATTACGCCATACGACCGCCATACGCTAAGCCGCCATTTTCCATCTCATCTCTAAATCTTCACGACCTTGCTAGGGGCAAACTGACCATTTTCCGTCAGCCCAAATCGCCTGGGTATCCTCGCGGGTTGCCGCCACCCTGGTCTTACCAAACATGTAGTCAACCATCTTGTTCTGGTGGCGATACCGCCACAGCGCGGGCTCTAGACACAACAGTTTGGAGCAAACGGATGGTTACAGGGCCGGCGAGCTAGAGGGCAAGACCCAGTCGGAATTGCAGGTTGAAGCGTAGGAAGCGGTCTGTCCGCCCTGTATCGGGGCTTTGAATAGCGAACGGGCCGGGTCCAACCGATTCCTGCCCGGCGCTCTCGGCTGTAATGGCTCGAAAAGAAACAGACGCCACTAGTAGGATACGGAACATACCCTGACCAGCAAGAGGCGAGTTCCGGAAATGGCGTCTTAACCGGTATGGAAACCGGCATATGATCCGGCATTAAATCTGCCTTCTTTTTGTTATAGCTAAGAATATTGCGACATATTTTCCCCTTTGAAATCGGCAAATGATCCGGTATATCTGCGCTTATGGACATTGCGTCGATGGAACCGCTAGTTCCCGAGGAAGGCGTGCGAGCGCTTGAGGATGAAGTCGTTCCGCTGATTGCGGAGGCGAACCTGCTTGCTGGTCGCATCCACCCTATCCTGCGCGACTCGATTGGAGCTCTCGTTCGTTCGATGAACTGCTATTATTCCAATCTCATAGAAGGTCACGACACGCATCCGCGCGATATCGATCGTGCGCTCGCCAACGACTTCTCGGCCGAGCCAAAGAAGCGAGAGCTGCAGAAGGAAGCGGTCGCCCACATCTATGTGCAGGAACTGATCGATACCGGCCAGGATCCCGACGCATGGCCCGCATCGGCGGCCTATGCTTCGTGGCTCCACGAAGAATTCTGCTCCCGGCTACCCCCTGAGATGCTGTGGGTGACCAACGGGCAGACCGGCGAGAAGCTGCCGATCATCCCAGGCGAATGGCGCAAGTGCGATGTTGAGGTGGGCCGGCACCTGCCGCCCGCGCATGGCGACCTACCACGTTTCATGGCACGGTTTGATAGGGCCTACCAAGCTCCGTCGCTGAGCAAACTTCGCCAGATCCAGACTGTGGGCGCGGTCCACCACCGCTTCCTGTGGATCCACCCCTTCCTTGACGGCAATGGACGGGTGGCGCGGCTGATGTCGCATGCTCTGCTCAAGCGACTCGGTATCGGGACCAGCCTTTGGTCCCTGGCGCGCGGGTTGGCGCGCAACGAGGCGCGTTACAAGGCGCTTCTGGCCCAGGCCGATGGGCCGCGCGAGGGTGATCGCGATGGTCGCGGCAATCTTACCCAACGGGGCCTCATCGAGTTCTGCAAATTCTTTCTCGACCAATCGGTTGACCAGATACGCTTCATGAGCGGACTGCTGGAGCCGGCAACGCTGTTGACGCGCATCGAGATCCATGTCGAGGAGGAGATACGCGCGAAGCGCTTGCTGCGCGGCAGCTTCGCCGTGCTGCGGGAAGCGGTCATCGCCGGCGAGATCGAGCGATCCAAGATTCCGGTGCTCACCGGCTATGAGGAACGCGGGGCGAGGAACGTGACCGCAGCCCTGGTTGATCGCGGCATGCTGACAGCTTCCTCTCACCGTGCGCCATTGCGCCTTGCCTTTCCAGCCGAAGTCGCCGAGCGCTGGTTCCCGAACCTGTACCCTGCCAACGCTGGATCGCGATCATGAGAGAAATTGTCGTCGAAGTTATTCGGAAGTTCGCGCCGCTTGCGTCGCGGACGGGGTATTGGGACTATCTTTACTCCGTGCCGGGAAAGCCGCAACCTGCCGTTCTGCCCTAGGCCCGTCTTGCCCATCCAGATACGGCCAATGGCTGGGCGGCGCCCGATGGTGCCGTTGCGTGGAACATATCGATGGCCGAATCGGTGGTCATACGAAATAATACGCGCAGTCGCGATTCGCGGCCCGGTCTCACCGCTCCAGGAGGGCGTAAGCAATGCGTTCGGATGCGCCCACCCCAGCACCAGCAGCGTTCGGCCTATGGCAGGGCCTCCTTGCGTTAGCCCCGCCACCCGCGCTGGGGGAGAATATTCGCGGCTACGTCCGCCGACTCGCGATCGCCAACGGCCATGTCGGCGTCTCGATGTTCACTGAGGCCATCGGAGTGGTTGGCATCGGGCCTATCGGTAGCGGTGCGGCGTGGGAACGATTGCGGCAAGCGACGGGCCTTCCGTTCGCCTCTCTAGAGCCGATGCGCTGGGTGGGCACGCGAGATGCGCGGGGTTCCCGATTGCGCTTCCTTGGTCATGAGTTGGCGCGCGGCCATGTGCGCCCGAACAGCTTCCGCATCTGCCCCGTTTGCCTAAGGGAGGATGGCATCGTCCGCGACTTCTGGTGTCTGACCATGGCTGCGGCCTGTCCACGACACGGCACGCTGCTCGCCGAGGCGTGCTCTGCGTGCGGGCGGGGCTTCCGTACAGCTCTGGTCGGCCCCGCCGATGGCTGCCGTTGTAGCCTGCCGTTCATCGAAGTGGCCACTACGCCCGCGCCGGCAGCTGCCTTGCGCGCGGCGAAAAATCTCGCCTTGCTGATCGGCCCGGCGGCGATCGGCGAAGCTGATCCTTCCTGGCATCTCGACCTTCCGGCCGCATTTGAGGCGCTCGAACTGTTCGACTACATGTCCTACCTAGAAGTGCTCGGCAGGGCTGGTTCGGTGCCTGCGGCGGACGACCGACCTGCGTCTTCGACCTCGCGAGGTTATCGTAGTGCGAACTTGCACGAGCAGCTCGACATCGGCCACACGCTGAGTTTGCTGGAAGCCGCGGACCAGATCATCGCGGGCTGGCCGAGATCATTTGACCAACTGCTCGACCAAGTCACGGCGCGTGGCTGTGCGTCCGGCGGCGAATCCACATTAAAAAGGGCCTACTCCACCGACGCCGGGCGGCTTCTGCTGTATGCGCCTCGTGGGGCAAACGGAGTTCCGCTGCGCCTTATGCTCGAAGCAGTGATTGATCACTGGCGACGGCGGGGCGGGAAGGCACGCAAGCGCAAGCTTATCGTCATCAATATGACTGCCCACGCCCTACGTGGGCACTTCCACGCCGCGTGGCTCGCCAAAACCGTCGGCAGCGACGCCACTTGGCTCCATCGCGTCGTGCAGCGCGTCCTCGACTCGCTGACTGACGTGGAGCAAACGATGCCGCAGGACGTGCTCGTCGCGCTCGCCCAGGATCGCGCTGTCGCGCTGTATCGGGCAGCCTTTGGCGCACTCTCGCTCGCGCAGGCCAAGCGGGTGCTTGAAGGCTCGCAATACAAGGATCGCCTCGTCGGATGGGATCATCCGGAACTTATTCAACCTGACCCCATGCTGCGAGATCTTCGAGACCAGGGTGAGTTCTACCGTCGCGAGGCGGTGGTGGGTCTTTTGGAGCGCATGGGGCGCTTGGCAACCAAAATCGACGCGCCGGGCGCCCTGGTGCCGCTCTTCCCTGTCGGCCTTCGCGGGCTCAGGCGTCCGCGCCCCTCGAAGACCGAGATCCTGCTGCGGATCTTCCGCGGGCAACTGGCGGTCGCCACGCTGGTCACTGCACCGAAGCTGGGTGACCTACTGGTCAACACGACAAACTTGAACAACGGCATCGCGAAGGAGGCGTTCCTGGCACGGCACGCCCTGAATGTGGTCATGGCTGAACGTTATGGAGACGGGCCGGTTTTGACGATTGCCGAACTGCAGCGCTTGTTCAGGATCGGATCGGTGCGCACGCAGAGGCACTTTCGCCGATTTAATAGGAACGGTAGGCCTAGAAACGTCGTGCGGTTCAACGTTGATGACGTGGACAGCGTTGTCCAGCGCCGCCGCCACGGTACGCTCTCGGCTTTAGAAGCCGCCGCGCTCGGGCCGGAAATAAATGTACGGCCCTTGATCGTTCAGCTCAGCGCTGCCGGACACTCGCCAACCTCCATCGCGACCGAGCTGTCCAGGCTAGGAATGGTCACGACCAGAGGCCGGCCTTGGCACGCTAACGCCGTGCGGAACGCCCTACATGGGGACCAGGATCAACCCGTTTTGGCGACGCAGCTCCCCGAGCCAGGCCCGTGGCCTGTGTCCTTGTGATCGATCGCGTCGACGCGCAGGCCGATGCGCGCCCTTGCGAGGGCCTTCGCCACGGCCGAATGCGACCAAGCGCCCCCGGACGGGGTGCGGAGTTCTTCCTTCGAGAGAGCGCGAGCGACACCGCGCAGAGTCCTGCTCTCGCGCTCGAGCGCGACCAGCCTGTCTGTAACGTCGCACAGCGTGCCGAGCGCGGCGGTGTCGGCCCGCAAGGTATGCCCCGTGGCGCGCCGGACCGCGAAAGCGACTAGGTCGTCGATCCTATAGAGCCGCTCGACGACAGGGCGGTCACGATTCCTAACGATGCTTGTCCGCTTGATCACCCGCACCAGCCCTGCGGCAACGAGGCGCCGCGCCTCGTTAAGTGTGATCGCGGAGCCCGGCCCGACTCGGACCCGCAGGACGTCGTTAGCGGCCGATAGCGGGGCGTGACCGGCCCATGGGCCGGTCACCAAGGCGGGATCGCGCGCCGCGACGTACGCTCTAAGGAGATCCAGGTTCACGATCACGTCCCCCAGCCGTGGCCTATCCACTATGGTGTACACCGGGAGGGCGCCGCTCAGGATGTCGAGCAGCAAGTCCTCTTTGCGGTACCACGGCCGTAGGGACGCGAGGCGGACCGCAACTCCGAGGAGCGGGACCAATCCTGCTGAGTCTGTCGTTGGTAGCGCCACCGCCTGTAACCGCGCCAGCAGCCTGTGGACCGCCGCGGCGGAGTAGCCCGGCACCTCAGCGTAGCGCCGCCCTTGCAGCGCCGGGTCCAGCGGCAGCAGCCCGGGCTTGTCCCAGCCGACAAGCGTCTCCTTGCCTTTTCCGCCCTCCAGGACGCGCCTCGCAGCGTGCCCGGAAATCGTCCCGCGCGCCACGTCGAGCATTTCGTTGAACCGGGAGGCGACGACCGCCTCTAGGTCGGTTCTGAACAGCGCGCGCTCCGCTTCCGAGAGGTCTTCATGCACGCGCCGTAACACCCGCCGGTGCAGGGGCGAGGCGACGGCCGAGCCAGTGGCCGCGGCGAGCCTCGTGGCGTTCGCCGTCGCGTGCAGAGCGAGGGCGCTGGCGTGCGACACAGTGAGGTTGCGTTGGCGCCGCCTTGCTTGGTGCCGCTTGTTCCAGTGTGCATCTACCGCCTCGTGCACCAGCGGCAGTGGCACGCCGCGCGAGCCGCGTGGGGGGTGTCGCAGCATGCGTCCGACCCGCGACGAGAACGCTTCGGTGAAGTCGCGGTCGCCACGGCCGATCCGATCCTCGATCCGGTGCAGCAGCGCGGTGAACGCGTCCGGCCAGCCGTCCATGATGGCGACGGCCGCCTCAAGGCGGCTGACGGGATCCGCCGCCACGATGTCGCTAGGCACTCCTGCCCGATATCCTTTCGACAGCAAAACCGCCGCGTCGTCCTCGCTCCCGGTGGCCGCGATCCCGAAGACGGCGAGGTAGGCGAGGCAGTCGTTCGCGTCTAGTCGGTCGAAAGGGGGCGCGAGGTTGACGGCCGGTTTGACGATCAGCCCGGTCCGGTCAGAACCGCCGAGAAGGGCCGAGAGGTGGCGCGCAACGCGGAGGCACGCCGCCGGCGCTGGCCGGAGCGCCATTGCATCCGAGGGTGCCCCGCACACGCACGGCCAGCCGTTAGTATCGGCCGTAACCGGCCGGCCGCAAGCGGCGCATGCGTCAGCCAGAAGGCAGCCGTGGACGGGGCACGCCAGCATGTGGCTGACTGACCAGAGGTCGCGGTGGATACCGTTGTCGACGAGGCACGCTGGACAGGACCGGGGACGACGCGGCAAGAGAAAGCCGACGGGAACCTGGGCACCGAGGAACGTGACCGTGTTGCGCCCCGTCGGCTCGGTTGCGCGCCGCCAGCGCATTGCCTCGAGCGTGCAGGAATCGTGACCCGTCCAGGCGGCGAGGCGCCGCCACGTCGCGGTGCGGCTGAGGGGACCCACGGTGCAGCCCAGCCCCAAGGCGCTGGCGAAGGATTCGGGATTTGCGTGCCCATTCGCAGCGGCGAGTCGGCGGACGTAGCCATGAATGCTCTCCCCCGTCGCGGGCGGGAGAACGATAGCAAGCCGACCGGGCGGTTGCTCTCCAAGGCTCATTTCTCCCTCTCGCCGGGTCGCCGACGGCGACCTCAAAACAGTTAGAATACCGACAAAATGTAAACAATAACAATTGCCAATAAAATAATTGCCACGGCCGCTAAAGGTCAAAGTTTATAAAGGTATAACAATTGAATTCACGTGGCGAATTGTGCCCCAATGCTCTGAGCCGCTGTGATTGAAAATCGCCGCCATTTCCATTTGAATCTGGCCCGGCGACCTAGAGTCCCCAACCTGGTAGCGACAACCTGAAATCCTCGCTGAGATTATTCCTTCCCCAGGCTCCCGTTTAATGCAAAGAATCGTTTCCACTAAACTAGATTGTGAAAAGGATTCTTTCCGTTGGCAAGTTTTGCTGTGGCAGGAATGCCCCGCACGTCCATCGCTGCCTTGCGCAAACTCGGGGCTGACATTGCTGCTGCCCGCAAAAGGCGGCGGTTCTCAACCTCAAGCATGGCGGAGAGGGCCTTCGTCTCCCGACCCACGCTGAGACGTATCGAGGCGGGAGATCCCGGCGTCTCTATCGGAATGTATCTGGCGGTCCTGTCAATTCTGGGGCTCGGGCGCGGCATCGGCGATCTCGCCTCGATCGAGAACGATCCTCTTGGTTTGACTTTGGAAGAGGAGCGCCTACCACAGCGAATACGAAAGCGAAAAAATGAGTTTTGTCCACGGACTCGCAGCTCTTGAAATCGATGGAGCATGCTAATGAGCGAGGAGTGTTTTGATTGAGGTCGCGATGAATGAGAAAACCACCGGCAACCGAACAAATGGATAAGGCCATCACGACTGAAACGGTTCCTCGGGAGAAAACTTCGGTGCGCCTGGGGCAGAGCCTTATTCTCCCTGACCTCAATTTCCGTATTCCGATGCCCCGAGGTGTGAGGCCATTAGCTGATGCGCCAAAAAAGAGCCTCAAGAGAGACGGGTCTGATTCCGCAGACAAATAAGTCGCTTGTAGACTAATTCGTCCACACCGTCAGGTTTTGTCTGCATCCATCTCCGTAAGTTCAGTCCACGCGGTGGCTCGCTCACTGCATCTGCCTACGCAACCAAGAATCACCACCAGAGATAAACATGGGGATGGCGGCAGAAACCCTACAAGCTTATCACCGAGGAATTTTAGAACGGATTCCTATCGTAGTTGACGCCAGGGGTTCGGTCATAGCCGTGGCGGAGGTCCTCCGCCTCGATCTTCTGTGAACCGCGGTCGATAGCATGGGTGGCCGCCTGCCGGATGAGCGTCATGAGGGAGCGCATGTGTCCTTTGACGGTCTCGAAAAGTTTGCTCGCGGTCTCTGGATCAGCCAAGCCGGCCAGGGTGGCAAACGGAAGTGCCTCGTCCACCCTCATCAGGAAGGTCCTGAAGGCCATCCGCTCGGCGACCGTGCCGTACGAGAACGCGTCGATTGTTTTGCGGTGAGGTGTGATTCCCGCGAGCTGCTCGTTCTGTTCGACGATCAGCGTTGCCGTCGGCATGCCTGTCATGACGAACGGAACGTTCGTGGCCTTTGCCAATTGCTTGACCATGTCGGCGGCCTTGTTGATCCGCACTGGGCCGGACTCAGTCAAGTGCTGCCATTCGTCGGTGAGAACAATTTCGACGTGCTGCTTGCGGATTTGGTCGCAGGCGCGAAGGACCAAATCGTTCAGCTTGCCGGCGCCTCCGCTGGGGTCCTTCAGCGCGATGAGGAGGTGCTTCATCGCCCCGAGCGGCGTGGAGTTGCTCGGCAGCTCAATGGACACGACGGGCTGGATGAGGCAGCCGTTAACGCGCCTCTCGGGGTGGAGGGAGTGGTACTTCCTCAGCAACGAGGATTTTCCCGTCCCCGTAACGCCCGTCAGGACGACGCATTGTGGCTCCGGCAGCGACTCCCGATCGCGCCGGATTTCGTCAAACAGCTGGAACAATTGGTCCGTCACGGGACGGTCAACGAACAGGTGCTTGACGGCCGCCTTGCGCAGCGCGGCCTCGACGTTGGTCCAGCGGCCTGGGGGGCCGGCTTGCGCGATCGGGGCCTTAGCGGCTGCGCGAGATGCCGTGAGCGGCATAAAGATCCTCCTCTTCGTCAGTGATGTCCGGAGCCGGTATTGATCGGCTTGGTTCGGTCGGTCGCGCCACGCCCGCGCTGACGCGGGCGCGCGCTGGGCGCGCCGCGTTTGCCCGCGCCGCCTCGTCGCGGAGCTTCCGGTCGCGGCTGCCGACCGGACTGGTGTTTTCGTCGGTTCCGGCCAAGGCGTGCCGGTCGACGCCTGCGAACCGCGCAGCGGTTCGCCGCGAGCGGATCTTACCGCGGCGGAGGTAAGCCTGTTCGAAGAACTCGGCGAGCTCTACCTTCGCCTGCGCCTTCCCCCTGTAATCCGAGTTCGCCTTTAGCCTCTCATTTCGATACTTAACTATGAGACGGTGCTGCCAGATCGATAGGCCGGTTGCGTAGTCGGCATCGCGCTCGCACGGCGGTACCCTGATCAGCTTGTCGGTCGTTGGGTCGTGCATCCGGATCTCGCGCAGATCTCCGGGATCGTACCGAAATCTGACTGTCCTGTCGGGGCTGCTCCGAAGGAACTTCGGGTGCCTGAGCAGCGCGACGATCTCCTCCGAGTAGTAGATGATGCCCTCGAACTCGATGCCTGTGCGCCGCAGCGTCCTGCGGTCCACGTGCCCGACAAGCATATTGAGGTGCTGGACATCCTCGACCGGATCGACCGGGTACTTCGCTGTCAGCTCCGCATACACCTGCGCCGGGATACCGCGCAGGCCGCGATGTCGCACGCACGCCTGCGTATCGAGCAACTCGCGGTGCAGCACGTAGAGCAGTTCTGCGTGGGTGATGACAGCGTTCGCTGCGGGATCGTAGTCGCCGCGGTCCAAGATGTTCGAGAATGTAGTTCCCCGTTGCTGCTGCAACCTTTCGCGGTTCAAGACGCCAAGAAACCGCTCTATGCCGCCTTTGCCCTTCGGCTTCCGTCTCGGCTGTATCCTGTAGTGGAATCGGCACTCCTTCGCGAAGTCCTCGAGGTCACCGCCGATGTTCTCGAGAGCGCGATCAATCGACAACATCCGCGGCTTCCCGTAGGCGATCCACGGGTGTTTGATCTTCCACTCTCCTCTAGCGACCTTCTGCTCGAGGTACGTCTTCGGGAGCATCGCGTTGCGAAGGCACTGCATGACAGTGTGCACGGACGGCGGATCGAAGCCAACGTGCAGCCCGAGCGGGTAACGCGAGGCACGGTCCAGTGCGATGACGATTGTGGGGCGGCCAATAGGCAGCCCAGTCTGCTCGCAGATGACGAACAGGTCACACGGTGTGTGGTCTAACTCTACCACCTCGAGCGGTCTGGTCGGGTCCTTGCGCGTCTGCACGCCGCCAAATTTCTGATCGGCGGCTGCCCTGCCCTTGCGGGCGGTCATAACCTCGTATGGATCCCTTGCGAGCACCGCGCGATTGACCGTGACCCAACTCGGTTGCTCGAGCGCGAGATTGTGCGCATCGTTCAGTTTATCGATTTCACCCCGGATCAGGTCGCACAACGTCGCGATCGTAATCTCTTCGCGTCTCATGTAGTTCCCGTCGATCCGCTTCTCGATGATATCGCGGACGCGGGGGTCAAGCCTGTCGGTCCGGTTCCCCTTCTGGGCGTTGCGTGCGGCGAACATACTGGCGACCGGCCGGTCGCCACCACGTTGCAACAAGCGACGGACGTGACGGGGTGATGGAGGGACAGGATCCTCGATGCGGCGAGCCGTCTCTTCGATCACCTTGCGGAGGATTTTATCGCACAGCGGCCGTGGAAGCTCGGCCGCCGCCTCCGCATACGCCAAGCGCCGCTTGGCGGCTTCCCTCTCTCCATCGGGTAGAGTCGAGAAGTCTGCCCGCCGCGTCGCGATCGTCTCCGCCCCGCTGAAACTGACGAAGCTCCTTATAAGACGGGCCTGGCCCTCCGCGACGCGCACCGCCACCTCGGCGTCCGTGAGCGTCAGCCGTTCCGCGCTGCGAGCGTCGCGAAAGTCCAGCCAGTTATCGCGCCGCTCCTCAAACAGGTACTCGCAGGCTTCAGTGACCAGCCGGTCGCCGACCCTGATATCCAGGCGCACCTCGACCTCGCCTATTCGCCATTCGGCTCCTTGTCATGCCGTAGGCGCGTCCAAATGACCTGCCGCGAAGCCCGGTCGACCGCGACCTCCATCGTCGGGCGCCGGGTGGGGCGCGAATTGGCGTCCATGAAATGGAAATCCAGTTGGACGGCGTCGCTCTCGATCTGTGGCGTGTCGTGGGAGGGGGCGTTCATGGGGCTGCGCTCCTTAGGTTAGGGTGCATTTTCTGGGAGCGGGATCGCTCCCGATGGTGGGACAGCGTCGGCCGACAGTACAGCCTCGTCATCAAGCGGACGCGAGTAGTCGAGGTGGACCGCCCCGCGCGCGACGAGGGTTAAGACCTTCTCGTAGGTGCAGTCCTTCGTTCCTCGATGTGGAAAGCAGAAGGGCTGCTTTCCAGTGAAAGAGCAGCAAAGCAGTAGCATGGGTGGCCGCCTGCCGGATCAGCGTCATGAGGGAACGCATGTGTCCTTTGACGGTCTCTAAGAGTTTTTTTGCGGTCTCTGGGTCAGCCAAGCCGGCCAGTGTGGCAAACGGAAGCGCCTGTCCGCTCTCATCAGGAAGGTCCTGAACGCCGTCCGCGGGGCGACGGTGCCGTACGAGAACGCGTCGATCGTTTTGCGGTGAGGTGTGATCCCGCGAGCTGCGTTCTTTTCGACGATCAGCGTGGCCGTCGGCATGCATGTCATGACAATCGGGACGTTCGTGGCCTTTGACAACTGCTTGACCATGTCGGCGGCCTTGTCGATCCGCACTGAGCCGGACTCGGTCAGATGTTGCCACTCGTCGGCGAGAACAATTTTGACCTGCTGCTTGCGGATTTGGTCGCGGGCGCGAAGGATCAAGTCGTTCAGCTTACCGGCGCCTCCGCTGGAGTCCTTCAGCGCGATCTCGATCTGTGTCACGTTGTGGGAGGGATCGTTCATGAGTATGCGTTCCTCTGGTTAGGGGG
>Ga0310811_10010471_pt1 | contig 11983 bp, 1 predicted proteins | sample YCmetagenome_FD_207642 | JGI IMG/M metagenome (GOLD analysis project Ga0310811, IMG submission 207642) | Soil microbial communities from experimental microcosm in Duke University, North Carolina, United States - YC | ecosystem: Engineered > Artificial ecosystem > Soil microcosm > Unclassified ...
CGCGACGCCATGCGAGGTCGCCACCACCTTGGTGCCCGAGAGGAGGCTGCCCGCGCCACCGGCGTTGGTGCCCATCGCCACCGTCACGTTGATGGCGTTGTAGCTGGTGTCGACGTTCCCGAACGCATCCTCGGCCGTCACCTCGACGGCTGGCGTAATCGACGCATTTGCGGCCGTATTGGTCGGCTGCACCGTGAAGACGAGGTGCGTCGCGGCCGCCGGCGTGATGTTGAACGTCGCGCTCGTCGTGCCCGTCACGCCGCTCGCCGTGGCCGACAGGGTGTAGCCCGCCCCGGCCTTGTCGATGTTCAGACCGGCGAACGTCGCCACGCCGCTGACCGCCGCCTGCGTCGTGGTGCCGGAGAGCGTCGCCCCGGCCGTGCCCGTGCCCGAAGTGATGGCGACGGTCACGTTCGAGACGAACGAGGTAACGACGTTGTTGAGGGCGTCGAACGCCGTGACTTTGATCTGCGGGGAGATATTCAGCCCCGCCGTCCGATCGCTCGGCGCCACCGTGAAGACGAGGTGGTCGGCGACGCCCGCCGAAATCGTGAACGCCGTGCTGATGTCGCCGGTCGAGAGGCCGGTGCCGGTCACCTGCAGCCGGTACCCGGAACCCGCGGCGTCGATGCTGAGATCGCTGAACGTCGCGAGCCCGTTCACCAGCTGGCCGTTGCCGCTCGTGGCCGACGTCGACCCGGAGAGGGTGCCGCCGCTCGGATTGGCGAAGATCGCGACCGTCACCGTCCCGTTGTACGTTGTCACCGGATTGCCCAGCGCGTCTTCCACCTCCGCCGTGATGGCGGGCGACAGCGCGACGCCTGAGGCCGTGGGCGACGACGGCGGATCGACCTTGAAGGACACCTGCGACGCCGCGCCGGTGTTGATCTGGAACGAGCTGCTGGTTGCTCCCGTCAGGCCCGCCGCCGTGGCGGAGAGCTTGTAACCCGTCCCCTTCCGGTTGATGCTGAGATCGGTGAAGCTCACCACGCCGCCGACCGCCGCCTTGGTCGTGGTGCCCGAGAGGGTCGCGCCCGACGTCCCGGTTCCGCCCGTGATCTGCACCGTCACGTTGCCGGTGAAGCCGGTGAGCAGGGCATTCGACGCGTCCCGAGCCTCGAGAGTGAACGCGGAGATGGCTTGCCCCGCCGTCGTGGTCGTCGGTTGCGCCGTGATCACGAGGTGGTTCGCCGTGCTCGGCGTGATGTCGAACCCGTTACTGGTCACCGTCGGCAACGACGACGTCGCGTCGAGGGTGTAACCCACGCCCTGCATGTCGATGCTGAGGTCGTTGAACACCGCCACGCCGCCCGAAACCGCCTTCGTCAGAGTTCCGCTCAATGTTCCTGCGCTCGGCGTGCCGGGGTTGTTATTGATGACCAGCGTGACGTTCCCGGCGAAATCCGTGACGAGGTTGTCGTTCGCGTCGAGCGCGTTGAGCTCCACCTGGGGGGCGATGGTCGCAAGCGCCCCGGTGGTCGACGGCTGGATCGCGTAGACCAGATGGGTGGCCACGTCGTGATTGATCGTGAAGAAGCCGCTCGTTGCCGCCGTCACGCCATCGGGGTTGTCCGTGGCGGTGAGCTTGTAGTTGGAAGCCGCCTTGTTGATGCTCAGGCCGGAGAACGTCGCGACGCCCGCCACCGCGGCGACCGTCGTCGTGCCGCTGAGCGTCGCTCCCGGCGTCCCGCTGCCGCTCGTGATGGCGACCGTCACGTTGCCGGTGAAGCTCGAGGCCAGCTGGCCCGAGGCATCACGCGCTTCGACCGTCACGCCGATCGTCGACGCGCCGGCGATGGCACTCGAGGGCTGCACGGTATAGAAGAGCCGTGTCGCCACCGACGGGATCACATCGAATGCGGCGCTGGTCGCGACCGGTAGGCCTACTGCGGTAGCCGTCAGCGTGTATCCCGTCCCCGTCGCATTGATGTTCAACCCGGGGAAGGTGGCGATGCCGGCGATAGCGGCCTTCGACTGCCCGCCGCCGAGCGTGCCGCCGCCCGCGTTGTTTCCAATGGCCACGACCACGTTGTTGGCGAAGCTCGTCACGGTGTTATTGAACGCGTCCTGCACCGTCACCTTCACGGCGGGACTGATGTTCGCGAACGCCGTCACCGTCGACGGCTGCACCGTGAACGCGACATGCGCCGCCGCGCCCGGCGTGATGTTGAACGCGCCCGACTGGGCCGACGTCAGCGCGCCGCCCGACGCCTGGAGCTTGTAGCCGATCCCGACCTTGTCGAGGAACAGAGTCGAGAAGGTCGCGACGCCGGCGACCGCCGATACCGTCGCGTTGTTCGGGGTGGCCCCGCCCGGGTTTACGGCTGCCGTCAAGCTGACGCTGGCCGTGAACGCTGGATCGATGTTGCCCTGGCCGTCCTTCGCGATGACGGTCACCGTCGGTGCGATCGTCGCGCCCGCCGCCGCGTTCGACGGCTGCACGCCGAACACCAGCGCGGTCGCCGCCCCGGCGGTGATGTCGAAGGTAGCGCTGGCGCCGTCGGTGAGGCTCGAGCCGGACGCCGTCAAGGTATAGGCCGTGCCGGCGCTGTCGACCGCGAGCCCCGCGAACGTCGCGACACCCGCAACGGCGGCCTGGGTCAGCGTACCCGAGAGATGCGCGCCCGCTTTGCCGGTGCCACCGGTGATCGCGACCGTCACGTTCCCGGTGAACGTCGGATCGGTGTTGCCGAGGGCGTCCTGCGCCGACACCGCGACGGCGGGCGCGATGCCGATTCCCGCGGTTGTGTTCACCGGCTCGACGGTGAAGACGAGCTTCGTCGCCGTGTTGGCGGTGATGTCGAATGCGGCGCTCGTCGCCCCCGTCACGCCGGACGACGACGCGGCGAGGGTGTAGCCCGTTCCCGCCTTGTCGACGCTCAGGTTCGAGAAGGTGGCGATGCCGGCCACCGCGTTGATCGAGGTCGTCCCGGACAGCGTCCCCGTGCCGGGGTTCGCCCCGAACGCCATCGCAATGTTGCCCACGAAGCTCGGCACGGTGTTGCCGAATGCGTCCTGGGCCGCCACGATGATCGGCGGCGCAATCACGGTGCCCGCCGCGGTGCTCGCGGCCGGACCCACGCTGAAGGTGAGCTTGGACGCCGCCCCCGGCGTGATGTCGAACGCGACGCTGGTTCCGGCGGAGGCTCCCGATGCCGTCGCCGCCAGCGTGTACCCGCTGCCGGTCTTGTCGATGCTCAGATCGCCGAACGACGCGATGCCGGCGACTGCCGCGACCGTCGTCGTTCCGGAGAGCGTGCCCGCTCCGCCGTTGGTCCCGATCGCCACCGTCACGTTGCCGGTGAAGGTCGTCACCAGGTTGCCGAAGGCGTCGTCACCGGAGACCTCGACGGCCGGGGCGATGTGCGACCCGGCCTGGGTCGCGACGGGCTGGGACGTGAAGATCAGCTGGCTCAATGCCGCTGCGCTGATGTTGAACCCGGTCGACGTCGCGTCGGTGAGGCTCCCCGACGTCGCATGCAGCGTGTAGCCGGTGCCGGACTTGTCGATGCTCAGGTTTGCGAACGTCGCGACACCCGCCACCGCGGCGACAGTCGTCGTGCCGGAGAGCGTGCCGCCGCCGGCGTTCGTGCCGATCGCCGCCACGACGTTCGCCGTGTACGCCGTCGCAATGTTGTTGTTGGCGTCGAGGGCGTTGACCACGACCGACGGGGCGATGGACACTCCGGCGGTCGCGTTGGTTGGCTGCGTGACGAACGCCAGATGCGTGGCGAGGCCCGGCGTGATGTTGAAGCCGGTGCTCGTGGCGCTCGTCAGGGCGCCCGCCGTCGCCGTCAGCGTGTATCCGGTCCCCGTCTTGTCGATGCTCAACGTCGAGAACGTGGCGACGCCGGCGACCGCCGCGATCGACGTCGTGCCCGAGAGCGTGCCGCCGCCCGCGTTGTTCAGGATCGCGATCGCGACCGAGGCGGTGAAGTCGACGGCCGGGTTGTTGGCCGCATCGAGCGCCGTCACCGTGACGGTGCCGATCGTGGCGCCCGCGACGGTGTTGCCGGGCTGCAGCGTAAATACCAGGTGGGTCGCGACGCTGTTGATGATGTTGAACCCGCCGCTCGTGGCGCTGGTGAGGGACGTTGCGGTGGCCGCGAGGGTGTAGCCCGTGCCGACCTTGTCGATGCTCAGGTTGGCGAACGTCGCGACGCCCGCCGCCGCCGCCGCCGTCAGCGTACCGGAGAGGGTGCCGCCGCCGGCGTTGGTGCCGAACGCGACGGTCACATTGCCCGTGTAGCTGAGGTCGGTGTTCCCGAGCGCGTCCTGCGCCGTGACCTTGACCCCGCCCGACGAATTGATCGTCGCCGCGGCCAGCGAATTGGTCGGCGGACTCGTGAACGCGAGCTTCGTCGCCGCGCCGGCAACGATGTTGAACGCGTTGCTCGTGGCTCCGGTGAGGGTGCCCGAGCCAGCCGTCAGCGTGTAGCCGATCCCGCTCTTGTTGATGTTGACGGTCGAGAACGAGGCGACGCCGGCCGTGGCGTTCACCGCCACCGTCCCGCCCAGCGTTCCGCCGCCCGCGTTGGTCCCGATCGCCAGCGTGACCGAGCCGGTGAAGCCCGTGGCCGTATTGCCCTTCGCGTCGCGCGCGGTCACGGCGATCGCGGGCGCGATGTTGGCGCCGGCAGTCGCGTTCGTGGGCTGCGCGGTGAACACCAGCTGCGTCGCTGCACCGGGAACGATGTTGAAAGTCGCGCTGGCGAACCCGCCGACGAGCCCGGTGGCGGTGGCCGACAGCGTGTACCCGGTGCCGACGCTGTCGATGCTCAACGTCGAGAACGTCGCCGAGCCCCCTGACGCCGTGACGGTCTTCGTTCCCGAGAGGGCGGCGCCCGCTTTCCCCGTGCCGCCCGTAATCGCGACGGTGATCGCGTTGGCGAAGCTCGCCGCGTTGTTGCCGAACTGATCTTTCGCGGTGACGATGATGGCGGGGGTGATGTTGGAGCCGGCGGCGGTTGCCGTGGGCTGCGTGGCGAAGACGAGCTGCGTGGCGACGGCGGCCGTGATGTTGAAGGCGTTGCTCGTTCCGCTGCCGGCGCCGCCCGTCGCGGTGAGCTTGTAGCCCGTGCCCGCTTTGTCGATGCTCAGGGAGCTGAAGCTCGCGATGCCCGCCGCCGCGGCGACGGAGGCCGTCCCGGAGAGCGTGCCGCCCGCCGGGTTCGTCCCGATGGCCATCGTGACGTTGCCGTTGAACGGGGTCACGAGATTGCCGGCGCCATCCATGGCCTGCACCTGAATCGCGGGCGCGATCGTGGCACCGGCGGTGGCGTTGCTGGGCTGGACGCTGAAGACGAAGCTCACGACCGGGCCCGGGACGATGTTGAACGCCGCGCTGTTCTGCGTCACCCCCGAGGCCGACACGGCGAGGGTATAGCCAGTGCCCGGGCGGTTGACGGTGAGGTTCGAAAACGTGGCGACGCCCGCGACCGCGCTCTGTGACTTCGTCCCCCCCAAGGTCGCGTTGCCCGGATTGTTGCCCAGAGCGATCGTGACCTGGCCGAGGAAGCTCGTGACCACGTGGCCGGATCCGTCGAGCGCCGTGACCTTGATCGACCCGAGTGACGTGACGGCGTCGGTGCTGGCCGGCTGCACGCTGAATTCGAGGCTCTTCGGAATCGCCGGGGCCGTCGTGTCGGAGTGGCACGAGACGACGAGCAGCGTGAGGAGTGCGACCGCGCTCGCGCGCGCCACCGTCGTGGCCAGCGGGCGTGCAAAGGAGAGAGCGGCGGACAAGGTAGAGCGCATACCGTACCCCTCGAGTAAAAGGCGACGATTGTGCTTGGGGGAGCCCAAGCTATTCCCCGGGAACCGCCTGTCCAGTCCGAAACGGACCGACAAGTCTCGGTCGTTATTGAAGTTGTGGCCGCGATACGGCCACGCAAAAAGCGCGCTGGTCGCGGGCGTGGAGTGTGGGAATCGCACCACACCCACGCCCGGACTAGCGGCTCAATTGATGTTGAACGCCACGCTCGTCACCGGTGCCACTCCGGCAGCTGTGGCCAGCAGCGTATAGCCCGTCCCCGCAAGGCTGATGCTCAACCCGCTGAAGACCGCGACGCCGTTCGCGGCGGTCACCGGGTTGGTTCCCGACAGGATCCCACCGCCCGGGTTGTTGGCGATCGCGAGCGTCACGTTCCCGGCGAACCCGGTCGCCTGGTTCCCCTGCGCGTCGAACGCCGTCACGCGGATCGACGGCGCGATCGCCCCGCCGGCGGTGGCGTTCGAAGGTTGGACGGTGAAGAGCAACGTCGTCGCGGCGCCCGCGGTGATGCTGAACGCATTGCTCGTGTCGGGCGCGAGCCCCGCGGCACTGACTTCGAGACGGTAGCCCTGGCTCGCCTTGTCGATCGTCAGGTCGTTGAAGTTGGCCACGCCTTGGGCCGTGCCGACCGTGGTGGTTCCCGAGAGCACGCCGCCCGCGGAGTTCGTGAGAAGAGCCACGGTCACGTTCCCGTTGAACGTCTTGACGGGGTTCCCGAGCGCGTCGCGCACCGTCACCTGGATCGTCGGACCGGTAGCGCCGGGAATGATTGTCGCCGCCGGAGCGGAGCCGGGGTGCACGGTGAACGTCACGAGTGTGGCCGCTCCCGGATTGACCGTGAACGGCGTGCTCGTCGTTCCCGAGACGCCGGCGGCGACGGCGGAGAGCCGGTAGCCGGTGCCGCTGTTGTCGATGCTCAGGTTGGAGAACGTGGCGACGCCGGCGACGGCGTTCGCCGTCACCGTACCCGACAGCACGGCGCCCGCCGTGCCGGAGCCGGCCGTGATGGAGAGCGTCACGGCGCCGCTGAAGCCCGTGGCGACGCTGCCCGTGGCGTCGCGCGCCGTCACCTTGACCGCGGGCGCGATCGCGGCTCCCGCCGTCGTGGACGATGGCTGCACCGAGAAACCAAGCTGCGTGGCGCGCGCCGCCGTGATGTCGAATGCGGCGCTGGTCGACCCCGTGAGACCGCTCGCCGCGGCGGACAGGGTGTAACCGATCCCCGCCTGGCTGATCGTCAGGCTGGAGAACGAGGCGACGCCATTCACCACGGCCACGCTGGCGGTGCCGCCCAGGACCCCGCTACCCGGATTTGCGGCAATGGCCACGGTCACGTTGCCGGTGAACGCCGTCGCCGTGTTCCCGTGCGCGTCGCGCGCCGTCACCTCGACCTTCGGCGTGATCGCCGTCGCCACCGTCGTCGTGGAGGGCTGCAGCGTGAAGCTGAGCTGTGTGGCCGAGCCGGGGTTGATCGTGAAGAACGCGCTGGTCGCCGCGGTGAGGCCCGACGCCGTCGCGGTGAGCTTGTAGCCGATGGCGGCCTTGTCGATCGACAGGCCGGTGAAGGTGGCCACGCCGGCCACCGCGGCGAGGGTCTTCGTGCCCGAGAGCGTGGCACCCGCCGCGCCGGTCCCTGCGGCGATCGCCAGTGTCACGTTGCCGGTGAAGCTGGACGCCGTCTGCCCGGACGCGTCCCGCGCCGTCACCACGATCGACGGCGCGAGCGCCGTGCCGGCGGTCGCAGGGTCGGGGGGCTGCACGGTGAAGAACAGCTGCGTGCCCACCGACGCGATGATGTTGAACGGGACGCTCGTGGCGCCGCTGAGGCCCGCGGCCGCGGCGGTCAGGGTATAGCCCGTTCCGGTGTTGTTGATGCCCAGCGCCTGGTAGCTGGCGACGCCGTTCACCGCGGCGAGCGTGCGCGTCCCCGACAGCGTTCCGCCGCCCGGATTGGCCCCGATGGCCACGGTGATGTTGCCGTTGAACCCGGTGGCCGTGTTCCCCAGCGCGTCCCGCACCGTCACTTTCACCGCCGGGGAGATGTTCGCGTTGGTGGTGGCGGTGCTCGGCTGCACGGTGAAGGCGAGCAGCGTGGCGGCGGCCGGTCCGATGTTGAACGGCGCGCTCGTGGCGCCCGTCAGTCCCGCGGCGCTGGCCGACACCGTATAGCCGTTCGCCGCCTTGTCGATGCTCAGCGTGGAGAAGGTCGCGACGCCGGCAACGGCGGCGACCGTCGCCGTACCGGAGAGCACCCCGCCGGCCGGATTCGTCGCGAGCGCGATCGTCACGTTCCCCGTGAAGGACGTGACCGCATTGCCGAGGGCGTCCTGCGCCGACACCAGAATGGCCGGGGCGATCGCCGTTCCGGCCGTTGCGTTGGAGGGCTGCACGATGAACGCAAGGGCGGTGGCGGTGCCGGCACTGATGGTGAACGGGGTGCTCGTGGCGCCCGTCAGGGCCCCCGACGACACCGAGAGGGTGTATCCGACGCCGCTCTTGTCGATGCTCAGACCCGAGAAGGTGGCAACACCGGCTACGGCAGCCGTCGTGGTCGTCCCCGACAGTGTGCCACTGCCCGGGTTGGCGCCGATGACGACGCTGACGTTGCCGGTGTAGCTCGGCACCGTGTTGCCCTGGGCATCCTGTGCCGTCACCACGATCGTGCCCAGTGACGCTCCCGCAGCCGCAGAAACGGGCTGTGCGGCGAACGCGAGGCGGGTCGCTGCCCCGGAGGTGATGTCGAACGCGCCGCTCGTTGCGCCGGAGAGCCCGACCGCCGTGGCGGACAAGGTGTAGCCGGTGCCCGCCCGATCAATGTTCAGATCGGTGAAGTTCGCGATCCCTGAAGACGCGGTGACCGTCCGGGTCCCCGTCAGAATCGCCCCGGCGGTGCCGGTCCCAGCGGTGATGGAGAGCGTCACGTCTCCGTTGAAGGTCGTGACGACGTTCCCGGAGCCGTCCTTGGCGGTGATCTGCACTGCGGGAGTGAGGTTCGCACCCGCCGCTGCGTTGGACGGCTGCACGGTGAACACCAGGTGGCTCGGCGCGCCGGCCGTCACGTCGAACCCCGCGCTCGTGGCACCCGTCGGCCCGGTCGCAGACGCGGCCAGGGTATATGCCGTACCCACGTTATTGATGCTGAGAGTGTTGAAGGCGGCCACACCCGCCACGGCCGCGACCGCATTCGTCCCGGCCAGCGTGCCGCTCCCGGGGTTATTCGCGATCGTGAGTGTCACCGTTCCGGTGAATCCGGTGGCGACGTTGCCGAGGGCGTCGCGCGCCGTGACTTCCACCTGTGGAGTGATCGTCGCCGTGGCCGCGACGTTCGTCGGCTGCACGGTGAAGGCCAGCTGCGACGCCGTGCCGCCCGTGATGTTGAACGGCCCGCAGGCCGCCGACTGCAGTCCTGCGGCGGACGCCGTCAGGGTGTAACCGTTCCCGCTCTTGTCGATGCTCGCGCTGGCGAAGGTGGCGACACCGCTGACGGCGGCGAGCGGCCCACCTCCCGACAAGGTGCCGCCGCCGGGATTGGTGCCGATGGTCAGCGTCACGTTGCCGGTGAAGCTCGTGACGACCTGGTTCGACGCGTCGCGTGCGCTCACTTGTATCGCCGGCGCAATCGAGCTGCCGGCCGTCGTGTTGGTCGGCTGGACGGTGCACACCAGCTTGTCGGCGGTGGAAGCGACGACATCGAACGCCGCGCTCGTATCGCCGGCGATGCCAGCGGCGCTCGCGGCGAGGGTGTAGCCCGCACCGACTTTGTCGATGGCCAGATTGGCGAATGTCGTCACGCCCAGCGTGGCGGCGAGGGTGGTCGAACCCGACAGCACGCCGCCGGCGGGATTGTGTGCAATCGCCACCGTCACGTTGCCGGCGAACCCGTCCGCGGGGTTGCCGAACGCGTCGCGGGCGGTGACGCGGACGGGGGGGGCGATCGGCGCGGCATCGGTGGTCGTCACTGGCTGCGTCGTGAAGACGAGCCGTGCGGCGGCGCCGGCGGTCACGTTGAACGCCGCGCTCGCCGCCGCCGTCAGGCCCGAGGCGGTGGCGGAGAGCGTGTAACCCGTGCCGACCTTATCCAGGAAGACGCCGGGGAAAGTCGCGACGCCGTTCGTGACGGCGACGATCTTGGTCCCGGCGAGGGTGGCGCCTCCGACGTTCGTCCCGATCGCGAGGGTCACATTCCCCGCGAAGGTGGCTGCCACATTCCCGACGGCATCGAGTGCGCTGACTTCGACGAGGGGCGAGAAGCCGGCGCCCGCGGCCGTGGCGCTCGGCTGCGAGGTGAACTGCAGGTGCGTCGCGGTGCCGCTCTGGATGTCGAACGCGTCGCTGGTTGCAGCGGTGAGACTCGGCGCCGTGGCCGAGAGGGTGTAGCCGGTCCCGGCGTTCACCGTTCCGACCTTGTCGAGGCTGAGGTCCGCGAACGTGGCGATGCCGGCTGTCGCGGCGGCCGCCGTCGTCCCCGATAACGTGGCGCCGGCCGTGCCGGTCCCCGGTGTGATTACGACCGTCACCGTCCCCGTGAAACTCGCAACCGTGTTCCCCAGCGCGTCCAGCGCCGTCACCTTCACGGCGGGAGCGATCGCCACTCCAGCCGTCGTCCCGGAGGGCTGCGTCGTGAACGCGAGCTGCGCCGCGGGACCCGCGGCGACGCTGAACGTGCCGCTCGCCGCCGAGGTGAGACCCGACGCCGCCGCCTGCAGCGAATAACCGGAACCACTCTTGTCGATACTCAGCGTCGTGAACGTCGCGACCCCGTTCGAGGCGTTGACGGTCGTCGTGCCGGAGAGCGTCGCGCCCGCGGTCCCCGTACCGTTGATGATGGAGAGCGTGATCGGACTCGCGAACGCGGTCGCTGTATGGCCGCCGTCGTCGAGCGCTGTGACGGTCACCGTGGCGATCTGCACCCCCGCCGTCACGCTCGCCGGCCCAGCCGTGAACGTCAGGGACGTGGCGGGACCCGGCGGATTGACCGTCTGATCGCCATGGCAGGTCCAGACGAGGGTGGCGAGCACCAGGATTCCAGCGCTGACGAGCGGACGAGCGAATCGGGTCATCGGGGTCTTCCTGATAGGAGGCTGACTTGGCACGACCATCGGCACGGCAGCTTCTGTGCCAGGGTGTTGCGTAGACGGTACAATCGTTTGGCTATGACAGTATGGTCGTTGTGTTGCAGCTCCGCAACAAAGGGCCAGCGGTGGAGTCCTAGCTCTCTTCCATCGGTCGCACGCCCACGAACGCGCGATACAACAGGATATCGTAGACGATCTTGAGCACTCCCGCGAGGATGAACGGGACGCTCGTCCACTCCGGCCGCGCCAACATCCATCCCGCGAACACCGGGGCCAGCGCTGCTCCCGTGGTGCGCGCTACGCCCGTGACACCGGCGGCCGCGGAGCGCTCGTCGGGTCGGACCACCGCCATCACATAGGATTGCCGGGTCGGCACGTCCATCTGGCTGATGCTGAAACGAAGCAGGAGAACGAGCACCGCGAGCGGAAGGTTCGGCATCAGCGGCACGAGAATCAGGAGAACGTTGGAAGGGAGGTGGGTGAACACCATCGTCCGCACGAGCCCGAAGCGGGCGGCGAGCCGTGATGCCAGGAGCGCCGAGATCCCGGCGAAGACATTCGCACCGAAGAAGATCGTTCCCAGCGCCGCGGGGTTCACCCCGAACCGCAGGTAGAACCAGTATGCGGCGAAGCTCTGCACGACGAATCCACCCGCGAACGCATCGAGACCGAACAGCCCGGAGAGCTTCAGGACAATGGCTCGAGACCGTCCCAGCCCCGAGGCAGTTCTCTCGGCGGATGCCGGTGTCGCGACCTCGACGACCGATGACAATCGACTGAATACCGCGGCGAGCAGCACACCAAGCGCTGCGTAGCCCAGGACGATGATCCGGTAGCTCGCCGGCGCCGTGAAATCCGCCCGCTGCAATCCGTGGGACAGGACACCACCAGCCAGCGATCCCAGGGCCGTGGCGAACGAGCCCGCGAGCGTATACCACGCGAACACCCTGGTGCGCTCGGTAGCGGGCACGACTTGTGACAACGCCGCCTGCTCGATCGGCAGGAAGGGCCCGACTTCGTTGCCGCTCGGGCTGATGACGCCGATCGTCCCGGCGATCGTCAACAACAGGAAATTCCGCGTTGCGGCGAAGGCGAGGCCGGCCGCGGCCATCAGGATCGCCCCCACGACCAACAT
>Ga0310811_10010473_pt1 | contig 11982 bp, 9 predicted proteins | sample YCmetagenome_FD_207642 | JGI IMG/M metagenome (GOLD analysis project Ga0310811, IMG submission 207642) | Soil microbial communities from experimental microcosm in Duke University, North Carolina, United States - YC | ecosystem: Engineered > Artificial ecosystem > Soil microcosm > Unclassified ...
GAACTCCTCTTCGTCGTGGAGCCCCTGGAGCACATCGTAGACCACGGAGCGGTCCACCACTATGTAGCTCTGACCCAGGTAGGTGCTGGCGTCGCGGATGCCGGAGCCAAAGCGCTGCTTCAGGCGGCCCACCATTTCCGATTCCCAAGGCACGGGAGCGGGCCCGGCGGGCTTGGGCGGAGGTGGAGGGGCGGCGGGCTTGGGCGGAGGTGGAGGGGCGGCGGGCTTGGGCGGCCCAGTAACTGGCGGTTGGGCGGCCGGAGCGCTGGGTTGAGCGGAGCCGGGAGTGGTGGACGACGACGGCTGCGCGACCGGCTGCTGGTCTTTATCCGGCGACACAGGGGGAGTGTTGCCCTTGGTCTCGTCAGGCATTGCGACGCCATTTCCCGGGGCCGAACCGCAAAAACTGTTTGGAAAGTCGCATACGTTTTATCAGCGGGTGGACAGAAGTGTCAACGAAACAGGCTCACGACTGGTGGTGATATTCATCACGTCGCGGGGATTCGGTGTCCGATTCGGCCGGCGCGATCTCTCCCGCCCTTTGTCCGCCACCCTAAACCCATTCCAACGCTCCCTTTTTCCAAATCCAGATGTAGCCCACGATCAGGATGCCGAGGAAAATACCCATCTCCAGCAGTCCGAACCTGCCCAGCCAGCGGTAACGCACCGCCCAGGGCAGCAGGAAGATGGTTTCGACGTCGAACACCACAAAGAGAATGGCCACAATGTAGAAACGCACGGTGTAGCGGCCACGGGCGTCGTCCACCGGGGTAATGCCGCACTCGTAGGGCATAAGCTTGGTTTTGTGCGGGTTCGCCGGACGCACAAGCTTGAACAGGACCAGCGTGACCGCGGGAATGGCGAAGGCCACCCCCATAAAGAGAAAGATGGGCACGTAATTTTGCGGCATAAGCCTGTACCCCAAGCGCAATGGCTGGCTATTTGAACTGGTCACTATACCCTGAGCGGGGTTTCGCCTTCAACGGAAGAAGATCACAGTGGGGTGTGATGGGCAGCACCGGGGCTCCATTTATAATCCGCACGTGGCCCTCGACGAGAGCATCTACGAGTTGCGCCGGCAAAAGCTGAAGCAGATTGAGGCGCTGGGGCAGCCGGCGTACCCCATGCGCTTCGACTTCACTCATACCCTTCCGCAGATTCTGGCCGAGTACAGCGGCAAGACGGCAGAGGAACTGGAAGCCACCCCAATCAACGTGCGGGTTGCCGGACGCATCATGGCCATTCGCCTGATGGGCAAGGCCGGCTTCTCCCATTTGCAACAAAACGGTCAGCGGCTGCAGATTTACGTGAAGAAGGATGCGGTAGGTGATAAGGGGTTTGAGCTCTACAAGTTGCTCGACCTGGGCGACTACATCGGGGTGAGCGGACACCTGTTCCGTACCCGCACCGGGGAGCTGACGGTGCACGTGGAAACCCTGACATTCCTGGTGAAAGACCTGCTGCCCCTGCCGGAAAAATGGCACGGGCTGACGGACGTGGAGCTGCGCTACCGGCAGCGCTATCTCGACCTGATCATGAATCCGGAAGTGCGGGAGGTATTCGTGAAACGGGCGGGGCTGGTGCAGTCGTTGCGGCGCTTCCTGAACGAGCGCGGCTACATAGAGGTGGAAACACCGATGATGCAGCCCATCGCCGGGGGCGCGGTGGCGCGGCCCTTTGTCACCCACCACAACACTCTGGACATGGACCTTTACCTGCGCATCGCCCCCGAGCTGTACCTGAAGCGGCTGACGGTGGGCGGGCTGGACCGGGTGTTCGAGATCAACCGCAACTTCCGCAACGAGGGCATCTCCACCCAGCACAATCCCGAGTTCACCATGCTGGAGTTCTACCAGGCCTACACCGACTTTCGCGGGATTCTGGAAGTGACCGAGCAACTGCTGGAGCAGGCGGCGAGGGACGTGACCGGGGGAACGAGGGTCAGTTACGGCGGGGTGGAAATTGATTTCGAGCGCAGCCGCTGGCAACGGCTGACCATGCGCGAGGCCATCATCAAGTTCTGGCCGGAAGCGGCGGGGGCAAAACCGCAGATGGGCGATTTCGCATCTGGCGGGGCGGTGGCGGCGCTAGTCAAGCGCTTCAACACCGTGCACCAGCACATGCCCTACGATCCCAGCGCGCCGGTGGGCAGAACCATCGCCAACCTGTTCGAAGCGGTGGCGGAGGAGCACCTGGTGCAGCCCACCAGCATTTACGAGTTTCCGGTGGCGGTTTCGCCTCTGTCCAAGAACAAACCCGACGAGCCGGAATGGGTGGAGCGCTTCGAGATCTACGCCGGAGGCATGGAAATAGCCAACGGCTTCAGCGAGCTGAACGATCCCGAGGAGCAGCGGCGACGCTTCGAAATGCAACTTGATGAGCGCGAGCGTGGCGACGAAGAAGCGCACCAGATGGATGAAGACTACATTCGGGCGCTGTCGTTCGGCCTTCCGCCCACCGGAGGCTGTGGAGTGGGGATTGACCGTGTGGCCATGCTGCTGACCGGCTCGCCTTCCATACGCGACGTGATTCTGTTCCCCCTGCTGCGGCCGGAGCGCCAGGGAGAGGAAGAAGAGTCCGAGAAGGCGGCGTCCTCCTAATGAACGGAGCTAGCCGGTGGGGAGAGCCACGCGCTTCTCTTGAGCGGCGGAACTGGAATCAGTTCTTCGGCAAATCGGCCTGAGGCTTTGGCGCCTTGATGACCTGCGCCGAATCCACCCAGAACAGCTGGAAGTCGCTGAACTTGTGCCTTCGCTCGTAGCGGTGCCCGTTAAAGTCAATGTACAAGTCGGCGAGCTGCGGCAGCCAGAGGCGTACGGTCCCCTTGCGGAAGTCTACCGGCCCATATTCGATGACCAAGTGTTCCCTTTCGAGGCGAGCCTTTTTGACCGGTTCCAGCAGATCGGTTTCCAAGCGCAGCACCTGGTATGTGTCCGCCGCAATCCACGCCCGGCCCTTCAATGGCAAAGGAAAATATCTGTTGTCCATGTGCAAGACATGAAACTGATTCGGCCGGTCGGGGAGCTGCGCAAAATGCAGTTGCCAGGCGGGGCCTTCCGCCGAGTCGGCCAGGCCTTCACAAGTGATCTCGAAATCGGCGATGTAGCTGGGGTGAAAGATCAGGGCAAAAGCCGCGCTCCCGGTGTCGTATACCGCGGTATCAGGGCCCACCTCGGGCTCGGAACCGACGCGGTATTCCTCCACGCTGGGCGCCCCCGCTATGTCGCTGATCTGCGCGACATAATTGAAGGTTCGCCTGGTCATGGTGCGCAGGTGCCCCCTCTTGGGGACCTCCATGTGCTGGATCTGCTCGTGGGCACTGAACCGTTGCAAGTTGTCAGACAGTTCCTCAACCTTATGGCTGGCCTCCTTCAGCAACTGGGGCAGAGGGCAGGGCACATCGCTCCGGACCGAAGGTACGGCCTGGTCCACGTCGGGAGGAGCCCATAACGCCGGCAGGGCTCTTCCGGCGGCACAATCCAGTGTCTTGCCTTGATACAGGGCGCCACTTTCATTGCTGAATAGAGATAGGCCGCAAGGCACGCCGACTTCGGTGAGGGACAATTCGTAGGCTGAGCCGTCGGATGCGATGATGAATCGGAAGTGAAATCCCGCCACCGGCTCCGATTGCACGTTTGCCGTTTGCAGCGGCCCTGTGCCCTGTGGCAGACCCTGAGCACCCCGCTCCTGCTGCTCCAGTTTCACAAGTTCCGCGATGGTGGCGTAGCGCCCGTGCGCGTGTAAGAAGGCTCGTTGCGCTGTATTCACCAGCCGGATGAAGTTCAGCGCACTGCTCCCTTGCTTGCCAGCTGGAGGGTCCGCCTTGGGTCTGGCCGAAGCCGCCCGGGAGGCGAGTAATGCACAGCCGATCAGGATCACCCGTGCCCAGGAGGTAAAGCGTTTCTGGCTCGTGCTTTTCACTTGGTTTCACTTTGAAATGCTTTGTGCAGCTTTTTTGCCAGTTTCTCGATCTCCTCGCTTCTTTTCAGGTCATCCGAGCCGACGGTTCCCGCTGGAGAGTCATCAAGGTCGTCCTTGATCTCCGCGATCAGCTTGAGGAGTTTGGCGGTATCCTGCTTGAGCTGTTCCTTCTCGGTATTCGCCTGCTGCAGCTGCTTGTCCATGTCACTGCCGCCGGGCTTGGGCGGCATCTTGTGAAATTTTAAGTCCGCGCTGGTGGGCGCCCAGGGGGCGGTCTGTCCAGGCGCGTTGGTGGAAACGTTCGGCCGCGGAGATGGGGTTGTACGCTGCGCCCAAGTCAGCACCGACAGGACAAACATGCAAAGCAAAAGGCTGTGGCCTGTTCGAAGAGGCATATGACCTCCGGACGGGTTGTCAGGTAACACAGTAGCTGGGCTCGGCCGGCTGGAACCTTTAGCACAAGGCAGGGAGTGCCATGACCTGCTGGCACTGCTTGGGAGATGCTGTTCTTGGCGGTTGCAAATGTCAACAAGAAAAGAGACCTGACCGGGGGCGCGCCAAGGGGACCCCATCGCGGTCGTGCAGGGGGTGCCGCGGGGCTACACCCTTGGTAATGGTGTCAGGAGAGATGCCGTTACCAACGGCTCTTGCTAGCCCTCTTGCCGGTTTGACCGCGCCTTGCGCCTCTCTTATATTCGAAGTAGTGCTGCCCGAGGTTATGTGAGCCCAACCGAGACTAAAGATAACTGCAAGCGCGAGCTGCAGGTGGAAGTACCCGCCGAGGTGGTGGCGCGCGAAACCGAGGGTCTGATCCAGCGCTATCAGAAGCTGGCGCGCCTGCCCGGGTTTCGCCGCGGACACGTTCCCAGTACCCTCATCCGCCAGCGCTTCGCTGAAGACATCAAGACCGACATTGTAGAGAACCTGGTGCCCCGCTATTTCCGGGAGGAAGCGGAGAAGCAGGGTCTGCATCCGGTATCGCAGCCGCGCATCACCGACCTGCACATACATGAAGGCGAGCCGCTGCGCTTCAAGGCCAGCTTCGAAGTGCTGCCTGAAATCGAGGTCAGCGGCTACAAGGAATTGCGGGTGGACAAGCCCGACACCAGCGTCTCCGACCAGGAAGTGGAGGAGGCGCTCAAGAACCTGCGCGAGCAGCACGCGAGCTATACCCCGGTGGAAGGCCGGACGCTGGCCGACGGAGACTTTGCCCAGGTGTCGTTCACCGGCGTGCCCAAGGAACCGGGCTCCAAGCCGGTAAACGTGGACGAGGTGATGGTGGAGATTGGCGGCGCCAATACTATGGCCGAGTTCACGGAGAACCTGCGCGGGCTTTCGGCGGGGGAAGAGCGCACGTTCGACGTCACCTATCCAAAGGAATTTTCCGAGGAGCGCCTGGCGGGTAAGACCTTCACCTACACGGTGAAGGTTCACGGCATCAAGCAGAAACATCTGCCAGAACTGAATGATGAATTCGCCAAGCAGGCGGGAGAATTTGCCAGCCTGGAGGAACTAAGGCAGCGGGTTCGCGAGCACCTGGAAGAGGACAAGCGGCGCACGGCCGAGCGCGAGGGCAAGGAAAAGCTGCTGGACCAACTGGTGCAGCGCCACGAGTTCGAAGTTCCGGAAGCCATGGTGGAGCGGCAGGTGGACGTGCGACTGGACCGCGGCCTGCGGGCGCTGGTGGCCCAGGGCATGCGGCCCGAGGAAGTGAAGAAGATGGATTTCGCCCGCCTGCGCGCGGGGCAGCGGCAGACGGCGCTGCAGGAAGTGAAGGCCTCATTGTTGCTGGAGAAAATCGCCAACACGGAGAACATCCAGGTGGAGGAGCAGGAGGTGGAGAAAGAGGTGGAAGCCATCGCCCGTCAGGCCAAACAGCCGGTGGAATCGGTGCGCGCGCGATTGACACGTGATGGCGCCCTCGATAGAATTCGCAATAGACTCCGCAGCGAAAAGACCCTCGATTTTCTCTATAATCAGTCTGCCTGAAGGGCAGGCTTTTTTCGATTCTCCCCCAAACTCAACCAGGCGTGGTTGGGAGGAGTGTGGCAGGTGAATGGGAAAGAGGCACAGCTGATGCTAGTACCAATGGTGATTGAACAAACGGGACGTGGCGAACGGGCTTACGACATCTATTCTCGTTTACTGCGGGACAATATCATCTTTATTGGAACGCCCATTGACGACAATGTGGCCAACCTGGTGATCGCACAGATGCTTTTCCTGGCACAAGAGGATCCGGAGAAGGATGTGCAGTTGTACATCAACTCCCCCGGGGGTTCGATTACGGCGGGCATGGCCATTTACGACACCATGCAGTACATCAAGAATGACGTGATGACGCTGTGCGTGGGGCAAGCGGCCAGCATGGCGGCGCTGCTGCTCTCGGCGGGGACGGCGAAGAAGCGGATGGCGCTGCCCAACTCCCGCATCCTGATCCACCAGCCCTCGATGGGGGGGCTTTCAGGCCAGGCCACCGACATTGATATTCATGCGCGCGAGATCCTGCGCATGCGAGAGATTACCAATCAACTGCTGGCCAAGCACAGCGGACAGAAGCTGGAAAAGGTGGAAAAGGACGTGGAGCGCGACTTCATCATGAACGCGCAGCAGGCTAAAGAGTATGGAATCATAGACGATATCATCTACAACACCAGATAGAGGTAATATCGCCTATCCGTGAGCCGCGCCGGGTGAGGGCGGCCGCGGGAGCTCGAAACGCATTGCCGGACTGGCCGCAAGTTGTGACCGGCAAGGACGGGGAGGAACCAAGTAGTGAAAACCAGATCGGGTTCGGACGAAGTCTTACGTTGCTCGTTCTGCCACAAGTCCCAGGACGCAGTAGCCAAACTGATTTCCTCCCCCAGTGACTACCCGCGGGCTTACATTTGCGACGAGTGCGTGGCGGTGTGCAATTCCATCCTGGAAGATGACCGCGCAGAAACCCATGCCGCTGCCGCTGCTCCCAACCACCTGCCCAAGCCGCAGGAAGTGAAGACCTTCCTGGACCAGTATGTAATCGGGCAGGAGACCACCAAGAAGAAGCTGGCGGTGGCGGTTTACAACCACTACAAGCGCATTTACATGAACCGGCAGCGCAACAGCGATGTGGAGCTGACCAAGTCCAACATCCTGCTCATCGGCCCCACAGGCACGGGCAAGACGCTGCTGGCGCAGACCCTGGCCAAGATGCTGGATGTGCCCTTCGCCATCGTGGACGCCACTACCCTGACGGAAGCTGGGTATGTGGGCGAGGATGTGGAAAACATCATCCTCAAGCTGCTGCAGGCCGCCGACGGCGACGTGGGACGCACCCAAACCGGCATCATCTACATAGATGAGGTGGACAAGATCGGGCGCAAGGACGAGAACCCGTCCATCACCCGCGACGTTTCCGGAGAAGGAGTGCAGCAGGCCCTGCTCAAGATCCTGGAGGGCACCATCGCCAACGTGCCGCCGCAGGGCGGGCGCAAGCATCCCCACCAGGAATTCACCCCGGTAGACACCACCAACATCTTATTCATCTGCGGCGGGGCCTTCGTGGGTCTGGAAAAGATTGTGTCGCGCCGCGTGGGCAAGAAGGCCATGGGCTTCAAGGCGGGCGAAGAGGGGGAGCAGCAGGAAGTGGCTGCGGGCAAGAAGCGCGACACCGCGCTGCTGGCCCAGGCTCAGCCCCAGGACCTGATCAAATTTGGCCTTATCCCCGAGTTTGTAGGCCGCATGCCGGTGGTGGGCGTGCTCGATGACCTGGACGAAGCGGCGCTGATCGAAATCCTAACCAAGCCCAAGAACGCCATCGTGAAGCAGTACCAGCGGCTGTTCGAGTTCGAAAATGTGCGCTTGAAGTTCAGCGAAGAGGCGCTGCGCGCCGTGGCCCGCGAGGCCATGAACCGCAAGGTAGGCGCCCGCGGCCTGCGCATGATCCTGGAAGAACTGATGCTGGAATTGATGTACCATCTCCCCGGTCAAAAGCGGGTGAAGGATTTCGAGGTTACCCGCGAGATGGTGGAGAAACGCGATGTTTCCATCCCCATGATGGAAAAAGCGGGATAATGCCGTAAGGCAAATTGCAGGAAGATCGAATCTAACAAACCAGGGAGCCAAGGTGACCACCAAGGAAAAATTCGAAACCAGGAAGCTGCCCATGATGCCCATCCGGGACGTGGTCATCTTTCCCTACATGATGACTCCCTTCGTGGTGGGCCGCTCCTCCAGCGTGCGCGCCCTGGAAGAAGCGCTGGCCGCGGACAAAAAAATCTTCCTGGCCACCCAGCACGACGCCAGCATTGACGAACCCAAGCCCAACGAAATCTACCAGGTGGGCACGGTGGTCAACATCGTGCAGAGCCTCAAGCTGCCCGACGGCAACATCAAGGTGCTGGTGGAAGGCATTGAGCGCGGCAAGATCCTGCAGGTCACGGAGAATGACGGCTTCATGGAAGCCAGCGTGCGCCTGGCCCGCTACAACCTGGAGACCACGCCCGCGGTTGAAGCCGGCATGCAGCGGGTGACTTCCCTGTTCGAGCAGTACGTGAAGCTGTGCCAGTCACTGAATTACGAGACCATGATCGCGGCCGTACGCATGGAAGATCCGGCCAAGCTGACCGACACCATCGCCGCCAACCTGCAGCTTTCCATCGAGGAAAAGCAGGAACTGCTGGAGATTTTCGATCCCGCCGAGCGCCTGAACCGCATCGCCGACGTGCTGGACATCGAAATCGAGAAGCTGAACATGGACCGCACCATCCAGTCGCGGGTGAAGCGGCAAATGGAGCGGGCGCAAAAAGAGTACTACCTCAACGAGAAGATCAAGGCCATCCAGAAGGAACTGGGACGCGGCGAAAAGAGCGAGTTCGACGAACTGAAGAAGAAGGTTGATGCCGCCGGCATGCCCAAAGAAGTTCATGAGAAGGCGATCCAGGAATTGAAAAAACTGGAAGCCATGCCGCCCATGTCGGCCGAGTCCACGGTTTCGCGCAACTACCTGGACTGGCTGCTGGCCGTGCCCTGGAAAAAGCGCTCCAAGGAAATCCGCAACATCTCCCGGGCGGAGAAGGTGCTGAACGAAGATCATTATGGGCTGGAGAAGATCAAGGAGCGCATCCTGGAGTTTCTGGCGGTGCGCCAGCTGGTGAAGAATCCCAAAGGCTCCATCCTGTGCTTTGTGGGACCTCCGGGGGTGGGCAAAACCTCGCTGGGCATGTCCATCGCCAAGGCCACGGGGCGCAAGTTTGTGCGCATGTCGCTGGGTGGCGTGCGCGACGAGGCTGAGATCCGCGGCCATCGCCGCACCTACATCGGGGCCCTGCCCGGCCAGATCATCCAGATGATGAAGAAGGCGGGCACCAAGAACCCGGTGTTCATGCTGGATGAGGTGGATAAGATGTCCATGGACTTTCGCGGCGACCCCTCGGCGGCGCTGCTGGAAGTGCTCGACCCGGAACAGAATTTCATGTTCGTGGATCACTACCTGGACGTGGAGTACGACCTGTCGCAGGTATTCTTTATCGCCACCGCCAACGTGATGCACACTATCCCCGCCGCCCTGCAGGACCGCATGGAAGTGTTGCGGCTGCATGGCTACACGGAGGCGGAAAAGATCGAAATCGCCAAACAATTCCTGGTGCGCAAGCAGCGCGAACAGGCGGGGCTGACGGACAAGAACATCATCTTCAGCGAGGACGCGATTACCGACATCATCCGCGCCTATACCCGCGAAGCCGGGGTGCGCAATCTGGAGCGCGAGATCGGCAACGTGTGCCGCAAGGTGGCGCGGCGGGTGGTCAAAGAAGGCGAGACCTACACCATCAAGATCGCGTCCAGCAATACCGAGGAATTTCTCGGCGTGCCCAAATTCCGCGACCTGGCGGTGCATGAAAAGAATGAGGTCGGGCTGGTCAATGGCCTGGCCTGGACCGAGGTGGGCGGCTCCATCCTGACCACCGAAGTCACGGTGGTGGATGGCAAGGGCAAGCTGCTGCTGACCGGCAAGCTGGGCGACGTGATGCAGGAGTCGGCGCAGGCGGCCATGTCCTACGTGCGCTCCCGCGCCGCTCGCCTGGGGCTGCCGCGCGAGTTCTACCGCAACCTTGATATCCACGTGCACGTACCGGAAGGCGCCATTCCCAAGGACGGACCCTCAGCCGGCATCACGATAGGCACCGCCATTGCCAGCGCGCTCAGCGGCATTCCCGTGCGCCGCGACCTGGCCATGACCGGCGAGATCACCCTGCGCGGCAAGGTGCTGCCCATCGGCGGCTTGAAGGAAAAGCTGCTCGCTGCCCACCGCGCCGGCCTGTTTGAGGTGATCCTGCCCAAGGAAAACGAGAAAGACCTGCCGGACGTTCCGGAGAACCTGCGCAATGTGATGAAGCTGCAGTTTGTGGACACCATGGACCAGGTGCTGACTCTGGCCCTGGAACGTCCGCTGCCGGAGATGCCGGTTGCTACCGGGGCTCAGCCCATGGCGCCGCTGACCGCGCCAACGCCGGAGCACCCCTCAGCCCATCAGTAGAGCTAGACTTTCATTGCAACTAAGCGCCCGCCGCCAGGCGGGCGTTTTTGTTCTACATCGCTGTCAGCTTGTCACGGTCCTTGGGTCTTCAGGCCTGCAGAAAAGGCCTCGAAGGGAGAGGGCTTCTGCCCGTGAGGTAATGGCAGCAGCTCAACCAGTCCCTCAGTGGCTGAAGCCGTCAATGGAGGGCTATTGAATGCAGCGCTAAAGCGCTACTCCACCCACAACCCAGCCTGCCCAGCAGCAAGCTAATCCCCGTCTAGACGCTGACTGAAGAACCAACCCTTCCATCCCCGCCGTCTCCTGTAACAAATCGCGACAGCCTGCATTTATAAGTGTGAATCCGGCAAGAAGGAGCACGGGGGGAACACCATGATTGAAGCCAAAGTCACTCTTACTCAACCACTTAGGACGCAAAGGCAATTTGTGGCCGGCACCGGCAGCGGCCATCACCTGTTGCTGGATGACGCCGCCGGAGCGACTGGCCCGAAGCCCATTGAACTGGTAGCCCTGGGCCTGGCAGGTTGCACCGCGTTCGACGTCATCACCATCCTGCGCCAGAAATATCACCAGCACATAACCGGTTACGAGGTGCGGGTGGAGGCCGACCAGGCGGAGCGCCCGCCGCAGGTTTTCACCGCGGCGCGCATTCATCACGTGATCACCGGGTACGACGTGGATCCGGCGGCGGTGGAAGAAGCCATTCGCCTTTCCGAGGAAAAGTATTGCTCGGTGGGCGCCATGGTGAAGCAGACGGCCGCATTCCACACGACTTACGAGATTGCCGCGGAAAAGAGCGCGGAGAAGCCGCAGCCCGTGGCGGGGTAGCGGTTCGAAATTTGGCGGTCGAATGTGACGGCAGTCACCGCCAGACACCCCGGTGGCCGACATAGCCTAGTGGCATTCACGACGAAGGACCTAACACTGCTTTGAAGGGCTGGAGTACAACTCGGAGGAGCCTTGCTGTGCGTATCGCGGCGGCCGGCATCTTCGCTACCCTGCTGGCGGCAACGGCGGCGGCGCAAACTTCGCTCAGCCTGCAGCAGGCGGTGAGCATGGCGCTGGAGAAGAATCCGCAGCGCAAAATGGCGGTGGCAGACCAGCGGGCCGCCGCAGCCGGGGTGCAGGAGGCGCGCTCCGGACTGCTGCCGCGTCTGGGCTTTACCGAAAGCGCCACCCGCGGCAACGATCCAGTGTACGTGTTCGGCACGCGGCTGAGGCAACAGCGCTTTAGCAGCGCGAATTTCGCTTTGAACGCGCTGAACACGCCCACCCCCATCGGCAACTTCAGCTCGCGTTTTTCCGGTAACTGGAACCTGTTTGACTCATTTTCCAACTGGAAAAAGGTGGAGCGCGCGCAGGACCTGAGCCAGGCTGCCGGTCACCAACTGGAGCGGGCCGACCAGGAGACCATTTTTCACGTGGTGCAAGCCTACCTGGGGCTGCTGCTGGCGCAAAAGCAGCAGGATGTGGCCGAGCAGTCGGTGAAGACGGCGCAATCCATTCTGGATCGCAGCCGCGCCCGCTACGAAAGCGGGGTGGTGGTG
>Ga0310811_10010474_pt1 | contig 11981 bp, 14 predicted proteins | sample YCmetagenome_FD_207642 | JGI IMG/M metagenome (GOLD analysis project Ga0310811, IMG submission 207642) | Soil microbial communities from experimental microcosm in Duke University, North Carolina, United States - YC | ecosystem: Engineered > Artificial ecosystem > Soil microcosm > Unclassified ...
GAGCAGTGCGAGCGACGAGTCCGCCGACGCGTCGGCAGGGATTTCGCAGAGCGGGTCGACCAGCACAATAGCGCGACTCGCGCTTTTCCTGTGCCAGGGCAGCGCCTCCCAACGCTTCAACTCTTCTTCAAACTCTTGCGTGCCCGGAAACGCCTCAATCTGCGAGTGGTGTGCCCGTTGCGAGTAACCCAGGCCTTCGAGCGTCTGGCTGGCTAGCGCGATTGGCTCGTTGTCCGTGCATCCCCCGTCAATGGACGTGAAACTGTACGTAGGCAGACCCGCTGCCGGAGTGAGCCTGCTCCAATCGGGAATCAGCCAGTCGTAGCCGCCATTCCCGGTGTCCCATGCAAAGCGGTAGGCGTAATGCATTGCGCTTCTTGCCACCGTGCGCGCGGGCAGGCCAACAGGAAAGGCCGAAGTGCCCAGTGCGTACTGTGCCAGTGTGTCCCAGGCTGTCGCGGGTGCCAACGAGGCACCGGACGCGTATTTCGTGGTAACGCTTTCGATGGGGCCCGGAATGCCCGTGGGCGTGTACACATGGAGGGCATCGGGTATGAGCCTCTCCAGTGGCGTGCTCGCGTTGCCGGGATAGTCGAAGTAAATCCGGACGTAATCGGCGTGGTTGGTGAAGTACTCAGCGTTCACGGATGCCGCCGTGAACGCCTGCCTGTAGGGGATGCCCGCCAGATTGGTGTGCGTCACGATGACGGGAAGCGGATTGGTCAGATAGGGCCGCGTGGGCGATACGGTAACCGGGCCAGCATCGCGTTGTGCATCGGAAGGGTATCGCAGTGCGTTGTCGGCGATGGTTTGCAGTATCTGCCCATTGAGCAAAGCTCTGGCCTGAGGCGTCGGGCGACCCTTTAGGTCAGAGCAGCTGAGCAGGCTGGTAATGTCGATATCGTTGACCCATACGTCGTAAAAGGGGTTGGCGGACCACCTTTCACGGGGTCCCCCATCCACTGCTGGCGGAAACCTGAAATGGAGTGCGCGGGCGGCCAGGAGGGCGCATATGCCGCCGCCGGAGGTCCCGGTGATAATGCGCAACCTGACATGGTGGCGAGGCACCTTCCACTCGTCAGGCATGTCATGCTTTTCCTTGTCCTCGGCAGCCAGGGCTTTGCCCCACTCATCGAGCGCCTCAATCAGGAAATCCAGAACGCCTGCGGTGTAAGGGCCGGTGGAGCCGGTTCCGCCAAGGACCAGCCCGATTTCGAAAAGACCACGCTGAGGACCCGGCTGTGGGAAATAGTCCGCGGGACTGCCGATGGCTTTGGGTACTGCGGGTGACTTCTGCGGGCTGCCATTGCCATTTGTCCGCGAGTCTTTTTCTGCCACGGTTGTCTCCGTTGCTGCCTGTTAATGCGCAGGGTCTCCCGCCGGACAGAGACAGCTCGTTGGTATTTGTCTGGTTGCAGCATGAGACGGCATACCGGCGTGGGCATCTGCATGGCTCGCGGAATACGGCTATTCTTGAGTCGACTTGCCCGCGCGGGCCTTCAGAGAACCGCCTTTGATTAGAGTGCAGCGCCAGAAATCTGTATGTGAGATGGCACACATAGCTGGGGCTAGTCGAACTTTAAATGGTAGTAGCTATGAAGTTGAGCGTGGGCCCACGGTTGATGTGCGGACGGGCGACTCTGGGAAGCGATGCGCAGGGTCGTCAGAAAGACCGGGCCTTCAGAGGTTCCGGCCAAAGAAAGGCGACCTCGTCGTCATGACTTCAGCGCAGCCGGAGAAACGCCTCCCGGCAGGCAACTTCGACCGCCCCATAGATACCGTCGAGTCGACAATCGCTTGCAACGCACTCGAAACTGCTGTCTTCGAAGGTAAAGATGAAATGGCGAAGCACAATCGCCCGCGGAGTGTTCGGCCACCATTCGGCAACAAGCGTCGAACTAAGGACCTCATATGCGCCATAGCACCGTAAGCCTTTTGCGTGCAAGACATGTCGGTTCAATTCTTCATCGTTAGGTGGTCCAAGGCTTTGAAAAACCGCGCGGTCGAACCTCACCAGACAAAACGGCTCTTCATTGCTGGCGAAAGGTCCATACACGCTGAATTCTGACGGAGCAATGCGGTAGACCACCTGGGTTCGCGCTTCATCGGCAACGACAAATGGCTCGGTCGATGCGGGTGCGGGCATCGGAACCGAGTCGAGAAGTATAAGGGTGTCACTCTCGTTTTCCACCAGCGAACCCCTCGATTCTGGTTGCATTGACGCCAGCACGATTCGACTTAAAGAGATGACAGCAGCCCGACGAAACACCACACAGCACGTCGTATTCAAGTACCAATTCGTCGCTATTCAAATGTTAGCGCAGTGGCCCTTGCGGCTGGAGGTTGCGGTGCCATTGCTAGCCGCCAAAAGCTGGTGGATGCACGACGGCTTTTTCGTCGTACGAGCAATATGACCATGAGGCGGAATCTGTGGTTGCCGGTACCCCCAAAGCTTGCGTTCTCGAAGGCCGAGATGTGGGGCACCGTACTTCTCGCGCCGCTTTACCGTGAGCGAGGACTTCGATACGTCGAAGATTGAGGCAGCGTTGAGGGACGGTATTCTCAAGCTGACGATTCCTCGTCGTGGCCAGGCGAAGCCGCGGCGGCCCAACGCGTCAATCGTCCTGACCATTGCCAGTCGGCTTTTCGGCCTTTTTCCGCGCAAAGCCTCAAGTCCACCCTATCGGCGCCGATAGCCGAAGCATGAATACGCTGAAGCCCCACGCCACCGAAGTTATCGATGCCGCCGTGGCAACCGTGGAAATCCTACGCAGGGTCTGCGGCATGGAACTTGAAGAGGCGCAGATAGACACGCTGCTGTGCAGTTCGTACCGGGGGTACATCAGCAGTCCTGCGTTGTCCTCCGACACAGCTTGTGGCAGACAGCTTTGAGTTGTTTCGCTGCCGCCCAATGGCCCGTCCGATGCACATGGCCCCCCCCCGCGCACCCGTTCGGAGCTGGTAACTAAGCGGGTGAACGACGGACGCCATGGCTTTCGCATCGGAACGCAGGTCCGCGCAAGGCAGTCAATTGTCACGGTTGTGTGAGCGCGTGGTCAATCAGTCGTTGGGAGAAGCTGAACCCCGCCATCAGGGCCTCTGCTTCGGTGGCAAAGGGCCGTTCGCCTACGGTAGGCAGGAGAGCCGTGGGCAATTGATGGCCAGGCGGCGGATGCCGCACGCCAACCTTCACCATGAAACCTCCCCGGATGTGACGACCATATCCGCGATAATGTTCGGCAACGACTCAATTTCAACCGTCGCCACGAAGCCCGGGTACCGATATATGCGTTGCATTACCTACCTACCGTTCGGTTTCGGCCACGCTGGTGCAGTTACGCGCCCAGGTGCTTCGAACGCGCACGTGGTCAAACGGTTGTTGCCGATGCCAGTTTGCCTCGCATGCTGAAGTTCGGCTGAACAGTTAGATTGTGCCGCAAGTCGTTTCTGCTGGAGTCTTTCTGCCATTCTCCGGGTGTCCGGTTGTAACTTTTTATGTCAGTCTTCGTCGGCCGGTAATCGGCCGTTACCAATCGCGCCCCTACGTTTCACTTTCGACCAAGCCGCACTCTTACACTTCGCTCCACTGCATCGGAAGCAACCACCCTACTACTTCAGAGCGGCGAAACGGAAGGTTGAAATCGAGTAACCCGCCTCCAACTCGGGTTGGCCCCCAACACACCCGTACAAACAACATGAAAACTGGAAGCAAATTCAGGCTGGTCACAGCAGTACTCCTTCTTGCAAGCGTCGGAACAGCAAACGCCGCTGGCTGCCTTAAGGGTGCTGTCGTTGGTAGTGTCGCCGGTCATTACGCCGGTCATCACGCGGTGGTCGGCGCGGTAGGCGGATGTATTGTCGGTCACCATCTCGCGAAACAGCACGCACAGGAGCAGGCGGCGCAGCGCGCGGCGGCATAGCGAGCAACTGCTCATCCTGGTGTTTAAGGCTGACTTAATCGTTGGCTTTCAGCATGGTTGAACAACAGCTCCAAACCGGAGATTGAAATCGTTATGGCCAGTAAATCGCGCACCCACAAGAATGCAACTCTGGCAATGTCCCCTTTGCTACGTGCATTGACATCTAGCCGTGCCGCGCACGAGCCCGTGACTCAGGCGATGCTACTACAGGCGTATGCCAGCCTGGACGGGTTTCGTCGAGGATATGGTTCACATGAGCTATTGGAGAACCTCAGTCGGCAACTGCTCGTCGCCGGGGAGCTCTGTCACCTACGGAACCACGCTCACGGCTTGCCTGACATCGAGGCCGCATGCGCTGCTACGGCACAAATCGAAATGGCGGGAAAGAGTAGCGGTGCATGGCTGATGAACGATATTGCGTATGCACAGCTCTGCAATGCGGTTGGCATCTTCGATAATCAGCTATCTGCTGCGTCACTCGGTGATATTGCGAAAGCTGAGGCGCGCGGAGCGAGCACGCTGATGCGAGAGGAGCAAGGCGCCGTATTCTCCATGGCAGCGGTGTGAGCACCTTGACTAAGCGTTTCTACCGCTGCAAGGTCCAGCGCCAGCATAGACGGGAAGTACAACAATAACTGGAATTTGGTAGTTGGTTATGTCGACGGCAGCGAAACCAAGGCGCCCTATTGCAGCGCCGGTACCTCTTGGGCTCAGACTACGTCGGCTGCTGAGTGCACATGAAATTGCCACGCTTCTGCTATTACTTCAGGCGCCGGCCGAACTCATGGCAGCGACGCCAGACGTAATGGCACTTCGCGAAGTCGGACTGGTCCAGGGTGCCGAGTCGGAACAAGATGGAGCCACCCCCATGTTCGCACTTACTGCCGATGGACGTGCCATGTTGCGCGCGCTTGGCGCTGGATGAATTGTGGTGGTAACGCTGCGCAAAATGCCCATGCTAACTTCATTGTGCACAAGACCCAAAGCGTAAAAACCGTTCAGTTGGAACTCCCCACAGGCATCGTCACGCTCACCTTCTGGCATGTCGTCCATCGCTGACTTGTGTTCCTGCGAGCTGGGCAGTTGGTTGCTGATTGCGCTACTGGCCCCGTCGGCAGCCTCTTTCTTCACTCTCAACCATTCAGGGTGTCGCGCCCACGCTGCTTTCTATGTTCGTGGCGACTATCGGTACCGCGAACAGCATAGACGACGGCTTCTGCAATGTTGGTGGCATGGTCGCCGATACGCTCGATGGCTTTAGCGATAAACAGATAATCGAGCCCAATCTGAATTGTCCGAGGGTCTTCCTTCATGGATGTGACGAGCTTGAGCACAAAGGCTCGAAATTCGGCGTCGATGGCTTCGTCGTCGCGGACAATCTGTGCGGCTGCAGTTGCATCCATGCGCGCAAATGCGTCCAGCGCTCCGTGAAGCATGTGTAAGGCCATTTCGCCAGAAGTCTTGATTTCAGCGATGTTGAGGTTCCACGCGCCTACGTCCATGGCGACGCGGCGAGTTCGCTTCGCTATCTTCCGTGCCTCGTCGCCAACCCGCTCAAGGTTGGCAGCGCACTTCGAAGCCGCCAGCAGGAGGCGCAAGTCGGAAGCCGCCGGTTGCCGACGAGCAATGACGTTGACCACTTCTTCGTCGATTTCTATTTCCATGAGATTGAGCTGGCGTTCAGTTTCGCCAACAGGCTCAAGAAGTGCCAAATCGAATGTCTTCGGCGCTTCCAGCACGCACGCAATCTGCGACTCCACCAGTCCACCCATTTCGAGCAGCCTGCCTGAAAGCAGATTGAGGTCGGCATCGAAACTGCTCGATAGATGCTTGTCCGACATGTTCGTTCCTCGGCCGAAGTGGCCAGTGACGTACTCCTCAGTTAGTCGATGCAATTTGCGACGGCAACCTGTGCGTCATCGCCCGCGAAGTGCCTGTACCAATCGCTGAAGTCAGTAAGGTAGGCGACTTCGATTGGAAGCATCGACAATGGAGGCCTGATTCATTGTGCGTGCCGCCACTTAGTCTGTGCCATTTCCCCGATGGCGCAACGGTTGTGTAGCACTGCCAGACCATCGGCCCGCGCGAGCAACCGGCGACGCGCATACTTCGCTTTGCTCAAGCAGATGCGCGAGGAATTCGAGTCGCCGTACGCTGGCGTCGGAACGAGTGCAAGCGCGAATCGCGCCAGCCGAGCACAAGCAATCAAAAATTGCTGGTGCGCCCGATACAGAAGCGCGCCTGTCGCGCTCCAGGAAACCACGTCTTCTAAGGCTTCGCGGGCCGCCCCGTCTTGACCGTTTCAACTGCTGAGACTGCGCCGATTAGCTGTTCGGACGTAGCCGACGCCAGGAGCAGTAACCCAGCACGCACGAGTTCGCTTTTCTTCACAGCAACGCCTGCGTCCAAGCAAGTTTGTTTCAGTACTGCGATTTTCTCGTAGTCAGACTTCGGCATCGTGAAGCTGTCGCGCACCACCTTTTCCTTCTTCGCGCGTTTCGGCTTCATTTCAGCCGCCAGACTCACAGCAGCCGCCTCAGCTGCTGCGCGCTTCTGCTTTGCAGCCTTTTTCGGGGCCGGCTTCGCCGCAGCACCTTCCGTGGCCAGCGCATTTAAGTCAGTTGCCAGCTCGTCACTGGCTTTCGCATGACCGTTTGCATTCTTGGGAAAGTGAAAGGCCTTCTTCGTCGGCTTCCTGACGTGGGGTTGGCTCATGTCATCTCCTGGTTAATTAACGATATAAACAGTATATACGGTTATTGAGGACCTTCCCGACTGCTTGCGCGGTGCTACCTGATGTGTACGACCCCACACAATCGGTTTGGAAGGGAGCGGACAATTCCCCAGCAAGCGGGGCAAGTCCCTGAAACGATTGGGTTTGTGCACTGCGCGCTTGACGCGTGCATTTGCGAGAACGGCACGTCCTCGCGTTCGGCTTCAAGGCCTCCCCGTGCGGCCCCATTTTTCACGCGCAACGAGCAGACAGGAGCATTGGTGCGGTTCGCCGCTCGTGTGGCACACTCGGCGACCGGTCTTACGTGCCCATCCCGTTTTCGCATAAGTGCCACCCAGGTGGCACGCTTTTCTCCTCCTCTCGCACGTTGACGGGAGAGTTTCTTACCCGCTAAGCTGAACTCTCGCGCGGTGCCCGGGGTGCGCTACATGCACCGAATTTGGCCCGCACTGGTCGAGGCAATCCATGGCCAATTGCTCAAGCGGCAGGGTCCGTCTTCAGCACGCACACGTTGGCAATAGCCCGGCGGCGTGGCTGGAACTGTTGAGGAGATGCGCTTTGCGCTTTCACGTTGTTGCTTTGAATCTTCCCCGCCGGTCTGCGAAGCGTCTTGCCGAGATGCTCGAGGCCGGTGCCGATGAGGGTCATATAGGCCCGCTCCCGTACGAAGCTGCAAAGGATTTGACCGCAGCAATGTTCGGGTTTCCCGACTGGAAGGCGCTGCGCGACTCGCTGAGAACGGCTGTTCCCTCCGAGTCTGACGAGGTGATTTCCAACGAAGCAGAACTAGCGACGCGCCGGCTCTGGCAGGCCTCCGAGCTGCAACGGCTATATCCACGCATGCTTTTCGCGTTCGCCGAGCAGTTAGTCGACGAGTGGCGCCCGACCTGCGCGATTGCCATCTTCCATCCGCCACAACTGACGCACGCCGCGCGAACAGAGTCCAGTCCGCACCGCTATCAGTCGCGGCACTGAACGCTGGCGCCTGCGGCGGCACTACTGTCGCGTGTAGTTCATGGTCGTGGGACCCCGGAATTTTGTATGGTGCGCGGTGGCCGCGTCCGCCCCATTGCTGAAAAATGGCAGCTTTGGCGTCTTATTGGTCGCCGGAGCGCTCACAGTGCGGCATTTTGTCGAGTACATCTAATTTCGAGGGCAGTCCAGCAAGTTGACGTTCGATTGTGCGCGTGATGGTGTCCCTTCTGGCCAATTCAGAACCCGTGACGATTCATCGTGCGACCAGGCCATCAAGCAATCTTCAAAATTCCTGATGGCCGGGCGGGAGTCCGGAATCGAGGCGCGAGTGCGGCTCGTTCACTTCCTCAGCCGGCGTCGAGCCAATTGCACGCAGCTCGCGCTGGAAGGCGTTTCGGTCCAGCACGTTTAATGGCAAGTTCACAAACTGACCCACCCGGTTGAGAATTTGCCGATAGACCTTACCGAACACCTTCCGTTTCTCATCGTCAGCGCCCTCGAATGCCGTTGGGTCCTCGAACCCCCAATGCGCTGTCATCGTATGGCCTGGCCAAATCGGGCAGACTTCCTCCGTAGCGTGGTCGCAAACGGTAATGACGAAATCCATGTGCGGCGCGTCGGGCGTCGCGAATTCGTCCCAGCTCTTGCTCCGCAGTTGCGAAAGGTCATAGCCGAGCGCCTCGCATCGCTCGATGGCGAAAGGATTCACTTTGCCGCTGGGCAGGCTGCCAGCACTGTATGCGCGGAACCGACCTTTGCCCAGCACATTAAACAGCGCCTCGGCCATCACGCTGCGTGCGCTGTTGCGGGCAGAAAGGACGAGAACCGAAAAATCTTTATCGCTCATGCACGTCTCCACAAACGGCCTGGCGTATCTTTAGCAGTTGGACCAGCTTGCGCATGTGTCCCGGGGCGGCGGCACAGCCTCGCCTCACGACTCACTTCGCACCACGCCAGATGCAGCCATAGGCTGTGTATCTCACGTAGCCGTCTCCGGCCATGCAATCGATACACTTAAATTTTGATTGAGCTCGCTCTTCGCCTCATGCAAACCCAAGCCGCGAGAGAAACTCCGTGCCTTTTGCGGTCACGCAGAACTGCAAATGGTCCGATTTGTTTACGAACACCTCCACCAGATTAGCTCGCTGAAGAGCCAATACATCGGGGTCGGATGGTGCTATGCGTTCAGTGGAGCCGTAGACAACAACTAACTTCGCTATTTCATGGTGACTTAGAACTTTCATGGTTCGGCATCCGAAAATTCGTGGCAATCCATCGAAGATGGCCGGCTCACGTGATTTGAAATCCCAGAAGATGCTTTGGCCTACTCTCTGTTGTTGGCGTGAGAAATTTTCCGCCATTTACTCTCCATGCAGCACGAGCCTTGGCATGCGCCACAAACTTCGCATAGAGTCCCCTCCTCAGAGCTCCACCAGCACCATTGGCACAGTTAATCGTGCGTACATGACACGCTGTGGCTACGCAACAGCGGGGCCCGGAGGTGTCAGATGGGCTGTATGTTTGCCGCCTGCTTACCCTTCGGGCCTTGCTTCACGTCAAAGCTGACCTTCTGGTTTTCCTGCAGCGATTTGAAGCCTTTTGCCTGAACCTCGGAGAAGTGCGCAAACAGGTCCTCGCCACCGTCGTCCGGCGCGATAAATCCAAAGCCTTTCACATCGTTAAACCACTTCACTGTACCGGTCGGCATCTGACTGCTCTCCTCTCAAACTGATTGCTTGCAAAACGCGACGATTTGTCCGTTGCGCATTCAACGTTTATAACGGATGGTATCGCCGTGAGCCGTGGCTTTTTCGACAGTTCCCGCCGTACGCGGTCAGGCATCCACTGCGATTCTCCGGACAGAACTGCCTCAAAATACAAAAATACATCGTATGGAGTCCTATACATAGCGATATCTCGAAAAGTAGCTGGCTACCATACGGCGGCGAAGAATTCGTCGTCCTGTTGGTGGACTGCGAATAGGACGGGGGGCTAGGCTGCCAGAAGACAGCTCGCATTGCTGTTGCTCCGCGCGTCTTCGATGACCCGCATGAGCATTTCCAGCGAGAACGGCTTGTGCAGGCACACATCAAAGAGTCGGGCAAACTCTTCATTGCTATCGCTATCACCCGTCATGGAGGCAACAAACGGCCGGGGGAAGACCGGCCTGTCCAGCAGCGACAGCGCGACGGCACTGCCGTTGATGCCGGGGAGGTTTTCGTCCAGGAAAACGAGGTCAAAAGCGCCGGCATGGAGCAGCTCCAGCGCAGTCTCCCCGTCGTGCGCCATAACGGCGTGGTGACCAATGCAGTCCAGCAGGAAAGCCAGACTGTCCGCGACGAACTCATTATCGTCGACGACGAGCACATTCATTCAATATCCTTATTACGCGAAGTTCGCGGCGCTGCCAAGAATTCTTCTTATGTAATACGATATTATTAAAAGGCGCTGCCTGTACGTTAGCTTTACAGATTAATACTTAAGTATAATCCCGAAAACGTTGAGCAAGCATTTAAATACGACCCGTTCAACGCAAAGGAAAAGGGTGCCGATGCAACTCAGGACGTGATGGAATCAGCGGAGCCAAGAGCCCCGGGCTTCGCTTCAATTGCGCGAGACCTGCCGTCGCCTAGCCTCACCCTCTATCGCGCGGGCAGTAGAGAGCCCCCGCCAGAAAGGCCTTTAGTCAAATTCCGACATCCGCGCTCTTCCGCTGAGAGATAGTTCTGCTTATCTTCATACGTCAGTTGAATTGTTAGTGGAGGCGTTGAAAGACCCGTCACGTGCAATGGAGGCCAAAACTGGTCACCGCACGGTCCGACGCTGTCGTGCGTGGCGAACTGCGTCCAGTTCACCCACGGGCTCAGGTGTCGGGGACTGTTGAACACGAGCGCATCTCTGTTAGCGTTCAATGCGAATGTCCGTGGCCTCCGCCACCGCCCCAGTAATGGCCGCCGCCCATACCCCGCCCGGGGTATCCGTGGCCACCCCAGCCGCCATGACCGCCCCAACCGCCTCGATATCCGTGACCCCAATAGCCGTGGTGGCCCCAGTAGCCGTGCCGGCCCCCGCCGTAACAGCATCCGCCCCAATAGCCGAAGCTCAGTGACACCGATGGTCCCCACCACGCGGGCCAGCCGTAGTACGGATACGCGACGGGGTAATACGCAGGCACGACGAAGACGGGCGCGGCTGGTGCGATATAGGTGTTCGTCGATGCAGTTACATCTGACGCGGCCGCACCGGTCGCGGGTGCGTCGGTCATCGAGAAAGGATATTGCTGCTGCGGCGCTCCCGCCTGCACTTCGCCGTACGGAACGTAGCCGTAGGGCACGTAGTAGTAGCAACCGGACAAAGCTGCGGACAGGACCCCCACCGCAACGACGCCGCCCGCGCGCGACGTTGCATCCAGCGTTTTCATAACCAGCTCCGGGGTCTGATGCGACGCAACATGTGGCGCGCCTTTAATACAGTTAGCTTACTTCAGAACAGGCGCCCAGCGTTGCCGGGTTCGTGCGCATCAGGTTGCGGCCGCCGGGAACGGTCGCGAAACGTCGGCCATTCGTCAGTAGTCGTTGGGGCGGGGCACACACTGGGGAAACGGTGCTCGTTCCTCGATTCGTCAGCAGATGGCTCTGGCTCTGGCGCGTAGGTAATTTCGATGGTTGCCGGTGATGCTGCTGGAAGGTACCGTGGTGTTTGCCGCGCTGTCCGGCGATAGTGAGTACCCACTCCACTGTCATGCAATGTGATGCGACCGCGTTCCGGCTTCGCGAGGTACCAGATGATTGCTGGTCTGACAACCGAATGAGGACCGAGACCGCAGGAGCCGACGGTCCGGTCGTCTATGTCGTCGATGACGACAAGGGAATCCGGCAGGCTCTCGACCTGCTATTGCGCTCAATAGGCTTGCGTGTCGAAACGTTCGAGTCCCCGGACGAATTTCTCCGGTCTCATCGCTCCACCGGGCCAAGCTGCCTCATCCTCGACGTGCGGCTCCGCGGAAAAAGTGGCATGGCGTTTCATCAGGAAATCATCGATAGCGGCATGCGCATTCCCGTCGTCTTCATGACCGGTCATGGCGACATCGAGATGGGGGTGAAGGCGATGAAGGCCGGTGCGCTGGACTTCCTTGCCAAGCCGTTCAAGGACCAGGACATGCTCGACGCAGTGGCTCAGGCCCTGGCGCGGGACAGCGAACGGCTCGCGGCAGAGACAAGGTTAGCCGGTCTGCGCGCCTTGTACCAATCCCTTTCACCGCGCGAGAAAGAGGTGATGGCCTTTGTGCTGTCCGGCCTGCAGAACAAGCAGATTGCCTCTGAGATGGACCTCAGCGAAATCACGGTCAAGGT
>Ga0310811_10010475_pt1 | contig 11981 bp, 16 predicted proteins | sample YCmetagenome_FD_207642 | JGI IMG/M metagenome (GOLD analysis project Ga0310811, IMG submission 207642) | Soil microbial communities from experimental microcosm in Duke University, North Carolina, United States - YC | ecosystem: Engineered > Artificial ecosystem > Soil microcosm > Unclassified ...
CTCGGTGACAAGCTGGAACTGTTGTTGGCGGAGAGCTTGCGGGTGGCGCACGAGGTCGGCGCGTTACGCGGCCAAGACCTTAAGCGGGTGACGGTTGACACCACGGTGCAGCCGAAGGCCATCACCTTTCCGACCGATGCCAAGCTCTTGCATGCGGCGATCAAGGGGCTGAACCGCCTGGCGACCAAGCACGGGGTCAGGTTACGGCAATCCTATTCTCGGATCGCCAAGGCCGCGGCGATGATGGCTTCGCGCTACGCCCACGCCAAACAATTCAAGCGGCACCAGCGCCAGCTGCGCATCCTGCGCAGCCGGCTGGGCCGGATCATCCGCGACATCCGTCGCAAGATCGAAGGGCAGGATGCGCTCGAGGAGGCGTTCGCGCTCCCGCTTAGCCGTGCCACGCAGATCCGTTCGCAGCAGCGGCGCCAGCGCGGCTGGAAGCTCTATTCCTTCCACGCCCCGGAGGTCGAATGCATCGGCAAAGGCAAGGCCGCCGCGCCATACGAGTTCGGCGTCAAAGCCTCCATCGTCACCAACAATCGGCCTGCTCCCGGCGGCCAGTTCGTGCTGCACGCCAAGGCGTTGCCGGACAACCCTTACGACGGTCACACCCTGCGCCACGTCATCGACGATACCGAAACCCTGACCGGATGTGCGATCGAACGGGCTTATGTCGATAAGGGATACCGGGGCCATAACGCGCAAAATCCACGCCGCGTCTTCATCTCCGGCCAGAAGCGCGGCGTCTTCGGAGTGATCAAGCGCGAGCTGCGACGCCGATCCGCCATCGAGCCCGTGATCGGCCACCTAAAGGCCGAAGGCCACCTTGGCCGCTGCTATCTCAAGGGCCGAGCTGGCGACGCCGCCAACGTCATCCTCTCCGCCGTCGGCCACAACTTCCGCCGCATCCTCGCCTGGTTGAGGGCTCTTTGGTGTCTCCTGCTGACCGCCCTGATCGCAGCCTCCCGCCGCAGCTTACCGCTTAAATCGGCTTCTTAACGGACGACTTATTACTGCTTCGGCAGCGGCGCCCGAAAGCCCCTTATTAGGCTGGAACGAATACGCCGGGATTCGAAAGCCACCTGTCGAAGTCGATGGCAGTATCCATTTGCCCTGCTTCTCTAAGCAGCTCATCCCTGCGTACCCCGTCGGGCATACCCGGGGGCGCGCTTGCGCAAGTCAAACGTCTCTTGCGTGAGGCGATATTCGAGTGTTGACAATGGCTTGAGGCGACGCAGTTTTGGCATCGTTCCGCTCCCTGTTTGAGCGGCACGGGAGCGCAGCTGGTCGATCTCATTGGCAGATGCAAATCCAACTTGCGACCACAATCGTTAACGCGACCGATTGCATTCGGTTCCTTCTTCAGCAACGATCGGCGTCCTTGCTATTAGACATCCAGTGGTCGCCTCCGTAGTCTTACGACAGCACGACGGAGATTCTTTGGCGATCCCGACCTCCGCGAGGGGCTCCTAGAGCGTGGCCCGGAGGTGAGGCCGAAGCAGCGTACGCCCCAGTTCGCTCGCTGCGGTATCGCATCGAAGCACGCGCAGGGAGCAAATATCACGAGTGAGTTCGAAGGCATGCCGCCCGGTGTCGTGCTCGAGGCATCGATTTCAGCACCGAGCACCGAACGATCATCCGATCGTATTCGTGGCCGATAAAGCGGCCGCAGGCAAATGTCGTAGCCTACTCCGTTGCGTGATTGCTTCCCGGCATGATGCGGCCCTCAAATCATCGGCCTTGGGGGCCGCCCGCCTCTCGCGCTGGAGAATGCAGGCGGCCGTCATTCGTCTCAGCCCAGCCCTGACAGCCGAGCGAAATCGTCAAACAGCGCAGCCACCAATGCTCGGTGGCGGGTATCCTCGGTGGGAAGGCTTGCAGCATAGAGATTGAGAAGATGTCGGGCCTTCACCGCAGCTTCCGGCCAGGACGCGGCGGGCGCCGCCATCATGCGGCTTTCAAGATCGGCTTCGCGCTCGCGCAATTCCCTGACGTTGGACTCGACTTCGGCAAGCGCGCGGCGCAAGTCGGTCGCTCTCTGTGCGGCCATGCCGCGGTGCTTGTCGAGATCAACCGGCTTGTTAGTCATTGGCCATGCTCGCGTCTGCGGCCTGCGCATTCGCAAGATCAACCGAGCCGATTGACAGCGTCTCCAAGGCGCCGCACGCGCCTTGGGCGGGGACGACGATCATCGTGGCAATCCGGCGATAAGCCGGAAAGGTCAAGCCCTCGATCGTCTCCTCGTCAGTAACGATCTCGTAGACGCCGGCCGGCAAGACGCGCTCAATGCCGCGGATGCGGAACGGATGCCTGAAGGTGACGATTTCTCGCCGGGAGCGGATGGTCATGCGCGCCTGCCTTTCGCAAGTAAAGCCCCAACCGACGCCAGTTAACGAGAACCATGCTCCCTTGGCAGGGCAATAGCCAGGACTATCGTCACCGAGTCGGCAAACGTCGATTTCACAGCATGGCCGTGGCTCGCGAACATCTAACGTTCGCTAAGATCTCGGCGAGGGGTGGCGGTCATCACCGCTCTTCTCTGTCAACCGGCGCCAAATTTGACCCCTTAGCGCGACGGGTTTGCCCGGTAGCGCTCGGCTCGTCGGAGCCGGCCGGAGGTGCCGGCACCGGACCGGATGCAGCCTTTGGCGACGGCAATGGCCAGTGGGTTTTGGTCGTGGAAGCCTGCGCCGGATCCGGTCGATCGTGGCCGGCAGCACCCAGTCCTTGAAGGGAGAGCCATCGCGCAGGCGGCGGGTTTGCGAGCCAGCACCCGCACATACTACCAGGGACAGCAGGTCGTCGCACCGCGTCGCAAGGATCGTGGATGCTCCGCAACGATCCTTCCGTCCTGACGGATCACGATGCGATCAGCTTGGACTTGAACCTCGACCGGGGCGCCCAACGGCGCTGAGAGCGACTGCGTACTTATTATTGCCGAAGCACACCAAACAGGTCTTCGAGACCGGTGCCAGCACTGTCTAACACTACAGATGCCTCCGCTTCGCCAGCGCCACTGCTTGCACCACACGCCACGGCAATCCAGACTTAAGCTCATCCAACTGCACCTGCAGCTTGGCTTCTCACTCGAATTCGGATCTGCGACAAAATCACGATGGCCGGAACTTGGAGCGCCTGCTAGTCTTCCGGCATGGCCGATGAACAAGACGACACTGGGAATCCACCCCGAAACTTCAGCGAAGACATGGATGACCTGAAGGTTCACGCCAGCGGCGTGATGGCGGTCGATGACGACTCCACCGTGGGCCTTCTGACGATTCTCACCCGGGTCGGGCACTACGACTTCCTGATCGATCAGGAGATTGCCAATATGGTCGTCCAGCAATTGCGCGAGTTTATCAGCGGCGATAGCGATAAATTGCCGGATGAATAAGGCGACGAAACATAAGTTCTCACCGACGGCTATCGCGTTGCCCGCGCGGGCTAAGTGATCGGCGACCAGCCAATTTGGCGATAGTATCTCTTTCGGCGCGACGAAAGCGCGCGTCGTTCCAATAAATGACTCGCATTTAGGAATCGCCTAGTGCACACTTATCTCATCGCCGCGCTGCCCACGGCTTTCATCGGCGACTGAGACTATTGCGCTCCCGCCAAATCAAACCAGGGAGCGCGGCGATGCAAACGGGCCGTCAATCTAAGCGACCATCGACGTTTGAGTTTCTCTTAATTCAAGAGGCGTACAATTTGCGCAGGCATGCCTCCCAGCATTCGTCGCGACGAGCTTCTGCGGAAGGCGCGCCAGGCGGATGTTGCCCTTCAGGTCAATAACTGGCTGGCTTCACCTGAACTGCGCCCTCCGACATAGGCTCGTTGCGTCAGACGTAAGTTTGGACAATCAGCGCGCGACGTTAGAACAGTGCCTTGTGGCCCGCATTTGATCCGAATTCATTCAAAATCTATTGCTTTTTGTGCTGACGGAGTAAAAATTCCTGTGCGGAGAGATTGTCATGAACGTTCGCATTGTTCACATTTGGCTATGTCTCCACGCCGAGAGGCGGAGAGCGCGTCTGTAGCGCGGATGTTGAGATGAATGGCCGAACGCACTTCGAAACCGGCGCCGACGACGTATCGAGGCGTTAGAAGTCATTTGCGCGCAGCGACGGCGGAACATCATGACCAAGACCGACAAGGATGGCTGGCGGCGACCACATGCCGCGAGCCGATATGTATACTTTTGGACAGACTCTTTTGCAATCGACGTTGCAGGCTCCTGGTATTAGGTTCAGGCCGCCCGAATTAGTTCATTAATGTTTGCGTTCGCCCGGTGGTCTTGATCGACCGCCGGGCTTTCGCGTTTCACGAGCGGGTTGGCGCTACTAATAGATCACTTAACACTCAAATTGCTTCTGAAACTAGGCTTCAGATCTGACGCGAGAACGGTATGGTTCCAGCCGGATCTGGAATTAAATAACTCGCTCTTTGGTATCTTTAGGCGCACAGTCACACCCATCACCGCCCGGCCCTTGGCATTTATCGGTGATGAGAACGCCATCACGCGCTCCCGCCTTCCTCCAACGGAATGGAGCAGCGCCATGCACCAAGACTATTTCAAACGGAATACTCTACTAGCTCAGCGTCTCGACGACGAGGCCGCGCGCCTTCGCAAGGAAGCCCACGGTACTGTGCCGGGCATTGAGCGCGAGACATTTATCCGCCGGATACGCCCAGCCGAAACCGCTACGCACATTGAATGGCATACGTCACCCGGAGTGCAGTCGTCCGAATAGCGTAGCATCATCGCGGCCAGTGCCCGAGAGCGATCTAGATAGATTCCTCACTGAAGTCGAAGAATGTCTCCGAGAGGCGAAAACGGCCAGCAGCTCGCTTAACAAAAAAAGCTTGGCTGTTGCTCGCTGAGGATTGGATGAAGCTTGCGAGATATGCCACAAAGCCGGACATATGAAGAGGCCACCGCCTACCCGTTGTAACCACCGTCACACAAGTTAGTTGCGCCTCCCGTCAGCGTCGCTGCAGACGCGACACAGAGGCCAGAGAGCGACATAGGCAGGCAGATTCCAGTCCTCGGGCGAAGCGAAATTGGGCGTCTCGGGTGCAGGAACGAAGGCAAAGCGCAGCCTCGAGGGTTTTCATTGACGGAACGGTCGCGCCGATCTAGCCCATGGTACGTTTAGCGCTAAGCAGGAGTTATAGTGAGCATTGTAAAACGTCATCTGGCCGAGCATGAGGAGCGTCTAGCGCTGATCGAGGAAATTTGCATCGATAAAGGTGCGCTTGTTTTGGACGACGCGACCGACGAAGTTTACTTTTCTGCAGACGAAGATGCCTACAAGAATGCATACGTCGCCGTCTTTCAGGCCTGGGCGAATGGTATGATCAAGGGCACGGCTGAACAGTTATTTGACGGTACAAAATCCGTCCTTGAGGACTAGATGGTGGCCACCCAAGGCGAACCTGCCAACGTCATCGCCCACTCCGGCGATCTCAGGAGGCGGCACGTCATTTGGCGGCGGTACGCAGACCGAAGGCGTACCTTAAGCGCACTTCTCGCGATGGTGTTGACCGCCTCGACACTTCCGCTGGATCATGGGTTATAATACGCCGATAGTTCACGAGTTCGTAAATGCCCGCTAGTCTTTTCATCAAACGCGTCGAGCACGTAATTGACCTCTCGCCCGAGGATCGCGCAGCACTAGGATCGATCCGCGTGGTCGAACGCTCGCTGGCCCATCGAGAACCGCTATGGCGAGAGGGCGACAAACCGGTTCAGTGCGCTGTGCTCCTGAGCGGATTCCTCTGCAGACACAAAGTTGCGAACGACCGGGATCAGATCCTAGTCTTCAGCGTTCCCGGCGACTTTCCCGACCTCCAAACTCTCCATCTTGGATCGATCGACCATAACGTCCTGAGTATTGGCGCTTCGCGCGTCGGCCTCATTTCTCACGAACGGATCAAGAATGTCATTAATGCCTCTTCCAGGCTTACGCACCTTTTCTGGCGCGAGACGCAGCTGGACGCCGCAATGTTTCGGGAATGGGTCTGTAACGTCGCTGCGCGTGACTCACTTTCGCGCGTCGCGCATCTGATCTGCGAAATGGAGGCCAGGCTCGCGATCGTCGGGCTCGTGGAGAACGGCAGCTTCAATCTCCCGTTTACGCAACAAGACATCGCCAATGCCACCGGCATGTCAAACGTGCACGTCAATCGCACGGTGCAGGAACTTAGAAAGCGAGGTCTGATCACTTGGGAGGCGCGGACGGTCAAAATCCTGAACAAGAAGGCCCTCCGGGAACTCGGCGAATTTGTGCCCGACTATCTCCACCAACATTCCCTGGCATAGGTTCCCCCCTTTTGGAACTATGCCATATGGCATTCGTTCGCCATCTCATGTCGAGGTACTTCTTTCATATCTCGGGCTCTGACCCCTTCCACGACGTTGAGGGCATGGACTTGCCCGACGATAGAGCTGCTTGGCGCGAAGCAAAGAGGCTGGTGCGCGACATCGAGAACAATCTAGAGCCCGGTGGGGATTGGCATCTGAACGTCGTTGACGGGGTGGGGTCAGTGTTTGTCCTTTCAGTGAAATCCAGACGTGCGCGATGATCGCATGTACCATCTTCAACAACATCGACGTCCACGATAATCGGCCGCGACTGCCCTTCCACGTCGCCGAAATCTCGGCCGAAACTGGCCGTGTTCGTGTCTGCTCGATTATCGAACCAGCAATGTGTGGTCGCCTTTGGGACGCAAGGCTGGTTATTCTTTTGCGTTGGCGTTTGGAACTGCAAGCATCACGGCAAAAGCCACTACAATCGACGCCATTCCCATTGCACTCTCCATCCGAAAGTGAAATCAAAACCACGGAGCGCAGGCCAGTCGAACGGCGACGTAGAAATGGCAACCGTGGGCCGAAGAGAAAGCGGGATATCTCTGCAAACTGTCACGGCGGGTCCAGCGCCTCCTGTCCAGCTTCCAACAGCGTTCGACTGAGATATCGGTCTCGGCGGTGGATATATAACGGCAAAGGAGCCCTGAATGAGCGAACGGATTGAAACGCTGAATAAAGCCCGCGAGCGGATGATCGAGGACAGGGATGCCCATGCGAAGGTCCTGGCCGCTCCCTTTGACCGGGACAAGGCTGAGCGAGCACGTAACAAATTTGTCGAGATTCAGGCGCTTATCGACGCGCTAGACCGCGCTATAGCCGGAGAGCAAGGTCTTTGGCCGAAAAACTGAGCCAAGAGGCGACGCGCCCCACCTATGCCGTCGAATTCCTTACTGTTGATTGCCGGAGGTGTTGCGCAATCATCCGCACTCATCACCATCTGATGAATCATGCTGCTGCAAAGGTTGCACTATGTGCGGTCAGCTTTGGGCGATGAGGATGGGCCGCGGCGACTCATTTCGTTCGGGCGGCCGGATACGCTCAGGCGGCGGGACACCTAAGGCCTGCTTACGCGGGCCATGCGATAATTTCTGGCAAAGCTCAAAAGCGTCCCTATATGCCGGGTTGCTTCAGTGGCTCAGAACCGACCGTAAAGGAGACAGATGAAAAGATTTCCACCGCCGACCGAACAGGAATTGAGAGAAGGATCGCAGTCCGTCACCTTTCAGATCGCGCATGGCAACGCTCGCTATTCATGCCGGTTGCAGACAGATCTTCCGACCCAAGCACAAGCCCGGAAATTCCTTCTGGCCCATTGGATCCAAGTAGAAAAGATGGCGCGCGATTACCTGGAAAGCGGCATCCACGATGCCGGAGAAGTGAAACTCTCGATGCCGTGAATATCTTGCCCGTCCATTAAGCAAGACGACGACGGGCAGGCACGTTCGCCGCGCTACCGAGCGATTTTGCAACGCGCGTCAAGATACTGAGATTTCCTGATAAACGAGATGCAGCGCCTCTATCCGGTCGCGATCGCCTCCAGCGCCGCAACCGTCGTCATTTCCACCGGCCATCGAGGGCAGGTCCGGTGCTTTTCTGGCGCGACCATGATGGCCGAACGCATCGCGATGATGCAGTCGAACACGCAAGAGCTCCCTTCGACCTAGTCGCCACCGGCCCACCTCAAACGCTCGCGAAGCATCGCGAGATGATACGAGAATGGAGACTAGCACGTGACTCCGACATTACATGTCCTCTGATCTCATCTGCGACGAGTCTGTCCTGACGAATCCGAGAATTAATCGCTTAGTTTGACTCGGACCGGTGCCATGACACTGCGCAACCTGTTCTGTATCTGGATGTTTCCGTCCACCGGCAGCAGCTCATCCTGGAAAAGAGAAACTTCAAAGCGCCATGACAGCCGGCCCAGATCTAGCGAGTCCATGGGACGCAGCTCCGCAACAATAAAACCCTTTAGGTGAAAAATGCGTGTTAGGTTGCTACGGCTTTGCGATCCCTCGATCCATCGAAATTGAACCTTGCACTGAATTCCGAGGGACCGCGGCAACGAAACTGCCGTTTTCAGCCGAGCTATCTGACTGTTTCCGCCTCATTCGGAGGAGACAAGCGGACAAAAGCGCCGCCAACAAGGAGACAGTTAGTGCAATTCGCGACGAAGCGACGCTTTCAACTCATACTGATCAAGCCATCCCACTACGACGATGACGGATACGTGATCCGCTGGTGGCGCGCCATGACGCCGTCGAATTCGCTGGCGGCGGTTTACGGTATTGCCGCGGATTGCGCCGAACGCCGGGTGCTGGGGCCGGACGTCGATTTCGATATTGACGCGATCGACGAGACCAATATGCGCGTCGACATCCCAGCGCTGCTGTCCCGCTTCAGGAGTCATGGTGGGTTCGGGTGTGTGGCGCTGGTCGGCGTTCAATCCAATCAATATCCTCGCGCCCTTGATATCGCTCGTTCATTCCGGGCAGCTGGAATTGCCGTGGCGATCGGTGGCTTTCATGTGTCTGGATGTCTGTCCATGCTGGATGGCCGTGCCGTGGAGCTTGATGCTTGCCGGAACATGGGGGTTGCCATATTCGCAGGTGAAGCCGAGGGGCGCTTTGAATCCGTCGTTGCCGACGCGGCCGCGGGGCGTCTCGCGCCGATCTACAACTACATGAAAGAGTTGCCAGGTATGGACGGCGTACCCGTCCCATTCCTGCCGAAGCGATATATCGAACGTACGCTCGGCTCTAGCGCCAGCTTCGATGCCGGCCGTGGCTGCCCGTACCAGTGCTCATTTTGCACGATCATCAACGTGCAAGGCCGCAAATCGCGCTACCGCTCGGCAGATGACGTCGAGCGCATTGTGCGCCTCAATTGGGCCCAGGGCATCCGAAAGTTCTTTATTACCGACGACAATTTTGCGCGCAACAAGGAATGGGAGTCGACCTTCGATCGTCTGATCCAGCTTCGCGAAAAGGACGGCATCCCGCTCGGCCTGATGATCCAGGTCGATACGCTATGTCACAAGATTCCCAACTTCATGGAAAAGGCAAAACGCGCCGGAGTAACCAAGGTCTTCATTGGCCTTGAGAACATCAACCCGGACAATCTGGCGGCCGCGAAGAAGCGGCAGAACAAGATCACAGAATATCGAAAGATGCTGCTGGCCTGGAAGAAACAGGGCATTCTGACGATCGGGGGATATATTTTAGGCTTTCCGGCGGACACGCCGGAGACGATCAAACGAGATATCGCCATCATCCAGGAAGAATTGCCGATCGATCTTCTCGAGTTCTTCTGTCTGACGCCGTTACCCGGTTCAGAAGATCACCAGAAACTTTGGAAGAGCGGTGTGGCGATGGACGCTGACCTCAACAAGTACGATGTTGAACACGTTTGCACAGCCCATCCCAGGATGAGCCAGAAAGAGTGGCAGGACATCTATCACGATGCTTGGCCGCTCTATTACACGCCGAAACACATGAAGGTTCTGTTGCGGCGAGCCGCGGCCACGGGCGTTCCGATCGGCAACCTTGCAAAGTACCTGCTCACTTTTTCGACGACGGATCGCCTTGAAAAGGTGCATCCGCTTCAAGGCGGGATTTTCCGCCTCCGGCATCCCTCCGAGCGGCGCCCGGGCTTGGCGCGTGAGAATCCCTGGTTGTTCTGGCCGCGCTTTGGCTGGGAAACCTTGGTGAAGCACCTCATCCTGACCGGCGCGATCGGATGGTTGTTGGTGTGGAGAACGGTGATCACCTCTACCCCTGGAGCCGGGAACTATATGGACCAGGCGCTCACGCCGGTCAGCGATGACGACAATGAGACGCTCGATCTTCTTACCAAAACGGCCGGCGGACGCGCCGCGGTTGCTCACCACAAGAAAATCGCTGAACTGACGAGCATATAAATTGCGCGATACGTGGTTTCGACGCGTCCCAGACGACCGCACGTGTCGTCCATACTTCACCCAGCCGCGCCTCTCCAACCTTAGCCAGACGCTGCGCCCCTATAGTACCTCTTTCGCTCTCGGATTGCGCTCGCCTTCAGATACCAACCTGCAAACGTCAAGATAACCGACACGTCGGAACGACGGGTCTGTTGTCCCGGCTTCTGTCCACATCGCACGGCGAAGTTTTTAGAGTCGGACCACTCTCGCTCATTAGCATGTGCGAACACGAACACGCCTCATCTTCAGTACCAAAGAGAGGTCTGACGATGATGGATCAAGCGTGACATCGATATCGCCCGAGAATATCTGCCAATTTGAGCCATCCTCCAGTTTGACGACATCGCCCTGCGAACCTGACGAGCGGACCGGCTGTCTTCAAATTACCAGAAGGCCCACCCTCGGGGGCGGCACCTTGTTACCCTATCTCCTCTTGCCGGGGGCCAGACTCGGCTGCGAAGTCGCCGCCTTCTGACTTGGTGCCGCGGCAATGACCTTAATCTTCTCCTTCTTTGGCTTCCTTGCTTCCCGGTTGCCTCGTCGTTCGCCCTTAGTCATGTCGGACTCCTTATTGTCGGGGTGATCGAATTCATCGGGCAGGACGACCTGACCGCGCGGCGTGCATATCCTCACGTCGGTGTAACCGTCCCTCACGAGCTGCCTAGCCTTCCTCAGCGCAGTCGCAGCCGTGGCGCGGCCCACATTTTCGATAATGCCGTCATCCTCATGCTTGCCGCCGACCAGGTATTTCAGCCGCCTTCGGCTAGCCATGTAAGGCAGCCACCGCGATTACCAGGATCAGCAGCAAGAGTGGGACAACGACAGGCGGCACGATCCATTCGGCCAGACGAAATTGCCGCAAGGGAATGCTCCTGCTCTCTGTGGCGGGAGCGCACGGCCCTCAGTCACCGGTGGATGCCATAGAAAACGCGGCGATTATCTATCTTACGCCGACGTTTCATTAATAGCGAGGGATAAAGCGCCAAATAACCAGACGCGGCAGGAGTGCGCTGGGAGACACGTGTAATTTGTTCGTGCGCCAAAGAAAACGATGGCAATCGCTCCTGAAGCGGCGCACACTGCTTTGCAGCTGCACCGGCGCTCAAACTCGACAGCGGTCGTCGCGGAAACCGCCATGCGTTAGCGCACGCCACGGATGGTATGTACGAGCAACCTGCCATCCTTCCTCGGCGTGATAGCTTAAGGCGTGTCGGTGTAGAATCTGTGTACCGCTGAGACCAGTAGCGATAGACACAAAGCCTCGCGATCTCTTCGTGGCCATGCTCGAGCATTTTATCCGACTCACGAAGCAGAGCTGAAGCAATAACCACTGCGCCCACCCTCAGCGAGTAGCTCACATGACTCTCATGCGCGGCCGTTTCATCAGCTACGAATACAACAGAATGGTCGTTCTGTTCTCAATGCTTGACGGCGAGAAGGAAATCCGTTGCGCGATCTCGACCACCGCGATGGACGAACTGGAAAATCAGGCGCTGGCGCGATCGAAGCCGGACCAGCGAGATGCGCAGTTCGCGCGGCTGCGTGAGCGCATTGAAGCCTGTGCAGACAGCAAGTATCAAGCAGCCGAATTTGAGGGGACGCCGCCGGGCATCATCCTGCGCAGCATCGACTTCCTAAAAAGACGATAAGAGC
>Ga0310811_10010476_pt1 | contig 11980 bp, 8 predicted proteins | sample YCmetagenome_FD_207642 | JGI IMG/M metagenome (GOLD analysis project Ga0310811, IMG submission 207642) | Soil microbial communities from experimental microcosm in Duke University, North Carolina, United States - YC | ecosystem: Engineered > Artificial ecosystem > Soil microcosm > Unclassified ...
CGTCGATGCACGCTTTCTGTAAGGCACAGAACAGGCTCCTCCTGCCTGTCCTTTCGTCGTCCACGCACTCCCGGTCGTCGTGGCGGTTCCAAACTGATTCGTCCTTGAGGAGTTCAGCTGCCTTCAAAAGAATGCGCAAGTCGTCATTCGTAACCGGCTGGTCTCGTCGTTCCAGTTCGACACTACTGGGCGTCTTCTGGGGAGTCTGCTGCGGGGGTTGGACTGCTACCCCGACATCCGGACCCCAACGCAGAAGAAATACTGCCAGCGCGAGAGTCCATTTCATGCATCGCACCATTCGTGTGTTCCAAGTCTTGAAACTCACATTTGTCTGTCGTAAGGATCTCGGTTCAGCCACGGCGGCTGATGATCGCACCGCTGGCCTACCTGCCGCAAACGGATGTTAAACGACGAGCCACAGCGCGCCGCGTCCGCGTCGTCCGCCGCTTTGACGTGAATCGTGTCCGTGGCGTCCGTGTAGTCCGTGGCGTTTCAAATGGAATCGTGTCCGTGGCGTCCGTGTCGTCCGTGGCCTGTGAATGGAATCGTGTCCGTGGCGTCCGTGTCGTCCGTGGCCTGTGAATGGAACCATGTCCGTGGCGTCCGTGGCGTCCGTGTCGTCCGTGGCCTGTGAATGGAACCATGTCCGTGGCGTCCGTGTCGTCCGTGGCCTGTGAATGGAACCATGTCCGTGGCGTCCGTGTAGTCCGTGGCCTGTGAATGGAACCATGTCCGTGACGTCCGTGTGGTCCGTGGCCTGTGAATCGAACCATGTCCCGTGACGTCCGCGGAGTCCGTGGCTCGCGAAGCGAACCATGTCCGCGGCTTCCGTGGCGGAAAGGTCCGTGGTCTCCGCGGCTATAATCGCCGAATGCGAAATACTCTGATCTGGCTCACCGTGTCCGTGGCGGCCGTGTCCGGGCCGGCTGCGCACGCGCGCGGACAGCGCGTCGGCGGTACAGCGCAGCCGCCCCCCGCGGATCTCGTCCTCACCAACGGTCATGTCGTCACCGTGGACGATGCGAGGCCCGAGGCGCAGGCAATGGCCGTCAGCGGCGACAGGATCGAGGCGCTCGGCACGTCGGAGGAGATCAAGCGGCTGATCGGGCCGAACACCAGGGTCATCGATCTCCAGGGTCGGCTCGCCATACCCGGTTTCATCGAGAGCCATGGGCACTTCACCGGCGTCGGCGGCGCGCAGCTCGAGCTGAATCTGATGAACGTCGAGTCGTGGGACAAGATCGTCGCGATGGTGGCCGAGGCCGTGACGCGCGCGAAGCCCGGGCAATGGATCTACGGCCGCGGCTGGCACCAGGAAAAGTGGACGTCGCGTCCGACGCCGAGCGTCGAAGGATTCCCGACGCACGCGTCGCTCGACAAGGTATCGCCGAACAACCCCGTCCTGCTCGTGCACGCGAGCGGCCATGCCGCCTTTGCGAATGCGAAAGCGATGGAGCTGTCGGGGATCCGGCGGCCGACCGAAAGCCCGCGGGGCGGCGAGATTCTCCGCGACGCGTCGGGCGACGCGACCGGCCTGCTGCGCGAGACGGCGCAGGGGCTGATCAAGCGCGGCGCCGGCGAGCCGCCGCCGACGCCGGAGGAGACACGCGCGCGCGACCGGAAGGTCCTGGAGCTCGCGTCGCAGGAAGCGCTGTCGAAGGGCATCACCACTTTCGAGGACGCCGGCTCGCCGCTCGCGACGATCGATCGGATGAAGGAGATGGTCGACGAAGGCAAGCTGGGCGTGCGCCTCTGGGTCATGGTCCGCCAGTCGAACGAGACGATCGCGCCGAAGCTGGCGCAGTACAAGATGATCGACTACGGCAGCGGACGCCTCACCGTTCGGGCGATCAAGAAAGTCATGGACGGCGCGCTCGGATCGCGGGGCGCGTGGCTGCTCGAGCCCTACGCCGACAAGCCCGAAAGCACGGGTCTCAATACCACGCCCGTCCCGGAGATCGAGCAGACGGCGCGTCTGGCGATGCAGCACGGCTTTCAGCTCTGCGTGCACGCCATCGGCGATCGCGCCAACCGCGAGACGCTCGACATCTTCGAGCGCGCCTTCAAGGCGAATCCGGGCCGGACGGACCTGCGCTGGCGCGTCGAGCACGCGCAGCACCTGAGCCTTCAGGACATTCCGCGCTTCGGCAAGCTCGGCGTCATCGCGTCGATGCAGGGGATCCACTGCACCTCGGACGCGCCGTACGTGCTCGAGCGGCTCGGGGAGCAGCGCGCCCGCGAGGGCGCGTACGTCTGGCAGAAGCTCATGACGAGCGGCGCAATTGTGGCCAACGGGACCGACGCGCCCGTCGAGGACGTCGATCCGATTCCCAATTACTACGCAACTGTGAGCCGAAGGCTGAAAGACGGAAGGGTGTTCTATGCCGATCAGCGAATGTCGAGGATGGAGGCGTTGAAGTCGATGACGATCAACGGCGCCTACGCGGCGTTCGAGGAAGGCAACCGCGGCTCGCTGAAGCCGGGCAAGTACGCCGACATCACCGTCCTCTCGAAGGACATCCTGGAGATTCCGGAAGCCGAGATTCCCTCCGCGAAGGTCGCCTACACGATCGTAGGAGGCAAAGTCCTGTATCCCCTGTGAGACGTCTTATCGCGCGCCGACTGGCCGGCCCCCGCGTGAGGGTGACGTCTGCGGCGGCGGAACCTTCCGCCGGTACTGATCGAAGAATCGGTTGCACGCCCTGTGGAAGCGCTCGGCGAGCTGACGGCCGGTTTCGCCCGGGACCGGCACGAGGCGCGCGAACGACGCCTGGGCCTGGCGCACTTCCTCGCCCATCGTCCGCCACTTCGATTCCTCGCCCGCGCGCCCGCCGATCGTGTTCGACGCGAGCGCTTCACGCAGGCGCGCCGCGAGGTCCTGCGGTGAATCCGGCCGCGTGTCGACGTCGGCGACGAAGCCCTCGACGCGCGTCACCAGCTTCTCCATCCGCTGACGGCTGGCTTCGACGTCGAGCTCCGTGCCCCTGAACGGGGCGGGAAACGACGTCAGCAGCCGCTCCATCGCGCCCACGAACCGCGCGCTGAGGGGATCGGCGCCCTGCCTCACCGCGGGCGTGGACTGATTCCAGCGCGTGCGCAGCGATCGGACCTTGTCGAGAAGATCGGGCGCGGGTGTGTCTTCGGCGCGTTCCGCCGGCAGCAGCGACTCGAGCTCCTGCAGGAGCGCCTCGCGATCCGCCTGACGGAGCTCGATCTCGATCTCGTCGCGCCGCTTGTAGCGATCGAAGAAGCGGTCCGCGGCGGCGCGGAACCGCTGCCAGAGCGCTTCGGATTTGCTGCGGCGCACCGGACCGACCGTCTTCCATTCGGCCTGGAGGCGACGCAGCTCCGCGGCCGCCCGATCCCAATCGCGCGATTCGGCGAGCTCCTCGGCCCGGGCGCACAGCGCTTCTTTCTTCGCCTGGTTGGCGGACCAGACCTCTTTCCGCTGCGCCAGATCCTCATTGCGCCGCGTGAAGAAGCGATCGCACGCATCTCTGAAGCGCTTCCAGACGATGCGCGTGTCCGGGCGGGGGACGGGACCGAGTGCCTGCCATTCGGCCTGCAGCTTCTTCATTTCCTCGGCCGTCTTGATCCAGTCGGTCGAATCGGCGAGGGCCTCCGCCCGCTCGCAGAGCGCCAGCTTCTGCTTGAGGTTGGTTTCGCGCTCCGCCGCCCGCGCGGCGAAGAACTCGCGCGCCTTGGCTTGAATGGGGTCGGCGGCCTGGCGATAGCGGTGCCAGAGCGCCTGCGCCTGCGCGCGCGGCGCCTCGGCCGCCGTCTTCCAGCGTTCCTGGATCTCGTGCAGCTCGTGGGCCGCCTTCTCCATGTCCTCGGGCTTCTCGAGGTCGAATTTCTTTCCGAGCGCCTCGGCCTGCGCGATCAGCTCTTCCTGGACCGCGGCATTCGCGAACCGCTTCCATTCGTCCATCTCGCGCAGCTCGTGCAGCTTGGGCGCGAGGGCCGCGAGAGCCGCCTTGAGCCGCTCGACGAGGTATTCGCGCTCGTGATGCGGCAGCGTGAGCGGCGTTTCGATCGCGCCGCGCAGATCGCGCGCGGCCTTCTCGGCCTCCTTCAGCGTGAGATCTTCGGCCTCGGCCCGCTTGTGCGCGCGCTCGATCAATTGATCGATCCGCTGCACCTGATGGCGGAGCGCCTTCTCGGCGGCGACCCGCTTCGTCTCGGCGCGCTCTCGAATCGTCGTCTCCGCAGCGGCGAACCGCTGCTCGACGGCGGGATCGAGTCCTTCGCTCGTTTCTTTCAGCGATCGCCACTCGCGTGAAATCGAGTCCCAGGCGTACGCCGGACTGTCTTCTTGCGCAGCGAGCTGCTCCGCCTCCTTCGACAGGTCGTCGAGCCGGGCGTTCGTGCGCTCGATCGCCTGACGGTTTTCATGCCGGGCCTTCGCGCGTTTGCACGCGTCCTCGAAGCGCCGCATGAACGCCTCGTGCGTCGTCGCTTCCGGATCCGGGGGGAGGCCCTCCCACTCCGAGCGCGCCTGCTCGAGCCGATCGAGCGCATCGTCGCCGTGCAGCGCTTCGATCTGATCGCAGAGCGTCGACTTCGACGCGCGGTCGGTGGCGATCCGTGCCTCCCGCTCGTCGCGTTCGGCCTTTTCACGCGCTTCACGCTCGAGCGCCGCCCGCGCAGCCGCGACGGCGTCCGAGAAGCGGCGGCGGTCGGTCGCGGTCACTTCATGAGTGGTCGTCGAGACGAATTCGTCCCACTGGGCCTGGGCCTCGTCGATCCGCTCCTGCGCTCCCGCCATCGTCGTCCCCGCGGCCAGCGCCTCGACGCGGGCGATTGCGCTCGCGACGGCCTGTTGATGCTTTTCCAGGACGGCGCGCCGCGCCGCCTCCGCGTCGTCGATCGCCTGCACCAGTGCGCGGGCGCGCTTGGCCACCGACTTGTTGTTCGCGCGATCGGCGAGGCCTTCGAGCGTGGCGCGGTCGACGTGTGTCAGCGAAGTGGCTTTCTCCAGCGCCGCGATGCCGGCGTCCTTGTGGTCGGTCTTCGCTGCGACGTTCAGGAGCTCCGCGGCATCCTGAATGCGCTCGACCGCTGCGCTCGCCACCCGTGGATCGGCGGCATGACGCGCGATCGAGCTCAGCGACTTCGCGTCGGCCAGTCGGTTCACCGCCTCGAGGCGGACGCCTTCGACCGGCGACGTCTTCGCTACGGCCGCAATCTGCCTGGGGTCGCTCAGCGCCGCCAGGGCGGCCGACGCGGCGGCGGCCTCGCCGGATGCGGCCAGCGCGGCGAGGCGCTCGATCAGTTCGCTCCGAATCCCCGGGTCCGCGTCGCGCGACGCCATCGCCGCCAGGACGGCGACGTCCTGCACCCGCGCGGCCGCGACCCGCCGGACGCGAGGATCGGGATCGTCGCCGGCCAGCGCGATCAGCACGGCGCGATCTTCATCGGCCTCGCCGAGCTCGTGCACCCCGGCTGCGCGAATCTCCGGATCCGTAGACTTGTACTTGGGTTGGATCTTGAATCGATCGAGGAAAGACATCAGCGAGCCCTGCTTACATTTGGTGAATTGGTGAATTGGTGGGTTGGTGAATTGGCCCTGCGCGCGCTGCGGCGCGCGCTTCAAACCAGGTCAATTCGCCACTTCACCCATTCACGAATTCACCAAATCGGTTTACGTCCCTGCTTCAGCCGTCAGCCAGTCGGCGATCTGTTCGCGCGTCCACACGTGATCGTCGTTCAGATGGACGAGCATCGGGGCGAGCGGCAGTCGCTTGACACATCCCTCATGCGGGCAGCGTTTCGTGACCTCGTCGAGACAGCGGAACAGCCGCTCGAGATGATCGGGAATCAGCTTGCCGTGCCGTGGCAGATGATAGACGGCGTCGTAGACCGCGCCGAGGGCGCACGACCCGCCTTTTTCGTCGAAGTAGCTGCCGAAGCACTGTGGACCACGCGTCGAGCCGGCGCGAATGTAATCGGCGAGCTCGCGTTGTTCGCTCTGGAGTTCCGTTACCATCTTTGCCCTCCGGCGAAGAGGCTCAATTGTAGCCTACCCCGAGATTGACGCGCGGGCCCCGTCGCCCCTAACATCGAGGATCCATTCGCTTGAATCGTCGCAGACGACGGTTTGGGCGACGGCCGCTGCCGGACAGTCGTTGTTCGCGTCCGGCCAGAGTCCGGCACCGGTCAACCCGTATGTCCATCTGCTTCGTACTGCTCGGTTTACTTCTGCAAACGGCCGCCTCCAGCGCCGCGGCGCGGCCCGCGCCGGGCAACCCCCTCGTGGTCATCGAGACCTCCGAGGGGGCGATCACGATCGAGCTATACAAAGATCAGGCCCCAGTCTCCGTGGAGAATTTTCTGCGATACGCGCGCGAAGGGTTCTACAAGGGGACCATCTGGCACCGCGTGGTGCCGGGCTATGTCATCCAGGGCGGCGGATACACGGCGGATCTGGTCGAAAAGCCGACGCGTCCGCCGATTCAGAACGAGGCGACCAACGGGTTGAGCAACGCGCGCGGGACTGTCGCGATGGCGCGGACGCGCGCGCTGCGGAGCGCGACGTCGCAGTTCTATGTCAACCTCGCGAGCAACACAGGACTCGACCATCGCGGCTTTTCGCCAGACGTGTTCGGCTACGCCGTCTTCGGGCGGGTGATCGCGGGCATGGACGTCGTCGATCGCATCGCGGCCGTCAAGACGGGGTCGAAAGACGGCATGGACGACGTCCCGCTGACGCCGGTGCTCATCAAAAGCGTGACGGAACGTCGCGGCGAATGAGTCGTCCGCTCCTCATCATCTTCCTGACGATCCTCGTCAATCTGATCGGCTTCGGGATCATCATTCCGCTGCTCCCGTTCTACGCGCAGACCTTCGGGGCGTCGCCCCTGACGATTGGACTCCTGTTCGCCTCGTTCTCCTTCTCGCAGCTTTTCGCCTCGCCGCTCCTCGGCCACTGGTCCGACAAGTGGGGGCGCAGGCCCGTGCTGATTTTCAGTCTCGTCGGGACGGTCGTCAGCTTCGTGATGCTCGCGCTCGCGCAGAGTCTCGCGATGCTGTTCGCGGCGCGCATTGTCGACGGGCTGTCGGGCGGCAACATCACGACGGCGCGCGCCTACATCGGCGACATCGCGACGGAAGAAAACCGGGCGCGCTCGTTCGGGATGCTCGGGGCGGCGTTCGGCCTCGGCTTCATCATCGGCCCCGCGCTGGGCGGCCTGTTCGCGCGCATCAGCTACACGGCGCCGATCTGGGCCGCGGCCGCGATCACCGTCGTCGCGACGCTCCTTGCCTGGCTCTGGCTTCCCGAAACGGTTCACCGCGTCGATGCCGTGTCGGTATCTCCGTGGCGCGCCCTGCGCGAAGTCGGCGGGCGGCCGGGACTCCGCCTGCTGTTCGCGATCGATTTTCTCTACTGGGGTTCCTTCGCGGTCTATCAGACGACGTTCGCGCTGTTCGGCGCGCGCCGGTTCGGCTTCGACGCCGCGCACACCGGGTATCTGCTCGCATTCTTCGGGTTTCTCGGCGTCATCGTGCAGGCGGCGCTCGTCGGACCGGTGGTGCGCGTCCTGGGCGAGAAGCGCACGCTGGAGATCGGCCTGCTGTTCGCCGCCGCAGGCTGGGGCGGAAGCGCGCTGACGCACTCGCTGCCGCTGTTCATCGCGATGCTCGTGCCCGGCGCCCTGGGAATCGGCTTCTGCAATCCGTCGCTCGTCTCGCTCGTCAGCGGCGCTGCCGGAAAGCACGAACAGGGGCGCGTGCAGGGCGCCGCGGGCGCGCTCGAAAGCCTCGGCCGCGCGCTCGGTCCCGTCTGGGGCAACGGGGTCCTGCAGTGGCTCGGCGAAGGGACGGCGTACGGGTCAGCCGCGCTCGTGCTGCTCGGCACCGCGGTGCTGACGACGCGCTATCATCGCCCGCGCGTGAATGCTGACTGAGAGGCAAGCTCCCGTTCGAGCCGCGTGACGAGATCGTCGAGCTGATCGACCACCGCGCGGACCGTGTCCGGCTGGCTCAAGTCCACTCCCGCCTTCCGCAACTGCTCCATCGGATAGTCGTTGCCGCCGGCGCGCAGCAGTGTGAGATACCGCTGCCGCGCCGCGTCGGCGCCGGCGCCGCCGGCCATGATCTCGCGGGCGGCGGACGCGAAGCAGGTCGCATACTGATAGACGTAGTACGGCGAGTTGAAGAAGTGGGGAATGCGCGACCAGGTGATCCCCGTGAAGGGATTCAGGTCGACCGCGTCGCCGTAATAGTCCTTCAGGAGCTGCGTGTACGTCTCCGTCAGGATCTCGGCGGTGATCGGCCGGTCCTCCTCTGCCAGTCGATGCGCGCGCAGCTCGTAATCGGCAAACAGCACCTGCGTATAGAACGTCCCGGTGATGTTGTCGATCGCGTGCTGCAGGAGAACGATGCGCTCGATCGGATCCGTCGATCGGGCGAGCATGTATTCCAGCAGCAGGGCCTCGCTGAGGGTGGACGGCACTTCGGCGACGAAGATCGTGTAGTCGGAATAGACGAACGGCTGCGTCTCGTGCGACAGGATGGTGTGCATCGAATGCCCCATCTCGTGCGCCGTCGTGAATACGTCGTCGAGCGTATCGGTGTAGTTGAGGAGCATGTACGGATGGACGCCGTACACCGGCGCCGAATACGCGCCCGATCGCTTGCCTTCGTTCTCGTAAACGTCGATCCATCCGCTCGAGAAGCCCTTGCGCATCAGCGCCTGATAGTCGGGCCCGAGCGGCGCGACGGCCTCGACGATCCAGTCCAGCACATCGTCGTAGTCGTATGTCTTGTCGAACGTCACGAGCGGGATCGTGAAGTCGTAGACGTGATAGGAAGGTACGTTCAGCAGCCGCCGGCGAAGCTGGTGGTAGCGGCGCAGCGGCGCCACGCCGGCCCGGGTCGTTTCGATCAGATTCTCGACGACGGAGGTCGGGATGTTGTCGCCGTGCAGCGCGGCCTCGAGCGTGCTGCGGTAGCCGCGCGCGCGCGCCTGGAACCAGTCGCGCTGGCACACGGCGTTATAGAGCGTGGCGTACGTGTTCAGCGAGGACTTGTACGTCTCGTGCAGCGCCGTGAACGCCTTCTCGCGATCCGCCTGTTCGCGCCGGGTCGCGAGCACGGCCCGGTACTGGCCGTAAGTGATCTGCAGCTCTTCGCCGTCCGAGAACCTGACCGTCGGAAACTTCGCGTCGGCCGTCGAGAGGGCCCAATACGCCTCGTTGGGGGATTCGGCCAGCCGGCTCGACAGCGACATCAGCCGCTCGCCGGCGTCGTCGAGCACGTGCTCCTGCTGGCGATAGAGGTTTTCGATCGCGAAGCGATAGAGCTGAAGCGGCTGGTGTCGATCCATCCACTCGCGGATGGTGTCGATCGGGATCTGCAGCAGCTCCGGACTGAACCACGATCCGGCCTGCTTCCACTTCGCGAACAGGATCTGGACCTGCTGCCGCCGGGCGTTGATCGTGTTGTCCCGCTGATCTTCGTCGTACTGAAGCGAGGGGAAGTACCAGACCCGGTACGCGAGCTGCCCGAGCTCTTCCGAGAGCGTCATCGCCGCCACCAGCGCCGCGGGCCCCTTCGAAAGCGTACCTTTCAGCGCCGCGTAGCGTTCGACGCCGGCCTCGAGCCGCTCGTAGGCGGACTGCCACGCGGCCCAGTCCGGAAAGATGTCCGCGACGTTCCACTTGAAGCGATCGGGGATCTCCGTGCGATTGCGGCTGCGGGCGACTGGCGCGGGTTGGGTCAGCGGCGGGAGAGACATCGATTCACTATAGCTCACGCGATTGCGCCGCCGTATCATCCCGGCGGAGGACTCATGCGACGGAAAGACTCGGGCATCGGCGCGCGGCTGGAGCGGGGCTCCTCGTGGGCGACCGCGGCGACGGGCAGTACGCGTGGTTTCTCGCTCGCCGCGTTGATGATCGTCGTCTGGCTGCTCACCGGCCCGGTCTTCCGGTTCTCGGACACCTGGCAGCTCGTGATGAACACGATCACGTCGATCATCACGTTCCTGATGGTGTTCCTGATTCAGCGCGCGCAGAACAAAGAAGCGCTGGCGGTGCAGTTGAAACTCAACGAGCTCGTGGCGGCGATGCAGGGCGCCAGCAACCGGTTGATCGATGTCGAGAGTCTCGACGAAAACGAGCTGAACACGCTGCATCAGCATTACCGCATTCTCGTGGAGATGGCCAGGAAGGACCTCGATCTGACCAAATCGCACTCGGTCGAGGAAGCGCAGGCGCGCCACTCGAGCAAGATTCAGCCGCGCAGGAAGGAGCGCGGTTCATAGAGCCCCTCGGACAAGGTTACGAGAACCGCCGGACGAAAGCTGCGGTGGCGTCGAAGACTTCCGCGAAGACCGCCGCCTGCGTCTTGCCTGCCATCGACACGCGCACCTTGAAGGAGTGATCGCCGTCGTCGACTTCATGCAGCTCCGTCTGGGGGTTCAGCCGCGGCAGCAGCGCGCGGATCTCGGCCGCCGTGCCGAACAGGTCGCGGGTCCCCTGCACGAACAGCATCGGCTCGCGAATGTCCGGCAGATGCCGATCCCGACGCTGGTCCGGCTTTCCGGGAGGGTGAAGCGGATATCCGAAATAGATCAGACCGGCGATGCTGGCGCCCGGCCGCGCCGCAATTTGCGACGCGATGCGGCCGCCCATCGATTTGCCGCCGATGAACACGGGCAGTCCGGCGAACTCCGCCTGCGTCCGGGCGCCCTCGATGACGGTCTGCCACGCGCCTTCGAGCACTGGTCCCTTGTCTGGAACCTTTCGTCCCTCGGCGATGTACGGAAAATCAAACGTGCCGATCGTGATGCCGCGGACGGAGAGCTCTTTCCCGGCGAGTACCATGAAGGCGCTGTGCTGCCCGCCTCCCGCGCCGTGCGCCAGCAGCAGCGCCGCGAACGCGCGATCGCTGGGGTAGACTGTCGAAATCATTGGAGAGAATCATGTCACGCTCGAAAGCGCTTGTGGTAATCGCCATTCCCCTGGCGGCGCTCCTTGGCGTCAACGACGTTCGCGCGCAGGCGCAGGCGGTCACCGATCAACCCATGGCCAGCCGGTCGGGCATCGATCTGACAGCGCTCGACCGATCGGCCGATGCGTGCACGGATTTCTATCAGTTCTCCTGCGGGGGCTGGATCGCGAAGCATCCTGCGCCGCCGGATCAGCCGCGATATGGCCGCTTCGAGGATCTGCAGGACCGCAATAACGAGATCCTTCGCGACATCCTCGAGGAGGCGGCCAAGCCTGGCGCCGGCGCCGACATGAAGCAGATCGGCGACTACTACGCGAGCTGCATGGACGAGAGCGCCATCGAGGCGAAAGGCACCGCGCCCCTGAAAGAGGACCTGGCGCGAGTCGATGCGATCAAGACGAAGGCGGACATTCCCGCCGTGATCGGCCACATCCACACCGTCGGCGGATCGGGCTTCTTCGGCTTCGGCGCGGCGCCCGACTTCAAGGAGGCGTCGCAGTACATCCTGATCTACGCCCAGGGGGGCCTGGGTCTGCCGGATCGCGACTATTACCTGAAGGACGATCCCAACACGGTCAAGACGCGCACGGACTACGAGCGGCACGTGTCGACGATGCTGCAGCTCGGCGGCGACACGGCCGCGAAGGCCGCGGCCGGCGCGAAAGCCGTGATGGCGATCGAGACCGCGCTCGCCACCGCCGCGCTCGATCGCGTCAGCCAGCGCGATCCGACGAACATCTACCACAAGATGCCGCGCGACGAGGTGAAGAAGCTGATGCCGAACTTCAACCTCTCGGCGTACATGGAGCGCGCGGAAGCGCCGCCGGGAGATTCCGCGAACGTCAGCGAGCCCGAGTTCCTGAAGGCCGTCGACAAGGTCATCGCCTCGACCGATCTTGCCGACCTGAAGACCTACATGCGCTGGCACGTCATTCACTCGAATGCGGCCATGCTGCCCAAGCGGTTCGTCGACGAGAACTTCGCGTTCTACGGCAGAACGCTGACAGGCGCCAGGGAGCAGCGT
>Ga0310811_10010477_pt1 | contig 11979 bp, 11 predicted proteins | sample YCmetagenome_FD_207642 | JGI IMG/M metagenome (GOLD analysis project Ga0310811, IMG submission 207642) | Soil microbial communities from experimental microcosm in Duke University, North Carolina, United States - YC | ecosystem: Engineered > Artificial ecosystem > Soil microcosm > Unclassified ...
GGGAGAGGGCGCGCCGAGTGGCTCAGATAACAGGCCCAATGCCCCGCGAGGAGGCCAGGGGGAGCCGGACGGAGCGTCGGAGGGTGCGCAACCGCGGGGCCGGCAGGGGCAAGCTGGTGAGCAGGGCGCCGTCGGGGCCGGGGAGACGTATCGGACGCGGTTGTTCTCCGTTCCCGGAGTCGGGGACGGGGTGCCGGGGCGGCGCTCGGCGGGGCGCTCGAACGGGCGGGGGCGGACCGTGGGGTCGCAGCAGCCTGAGCCGGGGCGGGCGCGGGGGCAGCTGATCCATCTGCCGGCCACGCTGCGGGCCGCGGCGCCGCACCAGGCGGAGCGGCGGGGGGATCACCGCGCGGGTGACGGGCGTGTCGTGCGGTTGCGGCCTTCTGATCTGCGGACGGCGGTGCGGCGGGACCGCGAGGGGAACCTCGTGTTGTTCGCGGTGGACGCATCGGGGTCGATGGCGGCTCGGGCGCGCATGTCGGCCGTGAAGGGCGCCGTGCTGTCGCTGCTGCTCGACGCGTATCAGCGGCGCGACAAGGTGGGGCTCGTCACATTCCGCGGCTCCGGTGCCGAGGTCGCGCTTCCACCGACCGGGTCGGTCGAGGCCGCCGCGTTGCGGCTCGCCGCACTGCCGACCGGGGGCCGGACGCCGCTGGCGGCGGGGCTGATGGCGTCGTACGACGTGGTGCGGCGGGAGCGGCTGCGGGATCCGCGGCGGCGGGCGCTGCTGGTGCTGGTCACGGACGGCCGCGCGACCGGGGGCAGGGGCGCGGTCGCGCAGGCGCGGCGGGCTGCCGCCTTTCTCGCCGCGACCGGCGTGGCGAGCATCGTCGTGGACTGCGAATCCGGGCCGGTGCGGCTCGGCCTCGCCGCCGAGCTCGCCGACCATCTCGGCGGCGAGCACGTCCCGATGGGCTCGCTCTCGGCGCAGACCCTCGACCGGACCGTGCGCGAGAGCGTGACCTCGATGCGGAAGGCGGCCTGATCCCCCATGCCACAGGGCAAGCCGGAGCACGTCCCCGAGGACGGGCTCACCACCAGGCAGCGCCGCGCCCTGCCGCTGACCGTCGTGCACACCGGCCACGGCAAGGGCAAGACGACGGCCGCGTTCGGTCTCGCGCTGCGCGCTTGGAACGCGGGCTGGCCGATCGGCGTGTTCCAGTTCGTGAAGTCGGCCAAGTGGAAGATCGGCGAGGAGCCGGTCTTCAAGACGCTCGGTGCGCTGCACGAGCAGACCGGCCAGGGCGCGCCGGTCGCCTGGCACAAGATGGGTGAAGGCTGGAGCTGGATCCAGCGCGACCTGCACACGGACCCCGGGATGCAGGCGGACAACGCGCGGGCCGGCTGGGAGCAGATCAAGCGGGACCTCGCGGCCGAGACGTACAGGCTCTACCTGCTCGACGAGTTCACCTACCCGATGAAGTGGGGGTGGGTGGACGCGGACGAGGTGGTCTCCGTGCTGCGCGAGCGACCGGGGACGCAGCACGTCGTCATCACCGGGCGCGACGCCGCCCCCGCGCTCGTCGAGTACGCCGATCTGGTGACCGAGATGACGAAGATCAAGCATCCGATGGACGCGGGTCGCAAGGGCCAGCGGGGCATCGAGTGGTGAGTATCGACACGCCGCGCCTGGTGATCGCCGCGCCCGCCTCCGGCCACGGGAAGACCACCGTGGCCACGGGGCTGATCGCGGCGTTCGCCCGGCGCGGGCGCCGGGTGGCGCCGTTCAAGGTCGGCCCGGACTACATCGATCCCGGCTACCACGCGCTCGCGGCCGGCCGGCCGGGTCGCAACCTCGATCCGTTCCTGCTCGGCGAGCCGCGCACGGTCGGCGTCTTCGCGCACGGTTCGGCGGGCGCGGACATCGCGATCGTCGAGGGCGTGATGGGCCTGTACGACGGCGCGGTCGGACGCGCCGAGTTCGCCTCGACCGCGCAGGTCGCGACGCTGATCGGGTCTCCCGTCATCCTCGTCGTGGACGCGACGGCCCAGGGCCGGTCGGTCGCCGCGCTCGTCGACGGGTTCCGCGGGTTCGACCGCCGTGTTCGCATCGCGGGGGTCGTGCTCAACCGCGTCGGCTCCGACCGGCACCGCGAGATCCTGGCGTCGGCGCTGGACGAGATCGGCGTGCCGCTGCTCGGCGTGCTGCACCGGTCCGATGCCGTGGCCACGCCGTCGCGGCACCTCGGCCTGGTGCCCGTCGCCGAGCGTGCGCCGGACGCGGTCGCGACGGTGGACGCGCTGGCCGATCTGATCACGCAGAACCTCGATCTGGACCAGATCGAGCGGATCGCGGGGAGCGCGACGGCGAGCGATGCCGTCGCCTGGTCGCCGCAGGAGGCGATCGCGCAGCTCGGCGGACCGCCCGGCGGACGGCCGGTCGTGGCCGTGGCCGGGGGAGCGGCGTTCACGTTCTCCTACGCCGAGCACGCCGAACTGCTCGCGGCGGCGGGCGCCGAGGTCGTCACATTCGACCCGCTGCACGACGCGAAACTGCCGGAGCGTGCGTCTGCGCTGGTCATCGGGGGTGGATTCCCCGAGGTCTACGCGTCGGCGCTCGCCGAGAACAAATCCCTGCTCGACGACGTGCGCGCGCTCGCCGCGGACGGCGGCGCCATCGCGGCCGAGTGCGCCGGGCTGCTGTACCTGGCGAAGTCGCTCGACGGCGTGCCGATGTGCGGCGTCATCGATGCCGATGCCGTGATGACCGAGCGGCTCACGCTCGGGTACCGGGAGGCCGTCGCCGCCACTGCTTCAGTGTTCTGCGATCCGGGGATGCGCGTGAACGGGCACGAGTTCCATCGCACGAAGCTGGTTCCGGCCGCGTCCGCGGACCCCGCGTGGATGTGGCGTGCGCACGACGGCGCGAAGGTTGCCGAGGGGTACGCATCGGCCCGCCTGCACGCCTCCTACCTGCACCTTCACTGGGCCGGCGCGCCGGAGCTGCCGCTTCGCCTCGTGGCTGCGGCGGGGAGCGTGCGATGAAGACTCTGATCGGGATCGGTGTCGGGCCGGGCGACCCGGAGCTGCTGACGCTCAAGGCCGCGCGGCTGCTGCGCGAGGCCGACGTCGTGTTCGCGCCGACGACGTCGCCCGACCGCGAGTCGCGTGCCGAGCGGATCGTCCACGCCGCGACCGGAATCGAGGCGCGGCGGCTGGTGTTCGCGCTCGACGATCAGGGCGGTGTGACGGCCGAGCGCGCGGCGGCGTGGGACGAAGCTGCGCGCGCGGTACTCGGCGCGTTCGAGGCGGGTGCGCGGACCGTCGGGTTCGTGACCCTCGGCGACCCCAACGTGTACTCGACCTTCGGGTATCTCGCGCAGACCGTCGCCGCGCTCGATGCGGCAATCCGCATCGAGACAGTGCCGGGGATCACCGCGATGCAGGATCTGGCCGCGCGCGCCGACGTGCGGCTCGCGGAGGGACGCGAGCCGCTGACGCTCGTGCCCGCGACGGCCGGCCTCGACGAGGTGCGAAACGTCCTCGCCGGGCACGGGACCGTCGTCGTCTACAAGGGCGGCCGGTTCCTGGGCGAGCTGACCGCCGCGGTCGAGGAAGCCGGCCGCGCGGACGCCGCCGTCCTCGGCACCGATCTCGGGCTCGCGTCGGAGAACATCGGTGTTCTGCGCAATTCCACCGACGGCGACCGTGCGCCGTACTTCACGACGCTGATCGTGCCGCCGACGCGCGGCGGGCGGGGAGGGAAACTGTGAGCACAGGCAAGGTCACCTTCATCGGCGCGGGCCCCGGCGCGGCCGACCTGATCACCCTGCGCGGCGCCCGAGCGATCGCCGCCGCCGACATCGTGATCTGGGCCTCGAGCCTCGTGCAGGAGGAGATCCTGGAGCACGCTCGGCCGGACGCCGTGACCGTCGACTCGGCCGCGCTGCCGATCGAGGGCGTGCTGCCGTACTACGAGCAGGCCGCCCGGGAGAACCTGCACGTCGCGCGGGTGCACTCGGGCGATCCCGCGCTGTGGGGCGCGATCCAGGAGCAGCTGGAACGCGCCGCCGAGCTCGGCCTGGAGACCGAGGTCGTGCCCGGCGTCTCCGCGTTCTCGGCGGTCGCGGCGCTGGCCCGGCGCGAGCTGACGGTGCCCGAGGTCGCCCAGTCGGTCATCCTCACCCGGCTCGAAGGCGGCAAGACGCCGATGCCGGAGAAGGAGACCATCCGATCCTTCGCCGCGCACGGTACGACGATGGCCGTCTTCCTGTCCGCCGCGCGCTGCGGCCAGCTGGCGGCCGAGCTGCTCGCCGGCGGGTACGCCGAGGACACGCCGGTGATCGTGGCGTCCCGCGCGACCTGGCCGGACGAGGAGATCGTGCACTGCACGCTCGGCACGATGGCCGAGACCGTGAAGGCCCGGAAGCTGTGGAAGCACACGCTGTTCCTGGTCGGCCCGGCCCTCGGCTCCTCCGGCACCCGCTCCCACCTCTACCACCCCGGCCACTTCCACGAGCACCGGCGGGCCGATCCGGCGGCGCGCCGGGCGTTGCGCGCGTCCAGGTGAGTGGCACTAGGTTTCTATCCGTGAACGACCTCCGCGAGCCCGACCTGCCGCGCACGATGAAGCAGCGTGCGGGCAAGGCATTGCGCTCGGGCTGGACCACCGGGTCCTGCGCGACGGCGGCCGCCAAGGCCGCCGCGCTCGCGCTGTCCACCGGGGATCCGCAGCAGGAGGTCGAGATCGCGCTGCCCGGCAAGGAGGGCTCCTGGACGCAGCGGGTGCGCTTCGCCGTCGACCGCTGCGAGGTCTCGCCGGCGCGGGCCGAGGCCGTCGTGGTCAAGGACGCCGGCGACGACCCGGACGTGACGCACGGCGCGCACCTGACCGCGACCGTCTCCTGGCGCGCCGAACCCGGGATCGAGCTCGACGGCGGCGTCGGCGTCGGCGTCGTGACGAAGCCGGGGCTCGGCCTGGAGGTCGGCGGGCCGGCGATCAACACCGTGCCCCGCGCGATGATCACCCGCGCGGTCGGCGAGGCCGTGGACCTCGAATCGCGCGGCGTGCGCGTGGTCATCTCGGTGCCCGAGGGCGAGGTGATGGCCCGCAAGACCACCAACCGGCGGCTCGGCATCATCGGCGGCATCTCGATCCTCGGCACGACCGGGATCGTGCGGCCGTTCTCCACCGCGGCCTGGCGCGCCTCCGTCGAGCAGGCGGTGAGCGTGCTCGCCGCGCAGGCCGCCGAGAGCGCGAGCGATGACGCGACGCTGGTGCTGTGCACCGGCGGCCGGACCGAGAAGGGCGCGATGGCGCTGCTGCCGCACCTGCCCGAGGTCAGCTTCGTCGAGGTCGGCGACTTCACCGGCGCCGCGCTGCGCCGCTGCGTGGAGCACGGCGTGCGCGAGGTCGTGTTCGTCGGCATGATCGGCAAGCTCACCAAGCTCGCCGCCGGAATCCTGATGACCCACTACACGCGCTCCGCCGTCGACACCGACGTGCTCGCCGACCTGACGACACGCGCCTTTCCGGAAAAGCCCGCATTGGCCGCCGCCGTACGGGAAGCTAATACCGCACGGCACGTATACGAACTCTGGGATGCTTCCCGCGTCCTCGGCGCATGCGCCGACGAGCTGTGCGAACAGGTCGCGAAGGTGCTGGAGCGCTTCGCGCGGGTGGAGTGCGGCGGCTCACTGCGGGCCCGCGTGGCGCTCGTCGACTTCACCGGAACGGTGATGGTCGGCTCGAGTGCGGATTGGGCAGAGGGTGGGAACGTACGGCATGGGTGAACTCACGGTCATCGGCTACTCCGGCGCGGATCTGGGCGCGGACGCGCTCGCGGTCCTGGCGTCGGCGACGCTGGTCGTCGGCGGCGCGCGCCACCTGGCGGCGGTGCCCGTGCCGGAGGGCGCCCGCACCATTCAGATCGGCGCGCTGGAACCGGCGCTCGACGCGCTCGGCCGGCACGACGGGAACGCCGTGGTCCTCGCGTCCGGCGACCCGGGCTTCTTCGGCATCGTGCGCAAGCTGCGCGCGGGCGGCCTCGAGGTGGCCCGGGTGATCCCGGCGGTCTCCTCGATCGCCGCCGCGTTCGCCGCCGTCCGGCTGGACTGGGACGACGCCTCGGTCGTCTCGGCGCACGGCGGCGGGATCCCCGGATCCACCAGGTCCCTGCGGCGGGCGGTCAACGCCTGCCTCGCGCACCCGAAGGTCGCCGTGCTCACCGGCCCCCGCGCCACGCCGCGCGACCTGGCGAAGGCGCTGCTCGCGGCGGGCCTGGACAAGCGCGACCGGGTCGTGTGGATCGCCGAGCGGCTCGGCACGGACCAGGAGCGCGTCTCCTCCTACGACCTGGTCGAGGCCGCGAAGGTCAGGGGCGAGGAGCCGAACGTCGCGCTCTTCCTCGCCCCGATTCCGGTGCGCGAGTCCTCCGGATGGCTGGCCGGGGCGCGGGCCGGCGGGATCACCGCGAACGACCGCTCCCTCGTGCCGCTCCCGGACGACGAGTTCGAGCACCGCGACGGCCAGATCACCAAGATGGAGACCCGCGCGCTCGCCGTGTCGCTGCTCGGGCCCAAGTTCGGCCGGCTGATCTGGGACCTCGGCGCCGGCTCGGGCTCCGTCGGCGTCGAGTGCGCGCGCCGCGGCGCCGCCGTGCTCGCCGTCGAGCAGGACGCAGAGTCCTGCGAACGCATCAGGCGCAACGCCGCCAGGCACGGCGGCACAGGACTGTATATATGCAAGGGCGACGCGGCCGACCACGCCGCGCGGATGCCGGACCCGGACGCCGTGTTCATCGGCGGCGGCGGGATGGACGTCCTGCGCACGGTGCTCGACCGCCGCGCACCGCGCCTGGTCGCCACGTACGCGTCGCTGGAGCGCGCCGGATCCGTCCTGCCGCTGCTCGCCGGCCACGGCTACCGGGCCGAGGGCATCCTCCAGCAGGCCTCCCGCATCGCGCCGCTCCCCGACGGCACGCACCGTCTCGCGGCGCAGAATCCCGTGTTCATCGTGTGGGGTGAGTTGCTTTGACCCGTATCGGCTGCATCGCCGCGACCGCCTCAGGCCGCGAGGCGGCGGCGTACCTCGAGGCCCTGTGGCCGCACGAGGTCGAGGTCGTCGAACTGGGCACGGTCGCGGACTCGCTCCGCGCCGCGTTCCAGGGCTGCGATGCGGTCGTGTCGTTCCTGGCGACCGGCGCGACGGTGCGGATCCTGGCGCCGCTGCTCGGGCACAAGACGACGGACGCTCCGGTCGTGTGCGTCGACGAGGGCCGGCGCTTCGCGATCGCGCTGCTCGGCGGGCACTACGGCGCGAACGGCCTCGCGCGCCGGGTCGCCGGAGCGATCGGCGCCGAACCGGTGATCAGCAACGCGAAGGACGCGGACGGGATCAGGCCGCTGCCGCCGCTGCCGCGCAGCCGGATCATCGTCGGGGTCGGGGCCTCGCGCGGGGTGAGCGCCGCGGAGGTGCTCGAGACCGTCGCCGCCGCGATGGCCGAGGCCGGCCTGTCCTGCGCCGACGTCTCCGCACTCGCCACCGCCGACGTGAAGGCGGACGAGGCGGGCATCGTCGAGGCCGCCCGCCGCCGGGGCTGGCCGATCCGCTTCCGCACGGCCGGGGAGCTCGCCGACGTCGAGGTGCCGAACCCGTCCGAGGTGGTGCGGGCGGCCGTCGGCACCCCGTCCGTCGCCGAGGCCGCCGCGATCTACGCCGGACCCGGGCGCGTGCCCGGCCGGCTGCTGGTGCACAAGAAGAAATCCGCGAGGGAGCATCCGATGGCGACCGCCGCCGTGGCCGAGCACAGTGACCACTTCGAGCGGCGCGGCCGCCTGGCGGTGATCGGCCTCGGCCCCGGCGCCCGGGACCTGACCGCTCCGCGCGCGCTCGCCGAACTGCGCGCCGCGGAGGTCGTCGTCGGGCTCGACCAGTACGTCGACCAGATCCGCGACGTGCTGCCCGCCGACGTGCGGATCGAGGCCACCGGGCTCGGCGCCGAGGAGCGCCGGGCCCGCAGCGCCGTCGATCTCGCCCGCGCCGGATACCGCGTCGCGCTGATCGGCTCCGGCGACGCGGGCGTGTACGCGATGGCCTCCCCGGCGCTCGACCACGCGGAGACCGCCGAGATCGACGTGGTCTGCGTCCCCGGCATCACCGCGGCGACCACGGCATCGAACGTGCTCGGCGCCCCGCTCGGCCACGACCACTGCTCGATCTCGCTCTCCGACCTGCACACGCCCTGGCCCGCGATCGAGCGGCGGGTGCGCGCGGCCGCCGACGGCGACTTCGTCGTCAGCTTCTACAACCCGCGCTCCGCCAAGCGCGACTGGCAGCTGCCCAAGGCCCTCGCCATCCTCGCCGAGCAGCGGCCCGACACGACCCCGATCGGCTGGGTGCGCAACGCCGGACGCCCCGACGAGACCCACGGCCTGACCACGCTCGCCGAGTTCGCCCCGTCCGTCGCCGACATGTACACGACCGTGATCGTCGGCTGCTCGCAGTCGCGCATCGTCGCCGGCCGCTTCGTCACCCCCCGGGGTTACCGGTGGGCCGACCGATGAGCCGGGCGGCTGAGCTGATCGCCGAGATCGGCGCGTGCCAGGGCTGCGGCGGCTGCCTGCTCACCTGCCCCGAGCACGCGATCCGGCCGGACGGCGGCCGACTGTTCGTGACGGCCGCGAAGTGCACCGGGTGCGGCCAGTGCGTGGAGGTCTGCCCGGTGGACGCGATCGAAATGAGAGCGAGAACGTGAACAGACTCGTCCACCCGATCGAGCAGGAGTCCTACGCGATCCTGCGCGGGCGGCTCGCCGCCCGCTACCCGGACGCCGCCAAGCGTCCGCCGCTCGCGCAGGCCGTCCTGGAGCGCGTCGTGCATGCCAGCGCCGACCTCGAATACGCCGAGGACCTGGTGCTGCCGGACGAATCCGTACTCGAACAGGCCGTCGCAGCCCTGCGCGCCGGCGCACCCGTCGTGGCGGACGTCGCGATGGTCGCCGCCGGGATCACGCGGCGTCAGACTCTGTGCCGCATCACGGATCCGCGCGCGGCCGAACTCGCGAAGGAGACCGGCCTCACCCGCTCTGCGGCCGCCCTGCGTCTCGCGGCGCAAGAGGCCGGACCCGGCGCGGTGTACGCCGTCGGATGCGCCCCGACAGCCCTCTTCGAACTGATCGAGCGCGCCGAGACCTACGATCCGCTGCTCGTCCTCGGCCTGCCCGTCGGCTTCGTCGGCGCGACCGAATCCAAGCAGGCACTGCGGGAGAGCGGCCTGCCCGCGGTCAGCAACGTATCCGGCAAGGGCGGTTCGGCCGTCGCAGCGGCCGCGCTCAACGCGCTGCTGTACTGGGAGGAGGAGGCGTGAGCGAGCTTGTGAGCGAATCATCGGGGACATTGCGCCTGCGAATGCGGCGGCCGAGCGCCGGCGAGGTCGTGGCATGAGCGCGCTGCTGATCGTCGGGCACGGCACCCGGGACGGCGAAGGAGCCGAGGAGTTCCGGAAGTTCGTACGCAGGGTCGAAACCCGCGCCGTCGAGCGCGGCACGGCCGACGCCGTCGCCGGAGGGTTCATCGAACTCTCCCCGCCGCCGCTCAAGGACGCGGTCGCCGGCCTCGTCGGCGCCGGGCACCGCGACCTGACCGCCGTCCCGCTGATCCTGCTCGCCGCCGGACACGCGAAGGGCGACATCCCGGCCGCACTCGCCCGCGAACGCGAACGCCACCCCGGCGTCCGGACCAGGTACGCCCGGCCCCTGGGCCCGCACCCGGTCATCCTCGACCTGCTGCGCCGCCGCCTGGCCGAACACGCAGGCGAGCGGCCCGACGCCGTGCTGCTCGTCGGCCGCGGCACCACCGACCCCGACGCCAACGCGGACCTGTTCCGCGCCGCCCGGCTGCTCTGGGAGACGTCGCGCGAGCTCGGTGTCCGGCAGGTCGAGGCGGCGTTCGTCTCGCTCGCCCGGCCCTCGGTCCCCGACGGCCTCGACCGGCTGCGCGCACTCGGCGCCGAACGCGTGCTCGTGCTGCCGTTCTTCCTCTTCCCCGGCGTCCTGCCGACCCGGATCCACACCCAGGTCGCGCAATGGCGGACGGAATCGACGATCCCTGTCACCGTCGCCGACGTCATCGGGGACTGCGACGAGCTCGCCGACCTCGTCATCGAGCGCTACATCGAGGCCGACGGCCGCGGCGGCGCACCCGCGGGAATGAACTGCGACGCCTGCGTCTACCGCATCCCGATGCCGGGGTTCGAGGCCCGCGTCGGCCAGGAGCAGCAGCCGCACGACCACCCCGACGACCCCTCCCATCAGCACGGACATCACCACCACCCGCATCACGCGCACCGGCATCCGGCCGCCCCCGCCCGGCCCGAGGCCCGTTCCGTCCAGGAAACGCGGATTTCGCGCCCGGTCGGCCCGCCCCCGCCCTCCGTGGGATGATGGACTGATATGGCAACTGAGCAGGAGCACGGGCCGCGCGGGGCGTCCCGGGCCGCATCGTCGAGGGTGACGGTGACGGTCCTCGGTTTCGACGGATCCCCGCTGAGCCCGGCCGCGCGCCGCGCGCTGGAGCAGGCGACCCTGGTGATCGGCAGCATCCGGCACCTCGACCTGATCCCGGTCCCGGAGACCGCGCGCCGGATCTACATGGGCGGCCTCGGCGCCGCCCTCACCCGCCTCGCCCTGCACGACGGCCCGGCCGTCGTGGTGGCCTCCGGCGACCCCGGCTACTTCGGCGTCGTGCGGGCGCTGCGCGAGCAGGGACTCAGGGTGCGCACGATCCCCGCGGTCTCCTCCGTCGCCACCGCCTTCGGCCGGATCGGCCTCGCCTGGGAGGACGCCTTCGTCGTCGCGGTCGACCCGCCGGCCGACGGCGTGGACGGCACCGAGCACCGCGACCCCGGCAAGGTCCGCACCGGCGGCCGCGCGGCCAAGGACGGCGGCTTCGGCAACGGACCGGGCGCCACCCTGCGCGCCGCCGCGAACCTGTGCCGCGCGTACCCCAAGGTCGCGGTCATGTGCGGCGAGGGCGCCGGCCCGCGCGAACTGGCCGCCGAACTGCTCGGCCCGGACAAATCAGGCCCCGCACGCACCCTCGTCGTCGCGCAGCGGCTCGGCGAGCCCGAGGAGTCCGTGGAGTGGCTGAGCCTCGACGAGGCCGCCGAACGGCACATCTGGGGCGATCCGTGCATCGTGCTCTGCCTCGACGAGGCGCAGGTGCTCGCCCCGGGCGCCGCCGGAGCCGGCGCCGTGCCGGTCGCCGGCTGGCCGGGGCCGAGCGGCGGCTGGGCTTCGGCCGACAACGCCTTCGTCTACCGCTCCGGCCGCGTGCTGCCCGCCGAGGCCCGCGCCCTCGTGCTGGCCCGGCTCGCGCCGCGGCCCGGCACGCTCGTCTGGGACGTCGGCGCCGGCTCCGGCTCCGTCGGCATCGAGTGCGCCAGGCTCGGCGCCGCCGTCGTCGCCGTCGAGCGCGACGCCGACTCCTGCGAGCGGATAGACCTCAACGCGACGATGCACCAGGTGCGGCTGCGCGTGGTGCGCGGCCAGGCCCCGGAGGCGCTGCTCGACCTGCCGCAGCCCGACGCCGTCTTCCTCGGCGGCGGTGGAGCGGACGTGGTCCGCGCGGTCACCGGCCGCGACCCGCGCATCGTCGTCGCCGCGACCACCGCGATCGACAAGGTCGCCGAGGTGAAGGCCGCGCTGCGCGGTGAGGGCCGGGAGCGGCGCCGCGTCGACGGCGTGCTGCTGCAGTCCTCGCGGCTCGTCTCGCTGCCCGGCGACGCCCACCGCTTCGCCGCGCAGGATCCGGTGTTCGTGCTCTGGAGCGAGCGTTCCTGATGGCCGGTCAGCGGGAGGCGCGTACGCCCGCGCGGGCCGTCGGAACCCCGTCCGGGAGGCCGGGAAGGTCCCGGGATGCCGAGAAATTCCGTTTTCCGGCAACGCTTCGCGCGCCACGTCCTTCGGACGGGTGGCGTGCGTCACCCGCGCAGCCGGTTGACGGCCGCGCACGGCCCGCGCACGGCCTGATAGCGGGTGC
>Ga0310811_10010478_pt1 | contig 11979 bp, 7 predicted proteins | sample YCmetagenome_FD_207642 | JGI IMG/M metagenome (GOLD analysis project Ga0310811, IMG submission 207642) | Soil microbial communities from experimental microcosm in Duke University, North Carolina, United States - YC | ecosystem: Engineered > Artificial ecosystem > Soil microcosm > Unclassified ...
CGTTCGCAATTGCAGCAAAGTTCCTGTGCAAACGACGGTTCACTTTGGCGCCCGGATCAGAGATAAGGGGACGGGTTTGGACTCGCGGCCGAAACCAAAAAGGCCGCGAGCATAGGGAGATGCGTGTACATGTCGCTGATTAGGCGCGGGGTTTTTGCCGTCGGCGTCATCGCCTTTGCGGGAGTGGCCGGTCTCTTACGGAGCGCCGCAGCGGATACCGCTCCCGTAACCGTGGCGGCCAATGTGCAGGCCACCCAGCCCATTACCACGGCGGCCACGCCCGACGACTACAAGAAAATGATGATGCAGTACTGCACGGGCTGTCACAACGACAAGCTCAAGACGGCTGGCATGAGCGTGGTGCCGCTGGATGCCAACAATCTGCAGGCCAACCAGGCGACCTGGGAGAAGATCCTGCGCCGCGTCAGCCTGGGCGAGATGCCGCTGCGCGGCGCGCCGCGTCCGCCCAAGGAGAAGCTTCAGGAATTCACCCAGTGGCTCGCCACCTCCCTGGACAGCCAGGCGGCGGCCCATCCCAATCCCGGCCATGCCACGGTTCGCCGCCTGAACCGCACCGAATATGCCAATGCGGTGCGCGATCTGTTGGCGCTGGACGTGGATTTCGCCAAGGACATGCCGCCCGACGATACCGGCTATGGCTTCGACAATATCGCTGATGTGCTGACCGTCTCGCCCACCTTGATGGACCGCTACATCACCGTCGCCGGCAAGATCGGCCGCATGGCGACGGGCGTCGGCTCGCGCCGGGTCATCACCACCGACTACAAGGTGCCCAAGGACCTCTTCGTCAACGGCTTTGGCGTCGCCGCCTACAATGAACGCGCCAGCGACGACCTGCCGCTGGATTCGCGCGGCGGCGGGGCCTTCAAGTTCTACGCGCCCTATGACGCGACCTACACGATCCAGGTTTTCCTCAATGCCAATACTTCCGAGGAAGGCGAGATCGACATTCACAATCGCTACGAGGTCAAGGTGCCGCTGAAGGCGGGCCTGCGCACCATCGGCGCCTCCTTCCCCAAGAAACTGGCGCTGGACGAACATGTGGCGCCCAAGACCGTGCTGGGTCCGCGTGAACCCGCGGCCAAACCGGTGCCGATTCCACTGGACGTGACGGTAGACGGCGCGCGGGTAGAGCGCCTGACGGTGCCATCGGTCGCCACCGGCCCCAATGTCTCGCAGTCCTTCTACATGCGCGACGTGATGCAGATTTCCGTGGTCGGCCCCTTTGATATCAAGGGCTCGGGCAACACCGCCAGCCGCCGCAAGATTTTCATCTGCCGCCCCGCAGGCACCCTGTCCGAGAGCGCTTGCGCCAACAAGATTCTCAGCACCCTGGCGCGCCACGCCTATCGCCGGCCGGTGACCGAGGCCGATGTCGCGCCGCTGATGAAGATTTACGACCAGGGTCGCAAGGGCGCCGACTTCGATCACGGCATCGAGGCGGGTCTGGAAGCGGTGCTGGTCTCGCCCAGCTTCCTCTTTATGCGCGAGAACGACCCGCCCAAGAGCGCGCCGGGTTCGGCACACCGCATCTCCGACCTGGAACTGGCCTCGCGTCTCTCCTTCTTCCTGTGGAGCAGCATCCCCGACGACGCGCTGGTGTCGCTGGCGGAGAAGAACCGGCTGCACGATCCGGCGGTGCTGAAGGCGCAGGTTGTGCGCATGCTGGCCGATCCGCGCGCCAAGGCCCTGACGGAGAATTTCGCGGGCCAGTGGCTCTATCTGCGCCGGCTGGAATATCAAAAGCCCGACCGCCGCGCCTTCCCGGATTTCGACGTGCGCCTGCGCGCGGCGATGCAGACCGAAACCGAGATGTTCTTTGATGGCGTGGTGCGCGAAAACCGCAGCGCGCTGGATTTCCTGGACGCCAACTATACCTATTTAAACCAGCGCCTGGCCGAGCATTACGGCATTCCGGGCGTCTATGGCACCAGCTTCCGCAAGGTGGAGCTGGACCCGGCGCTGCACCGCGGCGGGTTGCTCGGGCAGGGCGCTATCCTGACCGTCACCTCCTACAACAACCGCACTTCGGTGGTGCTGCGTGGCAAGTGGATTCTGGAAAATCTCCTGGCCGCGGCGCCGCCGCCGCCGCCGCCACTGGTGCCCTCGCTGGACGACGCCAAGAACGGCAAGACCATGACCGTGCGTGAGCAGATGGAACTGCACCGCAAGAATCCGGTCTGCGCCTCCTGCCACACCAAGATGGACCCTCTGGGCTTCAGCCTGGAAAATTACGACGCGGTGGGCAAATGGCGCACCGGCTATGCCGGCCAGCTGGTGGACGCTTCGGCCGTGCTGCCGGACGGCACCAAGTTCGAGGGCCCGACCGGCCTGCAGGGCATTCTCTTGTCGCGCAAGGATCAGTTCGTCGACGCCCTGACCGAGCGGCTGATGACCTACGCACTGGCGCGCGGGGTTGAATCCTACGATATGCCGGCGGTGCGCAACGTGCGCTACCAGGCGGCCAAAGACGATTATCGCATGCAGACCATTATTCTCGGCATTGTTCAAAGTGTGCCTTTCACGATGAGAAGGACTCCGGAAACATGATGATCACTCGTAAGGCTATGGGCCGCCGCACCATGTTGCGCGGCATGGGCACCGTGATGGCGCTGCCGCTGCTGGAAGCGATGAGCTCCAGCGCCAAGGCGGCGGAGGAAGCGGCCGCGGCGCGCAAGCGCCTGCAGGTCATCTACACGCCCAATGGCATGATGATGCAGAACTGGACGCCTGCGACCAGCGAGGCGGGTTTTGCCTATTCGCCGATCCTCAAGCCCCTGGAACCCTATCGCGACAGGATCACGGTCTTCACCGGCCTCTCCCACGTTCAGGCCGAGGCTTTGGGCGACGGCGCCGGCGACCATGGCCGCTGCTGCGGCGGCTACCTGACCGGCACCCATGTCAAGAAGACCGAAGGCGCCGACATCACCGCCGGCGTCTCCATGGACCAGGTCGTGGCCAAGCAGTTCGGCGACAAGACCCAGATCCCCTCCATTGAAGTGGGTCTGGAGCCTCCCAGCCTGGTTGGCAGCTGCGACAGCGGTTACTCCTGCGCCTATACCAACACGCTGTCCTGGTCGGACTCCTCCACGCCGCTGCCGGTGACCATCAATCCGCGCGAAGTGTTCGAGCGGCTGTTCGGCGACGGCGACAGCCTGGACGCCAAGAGCCGGCTGGCGCAGCTTCGCCGCCAGGCCTCGATCCTGGATTTCGTGGCCCAGGACGCCAAGCGGCTCTCCACCAAGATGAGCGCCACCGATAAGCACAAGCTGGACGAATATCTGACCTCGGTGCGCGACATCGAAAAGCGCATCCAGAAAGTGGAGCAGGGCGGCACCCAGGCCACCGTGCTTCCGGCCTATGCCCGTCCCTCCGGCGTGCCGGACAGCTTCGAAGACTATTCGCACATGATGATCGACTTGCAGGTTTTGGCCATGCAGGCTGACATCACCCGCGTCTCCAGCTTCATGATCGGCCGGGAAGTATCAGGCCGTTCCTATCCGGAAATCGGCGTGCCGGACGCGCATCATCCGCTCAGCCATCATGGCAATGATCCGGAAAAGATCGCCAAGCTGACCAAGATCAACACGCTCCACATGGAGCAGGTCGCCTATTACCTGAAGCGGATGAGCGAGACCAAGGACGGCGACAAGCCGCTTCTGGACAACACGCTGGTGATGGCGGGCGCGAGCCTGGCCGATCCCAACCGTCACGACCATCGCGCCTTGCCGGTGATCGTGGCCGGCGGGTTGATCAAGGGCGACCGCCATGTGACCGTCGACAAGGATACCCCCATGACCAACATGATGCTGTCCATGATGGACACCTTGGGCGTGGAGGTTCACAGCATCGGCGACAGCTCCGGGCGCCTCTCCAGCTTCACGGCTTAATCGGCAGGACAATGAGAAAATCTGGTTTCGGGTTGCTTGGCTTTTGTCTGCTGGGCTTGGCGCCGGCTTTCGCTAGTGGGGCTGCAGACAGCCGGCTGGTGCAGGCGGTACGCAGCGACGATCACGCCGCTATCAAGCGTTTGCTGGCGGCGCATGTGGACGTGAATGCACCGCTGCCGGACAAGTCCACGGTGCTGGCCTGGGCAGTGGACCGTCAGGACGTGGAGTCGGTGCACATGCTGCTGGCGGCGGGCGCCAAGCCCAATGTCGCCGATTTCGACGGCGCTTCACCCATGACCCTGGCCTGCGAACTGGGCAATCCCGAGATCGTCACCAGCCTGCTCAAGGCGGGCGGCAACGCCAATGCGGCGCGCGCCGACGGGATCGCGGCGCTGGCCCTGTGCGCGGCAAGCTCCACGCCTGCGGCGCTGGACATGCTGATCGCCAAGGGCGCCAAGGTGGATGCCGCCAATCCGGAAGGCCAGACCGCCCTGATGCGGGCCGCGTTCAGGGGCCGGACCGACAATATCAAATTTCTTTTGGCGCACGGCGCCAATGTGAACGCAGTGGAGCAGAAGGGCTTCACGGCTTTGTTCTTTGCCCTGCGCAGCAAGGAGCCGTCTGCTCCGACGGCTCTTCTGGATGCGGGCGCCGACGGCAAAAGCCTGCTTCCGGACGGGACCTCGGTGGTCGCGGCCGCCGTGGACAATGGCAATGTGCCTTTTGCCGTCACCGTGGTGTCGCGCGGCGCCGATCTCACCCAGCGCGACTCCCAGGGACGCCAGCTGATGCATGTCGCGGCCGCCAGCGGTAATGCTGATCTGATCAAGATGGTCTTGTCCAAGGGTGTCGACCCCAATGCCATGAGCGAGCCGCCAGCACCGCCCGCACCGCTCCAGCAGGTGGCGCAGCTGGCGGGCGGCGGTGGCCAGAAGGTGGCCGTCGCCGACGGCACGCGTCCGCCGCCGCCGCGCCCCGTCGCCAAGACCCCGCTGATCTTTGCGGCAGAAGCCGGCAGCGCGCCCGCCATGAAAGCGCTGGTGGAAGCCGGCGCCAAGGTGAGCATCAAGGCGCCGGACGGCACCACCGTGGCTTTGGCCGCGGCCGGAAGCGGCAATTTGGACGCGATGAAATATGCGTTGGAGCTGGATCCAGACCTGACCGCGATCGGTCCGAGCCATCGCAGCATCATGCATTACGCCATCGAGAACAAGAATCCCGACTTGGCGATTCCGATGTTGCAATATCTCGCCGACAAGGGCGCCAAGCTGGATGAGAAGAACGCCAAGGGCGACACGCCCGGCGATTTCATCAACCGGGGCGGCCAGCAGGATATCCGCATCTTCTATATCCAGCTGCTGAAGGATCACGGCATCGTCAGCCAGCACGACCACTAGGTTATCCGGTGTCATGGCCCGCGAACGCGGGCCACCCAGATGAAGTCTGCGTCTTCCTTTCAGGATTATCGCAATACCACCTGGATGGCCCACATGGAGTTTACACTCCGGCCGCGCTCTCGCGCGGACCGGGGTGGTGGGCCATGACAGTCTTGTTTTGTCGTCCTAGATTGGTGCCATGAAAAAACAAGATATGCAGGCCGCCTGCGATTTGCTCTACCGCCACTGGCGGGAGGGCACGCGGCTGGAAAACCTGCCCGAGGATTTGCGGCCCAGCGAACGCGCCGAAGCCTATCAAGTGCAGGGCTGCATCGAGGCCTATACCAGCCAGCCGCTTTACGGCTGGAAAATCGCCGCCACCAGCACGGCGGGCCAGAAGCATATTGGCGTGGACGGGCCGCTGGCAGGGCGCCTTTTGGCCGAGCGGGTGATCGCCGACGGCGGCGACTGCGCCTTAGGCAACAATCTGATGAAGGTGGCCGAGCTGGAATTTGCCTTCCGCATGGGCCGCGATCTGCCGCCCAGGCCTGAGCCCTATACGGAGGAGGAAGTCCTGGCGGCTGTCGCCACGCTTCATCCCGCCATCGAGATTCCGGACTCGCGCTATGAGCATTTCGAGAAGGTGGGGCTGGCCCAGCTGGTGGCTGATAATGCCTGCGCCCACCGCTTTATCCTGGGTCCGGCCGCGCCGGAGGACTGGCGCCGGCTGGACCTTGCCGCCCATCGCGGCCGGGCTTTCAAGAACGGCGCTCCGGCCGGCGAAGGCATCGGCAGCAATGTGCTGGGCGGACCGGTGATTGCACTCACATGGCTGGCCAATGAGCTGTCCCGCCATGGCATGACCTTGCGGGCTGGGCAGGTGGTCACCACCGGCACCTGTTTGATACCGCTTCCCATCGCCGCCGGGGAGCATATCGAGGGCGACCTGGGTTCCCTGGGCCGGGTCTCCGTAACCATCGTCTGACCACCCCCTTCCGCGCTCCACCCAACGTGGTAGCTTTGGCTAACCAGAACAAAGGACGACGGCCCCCAAAGCCATGAACGTCATTCGGCCAGCGGTGCGACTTAGCCAGACCACCATGCGGCGTGCGGGACAGGAAGACATCGCGGCCGCCTTGGGCGGGGAGATTCTCAGTGGCGCGCGCAAGCCGGGCGAGCGCATGCCCAGCGACGCCGATATGCTCAAGATCTTCGGCGTGTCCCGCGTGGTGACGCGGGAAGTGATCAAAACCCTGGCCGCCAAGGGCCTGGTCGCGTCCCGGATGAAGGTGGGAACGGTGGTGCTGGATCCCGCCCATTGGAACTGGCTGGATGCCGATGTTCTGTCCTGGCGCGCCAATGCGGGCCTGGATCTGGATTTCCTGCAGCATATCACCGATGTGCGCCGCGCCGTGGAGCCGACGGCGGCGGCGCTGGCCGCGCTGCACGGCACGCGCGCCGACGTGATCAAGCTGCGCGAAACCGTCAAGGGCATGGCGGATGCGGAAAAAGACCGGCGCCAGTTCGCCGAATGGGACCTGCGTTTCCACCTGACGGTCTGCGCTGCCTCCAAAAATCCGTTCTTCCAGTCTTTCGCGGCCATGATCGAGACGGCGCTGTTCGCGCTCCTGTCGATCAATGCCCTGGCCGACAGTCCCAAGGTGCATACCGACAGCGTCGCCCGCCATACCCTGATCGTGGACGCCATCGAGGCCCGCGACCCGCACCTGGCCGCCAGGGCGATGCTGCGGGCCGTGGACGGCGGATTTACCAATGCCAAAAGAGTCCGCCAGCAGGCGACAGGACGCCCCTGACCACGCTTGCTTTAGGGCTAATTCCCGCTCACCATCTCGAAAAATGACCGCTTGAGGCGGCCTCAGGGGAGAAAAATGCGCATACCCGCGGAAGAACGTGGCCGGCTGGAAGATGTCGGCTTCATGACCTGCATGACCTTGGTCCTTTTGGGCAACTATGCCCAGACCGGCCATTTCGGCGGACCCTTGGCCTATACCCCCTTCAATGTGGCGGCGCATCTGCTGGGTCCTGAGCGGGGCGGGCTGCGCTACGATTATCGCCGGCCCAAGCATCCCTTCGGCGACAAGTTCATGATGGCCGCGGGCCACAGCGTGCCCACCTGCTACGCGCTTTACATGATCCTGGGCCAGGCGCTGGAGCGGAAGTTCAAGCTGACGGGCGACAAGCGCTATCATGTCGATCCGGAAGTCGCGATGCTGCCGATCGATGCGCTGGGCTTCCGCCGCGGCGCCGGCGCGATGAAGACCTTGCTGGCCGAGACCGGTCTCACCGATGATCCGCTGTTCGCGCAAGCCAAGGCGCGCGGCATCAAGGCGCTGTCGGGCCATGCCGAAAGCATCGACGTCACCAATGACGTCAACGGGGGCCCGTCCGGCGTCGGCATCGCCACCGCCGCGGGCAAGGCGGCCTTCTGGGACATGGTGGGATCGGAAGGCGGGCCCAAGATCATCGCGCTCGAAGGCGAATTCGCCATGACCGAGGGCCATGCCCAGGAGCTGAAGACCCAGGCCCTAGCGCTGCAGGTCGGAAAGCGCCTGCGCGTAATCCTGTCAGACAACAATGCCGGCATCGATGACTCGCTTCTTGGTGGGGTGATCTCCAACAAGTTCGGCGGCTATGATCTTCCCGCCCAATGGAGCTCCTATGGCTGGAACGTGCTCCGGGTGGAGGATGGCGGCGACTATGACCAGATCGCGGCCGCCTATCAGCAGATGGAAGACTGGGATGCCGGCGATCGTCGTCCCATCATCGCCATCGCCCATACCACCAAGGGCTACTGGCCCGGCGCGGTGAACGGGCAGGTGGGATCGTTGAAGCAGATCACCGGATTCCCCAGCCATCCCTATGGCTACAAGATGAACTCGGACTATTTCGTCGCTTTGGCGGAAACCTTCGAGAAGCGCTACGGCGTCACCTTCGAAGGCATCCGCAACGGCGCGGTCAGCGATAACAAACAGCGTCTGATCCAGTTCAAAACCAACATCGATAAAGTCATGTCGGTGATGGACCAGAACGGTCTGGGCGACTGGATCGCCGAGCGGCTGGTCGCCATCGGCGATACGGTGAAGGACGGGCACAAGCTCGCTATCGACAATGCGACCGATCCCTTCCAGGACGAGCGGTTGCGTGTCGCCAACCTGCCGCTGGAGACGCAAAAGGTCTCCGTCAAGAATCCCGGCTCGGGCGCCGAAAAGGAAGTATCCGTCACCTTGTTCCGCAAGGCGGGCGAGAATATGGGCGCGCGCCGCGGCATCTCCGAAATCATCAAGTGGATGAACGTGGTCACCGGCAACCGCTTCTACACCCTGGCAGCGGACCTGTCGGAATCCATCAATGTCGAGCATGGCGCCCTGTGGGGTCACTATGATCCCGATACCAATCCCTCCGGCACGCGTATCAAGGCCGCGATCCAGGAAGCGGGCAATGTGGCGACAGCCATCGGTCTTTGCAGCCAGAGCGCCAGTGTGGACCCGAAGAAATTCTCCGGCGTATGGGCGCTGTCGGGCACTTATGGCGCTTTCACGCCTTTGATGTACACGCCGGCGCGCGTCTGGAGCCAACAGAACCAGGACAGCCGCTTCCATATGGGCGTGCTGCACATTTTGGCGGGCCATTCGGGGCCGGAGACGGCGGCCGATGGGCGCACCCATTTCGGCATTTTCGCCACCCAAGTCTGGCGGCTGTTTCCCCGCGGCCAGGTGATCCACCTGAACTTCTGGGATTATAACGACGTGGCGGCCGGCTATTTCGCCGCCGCCGAGATCGCCGCCCGCGATCCCAAGGTCGGTGTTATCATCATCGAGGTGGCGCGGCCCGACAATCCGGTGGCCGACCGCAGCAAGTTCGCCGATCCGGATGTCAAAGCGGCGGCCAAGGGCTTCTATCTGATCCGCGACTTCGGACCGGGCGCGCGTCACGGCACCGTGATCGCCCAGGGCGCGTCCTCCACCGTCAATCTGGTCAAGATCCTGCCGCGGCTGGAAGAGGCCGGGATCAATGTGAAGATCGTCTCGGCCATCAGCGAAGAACTGTTCGACCGCCAGCCGGAGGCCTATCGCAACAAGGTGCTGCCGCCGGAAGCGCTGGTGGACGCCATGGTGGTCTCGACCGGGACGCGGCGGGTGATGCCGGCGCGGAATCTGGGTCCGCTGACCGATGCATATTCCCTGACTTCGGACTGGGACAATCAGTGGCTGACCGGCGGTCTGGAGGCCGATGTGATTGCGGAAGCCCATCTCGATCCGGATTCCATCTTCAACGGCATCGCGCGCTTTGCGAAGGACCGGGAGAAGCGGCTGGCGCAGCAGGCCGGGTCTTTGACGATGGCGAGGGGCGTTAAAAAAGACCACGCGACTGCCAATGAAAACTAGGCGGGCGGGTCCGGCTGCACGTGCATGACGCGGATCCTGCTCGCGGGCATTTTCCACGAGACGCATAGTTTCACCGACGACCGCACCGGGATTGACGATTTCCTGATCCATCGCGGCCAGGCCTTGCTGGGCAAGATCGGCGACGGCTCGCAAGTGGACGGGTTCCTCACCACCGCCAAGCGGCTGGGTTGGGAAGTCGTGCCGGCCGCCACCTACCTCGCCGGCGCCTCGGGCATAGTGGATCATGCCGTATTCGAGACTTTCTGGGACGAGGTGAAGCCGGTTCTGGTTTCTGCGATTGCAGAAGGGTTGGACGGCATCTTCCTGTCACTGCATGGCGCCATGGTCACCACCGAGCTGGATGACCCGGACAGTGAGCTACTGGCGCGCATCCGCGCCATTCCGGGGGCGGAAAATCTGCCCATCTTCGGCGTCTTCGACCTGCACGGCAACCTGACCAAAGCGATGGGCGATATGGCGGATGGGTTGGTCTGCTATCGCGAATGTCCTCATGACGATACCTACGAAAGCGCGGTCCGCGCCGCCGAACTGCTGGCGCGCTGTCTTTTCTCCGGTGTCCGGCCGCGCCAGCATGTGCTGGTGACGCCGATTGTCTGGCCGCCGACGGGCACCGGCACCCGCGACGGGCCGATGCATGCGCTGGAGGCGATGGCGCGCCGGATCGAGCGCGAGGTGCCGGGCGTTTGGTGCGTCAATGTGGCGGGCGGCTATTCTTTCGCGGACATGCATGACGCGGGGCTGGGCTTCAGCATCATCACGGAAGGCCGCGATGAGGACGCCTGCGCCGCGCTGAAGCAGCTTGGCGATCTGGCCTGGGAACAGCGGGCCGGCGGCATACCCAAGGAACATGATCTCGAGGACGTGCTGCGGACTTTCAAACCCAATCCCAAAGGTCCGATGCTGCTGGTCGAGCCGGCCGATAATATTGGCGGCGGCGGTCCGGGCGACTGCACCGATGTCATGCGCGCGCTGATCGCGCACGATATTTCCGGCAGCGGCGTGATCATTTGCGATGCCGATGCGGTTGCTTCACTCAAGGATGTGTCCATTGGCGGCCGCAAGACCTTGGCCATCGGTGGCAAGGGGAGCCGCCTGGATCTCGGGCCCGTGACCCTGGAGGTCGAGCTGGTCTCGCGCAGCGACGGCAATTTCGATCTGGAGGATATGTTGAGCCAGATGGTGGTGCTGGGCCGCACCATCAAAATGGGGCCTTGCGCTGTGGTGCGCCACAAGGGCCTGACCTTTCTCCTCACCAGCCGGCGTGTGGCGCCGATGGACTTAGGGCAATGGCGCAGCCAGGGGATCGATCCGGAAAAGCTTTCCGCCATCGGCATCAAGGCGGCCGTCGGCCACCGCCGCGCCTATGATCCGATTGCCTCAGCCAGCTTCACGGTGGCGACGCGCGGGCCATGCACTTCGGACCTCACGCGCCTGCCTTACAAGAAGATACGCAGGCCCGTGTTTCCGCTGGATTCGGAATTTGCGCGATAGAAAGCACGTCAAAACTGTCATGGCCCACCGGAGTGTGGGCCATCCAGGTGATACCGCGGAATCCTGTAAATGGAACGCCGGCTTCAACTGGATGGCCCGCATTCGCGGGCCATGACATTAAAGAATTTTGCTATCCAATCCGCGACGTGACGGCCTTCATCTCCAGATAGTTCGACAGCACCGTCTGGCCCATTTCACGGCCCCAGCCCGACTGCTTGTAGCCGCCGAAGGGCAGGGCGCTATCGAACACATGGTAGCAGTTGATCCAGACCGAACCCGCCTTGATGGCATTGGCGATCTGGTGCGCCTTGGCGATGTCGCGCGTCCACACCGCTCCGGCGAGGCCATAGATGGTGTTGTTGGCTTCGGCGATCAGGGCATCGTCGGCTTCCTTGAAGGGAATGGCGACCACGACCGGCCCGAAGATTTCTTCCCGCACCACTTTCATGTCCGGCCGTGTGTCCACCAACACCGTCGGCTTGACGAAGTAGCCGGGACCTTCCACGGCGCTGCCGCCCGTAACGGCGCGCGCGCCTTCCTCCTTGCCCGACTTCAGATAGCCGCAGACCCGGCCATGCTGGATGGACGACACCATCGGACCCATTTCTGTCTCCGGATCCATGCCGGCGCCCAGCTTGATCTTCTCGGCATTGGCGGCGATGCCCGCCACAACCTTGTCGAACACTTTCTCCTGCACGAACAGGCGCGAGCCGGCGTTGCAGCACTGGCCATGGTTGAAGAAGATGCCGGCGGTGGCGCCCGCGATGGCGTCGT
>Ga0310811_10010481_pt1 | contig 11978 bp, 5 predicted proteins | sample YCmetagenome_FD_207642 | JGI IMG/M metagenome (GOLD analysis project Ga0310811, IMG submission 207642) | Soil microbial communities from experimental microcosm in Duke University, North Carolina, United States - YC | ecosystem: Engineered > Artificial ecosystem > Soil microcosm > Unclassified ...
AGGAACCCGCTCTGCGAAAGCATCTCGACCGCCGAAGCCTGCATGTCCTTTCGCATCGCCGTCTCGTTGTCGCGCCAGCTGAAATGGACCTTCACAAGCGAAAGCCCCCACTGGTCCTTCTGCCCCTCTTCCAGCTCGATACGGTTGTCATAATAAGGCAGGGTCTCTCCCCATGCACTCAGCCATAGCGCCCACGGACCTGGCCTGGTCAGCTGGTCCTTGAACTTCGCACCCGTGCCGGAAATGTTCTCCCCCGTATCCATCCAGATCTTCCGGTACCCGATCCCCTGATAGCCGAATCCGCGAACATAGTCCTTGCGGCCCGTCGAAACATCCAGGTTTCTAAATCGGGGTATGTATATTCCATTCGGCCTTCTGCCCGAATAGTATTCATCGCCGAACCCATCGTAAACCCCCTCTGCGCCTACACGGAAATGATGGTCCATCAGGTTATGCCCGACCTGCCCGCTGCCATTGCCCATCCCGTTCGGGAAGGCACGCGACTTCGACCGGAGCAGCACCGCCGCCGAGCCAATGGTCGACGCATTTAAGAAGATGACCTTCGAATAGTATTCCACCGTCTGGTGCGTCACCGCATCCACTATCCTTACACCGATAGCCTTTTTCTTATCCTGATCGTACAGGATCTCCGTGACGACGGAAAAAGGGCGCAGGGTCATATTGCCCGTAGCCATCGCCGCAGGCAGGGTCGCCGAATTGCTGCTGAAATAGCCACCGAATGGACAACCCCGGCTGCAAAGGTTGCGGTACTGACAGGGGCCCCTGCCCCCCACTCCCGCGGAAAGATTGGCCGTGCGGCCCATGGTCACGCAGCGCCCCTCAAATTTGCGCATCACCGTTTCCTTGAAATGCCTCTCCAGACTGTTCATTTCCATGGCTGGGAGAAATTCCCCATCTGGTAAATGAGAGAGCCCTTCCTTTTGGCCGCTGATGCCGGCAAACCGTTCGACATAGTCGTACCACGGGGCGATATCGTTGTATCGTATCGGCCAGTCCACGCCGATCCCTTCCTTTGCATTGGCCGCAAAGTCCAGGTCGCTGAGCCGGTAACACTGCCGGCCCCAGGTCAGCGAACGTCCGCCGACCTGGTAGCCCCGTATCCAGTGGAAGGGGGAAGCCTGTATATAGGGATGCTCCTTATCGCTGACAAAAAAATGCTTGTTCCCCTCGTCGTAGGCCGTGCTTTGCACAGGATTCTCCTGCCGGTCCTTTTCCGGGTTCTGAAGCCTGTGCTCGAATTCCCACGGATTCAGCAGGGCTGTAGGATAGTCCTTGACGTGGACGACGTCCCGGCCCCGCTCGAGCACCAGCGTCTTAAGCCCTTTTTCACAAAGTTCCTTGGCAGCCCATCCCCCGCTGATACCCGACCCGATGACGATCGCATCGTAGGTGTGCTGTTCCTTAGCCTTGATATTCAAATGAATGTCCTGTGCGGGATCACCCATGGTCAAAATTTATTTTGTTGGTTGAGGGTCTACCGCGTCGACCAGCTGCGCTGCCCCGGCTGGAGTGGAAGACTCCCCACGTACTTGCCCGGTATATAGTCATAGCGCATCGCCTCGGTCGCCCCCGGCTTGCTGGTGCAATAGCCGAGTACGGTGTATTTTTTCAGCGTCGTATAAAAACTGTCGCCCGTCAGCCGCTTACGGACCTTTCCGAGCAGCCCGCCGGCCCGCCCGGCGTCCTCGAAGGATTCCAGCAGGGCCTCCCGCTGCGCGGCCGTACACTCGCCAAATGGCTTGCCATACCTGCTCTTCGCCTTGTCCATAAGATCCTGCAGCCCTTCAGTGAAATTGTTCTGCGTCTTCCTGTCGGCACAGTCCCGGACCATCACAAAGACCACCGCCCCTACCCCGGCCGCCTTTGCCCCGGGCGTGTCGGTCGCCGGAATGATCGTATCGGCCAGATCGTCCAGGAGGGCCATATTCCCCTGCAGCAGCTCCATAGAGGGCCGCTTGTACAGGCGCCACCATTCCCAGCCCGCCCCGCCGGCGAGGACCCCGCCAAACAATAGCCCCATATTTCTTATTGCTTTCCTACGTCTCATGTATAATTAGGGGTTCAGCCGTAAATTTACTATAAATAAAAGCCCTTTTAACGGCAAAATCAAAAAACGTAAATTTTGGTATCTTTATTTTTACTTTATCTTTACCGCGCACTAAGACGCTGCACCTTCTCCTCTTTAGACTAATCTTATATCCTCTCGGGAAAATCACTTTAATTTCCACGTTCGTTCCTCCAATGTCCTTCGCAAGAACCGCACTATTTTCTATTATTCAAGTACCACCGCAAAAATCTTCAAATGAAAGTGAAATTTACCCTTTTTCTAACCTGCTTCCTTCTCATTCTGTTAACCACCTCGGGCTCCGCCTCGGCCCAGACCGCCGGAGACTTCCGGAGCAACGGCACCGGCGGAGGCGACTGGCAGACCATTAGCAGCTGGCAAACCTTCGATGGTACCACCTGGCAGGCAGCAACTGTTCCCCCTGACGCTACTTCAGGCGTGATCACGGTCCGTACCGGAGACAGCATCAACCTGGCCGCCGCCATCAATGTCGACCAGGTCGTCGTTCAGGCCAATGCTATGCTCGCCTTTAACGGGGCCACCGTAACGCTGAACCATACCGCCAGCGCGGGCGCCGATCTCGAGAATTTCGGAAGGCTCTATGTAAGGAACAACGGGTTTCTCATCGGGGCGGGCACCGTCAATAACAACAATGGCGCCCTGATAAAAGTCGAGTTCACCGCAACGGTGAATGTGACCACCAGCAACCTGCTGGGCGGGGAAGTGCGCTTCTCGCAGACCTCCGGTATCGACGGCGCTACGCTCACCAACGGCGGCCTGATCAACTGGGAGGACAATCCCCTTTATATCCTGAACGGAGGCTCTATCGTCAATAATGATTCCATCGCTATTCTGCCCACCACCTCTGTTAGCCTCAACAGCAACGGCGGAGGGGGTTCGCTCATTAACAACGCCGCGGGCGTGATCTACCTCGTCAATCCGGGCCTGGTGCTTACCTCGGTAAGTACTGCCACCATTTCCAACAACGGCACCATCCGTGGCTTCGGATCGATCAACCCCACCACTATCGGCAGCAACACCGGCACCATCATCGCCGGAGACGACAACAACCCAACCATTCTGGCGGTCGGTGGCCCCCTTACCACATCCGGTTCCCCCACCTACAAGATCAACCTCGTCTCCAACAGCGCAACACCCACCGCGGGCGCCAGCTACTCCCAGGTGGCCCTTGCCAACGGCGTCAACCTTTCCACGTCGACACTCACCGTGCTCGACAACGCAACCGGCGACGCCATCGGTGCCACCTATACCGTGATGACCGCGACTGCCGGTTCCTTCACAGGCACTTTCGCAACCACCAATCTCCCCGCCAATATCGGCACCCTGACCGTCAGCGGCAATACCGTCACCGTCACCAGGACCGGAACACTCCCCCTCACCTGGGGCAGCTTTAACGTCAGGGCAGCCGGCTCACAAGCCGTGCTCAACTGGACGACCCTCCAGGAATCGAATACCGACGCCTTTATCATCGAAAGATCCTCCGACGGTATAAGCTTCTCTCCGATCGGCACAGTCAAGGCTAGCGGCAACACCAGCAAGACCTCCGCCTATACCTTTACCGACGCCTCTCCTTCTCTGCAGGGATATAATTATTATCGCCTGCAGCAGACCGACCTCGACGGCAAGAAGAGCTATTCTCAGATCAACGTCATCGGCTTTGGCTCAAAGAGCGCTGTATATGTCCAGACCAGCCCCAACCCGGTAAGAGACCTCCTGAACATTACCGTGCAGGCCGACAACATCATGATCGGCGTTACGGATATGAACGGAAGAACCGTCAAACAACTCAGGCTGAACCGCGGCTTCCACCAGACCCCTACCAACGACCTCGCCCCCGGCGTCTACCAGCTGACCTTCTATCAGGGTTACAACAAGATCGGCGGCCAGCAGCTGATAAAATTCTAAACGTTCATTCACCCGAACAGAATTGACCAAATAAAAAAAGGCCCCCAATGGGGGCCTTTTCATTTATCTATTCAGAGTCTGACTTATTGCTTCACGAGCTTCTTGACGATCTTCGTCTTGCCATCTCCGATCAGGATCTGCACCACATAGACGCCCCTCGACAGATTACTCACATTCAGCGTCCGCGTTTCAGTGGGCAGCTTCTTGTCCGACTGACTGGACTGTATAAGACTACCCGACATCGAAACGATATTGATCAGCATCTGGCCGGTAGCCGGGCTGTTGATCGTCAGATTGGCGACATCCTGCGCCGGGTTGGGGAAGATATCGGCATTGATGTTCTCGGCACTCCGGTTCGTAAAGACGGCCGAGACAGCCACCGTATCCATCGCCACATTACCCTTGTCGTCCGTAACGGTCAGCTGGAAAGTATACTGACCCGTCTGCAGACCGCTCACCGGACAGACCGCGCTGCCGGGGTTGTTCAGCAGAGCCGTTCCGGGACCGCTCAGCTGCGCCCAGGCATAGCTGGTGATCGTACCGCCAACCGCCGACGAATGACTTCCGTCCAGCACCAGACTGTCCGCCGGCAGAGCCAGTGAGACATCGCTGCCCGCGTCGGCTATGAGCGAGGCGCTTCCGCTGCCGGGGTTGCCCGTACCGCTACCGGCATTGAGCGTTACCGTAACAGGAGCAGTCGCTGTCATGCCGCCATTATCCATTACTGTTAGTACGAAAGTATATCTTCCGGCCGAAGGCATGCCGACGACCGTAGGCGTTGCAGTATTCGCATTGACAATGGTCACACCGGAAGCACCCGAGGACATGAACCAGTTGTAGGAGACGATCGTGCCGTCCGGATCATAGGACTTCGTTCCGTTGAGTTTGACACTGTTCGTGGGAAGCGTAATGGTCGTGTCATTGCCCGCGTTGGCAACCGGCGCCACATTGAGGCTGTTCACGTATACATAGACCATCGCCGTGGCCGTGCCGCCCGTCGCATTGGTAACTTTCAGCTGGAAGGCATAAGTACCAGGCACCAGACCCGTCACGCCCGTCTTCACCGCCGTCGGACTGGCGATCGCATATCCGGCCGGACCCGAAACATAGGTCCAGGCAAAGGTAAGCGCGCCTCCGCCAAGGCTCGACGAGCCACTTCCATCCAGAGTCACCGAACTGGCCGGCTCCGTGATCGAGATATTTGAACCGGCATTGGCAAGAGGCGTGATCACCGGCTGAGGATTCACCAGCACGATGACCGACGTCGAAGCCGAATTGCCCTGACTATTGGTCACCTTGAGCAGGAAGGTATAGGTTCCCTCGACCAGACCCGTGAGAGCCGACTGGGCGGACGTCGGGCTGACCAGCGTATAGCTCGAAGGGCCGGAGACATAGCTCCACGAATAGGTCAGTGCACTGCCATCCGGGCTCGAAGAAGCGCTGCCATTCAGCGTCACCGAATTGGTCGGCAATGTGATCCCGATGGGTCCTGCTGCGCTGGCCACCGGAATGACCACCGGCGCCGCGTTGACGGTCACCGTCACGCTCGACGTCGAGGAATTGCCTCCGCTGTTCTTAACGGTCAGCTGGAAGGTGTAGACACCCTGTACCAGCCCCGTCACACCCGTCTTCGCAGTCCCAGGACTGGCGATCGTGTAGGCAGCCGGGCCGGATTGCTCCGACCAGGTATAGGTCAGCGCACTGCCATCGGGACTCGAGGACGCGCTGCCATCCAGACTTACCGAGCTGGTCGGCAGGGTAATGGAGATATCACTGCCCGCATCGGCCACTGGGACCACCACAGGCGCGGCGCCTACCGTAACAATCACAGTCGCGGTCGCCGTATTGCCCGAACTATTTTTAACCGTCAGCTGGAATTTATACGTCCCCTGTACCAGACCCGAAACAAGGGTCGTAGCTCCTGTAGGGGTCGCGATGGTATAACCGGCAGGACCGGAAATATAGGTCCACGCATAGGTCAGCGAACTGCCGTCAGGGCTCGAAGAAGCGCTGCCATTCAGCGTCACCGAACTGGTCGGCAGAGTGATCCCGATGGGTCCTGCTACGCTGGCCACCGGAGTGACCGTCGCCGCCGCATTGACCGTGATCGTCACCTGGTCCGTAGCCGTGTTGCCGCCGGCGTTCCTGACGGTCAGCTGGAAGATATATGTACCCTGCACCAAACCCGTAATGGTCGTAGTGGCGGCTGCAGGGCTGGTGATCGTATAGCCCGCCGGACCCGAAACATAGGTCCAGGCATACGTCAGCGCACTGCCATCCGGGCTCGTAGATGCGCTTCCGTCAATGTTGGCTGTACTCGTCGGCAGCGTAAGGCTGACGTCGGCGCCGGCATTGGCCACAGGAGTGACCACCGCGGCAGCGCTCACCGTAACCGTTACAGTCGCGGTCGCCGAATTGCCGCCGCTGTTTTTGACGGTCAGCTGGAATTTATAAGTCCCCTGAGCCAGCCCGGTCACGGTCGTCTTGGCCGCGGTAGGGCTGGTGATCGTATAGGCGGCAGGACCGGACTGCAGCGACCAGACATAGGTCAGCGAGCTGCCATCCGGACTCGAAGAGGCGCTGCCATCCAGCGAAGCCGAATTGACCGGCAGCGTAATATTGATCGCGGTGCCCGCATTGGCCACAGGAACGACCGCCGGAGCAGGATTGACAGTTATGGTCACCTGTGCGGTCGCCGAGACGCCCGAGCCGTTCTTGACCGTCAGCAGGAATGTATAAGTGCCCTGTACCAGACCCGTCACGCCCGTCTTGGCCGCGGTGGGACTGGTGATAGTATAAGTTGCAGGACCCGACAACAGCGACCAGGCATAGGTCAGCGAAGTGCCGTCGGGAGTCGAAGAGGCGCTGCCATCCAGGCTGACCGAATTGGTCGGCAGGGTGATCGTCGCATTCGAACCCGCATTGGCCACCGGAGTGACCGAAGCCGGCGGGTTGACCGTCACGGTCACCGTCGCGGTCGAAGTATTGCCCGAAGCATTCTTCACCGTCACAAGGAAAGTATAGACACCCTGTACCAGACCAGTCACAGGCGTCTTGGCCGAAGAAGGGCTCGATATCGTATACGTTGCAGGACCGGACTTCAGAGTCCATGTAAAGGTCAGCGCACTGCCGTCAGGACTCGAAGAGGCACTCGCATCCAGGATCGCCGAGTTGGTAGGCAGCGTGATCGTAGTCGCCGCCCCCGCGTTGGCTACCGGGAATACACCCAGCGAACACTGGTTACACGGACTGGTCGTAGGGTTCGCCATACAATAAGGCGAAGGAACAACCGTGGTCTTTGTCTGCGCCAGCGGATTGACCGGCGTCGCCGTAACAACGTCCCAGGAGTTCGGATAGCTCGCCGCTACATCGGGCGAACAGGATACGACGCCATTGCCAAGCACGGCGCTTTTGTTACGGCCCCAGGAATACAGCTGGCCGTCAGACGTCTCCGCATAGGTGAACAGAACAAAGGGCCATGTGGCGAAGATGCCGACAAAGTCGGTGCGGCTGGTCACCTGGACCGGAGCCTGCACAAGAAGTTCCCCCGGATTCCAGTCCCACGCGTAAGGATAGGTGGTCTTGGAGTAATCCAGCTCCTTACCGATACCGATCGTACCCTGCGCATTATCCCCCCAACCCCAGAGCGTACCATCACTAAGGATGACGTGCGTACAGACCATGTTCGAGACGATGGTCTTGATGGATTTCGGCAGATTGAGCCGGGTAGTCAGGTCGGTAGGCGTGGCGATCGGGGAATTGACACCACCCGTGCCACCCATATAATATCCATAATATCCCCAGCCATACAGGGTACCGTCGGCCTTCAGCGCGTAATTGAAACTGCCGCCGCCCGATACCTGGGCAATATTCGAAAGACTCGTCAGCTGTACCGGCGAATAATAGCTGGTTCCGGAGACCGCATATCCAAGGTTCTGCGGCATTTCGCCCGAACCGCCAAAGGTCCAGACAGTGCCGTCCGTACAATGATCGCGTGATTACCCGCAGATACCTGTTTGACCAGACGACCGCCGGGCATGACCACCTGTTTGGGCCGGGTCAGGTTGGCAGTACCCGCAGTACCGTCTCCCTGCATGCCGCCGAGCGTCTGTCCCCAGACCCACAGCGTCCCGTCATTCTTGATAGCGTACCATCCCTGACCGACATTGCCCGAAAAGAAGGCGCAAAGGGCAGCGACACTCCCAAAAGGATTGCCGTTGACGTCCTTGTCCACCATTGTCGGCGTCATCACCTCTGTCGCGGTTACCGTACCAATACCCACCTGGCCCTGGCTGTTGTCGCCCCAGGACCAGACATTCCCGCTGTTGTCGATCGCAGCGCCGCCATGAAGGCCCGAGGCCGCAGACACAAAGGTCAGATTGGAAGGCACCGCCAGGGCAGTGATCGCCCCGGGAGTACCGGTCTCGTTGATACCCAGCGTACGCAGATTCGTACCAACGCCCCACAGCTTCTTATTCTGATCGATAAAGAATACCTGGTATTCGCCCGTCGCCACGAGGATCTTCGGACCACCGGTGGCAGGCGGAGTTGTGCTCGCTGCACTCACAGTGACGGCGACCTGCGAGGTCGACGTACTGTTGTTATTGTCTTTTGCAGTCAGCGTAAAAGTATAGTTTCCCTGCACGAGCCCCGTCACCGCAGTCGCCAGCGAACCGGCAGAGACGATCACCGGCGTATTGGGACCCGTTACCGTCCACTGTGTCGAAGAGATCGTCGCGCCGCCATTGGCCGTAGCCGTACCCGAAAGGTTTACGCTGGAGGTCGGCAGCGTGATAGATACAGGGCTGCCCGCACTGACCGTGGGCGGCGCAGGCGCGTTCACCGTGACCGTCACCTGGGAAGTACTGGTCTGCCCCGCATCATCGGTCACCGTCAGCGTAAAGACATAGGCCCCTGCCGTAGTCAGACCGGTAATGGACGTAGCAAGACTGTTCGGTGTACTGATAGCGTAAGTAGCAGGGCCGCTGGTCCAGCTCCATACAGTGGACGCAAGCGTGTGACCGGTAGCCGCCGTGGCGACGCCGGTCAGACTGATCGAACTGGAAGGCAACTGAACGCTCTGGTTGGAACCCGCGTTCACCGTAGGTGAAGACGACGGCGGAGTCGAAGAACCGCCGGTTACCAGGGTCGTATCCCCCTGACGCAGCATCCACTGGAATATGTTGGAACCAGTAGTCGCAGAATAAAAATAGGACCCCATCGTGCTCGCCGGATTGGTAGACGGGACAACGTTGGGATTGCCAGGGGTGCCCACGCATGTCCAGTTGGTCACAGATGGGTCATACATGGAGTTCCAGCAGCAGTGTGCACCGCCGCCTATATTCTCATAAGAGAAGAAAGCCGAATTGGGGGCCGCACTGTTCATGGCCTGGGACAACTGCCAGAGATTCCTCGAGTCGGCAGTACCTTCGAGACCAAAGAACCTTCCGCCGTATTTCTTTACCCAGGTCTGATAAGCCTGAGGAAAGACAGGATCGAAACCAAGGAAATTATCCCCCGGTCCAACACCTTCGAGGTCGACCCAGCTCCTGATCTCGCTCATCGCAGTCTCGTCACCCGCAGAAGCAGCAAAGCCGATCAGTTCACCCCATTCGTAAGAGCCCTGGCTAAGCCCGGCTACGTGAACGGAATTGCGTTTGATCGGAAATGTGTTCAGAAGGGTTTCAAGAACGGCCTTTAAATGCCAGGGACGCATGTTATTGGTCGGCTGCTCGACAGTGATGATTATCGGGTAATGTATACCGTTACCGAGCTTGACGCCGCCATCCCAGCCGTTGGCCAGCCAGTAGTGAGGACCGTATGCAACGAGGTTGGCCAGACTCGTGCCGACCTCGCCGGAGCCCGGCATCGAAAAGATGGCGGGACGTTGACTGTTGTCTGTCTTCTGCCTCGTGATCCTCACCTGCCAGGTAAAAGGACCTTCGCCCATTGCCTTCTCGGTAATGGTCGTGTCATAAGTGATCGGATCATTGGGCTCGCTCTGGGCGAAGATATTACCGCAGAGCAGTAACAGAAAACAGCATAAAACCAGAATCTTCTTTTGCGACAGGTGTTGTAAAGTTCGGTTCATGACTCATTTAGGATATGTGGATTAAAAATGTTTCGACCCTGATGCCTGTATAGGGTCCGCTCTCATAGGTTCTGCGTATCACACAAGAACTATACCATTTGTGGGAAAATAATTACACAGGTTTACACAATATGTCTACGTGCGTAATTTTCTTACAAAGCAAGTCAGAGAGCCTCAGGCGCTTGTTTGTATAAAGGAGGACGATCGAGTAATTATGCTATTTTTGATAGGATTTTCCGCAATATACGAGTATCTCACTACAAGTAGCTGAGTCCCAGTAAAAAAATATCGCCGGGGGATATCATTATTTTTTTTACGCGAAAGCCCGCATTCTTCCTTATTTTACAGCCATGCTGCTGTTCAAAATAGTGTTCTGGGTCGGAATATTGACAATTGTCTATAGTTATGCCGGCTACGGCCTCCTGGTATGGTTTGTGTTGGCAGCGAAAAAATTAGTTGGAAAGGCCCGCATCAAAATTGCAGGCGTACCCGCTTCCGATCTTCCTGCAGTGACTCTGATCATCGCAGCCTATAACGAAGAGGATTTCATCCGGGAAAAGATCGCCAATACGCTATCGCTGGAATACCCGGAGGACAAGTTCCGGATCATCTTCATCACGGACGGTTCCTCAGACGCTACGCCGGCTCTGGCCCGCGGCTATGACAGGATCACCGTCCTGCACCAGCCCGAACGGAAAGGCAAGGTCGCGGCCATGCACCGCGCCATGCAGCAGGTGACGACTCCCATCGTCATATTCTCCGACGCCAATACTCTCCTGAATAAAGAAAGTATCTACAATATTGCAAGGCACTACCAGGACCCCAGGACCGGCGGCGTAGCGGGAGAAAAAAAGATCATGGAGACCAGCAACGGCAAGGTGGCAGGCATCGGAGAAGGACTCTACTGGAAATACGAATCCTTCCTGAAAAAGCAGGACGCAGAACTGTATACCGTCGTCGGGGCGGCCGGCGAACTCTTTTCCATACGAACCCGGCTGTACGAGCCGGTAGGCGACAACGTGCTGCTCGACGACTGCGTCATCTCCCTGCGCGTTTGTCAAAAAGGCTACCGCGTCCACTACGAACCCGATGCCTATGCGATGGAGACACCATCTGCGTCGCTGAAAGACGAAAGAAAAAGAAAGATCCGTATCAGCGCAGGCGCTTTCCAGTCGATGGGAATGCTGATCGGCCTGCTCAACTTCTTCAAATACCCCGTCCTCTCCTTCCAGTATATATCACACCGCGTACTGCGATGGACCCTGTGCCCGCTGATGTTGCCGGTGATCTTTATTTTCAACCTTGTACTTGTGCTGGATGGGGCAGGCCCGCTATATGAATTGGTACTCGCCGGCCAGGCCCTGTTCTATCTCGCGGCGATCGCAGGGTGGACGCTGGCTAACCGCAACGTCAAGTCGAAATTACTGTATATTCCCTACTATTTTTTCTTCCTGAATTTTTCCCTGTATCAGGGATTTTTCCGCCACCTGAAGGGCCGGCAGTCGGTGCTCTGGGACAAGGCCAGAAGAGAAACACCTACCCCCGCGCAGTAGTCAGCGGGACCTGGCCGCCCCCACCTTCTCAACCGCAGCGGCGATAGCCGCGACACTGTTCTCCCAGGTATGCCCACGCGCAAATTCGATACGCCGTAACGCCAGCTCCGCGCTATCCTCGCGAAGAGCCCGCGCGATAAGGTCGGTATACTCCACACTCGTAGTACCCATATAAACGTGCTCACGGAACATACTCATCGTCTTCGTCGCCGTCGCAACGACCGGCTTACCCATCGCGAGATATTCGTCGATCTTCCGCGGATAGTTGCCTTCCGTCATACCATTGACGCTCTGCGGATTCATCGCAACGTCGAAATGTGCC
>Ga0310811_10010483_pt1 | contig 11976 bp, 12 predicted proteins | sample YCmetagenome_FD_207642 | JGI IMG/M metagenome (GOLD analysis project Ga0310811, IMG submission 207642) | Soil microbial communities from experimental microcosm in Duke University, North Carolina, United States - YC | ecosystem: Engineered > Artificial ecosystem > Soil microcosm > Unclassified ...
GTTTCGGCATCCCCGCGGTCGCGGTCACCGGCGAACGTGCCTTCTGGCTGACCGCGATCGGCGGCAACGTCACCGACTGGCAGCTCTGGTCGGCGACCCCGACCCGTCGCCTCGCCCGGCGCCTCGCGTTCGCCTCCTCCGACACCGACGGGCCGCCCGCGATCGTCCTCGGTCAGGGGACGAGCGACGGCGTCCCGTATGCCGTCGGCCAGACCGTCACCTTCGTCTCGTCGGCCGGGGCGCGAAGGTTTCGCACGGCGGTGGACGCTCCGGTACGACTCCTCACCTCCGGCGTCGGTCCCGGCGCGGCCCGTGTCGTCGCCGTGCTCGACGACGGGCGCGTCGTCCTGCTCTCGCGGACCGGTGTAGCCCTGCGAACCGACGACTACGGGCCTGCGCAGGTGCGTGCGGTCGCCCTGGGCTTCGTCGGTCCGCTCGTCCAGGTCGGCTCCACCGTGACCATCGGCTCGCCGACCGCGGGCACACGGGTCACGCTCCCGCCCGGCGCGCTGATGCTCGACTACCGCCAGGGGTCGATCGTCTACCGCAGGGGCACGCAGGTCCGCGCGCGGAAGGTCTCGACGGGGAAGGACACGCTCCTACGCGTGATCCCGGTGAAGCCGTGGCAGACCATGCCGTTCTCAACCGACGCGGGCGGCTCCGGCTGGGCTGACGGCCGTCGGGTGAGCTGGCGCTCCGGGCCACTCGGCTAGACGCCGCCTTCAGAGCGGCGAGACGGCGATCTCCCAGGTCTCGCCGGCGATCCGTGCGGCCGTGACGACATAGGTCGAGTGACGGGCGGCCCCGAGCCGCTCGAGCGCGGGCACGCCGCCGAGCGTGGGCTCGCCGTCGATCCGCACGGTCCGCTCCGACCCGTCCCAGGCGATCTCGATCTCGTCTCCGCCCGCAGCTGCGAGCTCGACCGTCTCGATCCGCCTGGCGGCGACGGCCCACGTCGTCCCGTCCCGGCGCACGGCATGCGCCCGGAACGGCGGCGGCACCGAGATCGTCTCCCGGAACGCCGCCGGATCGGCGTCGCCCGCCTCCCGCACGAGAGATCCGTCGGCGAGCACCACGAACCACGCCTCCATGCCAGCGGCGGAGCTTTCCAGCGTCGCGACCGCGTCCCATTCACGTTGCCGGTGGAGGCCGTGGATCCCGACCTCGCCCCAATGGGGGCCGGGGTCGTGGGGTAGCGGCACCGGCTAGGCGTTCGGGGAGCGGAGATCCTGCTCGATCTCCTCGACGGGCACGGGCTCCGGCGCCGGGCCCTGCGCACGCCGACGCGGCTCGTGCACCTTCTTGTCGCGCAGGCGCTCGACCTGGCGCTCGAGCTTGTCGACCAGGAGATCGGTCGCGGCCTCGTACGTCGAGGCCGCCTCACGCCCGAACAGGTTCGGGCCCTTCATGTGCAGCTCCGCCTCGACGACGTGGCCGTCGGCGATCTTCGGGTTCTGCTCTCGGTCGAGGACGACCTCGACGAGCGTGTCGGGATGGAGGCGGCGGCCGAGCTTGCCGAGCTTCGACTCCACGTACCGGCGGACATCGTCGTTCACGTGGCCGCGTCGCACCGTGACCTGCAGTCGCATGGCGCCCTCCTTCGGGTTCTGATGACACGCTACCGCACCGCTCGGGCAAGGCAAACGACGTCGACGCGCCGTGCGCCCGACCGTCGCAGCTCCGTGGAGCAAGCCGATGCCGTCGCTCCCGTCGTGTAGACGTCGTCGACCAGCGCGACGGTCGGCGGCGTCTTCCCGCGCGGGGCGAATGCTCCGCGAACGTTGGCACCGCGCTCGTTCCGAGGCAGCTTCGCCTGCCGCGGTGCCAACCTCGTGCGGGCGAGCAAGCGCTCCACGGGCAGCTCCCAGCGTGCCGAGAGCGCCTCGGCGAGGCGCTCGGCCGGCACGTGGCCCCGTGCGCGGCCACGTTCGCGATCGCCCGGGACGAAGGCGATCGCCTCGACGTCAGGTCGCGCGATCACCTCGGCGACGAGGTCGGCGAGCGGGGGCGCAAGATCACGCCGTCCGCGCTCCTTCCACGCGGACACGAGCGCGCGTGCGCGTGCGTCGTAGACGAGGGCGCTCCGGGCTCGGGCGAACGCGAGGCGCCGACCGGCGCACTCGACACAGCGCCGCACGGGCCATGCGCCGGGGCAGCCGCACCGCTCGCACACGGGCGGCGCGATCCGGATCAGGCTCGCGTCGCAGCGTTCGCAGAGTGCCGGGCCCGGCGTCGCGCAGACGGCGCACCGGGATGGCAGCACGAGCCCCAGCAGGCCCATGTGCCCACCGTAGGCGGAAAGCCGTCACGGCTTCGTGCCGGGTTCGTGCCGTCAGTCGAGCACACTTCGGGAGAGCAGGTCGCGGAGGCCCGCCTGCGACCGCTCGAGGTCTTCCGGCTCCTTGATCGGGAAGAACCGGCCGTATCGACCGGTGCGCGGAACCTCGAGGAAGGTGGTCTCGAGCTGCCACGAGATCTGGTGATAGAGGCGCTCGAGCTGAACCGCGGCACGGCCGTCCACCTGCTTGCGCACGTAGAGCCACGGCAGGTCGAAGTCGCGGTCGAGCGCCTCGAGCGCAACCGTCGCGGAGTTCGTGTTGAACACGCGGATCCGGTCCTGGTCGAACCCGGCCGGGAACTGTGGCCCCTCGAGGAGGCCGAGCCGACCGTCGACGCGGGCGGGCGCGCCGCCCATGTCGCCCTCCTTGGGCGCCACTTCCACCGTGAGCGGGCGACCCGCGGCGAGGTGCGCGCCGACCACCGCGGGGTCGAGGCGTGCGCCCAGGTTGTCGACGTTCGAGACCGCGACGTGCTCGACCCCGCGTTCCCGCAGACGGGCCAGCGTCCCCGAGCTGCGGAGCCCGCTGACGAGGTCGCCGTGGCCGGGCGCGTACGGCGACGGCAGCCCCGCCTCCTCGAAGAGGTCGCCTGCCTCGGTCAGCCGCAGCGAGATGGACTGCGCGAACCGGAGCGGCTCGGGGACGCCGAGCGAGGCGAGGTGCGCACGCGTCTCGTCGTCTGTCTGGAAGCTCGTCATCAGGACGACGGGCACCTCGACGCCGAGCGCCTCGCCGAGCGCCGCGGTCTCGCCGAGCTTCCACGAGAGGAAGCTGCGGCCGTCGAGCGCTTCCACGGCGCCTTTGACCACGCCGCCGAACCGCGTCGCCATGCCGCCGGCGAGCACGACTTGCGCGACACGACCCGCGCGGATCGCCTCGACCCCGGCCTCGCGCACAGGCGTCCAGTCGTCCGTGCCGCGGTCGGGGAGCGGTGTGAGGTCGCTCTCGTCGGGTGGCTCGACGTCGCCGCGCACGACGTTCGAGGCCTGGGACAGCTTGCCGGAAGCGACCCGACCCCGCAGCTCGTCGAAGGCGACGGCGTCGAAGTCGTACCGGCGCAAGAGCTCCCGCGTGTCGGTGTCGAGCTCGTCGAGGCTCATCGCGCAGCCGCCGCCTTGCGGGGCAGCGACTCCGTGTACGGCGGTCGATGGACGCCGCGCTCGGTGACGATGGCCGAGACGAGCGCCGCCGGCGTCACGTCGAACGCCGGGTTCCGCGCCGGGAACCGGGCGGTCACCTCGGCGGGATCGCGCTCCTCGATCGGGATGTCGGCTCCGGAGGCGGTCGCCGGGTCGAGCGTCGACGTCGGCGCGACGACGACGAGAGGCAGGTCGTGGTGGGCGGCGAGCACCGCCAGCGAGTACGTGCCGATCTTGTTCGCGGTGTCGCCGTTCGCGGCGATGCGGTCGGCTCCGGTGACGACCAGGTCGACCTCCCCGCGCGCCATGAACGACGCCGCCGCGCCGTCCGGGATCACGGCGTGCGGGATCCCGAGCGCGTCGAGCTCCCAGGCCGTCAGGCGCGCGCCCTGCAGGAGTGGCCTCGTCTCGTCGACCCAGACATGCTCGACACGGCCGGCCTCGAACGCGGCGCGGACGGCGCCGAGCGCGGTCCCGTAGCCGCCTGTGGCGAGACCACCCGCGTTGCAGTGGGTCAGGACTCGGGCGTTTTCTGGGAAGAGCTCGCGCCCGTGCGCGCCCATCGCGCGGCAGCGTTCGACCTCGTCCGCGTGGATGCGCTCGGCGCGCTCGCGCGACGGATCCTCGCGCATCGCGTCGAGCGCCCAGCGGAGGTTGACGGCCGTGGGCCTCGACGAGAGGAGCACCGCGTGGGCCTCGACGAGGTCCTCGCCCCTCGCGGCGGCGAGCGCGAGACCGTATGCGGCGGCGATTCCGATCGCAGGCGCGCCGCGTACCGCGAGCGTCCGGATCGCCTCGGCGACCACCGCCGCGGTCGCGCAGCGGAGGTCGACCCCGATCGCAGGCGCCCCGCGCACGGCGAGCACCCGGATCGCCTCGGCGAGCTCGGCCGCGGTCGAGCAACGAAGGTCGGCTTCCTCGCCGGGGAGCAGCCGCTGGTCGAGGACGACGACGGCGTCGTCCTCGAGCCGGACGATCGTGTGCGGTTGCAACTCGCCCACGTCTGCGTGACTCTAGGTGCCTCGCGGAGCGAGGCACCCGATCATCAAGTGCCTTCGTCCCAGCTCGCGAGGTAGGCGGCCTGCTCCTCCGTCAGCTGGTCGATCGAGACGCCCATCGTCGCGAGCTTCAGCCGCGCGATCTCGTCGTCGATGTCCTTCGGCACGTCGTAGACCTTCCGCTCGAGCGACGCGGCGTTCGCGATCACGAACTCGGCCGACAGAGCCTGGTTGGCGAACGACATGTCCATCACCTGGGCCGGATGGCCCTCGGCGGCGGCGAGGTTCACGAGGCGACCCTCGGCGAGCAGGTACACGCGGCGCCCGTCGGCGAGCGTGAACTCCTCGACGAACTGCCGTGCCATGCGAGTCTCGGTCGCGAGGGAGCGCAGCGCGGGGATCTCGATCTCGACGTTGAAGTGCCCCGTGTTCGCGAGGATCGCGCCGTCCTTCAGCCTTTCGATGTGCTCCCGGGCGATGACGTGCTTGTCGCCGGTCGCGGTGACGAACACGTCGCCCACCTCGGCCGCGCGCTCCATCGGCATCACCTGGAAGCCGTCCATCACGGCCTCGAGCGCCTTCATCGGGTCGACCTCGGTGACGATCACGTGCGCGCCGAGGCCCTTCGCCCGCATCGCGACGCCGCGACCGCACCAGCCGTACCCGGCGACCACGAGGGTGCTGCCCGCGAGCAGCTTGTTCGTCGCACGGATGATCCCGTCGATCGTCGACTGGCCGGTGCCGTAGCGGTTGTCGAAGAGGTGCTTCGTCTTCGCCTCGTTCACCGCGATCACCGGGAAGCCGAGCTTGCCGTCGCGCTCGAGGGCGCGGAGGCGGATCACGCCGGTCGTCGTCTCCTCGGTGCCGGCGATCACGTCGCCAAGCTGCTCGCGTCGCGCGGAGTGGAGCACGCCGATGACGTCGGCGCCGTCGTCCATCGTCACGTGCGGGCGATGGTCGATTGCCGCCTCGAGGTGCTGGTAGTACGTGTCGTTGTCCTCGCCCTTGATCGCGAACGTCCCGATCCCGTACTCCTCGACGAGCGCCGCGGCGACGTCGTCCTGGGTGGAGAGCGGGTTCGACGCGCAGAGGACGACGTCGGCGCCGCCGGCCTTCAGCGTGCGCATGAGGTTCGCGGTCTCGGTCGTGACGTGGAGGCAGGCCGAGACGCGGTAGCCGGCGAGCGGCTGCTCGCGCTCGAAGCGCTCGCGGATCGCGGCCAGCACCGGCATCTGCCGGTCGGCCCACTCGATCCGCCGCTTCCCCTCGGGGGTGAGCGCCAGGTCCTTCACGTCGTGCTTGATCGTGGTTGCCATTCGTCCTCTCTCGGTGTCGGTTACGCGGCCAGCAGGCGCTCGTGCTTGCGCTGCTCCCAGTCGATCCAGTCGGCTTCACTCGCTCCCTCGGCCGGGACGGCCGTGCCTTCGAGCCACTGCTCGACCGCCGCCCGAAGCTCGGGGCGCCGTCGCATCCGGACCACGAACGCGACGTCGTCGAGCTCCACGGCGAACGTCCTGCGCAGCTCCTGCAGCCCGCGGAGCAGGTCGAGCTCGTGCTCGCCGTAGCGGCGGTAGCCGGACGGGCTCCGCTCGGGCACGACGAGGCCTGTCGACTCGAGGTACCGCAACATCCGCGCGGACCAACCGGTTCGCTCGGCGGCTTCGCTGACCGTGACTGTCTCCAAGGCGCGAGAACCTTACCACAACTGTGTCAAAGTACGCAGCGGACTCCACGGCGTACGCTTGCGGACGTGCGCGTCCACGTGATCAGCGACCTGGAGGGCGTCTCGGGGATCGTCAAGGGCCCGCAGACGGCAGGCGGCGAGCCGCTGTACGACGAGGCGCGGAAGCTCTATACCGAGGAGATCAACGCCGCCGTCCGTGGCGCGAAGGCCGCCGGCGCGACGGAGATCGTCGTGATGGATTGCCACGGGGCGGGCAAGGAGTGGTCGTTCAACTCGCTCGTTCCCGAGCTGCTCGACCCCGACTGCGAGTTCGTCGTACAGGACAACTGGACGGAGTACACGGCATTCCTCGAGGAGGGCTGCGACGCCGCGCTCCTCGTCGGGATGCATGCGATGGCCGGGACGCGGGCCGGCGTGATGAACCACACCGTCTCGGGACAGGACTACCTCAACCTGCGCTTCAACGGCGTCCTGGTCGGCGAGACCGGCATCCACGCAGCCCTCTGCGGCACCTGGGGCTGTCCCGTGCTCCTCGTGACGGGCGACGACGCGGCCTGCACCGAGGGCCGGGCGCTGCTGGGCGAGGGGTTGACGACCGTCGCCGTGAAGACCGGGCTCGGCGCCGCCTCGGCCCGGCAGATTCCGCCGGTGCGGGCGCGCGCCATGATCGAGGATGGCGCGAAGCGCGCGTTGTCCGACCTCGGCGCCGTCGAGCCCTGGAGTCCCGGCAGCCCGTGCGAGATCACGGTCGAGTTCAAGCACACGTATGCGCCCGACAAGCTGCGCTTCCGGGTCGGGGTGGAGCGGGTCGGCGACCGCACGATCTCCGTGCGCGCCGACACGTGGTGGGAGGCCTGGCAGCGGTTCTACTTCTGACGGCGCTTGTGTTGAAGCAACACGAGCGCCGGGGCTACGGGGCGCTCGTGCCCTCGCGGCCGTACAGGTCCTCGATCCGCACCACGTCGTCGAGGTGCGGCGTCGAGACCTCGAGGATCAGGGTGTCCTCGACGGCGGTGACGCGATGCACTGTCCCCGGCCGGTAGCGGAACGCGTCGCCGGCCTCGATCTCGATCGTCTCGAGCTCGCCGCCGACCTCGCCCAGCTCGAGCGTTGCACGTCCCTCGCGGACGAGCCACGACTCGTCCTTCACTTCGTGGTACTGGAGGCTCAGCGCCTGGCCCGCCCGGACGAACAGCAGCTTGCCGACGTAGTCGTCGGCCTCGGCCCACACGAGCTCCCAGCCCCAGGGCTTCTCGACGCGCCTCGGCTCGACCGCGTACCGGCTCTTCACTCCAGCCACCCGGGATGGGCCGACACGTACTCGTCCGCGCGCCGCAGCTCCTTCGGCGTGTTCACCGTGAGCCAGAGTCCCGTGTGGCGGAACGCCCGCAGCTTCCCCTCCTCGGCCAGCTCGGGGAACGTGCTGGACTCGTGGTCGCCCTTCTCGGGGAACCGCTCGAGCGCCTCGGGCGAGAGGACGTAGATCCCGCAGTTGACCCAGTACGGGACGTTCGAGACCTCGCGGAACCCGGTCACGACGTCGTCGTCGGTCAGCTCGACCTGGCCGAATTGCGACGGGGGTTGAGCCACGGTGATCGTGGCTGCGGCCCCGCTCGTGCGGTGCCATTCGAGCAGGCCCGCGAAGTCGGCGTCCACGAGCTCGTCCCCGTTCATCGCGAGCACGTCGCCCGTCTCCCGCCGCGCGCCGGCCGCGAAGCGAATGCCTCCGCCGCGGCCGAGCCGCTCGGGCTCACCGGCGCACACGACCTCGACCCCGAGGTCGCCGAGACGCGAGTCGAACTCCGCCTCCTGTCCGGCGAAGCAGCTGACGATCACGCGCTCGACGCCGGCTTGCCGCACCCTGTCGATCTGCCAGGCGAGGAGCGGCCGTCCGCCGACCGTGACGAGCGACTTCGGCATTCCTGCGGCGGCGTCCCCGAGCCGCTCGGCCTTCCCGCCGGCAAGGACGATCGCCTCCATCAGCTTGAAGCTCGCCCGATCGCGTCGTAGGTGAAGCCTGCCTCGCGCATCGACGCGGGATCCAGCATGTTCCTGCCGTCGACGAGCACGGCCCGACGCATCGTCGCGCCGAGCCTCGCCCAGTCGAGGTCGGCGAGCTCGGGCCACTCCGTGACGAGCACGGCGGCATCGGCGCCCGCGACGGCGTCCGCGACGCTCGCGACCTGGACGACGCCGTGCAGCCCATCCGCGTTCGCGACCGGGTCCCAGGCGACCACGTCGGCGCCCTCGGCAAGCAGGCGGCCGGCGAGCACGAACGCCGGAGCCTCGCGCGTGTCGTCCGTGTGCGGCTTGAAGGCGAGGCCGAGGAGGGCGACCCGCCGACCCCGCAGGGAGCCGAGCAGCTGCTTGAGCTTGCCGATCACGCGCCGCTTCTGGAGCTCGTTGACCTCGATGACCGCGTTCAGCACCTGGAAGTGATATCCGGAGCTCGCCGCAAGCTGCTTCAGCGCCAGGCTGTCCTTCGGGAAGCAGCTGCCGCCGAACCCGATCCCTGCGCGCAGGAAGCTCTTGCCGATGCGGCGGTCCCAGCCGATTCCCTCGGCGACCTTGACGACGTCGGCGCCCGTCGCCTCGCAGACGTTCGCGATCTCGTTGATGAACGAGATACGCACCATCAGCGCGGCGTTCGCCGCCAGCTTGATCATCTCGGCCGACGCGACGTCGGCGCGCACGACGGGCGCGTCGATTCCCTCGTGGAGCGCCGCGACCGCATCGCCGTCCGCCTCGTCGAACGCACCGACCACGATCCGGTCGGGCTCCATGAAGTCGCGCACCGCGGTGCCTTCGGCCGTGAACTCGGGATTCGAGACGTAGCCGACCTGCGCGAGCCCACGCGCGTCCAGGCGGTGCCGCACCTTCTCCCCCGTGCCGACGGGCACGGTGCTCTTCATGCAGACGACGATCCTGTGGTCGACCTCTGGCAGCTCGTCGATGACGGTCCACACGGCGGACAGGTCGGCATCGCCCGAGTACGTCGGCGGGGTGCCGACCGCGACGTAGACGAACTCCGCATCGTCGATCGCCTCGTCCACGTCGGTCGTGAACGAGAGGCGCTCCGCGTTCCGCGCGATCAGCTCTTCGAGGCCCGGCTCGTAGATGGGCACCTCGCCGCGGCGCAGCTGCTCGACCTTCTCGGCGACGACGTCGCGCACGGTCACGCGATGGCCGAGCTCGGCGAAGCACGCGCCCGTGACGAGGCCGACGTAACCCGCGCCGAAGACCGCGACGTGCTTTCCACTCTCGCTCATGGCCGCGCGCAGGATAGTCGGCTCAGGCGGACTTGCTCACCTTCGCCAGCGGGCGGAGCCCTTTCGCGATGGCGATCATGGTCTCGTTCGAGAGCCGGTCGAGCAGGGAGTTGACGACCCAGTACGAGGCGCCGTCGGTGCGGAGGACGACCATGTGGAGGTTCGGGCCGTTGTAGTAGAGCTCGTACCGCCGCCCGCCGATCCGTCGCACGAAGTTGCGGTCACCGAGCACGGGCGCGTCGTCCCAGTCGGTCATCTCGACACCCCAGTACTCGTTCCCTCCGGCCAGCTTGTAGGTCAGGCGGATCGCCTTGTGCTTGCCGTCGGGATCGATCCGGTAGACGCGCATCGGCCGCTCGGAGTCGAGCGACGAGCCGTCGGCGAGCTTCGTCGGCACCATCATCGGAAATTCGATCCGGCGCCTCCAATCCCGGAGGAGATGGACGGCGTCGCTCGCGCCGTACGTCGTCACCGAGGCGGGCTCGCGCTGCGGCGTCTGATCGACCGGCGCGGAGGCGAGTCGCCCGTGGAACGTCTGACCGACGACGGCCGCGATCATCGCGCCGTTGTCGAGCCGCCGGATCGCCCCCGTTGCCTTCTTCACGTCCGCCGAGCCGAACAGGTTCGCGAGCTTCTGCGCGGCCGCCTTCGCACCCGACGTGCGGGGGTTGAAGTACACCGTCGTGCGGAAGAAGTCGAAGCTCGGCGCATTCGCCGGCAGCCCGCTCGGTGGCAGCACCATCCGGTAGCCGCGCTGCGAGAGGAGGTAGTTCGCCGTGGAGGCGGAGCCCTCGATCCCGTTGCCGTTGAGGACGATCACCGAGGTGTCGCGCGGCGCGGGCGCGTGGCGCTTGATCTTCTCGCCGAGCGCGACCGCGGTCGCCTTCTGCGGCGACGCGACGTCGGGGCTCGTGAAGTCGCGCACCGCGCGATCGATGTTGTCCTGGGACGTGGTCAGGTCGGCGAAGCCCTCGAGCCCCTCGATCCGTTCCTGGAAGACGTGTCCGGCGGGCAGCGAGTAGGCGAGCGCCGCGTACTGGAGCACGGTGTGCGCGGGCACGTCCTTGCCCCCGCCCTGCCCCACCTCCACGTTGGAGGTGATCACCTTGATCAGCTGGGGCAGCTTCGTGACGGAGAACGAGGACTCGATCCGGTCCTTGAGCGCCTTCACGAAGAGCTGCTGCCTGGCCGTGCGGTAGATGTCGGAGTCCGTGTGCCGGAAGCGGACGAAGTCGAGTGCCCTCAGCCCCGTCAGGCGCTGGTAGCCGGGCTGGAGGTTGATCTTCGCGTACCCGTACGGGCCACCGTGGTCGTTGAAGTAGCGGCGGTCGACATCCATCCACACGCCGCCGAGCTTGTCGACGAGCTGACGGAACCCACGGAAATTGACCGTGATGATGTAGTTGATCGGAACACCGGTCAGGTCGCGGACGGTGCGGAGGGCGCCTTTCGGGCCGCAGGTGGCGTATGCGGCGTTGATCTTCGAGACGAACGGCGTGTGGCCGGGACAGTCGATCCGCGCGCTCAGGTCGCGTGGGAAAGAGAGGAGCGAGATCGCCTTCGTGTCCGGGTCGGCGCGGACCAGCATCAAGGTGTCCGAGCGAGATGGGGTGTTCTTCCCCTCGTTCGCCCGGTGGTCGTAGCCGATCACGAGCGCGACCGCGGGCTGGCCGGGCAGCGCGACGTCAAGCGACTTCAGCGCCTCCTTGACCTCCTTCGACTTCGGCGCGACCGCCGCGACTGACTCGTGGAGATAGAGGTATGCGCCACCGGCGGTGCCACCGACGAGCACGCACAGCACGAGGGCCGCCCAGCCGAAGATGTGGAGGACGAGGGAGCCGCCCCGACGCGGCGGAAGCGGCGGCTGACGGTAGACCGTGACGGGGCCGAGCGGGCCGGGAGGGACCGTCGCACGGTTCGAGCCGTTCGACGTCGCGCCGCGGCCGACTCCTCTCTTCAGCGTCGTTCGCATGGGTGGCGGGGCGCCGGGCGCCCGAAGGGGTAAAGGTAGCCGACCGGTCGGCGAGGTTCGCCGGCTACGTCTTCGCGAAGACCGACGCGAGCTGCTCGGCCAGGAAGGCGATCTCCGCGGGGGTCCCGGCGCTGATCCGGAGCGCGGTCGGCGCGCCGAACGAGCCCATCGGCCGGACGATCACCCCGCGCCGGAGCAGCGCGTCGTTCAGCGCGTCCGCGTCCGTCCCGACGTCCACGAAGAGGAAGTTTCCGACGGCCGGGCCGATCGGATCGAACCCGTGCTCGCGCAGGACCGCCTCGAGCGCGGCCATCGACTCCCGGTTGACCGCCCGGCGGCGGGCGAGCTCCGACGCCCCGCCAAGGCTGGCCAGCGCCGCCTCCTGCGCGGGCGTCGTCACGTCGAACGCACGCTGCACCTTGCGGATCGCCGCGACGACGTTTGCGGGTCCCACGCCGTACCCGATGCGCAGCCCGGCGAGCCCATAGATCTTCGAGAACGTCCGCAGCGCGAGCACATGACGGCCCTGCTTGGCCGCCTCCTCGATCGCGTTCGGGAGCTCGGGGTCGTCGACG
>Ga0310811_10010484_pt1 | contig 11976 bp, 9 predicted proteins | sample YCmetagenome_FD_207642 | JGI IMG/M metagenome (GOLD analysis project Ga0310811, IMG submission 207642) | Soil microbial communities from experimental microcosm in Duke University, North Carolina, United States - YC | ecosystem: Engineered > Artificial ecosystem > Soil microcosm > Unclassified ...
TGGTACCAATTGTTCCAGATGTAGTCTGAGCTGTGGTTGTTCCATTTACATAAAGACCTATAACTGGTGAGCTGTCAGATCCTGTAGGAGAAGATGCTGAATTGCTGTTTGTAACTGTATTGCCACCACCTGTTGTGATATCAATCTTTCCATTCACGTAGGCCTGACCACCACAATTAATTGTAACAAGCGTACCGGAAGATGAAGTACCATCAATATTACCAAATACAACTAACCGGCCATTTTGTTTAACAGTAACGTCACCGCTACCTGTTAAAACTAAGTTCCCTTTAATAACAGCATCTGCATAGTATGTTATTGACGAACCGCATGATGAAATATCTGTTCCAACCAACAACCATGGGTTAGCATTAACAGTCATATTGCCATTAACAACAAACTCAGAATTTGAAGATGCATTAGGATAGAGTTGTATTAAACCATTGGCTGTAGCATTACCCGTAACCGTAACGTTTTTGTAATTATTAAACTGATTACCAGAGTTGCCTTGCGTCAAATTACCATTCACCTGAAGTGTACCGTTATTAGTGATGCTACCGTCTGAAGAGATATTGCCGTTAACAGTAAACGTACCGTTATTAGTTAAAATAGCATCACTGTTACTTGTTGTTGTTAAGGCTGTTGCTGTTGCAGAAGCACCACTGGCTACAGTAACCGTTCCTGCACTTCCAATAGTTAAACTTTGAAGGTTTGCTGTACCAGCATTAATGGTAAGTTTATTTCCACCATTTATAGTTAACGCTGTGCTGGCATAACTTAATGTTCCAGATGACAACACAATCTCAGAGTTACTTCCTCCATACGTTATAGTTGTTGGAGAAACTGTTCCACCTGTATTCAATGTTAACTTTGAAGATCCACTTAACGAGATATTTCCACCAAGCGTAGTAGCTGTGATTGCCGCACCATTCAATATCGTTACGCTCCCAGGTATGCTCAATGAAGATGAATAGCTAAACGTCTCACCAGCGCCTACATAAAGACTACCAGTAAGAGTCAAGGTACCAGACGTATAATTAAATTTAGAAGTAGCATTGTCTGTCATGGTTAAAGTTCCCGCCTTAAGCGTACCACCTGACATTGTAATTTGAGACTGATTGTTAACGGATAAAGTACCTGATACATCCAGCGTACCCCCGGTATTAATAATGATGGAAATGCCAGAGCCTTGCATATCCATATCTCCTGTAATTGTAACAGAGGCACCACTGTTAATTGTTATTGTTGTACTTCCCCACCCCGTAAAAGAAGCTCCTGATGCAAAGGTCATCGAGTGATTAACTATTACATTGGCGCCTATACCACCCGGAGTTGGTGCTGTTCCACCAACCCAATTAGATCCTGTGGTCCAGACACCACTTGCAGATGAGGTTTGTGCAATTGAAATACTGAAAGCGCCAATAAATAGAAAAAAAAAGATAAAAATGCTCTTCTTCATATAGGGAAGCGAATTAAAGTTCTGAAGGGTTATTTGTGAAAATCCATACTTACCAATATGAGGCCAATGAGTAAAACACTTATGTGACCTTACTAAAGTTTATGGCGGAGAGGAAGCCATTAGTCTAAAAATCAGAAATACTTGTCTTGCAAAACCTCAAAAAAAGCAAAAAAATACAACATGTAGCAATAATACTTAGCAATAGTTGCGAAGTTTTTGAAAAGTATAAAAGATGCCAATGGAGTTTAAAAATCCAAAATAGGGTCTTACAATTCCCTTTTTAGGAAATCACCCCTAGATTAATTCACTAAAACGAATCAAAAATTACATCAGTTTTCGTACTAATTTGCATTTCAATTTTGAACGACCAACTAGTTTATGAGTAACCTGAAAATTGATCAGAGCAATCGCATTTTAACCATTACACTCTCCAGGCCTGAAGCCCTTAATGCATTAAATGTGGCTATTCTGGATGAATTAGAGCACACAATAAAAGATGCCCTTAGCAACAAGGCAATAGGCGGTATCATCATAACAGGAGATGGTGAAAAAGCCTTTGTAGCTGGCGCTGATATCAAGGAGATTGCCTCTTTAAATAAAGACCAGGCGCTTAAACAAGTGCGCAAAGTCCAGGGTCTTTTTAAAATGATTGAAGATAGTCCTAAGCCTGTCATTGCTGCCGTTAATGGGTTTGCATTAGGTGGAGGCTGTGAACTAGCCATGTCGTGTCATGTTAGAATAGCTACCGAAAATGCAAAGTTCGGTCAGCCAGAAGTAAACTTAGGATTAATCCCAGGCTATGGTGGCACGCAGCGACTCACACAACTTGTTGGGCGTGGTAAAGCCCTGGAATTGCTCATGACCGCAGACATGATCTCAGCTCAAGATGCAAAAGCCATCGGCCTTGTAAATCATGTTGTTTCAACACGTGAAGAACTGATGGCCACTTCTATTGCTATGCTAACTAAAATTCTTAGCAAGGGCCCGTTAGCAATAGCTGGAGTGATTAAAAGCGTAAATGCCGGTTTTGCATTTGAAGATCGAGGTTATCAAACTGAAGCTGAAAACTTTGCGGCGTGCACCACCACCTATGATTTTAAAGAAGGCACATCAGCTTTTATCGAAAAAAGAAAATCAACTTTTAAAGGAGAATAATACTTGAGCAAAATAAAACGCCTGGCAGGTGACACCGTTCTCTACGGACTTGGCAGTATGGTTCCGCGAATGCTGAACTTTCTTTTACTTCCGTTACATACAAAAACAGTTTTCAATCCTGGTGAGTATGGCACTATAACAAAACTTTTTGCCATCGTTGGCTTTGTCAACATAGTATACATGTTTGGCATGGAGACTTCATTTTTCAGATTTGCTTCCAAACCTGAAGCTGATCAAAAAAAAGTGTTCAACGTTGCTCAAACCACAGTCATAGGTATAAGTCTGTTTTTATCAATCATCTTTATACTTTTCGCGAATCCACTCTCTACCAGTTTAGGTATACCAGATCACCCTCAATTTGTCGTATGGCTCGCACTGGTAATGTTTATTGACGCACTTGTAGCTATACCTTTTGCGAGACTCAGACTTGAACGAAAACCTCTTATCTTCTCTGTTGGTAAAATTATCAATGTGTTAATTCTGATTGGACTCAACTATTATTTTCTGGTACTGAACAAACAACATTACGATCCAGCTATAGGAGTAGGTTATGTATTTCTCGCAACACTCATTGCCAACGGCTTCTATATTATTTTTCTTTTTCGATCTCTTATAAACTGGAGACCTGCCTTTGATAGTGGACTATTCAAATCTATGATTGTATATGCCTATCCCATAATGCTTACTGGTTTGGCTGGGATGACTAACGAAACATTTTCTCGTGTAACATTAGAGTGGTGGCTTCCTAAGAATTTCTATCCAGGTCAGTCAAATGAATTTGCATTGGGTGTGTTTGGCGCGTGTTACAAGTATGCTGTATTAATGAGTCTGGCTGTTCAGGCTTTCAGATTTGCTGCTGAGCCATTCTTCTTTTCAAATGCTGCTGATAAAAATTCACCACAGCTCTTTGCTCGCATAAATCATTATTTCACCATTACATGTTGTCTACTGTTACTTGGCGTGGGTATTAACATGGATATAATCAAACACTTCTCTGGCGCTGCATATTGGAGTGGGTTGTCTGTCATTCCTATATTATTATTAGGTTATCTTTTTTTGGGCATATACTACAATCTTACAGTATGGTTTAAACTAACTGATAAAACTTATTTCGGAACTATCATTGCTGTGGGTGGAGCTGTTGTAACCATTGTACTAAACTATTTGCTTATTCCAATTGCTGGCTATATGGGCAGCAGTATAGCAACACTGCTCTGTTATTTTCTTATGGCTGCATCCTGTTACGTGATAGGACAAAAATATTATCCTATACCTTATAAAATTTTAGCAGGACTAACATACATCCTTGGCACAACCATCATTGTGTATTTGGTGAATGCAATCGTAATCGATAATCAAGTAATAGCAACAGCCTTTCATCTTGTTGTGATCATCATCTACTTACTGATTATTTATTTAGTGGAAAGAAAAAATTTAAGACAACATGTAGGCTGATTTTTAATAGATTTACAAGTAAACACCCCAATACAACTTATGAATATCATTATTCCAATGGCAGGACTCGGCAAGCGTTTGAGGCCACACACTCTCTCAGTTCCTAAGCCCTTGTTACCAATTGCCGGCAAACCCATTGTACACCGACTTGTAGAAGATATAGCCAAAGTATGCACTGAAAAAATTGATGAGATAGGTTTTATTATACATCCAAGTTTTGGAAAAGAAGTTGAAGAGAATCTCAAAGAAATTGCCAAGCAAGTAGGTGCCGTTGGAAAAATCTTTTATCAGGAACAGGCTCTCGGCATTTCACATGCGTTATTATTTGCTAAAGAATTATTTACAGGTAAAGTCATTGTGGCTTTCGCTGATACTTTGTTTAAAGCAGATTTTAAATTAGACACTTCACGCGATGGTATCATCTGGGTACAAAAAGTTGATGACCCCTCGCAGTTTGGTGTGGTTCGTCTGAATGACAAAAATGAAATTATAGAACTTGTAGAAAAACCCTCAACTTTTGTATCGGATCTGGCCATTATCGGAATTTATTTCTTCAAAGATGGAAAAGCCCTTGCTAATGAAATGCAATATCTGGTTGACAATGACATCAAGGAAAAAGGAGAATATCAATTTACCACAGCTCTGCAAGGTTTAAATAAAAAAGGATCAGTTTTCACTACCGGTCAGGTAACAGAGTGGCTTGATTGCGGAAATAAAAATGTAACTGTCCAGACTAACCAACGCTATTTAGAGTTTATTAAAGATCAAAAGCTCATTTCACCGAAGGCCAAGTTGATCAATAGTGTAATTATAGAACCAGTTTTTATTGGCGATGATGCCATCATTGAAAATTCTGTCATTGGCCCACACGTGTCAATTGGCGAGGGTAGTCACATCGTAGACAGTCGAATCAAAAACACTATTATTCAGAAATTCACCAAAGTATCTAAAACCGTACTTGAAAACAGCTTGTTGGGAAATTTCGCTATTTTTGAGGGGAAATCCACCGATTTGAGCTTAGGCGATTATAGTACCGTTACACCACCAAATTGATATTCAGAAGATTCCATAGAGCCGTTATATTTTTTATCGTCTTGCTAGCTTTTTCGAGCGTTGCAATCGCTCAAAAGAAGAAAAAAGGAAGCGCCGATCAACCTCAGGGCATCAAACAGCGTGAGGCAGAATTCTATTTTACCGAAGGTGAGAAGTTTTTCATTCTGGAAGACTATGCCAAAGCCCTATTGTACTACGAACGCTCTCAGGAAATAGATCCTGAAAATGCAACGCTCCATTACAAGATTGCTGAAGTTCTGGCCAAAGGAACCCGCCAGGAAGATTTGCAGAAGGCATCTGCCAGTATTGAAACTGCATTGAAATTAGAAAAAGGCAACAAATACTTTTATCAGCTGGCGGCCAGCATTTATAATGGGCTCGGAAAATTTGACAAAGCGGCCGAGATCTACGAGAAAATGATTGACGAAATAAAAGGTACTGATGAATATCTTTTTGAACTCGCTGCAATCTATCAATATGCAAACAAACCCGAAGAAGCAATAAAGGTATATAACAAGGCCGAAAGCATTTTGGGAATTAATGAAACGTCATCTATTCAAAAGCAAAGGCTGTATCTGGAGTTGGGCAAAACAAAAGAAGCTATTGCAGAAGGTGACAAACTGATCAACGCTTTTCCTGATGAAGAACGATATGTCATGGGCTTTGCCGAAATCCTTGCTCAAAAAGGACAACGTTCATTAGGCATCTCCTATCTTGAAAAATTTATTCAGACGAACAATAATGCAAACAATGCAAAAATGTTGCTTGCCGGAATGTATCGTGATTCTAATCAGGAGCAAAAAGCCCGCGAACTACTACTTCCTTTGTTTGAAAATGCTTCAGTCGATTTGAATAGTAAGATAATTATACTGGGTGCCTACAGTACAGAGATCAATCAAAGTAAATCAGCAGGCAACACAGAAACTGAGAAGCAGGAATTTGCTTTGAAACTTTTCGAGAAACTTGTCAGCACTTATCCTAACGAAACAAATGTTCACATACTAGGGGGAGACCTTTATCTGTCAGCAGGTAAAAATCAGGAAGCGCAGACTCAGTATCTGAAAGCCATTGAACTTGGTGATTCAAATTATGAAGTATGGCAAAACCTGTTGTACATCGAATCACAACAAGATCAGTTTGACAATATTCTCAAGCATACAGAAAGTGCATTAGAACTTTTTCCTAATCAGGGTATGCTCTATTACTTTAATGGCTATGCTAATTTCAGAAAGCATCGCTATACCGATGCTATCGATGCCTTTGAACAAGTGAAGAAGTTAGTAACAGATAACAAATCGCTCCTAGCAGAAGTCAATAGCATGCTCGGCGATTCTTACAACTCCCTTAAGCAGTATGAAAAATCTGATCAGGCCTTTGAAGCTGCGCTCGCAATAGCACCTAATAATTACAGTGTTCTAAACAACTACAGCTACTACCTTTCTCTTCGCAAAGAAAACCTGGAGAAAGCTGATAAGATGGCTTCACAACTTGTTAAGAATAATCCCGATAATCCTACGTATCTTGATACTTACGCATGGGTGCTTTATGTTCGTGGAAAATTTAAAGAAGCTCGTAAAATCATAGAACGCGCTATTAACACAGGCCAAGCCAATGCTACTCACATTGAACATTATGGTGATATATTGTATCAACTTGGAGAAGTGAATGAAGCTGTACAACAATGGGAAAAGGCACGGGGCCTAAATGCAAAAAGCGAAACCCTCAACAAAAAAATAGCCAACAGAAGAGTATATGAATAAAACTACAAGGCACCTTCTTCTTCTCTTACCATTTATACTGATGGCTTGTAGTAAGAAGATTATAAGCCCCATTATTGCAACGCCTCCAAAACCAACACTTGCTATAGAACAAATTGACTTTGAATATTTTCATGGCAAAGCAAGAATGGTTTATCAGGATAACAAGAAAGAACAAGAAGCTAAAGCCAACATTCGTGTAAGAAAAGATTCAGTAATCTGGATTTCATTTAACCTTGTAGGTATCCAGGGTGCACGCGCACTCATCAACAAAGATTCTATTACTATCTTAAGCAATCTCAAAAACGAATATTATGTTTTTGATTACAAAGAGCTTTCAAAACGATATAATTTCGAAATCAACTATGATGTAATTCAGGCAGCTCTGCTTGGCAATCTCATCATACAAAGATCAGACGATGACGTTATAGAGCAACATAGTTCGGGTTATCTGCTCAAACAACAAACTAACAACATTGGCATTATAAATTATGTTAACGGAGCCAGCATGAAAATAGAGCGAGTTGACATGAAGGAGACCACCAACAACAACACACTTACTATAAACTATTCAAATTTTCAACCCGTAGGCACTAAGATATTTCCATACAACGGCACACTATCTATTTTTTACAAAACACTTTCTGGCCTGTTAAGTACAACTATTATTTTTGAATACAATAAGGCAGAAGTTGGCGATCGTGAGCTTAAGTTTCCATTCAACATACCAAAACGCTATGAGCGCAGGTAAACTTGCTCATATTATTTTCATTCTCATACTGATTTCCTTTTCGGATGCGCTAGCCCAAAAGACAAAGTCACAATTACAAAAAGAGAAGCAGCAGAATCAGGAAAAGATTAAAGAGGTAGAAAAAATTCTGGCTGAAACAACCGTTCAAAAGAAAAATACACTTGGTGAATTGAGTGCTCTGAAGCAACGCATTCAACAGCAAGAAGATCTCATTAATTCTATTAAAGGTGAAATGAGTTTTCTCGATACAGAGATTGGAGAAAACAATGGCATCATCCAGGTTCTCGAGGAAGATCTGAAGAAATTAAGAAAAGAATATGCTGCTATGATTTTTGCAGCCCAAAAAGCAAATAACAGCGCCACCCGACTTACATTTTTATTCTCTGCTCAATCATTCGATCAACTGGTTATGCGACTTCAATACATGAATCAATACGCTCAAACCAGAAAGCTTCAGGCTGAACAAATTATAAAAGTACAGGATGAGTTAGGTGGTCAAGTTAGAGAGATTAGAGTGAAACGCGATGAGAAAAATAAACTGCTCAATGAAGAGGTAACGGAAAATGACAACCTGACTACTCTGAAGAAAAAACAAAACTCAGTCGTTAAATCACTGGAGAAGGAAGAAAAGAAATTGAAGCGTGATCTTGAAGAAACAAAGAAAGCCGTAGCCAATCTTGATAAACTTATTAATGACATTATTAAAGAAGAAATGGAGCGCGAGGCAAAAGCAAATCGCTCCAAAGATGCAGTAGCACTCTCATCTACTTTTGAAGATAATAAAACCAAATTTCCATGGCCTGTTTCGGGCTTCGTTTCACAGAAATTCGGACGTCAGAATCATCCCGTATTAAAAGGCATCGTCATTCAAAACGATGGCATTAATATTCAAACAAAGGAAAACGAGAGAGTGAAATCAATCTTTGAAGGTGAAGTGCGAAAAGTAGCTTTTATCCCAACTCTAGGCAGCACAGTGATTATCAAACACGGCGATTATCTCTCCGTTTATACAGGGCTAAAAGATGTATCTGTTAAGGTTGGTCAGAAAGTATCAACCAATCAGGAGATTGGTCATGTGCTTTCCAATAGTGATGGCATTTCAGAGCTTCGTTTCAGAATACACAAAAACACCACGCCACTCGATCCACAGAGTTGGCTAAAAAGCATGTAGTTACAGCTCAATTTGAGCAGAAACCCCTTAAAACCTCCAATTTACCACCAGTCATTTTGATTTGTTATTACCGTTTTTTGACCTAATTTTGTTGTTCTAAACAATTTTTATATGTTCAGTGGAATAGGCACATCTGAGATTTTGCTCATCGGTATTTTTGTACTTATATTTTTTGGTGCGAAAAGAATACCAGAGTTTATGAAGGGTCTGGGTAAAGGCGTTAAGGAATTTAAGGATGCCGTAAAAGACGTTAAAAAAGAAGTTGAAGACACAGGTAAAATAGAAGAGGGCAAATAGTGTTGAAGACATACGCTACATTTCGCGAAATTCGGAACGATTTGCAGCAAGGTCTTATTACCTGCGAAGATTTAGTACGTCACCATCTAGACATCATTGATAAAAAATCCAACCTGAATGCATTTTTAAGTGTATACGGTGAGGAAGCGCTCAAAAAAGCTGCTGAGGTCGATAAGAAAATCAAACAAGGTAATGCTGGTAAATTAGCAGGACTCGTAGTAGGTCTTAAAGATGTATTAGCCTATAAAGATCATCCGCTTCAGGCTAGCAGCAAAGTACTCGATGGATTTATCTCTCAGTTCAATGCAACCGCAGTTCAGCGGCTTCTGGATGAAGATGCAATTATAATTGGTCGTCAGAATTGTGATGAATTTGCCATGGGCTCCTCAAACGAAAGTTCAGCCTTTGGTCCTGTTCTGAATGATATCGATAATACACGTGTTCCTGGTGGTTCCTCGGGGGGCTCAGCAGTAGCTGTAATGGCAGACATGTGTCAAATCTCCTTAGGCTCAGATACAGGTGGATCTGTTAGACAACCAGCAGCCTTCTGCGGCATCTATGGCTTAAAGCCAACCTATTCTCGCATATCACGCTTTGGATTAATTGCTTACGGATCATCATTTGATTGCATCGGTATTTTCGGCAAGTCAATGGAAGACATCGCTCTAGTACTAGGAGTGATTGCTGGTAAAGATGAATTCGATAGCACTGTTTCTACAAAGCCAGTCCCTGATTATTTGAATGAATTAAATTCAAGTAACGGACAAAAATATAAGATCGCGTATTTGCGTGAAATTGAATCTTCAGGTTTACAGCCCGAGATAAAAGAAAACATTGTAAGTACTCTTAATAAATTAAAATCTGCTGGCCACACTGTTGAGCCCGTCGATTTTAAGTTAAATGAGTACGTACTTCCTACATACTACATTTTAGCCACTGCCGAGGCCAGTTCAAATCTCTCCAGGTTTGATGGCGTGCGTTATGGTTACCGTACCAAGAGTCCGGCGGATTTACATGAGATGTACAAAAAATCTCGTGCCGAAGGTTTTGGTAAAGAAGTTCAAAAGAGAATATTGCTCGGCACATTTGTACTTAGCGCAAGCTACTACGATGCCTACTATACAAAAGCACAGAAAGTAAGACATCTCATTCGCAATGAGATGAAAGAAATACTTAGTCAGTACGATTTTATCATCATGCCAATTACGCCTACAACAGCGTTTAAGTTAGGAGAACATTCAGGCGATCCGCTTGAAATGTATCTAGCCGATCTTTTCTCTGTGCAGGCTAATGTTGCTGGTGTTCCTGCCATTTCGTTACCTTGTGGTAAAGACAAACAAGGGTTGCCAATTGGTTTGCAAGTTATTGCAGACGATTTTGAAGAATCTAAACTTTTTAAGTTTTCTGATCTCGTCATGAAAATGAACTAGAATGAGAAACGCTCTTCTTATTGTTATTGCCAGTACCATTTTTTCTGCAACCTACAGCCAGGTGGCTGACTCCGTTGTGGTGGACTCACTTGAAGTTGCTGTTGCCGAAGAGGAAATGCTCTTCAAGGAAGACACGGCAGACTTTGTGTATTATTATCAACCAAGTAACCTGGATTATATTCCTGGTGAAGACAGCCCTGCTTTAATTGAAGACAGGTTAAGTTGCCTAAGTAATAATATAGAGCTTACTTATAACGATAAGATTCACGCCTTCATCAATTACTTCACCGTACGTGATCGCGAATATACCCGCATGGTGATGCGTAGAAAAAATCTATACTTCCCCATATTCGAAAAGTATCTAAGACAATATGGTTTGCCTGAAGAGTTGAAATATCTCTCCATAATTGAATCTGGTCTCAACCCAAGAGCAGTTTCAAGAGCAAGAGCAGTCGGTCTATGGCAATTTATGTCACCTACAGGAAGACATTTTGGTCTTCATCAGGATTGGTATATCGATGAGCGCATGGATCCTGATAAGTCTACAGAAGCTGCTTGTAAATATTTGAAAAGCTTATACGGCATGTTCCATGATTGGGAATTAGCACTTGCTGCTTATAACACAGGACCTGGAAATGTTAAAAAAGCTATTCGTAGATCAGGTTATAAAAAATCGTTCTGGGAAGTATATAAGCATCTCCCGCGTGAGACACGTTCTTATGTGCCTCAATTTGTTGCTATCATTTACACAATGAATTATCTCGATGAGCACAACTTCTTTGTTGAAGGAGAAGAAATGCCAATCATGCACGATACCATTACAGTTTCAAAGTATCTTCACTTCGAAACATTTGCTACTCTTACAGGTACATGCCTTGAAGATCTGCAAAAACTTAACCCAGCCATTCAGCATAACGCGTTGCCAGAAACAAGCAAGACCTATACATTAAACATTCCTGTACAGGCTAAAGCTAATCTATCAATGAATCGCATAGCCATTCTTGATTCTGCTTCTAAAGTTGGTAAGAAGGAAATTGAACTCTTAGCTAAGAACACCGCAGGAAGTACTTATGGTCGCGATAGACAAACTTACAAAGTAAGAAGCGGTGATGTACTTGGTTCAATTGCTATACGTCATGGTGTGCGCGTTGAAGATCTGAGAAGATGGAACAACTTACGAGGCAATACGATCCGCGTTGGTCAACGACTTAACATCTGGTCAAAGTCTTCTGGAGGTTCTGCTGTTGCACGAGTATCTCACTCAACAACTCCAGTTCCCTTAACAGGATCTAAGTTATATACCGTTCAACCAGGTGATACACTTTGGAATATCTCAAGAAGATTTGAAGGTCTGACAATTGACAAGATTAAATCACTAAATAATCTTGCCGACAACAAAATACAGCCAGGCCAAAGATTAGTACTCGGAATTTAATCAATTCGTTGTC
>Ga0310811_10010485_pt1 | contig 11976 bp, 9 predicted proteins | sample YCmetagenome_FD_207642 | JGI IMG/M metagenome (GOLD analysis project Ga0310811, IMG submission 207642) | Soil microbial communities from experimental microcosm in Duke University, North Carolina, United States - YC | ecosystem: Engineered > Artificial ecosystem > Soil microcosm > Unclassified ...
GCCGCCGCAACCCCTATGAGCGGCGCTTCCGTAGTTTTTCGGCCGGCCTCGCACCGGTGATCGCACCCAATGGCACGCTGGTGATGTATTCGGCCGCGCTAAGCTCGGTGATCTCCGATGATGACCGAGATCACGGCCTGTTCGTGCAGGAATTGTTGAAAGAAATCCATGCCCCTGGCCTGATGGCCGAAGAGGCGCTGAACCGGACCCGGGCCAACGTGACCCTCGCCTCGCACAACCAGCAGGTGCCCTGGATTTCATCCTCTCTCGCCGCGGATTTTTCCTTCAATTCCGGACCGTCCACGGGGCCGGCAACAGACGTCGCCAGCCAGCCGCCGGCTTCCAAGCCTCCGCTTCAACGGCCCCGCGGCGACACATTGTCGCCTGCATCAGTAGCGGCCCCCTCGGCGGCCGACGACCCGACCGTTAAAAGCCTGACCGACCGGATCAACAACAATCCTAACGATGCCAACACGCTGTATCGACGCGGACAGGTCTATGCCAGCAAGGGCGCCTACAGCCTCGCCATCAAAGACTTCACGGGCACGCTCGGCCTCAACCCGAAAGATGTGGAAGCCTACAACAACCGCTGCCGCGTGCGCACTATCACCGGCGACCTGCAGGGCGCGTTGGAAGATTGCAACGAGGCACTTCGGCTCCATCCGAACTTTGTCGACGCACTCGAGAGCCGTGGCCTGCTCAACCTGAAGAGCGGGCAGACCAGGAACGCGATCACCGATTTTGATGCCGCGCTGAGGATCAATCCGAAATTGACCTCATCGCTCTATGGCCGCGGCCTTGCCAAGCAACGCAACGGCGCGGCGACGGAAGGTATTGTGGACATCAACAGCGCCAAGGCCATGGATCCGAACATCGTCAAGGAATTCGCCAATTATGGCGTGCATTGACCGAAAACCGGGTTGTACACCTTGATAGCCCTGCTCGAATCTTGCGGCTAAAGCGTTTTCGAGCGAGAGCTTGGAGCTTGGTTCTGATTCCATCAGAGCCAAAAAGGCCCTAAACCGGCAGACGTATAGCGCAGGGGCAAGAACAGCAGTGGCCATAGCCGCGACCGATTTGTAACCCATCCAGATGGTCAAGCTGCAGGACGAACAAACGCAGCGAAGCGATCGCCGGCAGGATGGGAGCGTGGCAATGGATCAGCTTTTGCAGCTAAGATGCGTCCTGCGCCAGGCGGGGCTCGCGTCGTTTCGGAACCCGTTGCGCCGGCTCGGACCGCAGAAGCGATGCGTGGTCCCGCCAAGCCCGAATCTAGGTCTGGATTGATCTTGCGATGACACTCTCCGAATACGTCAAGCCCGCACTGACGGGGGTCGGCATCGCGGCCCTCTTTATAGGGTATTATCTGTTTGATCACCGGTCGCCCCCCGAGGAGGCGGAGATGCCGCCCGTTCAGGCCTCAGTGGCTGTGGTCAAGGCTACCAATGCCTGTTTCTCCGATCTGGTCCGCGTCACCGGCTTTGTCGTGCCGCGCCGGGAGGCGGTCGTTGGTGTCGACCAGGAAGGTTCCAGGGTCACGGACGTATTGGTACGGGCAGGAGACATGGTGACCGCCGGCCAGGAACTGGCACGCCTCACTCCGCCGCCGCAACAGCCCGGTCGGCCCAATCCGGGACCGATATCACTGCACGCGCCCGCGGCGGGCCTCGTCACCGAGGTTCGGACGATGGCTGGCGCGCCGGCTTCGCCTCAAGCCGGACCGATGTTCCGTATTTCCGTCAACAATGAGGTCGAGCTTGACGCCCAGGTGCCGGCTTCTCAGATGCTGAAGCTCAATCCGGGTGCCACGGTACGGATCAGCCGCGATGATGCACCTGATCTGGTCGGCCGCGTGAGGCTGGTGTCTCCCGAGATCGATCGCGACAACCAGCTCGGCCATGTCAGGATATCCTTGACCAACAACGCTTCGCTCAAGGTCGGCATGTTCGCCCGCGCCAGCATCGACGCCAAGCGCAGTTGCGGCGTAGCGATCCCGAACACCGCCATCGACCATTTGACGGTTCAGGTGGTGAAAGGAAACACCATCGAGACCCGCAACGTCCGGGTCGGATTGGTTTCCGACAATTCGACGGAAATTCTCGAAGGTCTCAATGTCGGCGACATTGTCGTCGCCGACGCCGGCAGCTCGCTGCATGATGGCGACCAGATCAAGACCGTGTTTGCCGACGAAATCGACCGCGGGCGGGGGCAGTAATGAGGCTGAATATCTCGGCTTGGTCGATCCGCAATCCGCTGCCGGCGGTGGTCTTTTCGATCGTTCTGTTGGTGTTAGGCTGGGTGAGCTTCACCAAGCTTGCGGTGACCCGGCTGCCGAGCGCCGATATTCCGGTGATATCGGTGGCGGTATCGCAATTCGGCGCGGCGCCTGCCGAGCTGGAATCGCAGGTCACCAAGACCATCGAAGACGGCGTATCGGGCGTCGAGGGCGTGCGGCACATCACATCCTCGATCACCGACGGGCTTTCGGTGACGACGATCCAGTTCGCGCTTGAGACCAATACCGACCGTGCGCTGAACGACGTCAAGGACGCGGTGACCCGTGTTCGCGCCAATTTGCCGCAAAACGTCGCCGAGCCGCTGATCCAGCGCGTCGACGTGATCGGCCTGCCGATCCTGACCTATGCCGCGATCTCGCCGGGCAAGACGCCCGAGCAATTGTCCTATTTCGTCGACGACGTGGTCAAACGCGCGCTGCAGGGCGTGCGCGGCGTCGCCCAGGTCGAACGCATCGGCGGCGTGCAGCGCGAGATTCTGGTCTCGCTCGATCCGGACAAGCTGCAGGCCGCGGGTCTCACGGCCGTCAATGTCAGCCAGAGCCTGCGCGGCACCAATGTCGACCTCGCAGGTGGCCGCGCGGAAATCGGCAAGAACGACCAGGCGATCCGCACCCTGGCCGGCGCCAAGACGCTCAACGAGCTGGCCGGCACCATGATCCCGCTGTTTTCCGGTGGCGAAGTGCGGCTCGACGATCTCGGTACCGTCACCGACACCATTGCTGACCGCCGCACCTTTGCGCGTTTCAACGGCGAGCCGGTGGTCGCGCTCGGCATCAAGCGGTCCAAGGGCGCCAGCGACGTGGTGGTGGCGGGCCTCGTGCAGAAGCGTATCGATGCGCTGAAAGCGCAATATCCCGATGTCGACCTCAAGCTGATCGACACCTCGGTCAATTTCACCAAGGGCAATTACGAGGCCGCGATCTCGACCCTGTTCGAGGGCGCGATTCTCGCCGTCGTCATCGTGCTGTTGTTTCTGCGCGATATCCGCGCCACCATCATCGCCGCGGTCTCGTTGCCGTTGTCGATCTTCCCGGCATTCTGGGCGATGGATCTGCTCGGATTCTCGCTGAACCTCGTCAGCTTCCTGGCCATCACGCTGTCGACCGGCATCCTCGTCGACGACGCCATCGTCGAGATCGAGAACATCGTGCGTCACATGCGCATGGGCAAGTCGCCCTATCGCGCGGCACTGGACGCCGCCGACGAGATCGGCCTTGCCGTGATCGCCATCAGCCTCACCATCATCGCGATCTTCGCGCCCGCTAGCTTCATGTCCGGTGTCGCCGGGCAGTTCTTCAAGCAATTCGGCATCACGGTTTCGGTGCAAGTGTTCTTCTCGCTGCTTGCCGCGCGTTTCGTCACGCCGATGCTGGCAGCCTATTTCCTCAAGCATCACGGCCAGGACGATCCGCCGCCTGGCCGCGCGCTGAACGCCTATGCCAGGCTCGTGACCTGGTCGGTGCGCCATCACTACATCACGGTGCTGATCGGTCTTTGCATCTTCGCCGCCTCGATCTGGAGCATCACCCTGCTGCCGCAAGGCTTCCTGCCGGCGCAGGACACCGCGCGTTCGCTGCTCGCGATGGAATTGCCGCCCGGCACGCCGCTGGTCACTACGGAGAAGGTTACTGAGGAAATTGTCGCACGGCTGCGCAAGCATCCCGAAGTCAAGAGCGTGTTCGTCGATGGCGGCCGGGTGCCGCCGGGGATCCAGGAGGTGCGGCGCGCCTCGCTGATCATCAATTACACGCCGAAGCGCGAACGCAAGGTCACCCAGCGCGAGCTGGAGCTCGAGATCAGCAAGGAGCTCGATAACATCCCCGATATCCGCTTCTGGTTCCTCGACGAGAATGGGCTGCGCGCGATCTCGCTGGTCGTCACCGGCGCCGACAGCAATATCGTCAGCAACGTCGCGAGCGAACTGGCGAACCAGATGAAGCGGATACCGACCGTCGCCAATGTGATCTCCGAGGTCTCGCTCGAGCGGCCTGAGCTTCGCATCCAGCCGCGCGCCGACCTCGCCGCGCGGCTCGGCGTTTCCACGGAAAGCCTGTCGCAGACCATCCGCGTCGCGACGATCGGCGATGTCGGCCCGGCGCTCGCCAAGTTCGACGCCGGCGACCGCCTGGTGCCGATCCGCGTGCAGCTCGAAGATGCCGCGCGCGGCAACCTGCCGCTGCTCGAACAATTGCGCGTGCCGCTTGGCGAGCACGGCGAAAAAGGTGGCGTGCCGCTATCTGTGGTCGCCGACGTCAAGCTCGGTCAGGGCCCGACCAGCATCAGCCGCTACGACCGCGAACGCCAGGCCACCGTCGCCGCCGACCTCGTCGGCAACGCCGCGCTCGGTGACGCCACCAGGCAGATCTACAATCTTCCGGTCATGAAGAGCCTGCCGAAGGGCGTCAAGGTCAGCCCGTCCGGCGATGCCGAGAGCCTGAACGAATTGCAGGGCGGCTTCGTCACCGCGATCACCTACGGCCTGATGATGGTCTACGCCGTGCTGGTGCTCCTGTTCGGCACCTTCCTTCAACCGATCACCATCCTGTTCTCGCTGCCGCTCTCGATTGGTGGCGCCATCGGTGCGCTCCTGATCACCGGCAAGCAGCTGACGACGCCGGTGTGGATCGGCATCCTGATGCTGATGGGCATCGTGACCAAGAACGCGATCATGCTGGTCGAGTTCGCGATCGAAGCGCTACGAGCCGGCAAGCCACGGGAAGAGGCGATCGTCGACGCCGGAATGAAGCGTGCGCGGCCGATCGTGATGACCACAATCGCAATGGTCGCCGGCATGACGCCGAGCGCACTCGCGGTCGGCGCCGGCGGCGAGTTCCGCTCGCCGATGGCGCTCGCCGTGATCGGCGGCCTGATCTTCTCCACCGTGCTGTCGTTGGTGTTCGTGCCGGCGATGTTCATGGTGATGGACGATGTCGGCTCGCTGATCTGGCGCATCAGTAAGTGGCTGGTGGTCTCGCATGCAGGCAACGAACCCGCGATAGCCGAGCACAAGAAACCACCGTCGTCGAATATCAGGCCGGCGGCGGAATGACCTGTTCGTTGCGTGCCACCGCGGTGAGCTTCGACATGTTCTGCAGCAGGATGCGGCCACGCTGCAGATCGAGGATGCCGTCGCGGCGCCAGGTCTGAAGCTGGCGGTTGACGCTCTCGCGCGCGGCGCCGACGAAGATGCCGAGCTGCTCCTGCGAAATATGGACCTCGGAGCCGAAATCGGACGCCAGCGCGCAGAGCCGGCGCGCCAGCCGCACCGGGAGCGGCTGCAGGGCGGACCCGTCCATCCGTTCGCTCTGCCAGCGGATGCGCTGGCACAACAACTGGATGATCCGGATCGCGACCTTCGGCTCACGTTCGAGGAAATCCAGAAAATCCTCGCGCTTGAGCACGAACAATTCCGAGGGCTCGCCTGCGGTCGCATCCGCGGTGCGACTCTGGCCATCGAGCACGGCCGATTCGCCGAACAGGTCGCCCGGTCCCATCAAATTCAGCGTCAGCTTCGTACCGTCGGACGCGCCGGTCTCCAGCCGGATCTGGCCGCGCCGAATCCCGAACAGGGCATCGCCGGGATCGCCCCTCTGAAACAGCACGTCGCCGACGGCCAGATCGCGGGTTTGGCAAAGACCGGAAATTCGTTGCAACTCGTCCGTGCCCAGACCGGCGAACATCGGGTTGATCTTCAGGATGACGGCAAATTCGCTCTCGCTGCTCATCGCAATTCTTTCCGGATCATCAACCTGGCTAAACGTTCCGGGTTACGATCCTCATTTTTTTTGTTGAGCATGACCTATGAAAAAGAATCGGCTCGCGCGTCGATTGCAGCTTCCTATCCCGGTCACACCATGGAACCACAAAAGCAGCCGTATCAAAATTCCAGACCCTGGCACTGTGTCATAACTCACATAAGTTGGCAGCGACGCCGGTTTATTTTCACTGGCGCACACGAATCTCGCGCCTCGCGGGAGGCGTGAGTTGAAGCACACGCTTTGGATGCGTGTGGCTGGTGTTTGAGCTCGTGATGTGGAACACAAGCGATGAGAGCCTTAAAAATAACGACTGGCGTTGTTGCGGCCATTGTCGTCATTGCCATCCTCCTGCTGCTGATCGGGTTTCCCGCCGGCTTCATGACCTCGACGATTGCGTCGCGTGTCGAGCGCGAGACCGGCCTCAAGCTCACCATCGGCAACTCCCGGATTAGTCTCCGGCCCACGCCGAACGTGACTTTGAGTGACGTCACGCTGCAGCAGCCCGGCAATAGCGACACCAGCTTGCGCGTGAGCGTCGGTCGTATCCAGGCCAATATGACGCTGGCGAGCCTTTGGTCGGGCAATCCCGAGATCAGCAATCTCGTCATCAGCCATCCGGTCGTCTCCGTGCCGCTGCTGCGTGAGCGCAGCGCCCCGCCCGCCGCAGCCACGAAGCAGCAGTCCGGCGGCAAAGATGGCGGCACGCTCCTGATCGACCGCGTGACCGTCACCGACGGCTCCATCGTGTTCTTCAATCGGCGCGACCATGTCGAAGATCACATCGAAGGCATCCGTGCCGACGCGATCACGGGCGCCAACCGCAACGTGACGGTCACGGGCAGCGCGCATGCGAGCGGCCAGCCGCTCAAATTCGACATCAGCGCGACGATGCCGACAGCTCCGCTTCAGGCGCAGAACATCCCCGTCGATCTGAAATTCGAGGCGCCCGGCCTGCTGCAGGGCCCGTTGACCAGCACGGCCCAGGTCCAGCTCAATGGCTCCGTCATCGCGATCAATGGTGTGACGGGAAAGCTCGGCGACGGCACCTTCAATGGCTGGGCATCGGTCGACGTCGCCAGCAAGCCGCAGGTGAAGCTTGATCTCGATTTCCAACGGCTGAGCCTGGCGATACCAAGCGCGCGCTCCGCCACAGCCCCGCAACCGTGGAAGAGCAATGACCCGATCGATCTCACGGGGCTGAACTATGTCGATCTGCAGGGGCGGATTTCGGCCGGCCAGTTCAATTTCGGCGGCTTGCAGATCGAGCCGCTCTCGACTGAGGCCGCGCTCACTAACGGCGTGCTGAAGAGCCGGTTTGAGAATCTCGGCATTTATGGCGGCAAGGCCGATGGCGATCTGACCATCGATGCTTCCGGCGACACGCCAAGCTACGCCTTGCATAGCGATCTCGCCGGCGTCCAGGCGCTGCCGCTGCTGCAGAACGTCGTGGGTTTCGACAAGGTCGACGGCAAGCTGCAGGCCAAGCTGGCGCTGCAATCCTCAGGCGCCAGCCGAAGTGCCATCATGTCCAATCTCGACGGCACCGCCTCGCTCCTGTTTCAGGATGGCGCCATCCGCGGCATCAACGTCGCGCAGATGATCCGCTCGCTGACTTCCAATCCGCTGTCCGGATGGCACTCGTCCGCCGAACTTTCCACCGATCTCGCGCAACTTTCCGCTTCGTTCCAGATCACGAAGGGCCAGGCGACGACGGATGATCTCAACCTGGTCGGGCCGCTCGTGCGCGTCACCGGCGGCGGCACGGTCGATCTCGGCCAACAATTACTGGCGCTGCGGGTCGATCCGAAGCTGGTCGTGACCACTGAAGGCCAGGGCCGCAGCTCCGAGCCCGTCGGGCTCGGCATTCCCGTGACGATCAATGGGCCCTGGGACGATCCGCGCATCTATCCCGATGTGGCCGGCATATTGGATGATCCCGCTGCCGCTTACGCCAAGCTGAAACAGCTGGGCAAAGGCCTGTTCGGCGACAAAGGCGTGCTCAACGGACTGGGCGGCCTGTTCGGTGGCAATAGCGGCAACGACGGACCGGATAACCGCGACGACAATTCTTCAGGTGACAGTCTTGGCCAGACGCTGGGCACCATGATCCAGCAGGGCCTGAAGCAATGGCGCAATTTCTCGGCGCCATCCGCACCGGACCAGAGCGACCCGCACCAGTAGGCCCGACCTGCCGCTAAAATAACTATGCAGCCAGAGGCGCGTCAGGCCGCGGCAACAGCCGCGCCTCGCAGACGAAATCGAGCGCGCCATCGTTCTCGACCGCATAGCGCGGCTCACCCTCGAAGGTCGCAAAGATCGCACGCACGATGCCGGTTTGGCCTGCGTCGCTCGACACTACATCTCCGATTCGAAATTTAGCCCCGTAGGATTTAGCCATCTATCGCTCCCGCCTGCTCAAGCCTTTTCGTTCTGCAAGCCCCTGTCGTTCGGATTGCATCAGAACCGGCTTTCCCATTGCTTGACGCGTCTTCCTGACGCGAAACAGAATTAACGTCACGTGAAAGCGCCACAAATTCAGGGAACGCGACTCAACATCGATATCGGGAAATGTGAAGCGAGTCGGCGCCGGAGTCACGACGTAAGATCGCAACAGCAGGAACTGGTGCACGCGCATTAACTTACAATTCACCTTGACGCGCGAATCGGAACCGCAATTTTCCGGACGACGGGCGCCCGCCCTACACTTCCGATTGCAAATGTCAAACAGCCAAACGCTTCATTAGCCCTGCTCATCATGCGCGGGGCCTGACCCGCGCATTCATCGAAACAACGCGGGCCTTCATATAATGGATTGCCGGGTCATCCAGAGCCTTTCCGGTCTGATGGAATCAGACCCGGGGTCTAGCCTTTTGTTTGACGCGTTTTCTTCACGCGAACCGGTATCCACTTCGCCCGAAAACGCTATGACTTGAAGACGCACTTCGCGCTTTTGCCCGGCGATGTCGGCATCAAACATGCGTTCGCATTCTCGCGGCGCGACGCGCCCGAGCGATACGGAAAGAAGTGTCCCTCACGAGAGGGCGCCGCACGACCCTCACGAGAGGGCGCGGGGAAGGCCGGGTGCCTAACGCACCCGCGGCCTCGTGTGAAATAAAAAACACACGAGTTAGTCACCACAGGTACGCCGAAGCAATCCGGCCTTCCCTGCGCGATGGTTTTACGGCTTATTTCGTGCTCTTCCTGGTGACCGGGCTTTGTTGCCACCATCATCAGCGTGATGCGGCACGCATCATCGCCAACTTGAACGCCAGCGTCGGGGCGTCAGAACCACACGACTTCGCCGTCCGCTTCGTTGTCGTTCGTCTCGCGACATCAAAACGTCCACCGCATCCCAGACCCAACGTTCGTGACGATGGCCAACGCCCCTCTACCGGGCCGGAACGGCGCGGGACATGCAACTGATTTGCGGAAAAGGTCAAGGGGGGAGACTTTAGGACGTCATAGATTTAGTTGAACAGAAGAGCTGTCATTGCGAGGAGCAAAGCGACGAAGCAAGCCAGACCTTTGCTCGTAGCACTGGATTGCTTCGCTTCGCTCGCAATGACGCCTCATGGTTTAACTTAATATACAATGCGAAGAGCAGATCGTTCACGCGAACGCGCTGTCATCAAAGTCTCTGATTTTTGTGAACAGCCTCGTGACTTTCTCCTCGTCGAAGAATTTTTCCGGGCCTGTCGGCGCGATATCGACAAAGGGATGCTCATAGAGCAGGCCGGGGTCTATGACGCCCTGATCAGTCAGGTGCTCGATCACCATATTGATGAACTCGATCTGCGCCGCGCCGTGGCCGTGCCGCCAGCCAGAAACTCACCGAAGGCTTCGCTGACTGCGCACGATCCAACGCCATTAATGAGCGCACGAAGCGCCACTCAGCGATGGTGCCGCCGGTAGAACGGGTTCGAAACGCAGGTCAGGCTTTTGCCTTTGGCCATGGCCCAGCACTGCGCGCGGGTGGCGAAGTTGCAGTTGCTCCAGCCGGGAGAAGACCTGCCCTGCAGGCAGTAGGGATAGCGTGCTGATGTGACCGCTTGCGCGGGTGCGGCCAGGACCATGGCGAACCCGGCGATGAGCAGCGAAGTCACGATCGTGCGGAGCATCAATGCCTCCATCCTGGTGAGTGTCTTGCCTAATCTCGGCGCGCCGCCGTCACTGCGAATGAAGCGAGGTACCCCCGACGTCATTCCGGGATGGGCCGAAGGACCAGACCTCAGATGCGCAATTGCGCATCGGGGAATCTCGAGATTCTCCGGTGCGCAATTGCACACCCTAGTTCGATGCTTCGCATCGCCCCGGAATGACGAGCCTGCACTATGATCTGAACAAAGCGAAGTAGATGACATAGAGCCAGCCCAGAATGCCGTGGATGATGGCCCACAGGATCGAATGGTTCGATGTGTAGGAGATCGCGATCGCAAGGGCCGAGCCGAAGCTCACGCCGTATTTCGCGCTCTCGACCCGAACCCCGTAGGAACGATTTCCGTTCATGTGCCCCGCCTCGGTTGCCGAATGGTACGCCGGTGAATTCTGCTAGAATTAGAGGACCGGCGGGGGCATGGCCAGAGCCCGGTCCTGATCGGACCAGAACCGGGCTCGATCGATTCAAAAGCTCTCTTATCCGCAGGGCAGGCGCGGCGTCACGCGACCGCCTGGTCTCGCGCGCCGGGCCCGCGGGCCGCGCGGAACAGGACTTCGAGGATCGCGAGCATCAGCGCGACGACGATCAGCACCAACCCCAGCACCATCATGCGCAGCTCGGGATCGGGGGCGGACTTGCTCGGGGGTGGCGTCACCGGGGCGATATCGACCCAGCGGTCGGCGAGCGGGAGCTGGGCCGGCTCGATGTCGACCCAGCGGTCCGCCCATGCCCGCTGCGCAAATCTTTGCACCGGCGCGTGCACGGGCGCTTGTACCGGCTCGTCATCCGCCGCCATCTGCGACATCGAGGCTTGCCACGGGGACTTTGACGGCCGGGAGTCTTGTGGTCGGGAGTCTTGCGGCCTCGAGTCCTGCAGCCTGGCCTCCTGCCGGTTGGCATCAGGCCGATTGGATTCCTGCGACGTGGGGGGGTGCCGATTGGAGGCTTGCTGATTGGCGTCCAGCAGTGCGGCCACTTGCCGGCTGGCCTCCTGCCGATCGGAGTCCTGCCGATTGGCGTCCTGCGATCTGCCCTGATCGATTTTGTGCTCGGCTTTACGGACGAGCAGATGATGCAGGCGTGTCGATGTCGCGTCCCAGCAATGATCTGCACCATGCCAATAAATGTGCACCAAACCGAAATGCTTGCGCGCTTCCGTCTTGCTCATGCAGGACTTGGATGCTTCCGACGTTGTAGGCAGCATCAGCATCACCACAACCAACATCAGCACTCGCATGGGGCCGCTCCGTCTTACATCGGATGATACAGACGTCGACTCAAGCCGCCTTAACTTAGGAGTTAAAACCCTGCAAATTATGGCAGATTTTGAAGGTCAGCATGCATGCCCTATTTAGCTCGGGACCCATTGGCGTCGGCGGCGACCCTCTGCTATCGCTATGCCCCAGCAGAATTCGATGGAAATGCCGATGAGCCGTTTCGCCGCGCGTAAGGTTTCGCTGATGCTGCCGGCGCTGGCGGCCGCGTTCGTCTGCCTGTCGTCGCCGGCCAGCCTCGCGGCAGAAGAGGCCGGGCCGCTGCCGCAGGGCATGGCGGTGACGGTGCTCAAGGCCGCAAAATCCTGCTTCTCCGATATCGTCGAAGTATCCGGCATCATCCGGCCGCGCGACGAGACCGCCGTGCGCCCGGAACGGTTTGGCACCAGAGTAACCGACATCCTCGCCGAGCCCGGGGAGACCGTGACCGCGGGCCAGACATTGGCGCGGCTCAGCCTGCCCGAGGGCGGTGCGACGGAGGTGAAGGCGCC
>Ga0310811_10010486_pt1 | contig 11975 bp, 11 predicted proteins | sample YCmetagenome_FD_207642 | JGI IMG/M metagenome (GOLD analysis project Ga0310811, IMG submission 207642) | Soil microbial communities from experimental microcosm in Duke University, North Carolina, United States - YC | ecosystem: Engineered > Artificial ecosystem > Soil microcosm > Unclassified ...
AACGGGAGCAGCTGCGGCAGCAGCCATGGCCGCCATGCCCTGCTCGACCATCGCTTCCAGCTTGTCGATGAGATCGCGGTCGTTGCCTTCGGGCTCGGCTTCGGTCGCCTCGAGACCTGCGAGAATTTCCTTGATGCGGTCGATCGAGGACAGGATCAGCGTCACCGCCGGTCCCGTCACCGGCATGCCGTCACGGAATTTGCCCATCAGCGTCTCGCCGGCATGCGCCAGCGCTTCAAGCCGCGGCAAACCCAGGAAGCCGCACGTACCCTTGATGGTGTGGACTAGGCGGAAGATGTTATCCAGGATCTTGGCGTTGTTCGGCTCCTGTTCGAACTTCACCAATTGATTATCCACGGTGTCCAGGCTCTCGCTGGTCTCCGTCAGAAACTCCCGCAACAGATCATCCATGAGCTACGCCTTACTGAGCTTGACCTCGACGCCTGCGCCGCCCCTGGAGTCGGCGGAAGTCCGCTCCTAAATCGTTAGACAACCCATTTCACGGTCCCGTTAATTTCATCCTCCGTGCTAATACGGATATTGAAGCGAAGTTTGCCATTCGACTGCATCCGGCTGCGGTTTTCGGCAAATCCCGCGCGCGGCTTCAGCGCGGAAACGCGGTGGTAAACGCGGGGATAACAGCATCAGGGCAAGGACAAGAAAATCCCGCTGGTGTCGCGAGATATGCATGGGCGGCTCTGATGTATCGAGTCACGCGCGACCGGCATCGCATGTGCGGCCTTCAGTCGATCTATTGATGAATCCGCAAGGCCCGCACTCGCGGTAAACGGACTCTTACCGCATGGAGGTCGCGAACGATAACGCGCTAACCCAGCCGCGCAGCGGACGTATGGCACTCGGCGAGACAGTCCCTGATCGCGGCCAGCAACGCATCCGGCGTGAATGGCTTGCGCAGGCAGCGCGCGGCGCCGAGTTCCAACGCCATCCTCAGGAAGTCGGGCGCAGGCGAATTCAGATCCGCGAAGGCGTAGCCGGACATCGCAATCAGCGGAACGGAGGGGGCCCGGTCGTGAAAGACCCGGATCGACTCGAAGCCGCGCATATGCGGCATGAAGATGTCGATGATCATCAGGTCGAACTGTTCGTTCTCGAACGCGCGGAGGCCCGCTTCTCCGCCGCCTGCGATCGTCACCCGAAAATTGTTTCGCTGGAGATACATCTCGATGGCCATGCACACCATCGGGTCGTCATCGACAACGAGAATGTGGCGCGGACCTTCTGTCCTCTGAACTTCCAGCTTCGGCGATTCAAGAGTTGAACCGTTGCGCACGCCTTTCTCCTCTCGCTTGGATTGGAATCATGATGACCGCGCGCGTGGTCGACCGACCGCGGAAAACGGGCAGGATGGCCACAAGCTCTGCAATCAAGCCGCGCAGCGGCGCGAAGCAATCGCTGAGAGCCGACAAGAACTGTTGGACAAGCAAGGGGGCGCGAATTGGCGGACGTCCGATCGAAGGTGGGACGTGATGTCCGACGTCGATTGCCAATTTCCGGCTCATGCAAGCCCCCTTGCCGCTGGTTCCCAAGCTGCGACGCTGGACTGGCTCGCCGGGGCGCGGGCACGAATCAACATGCAATTCTAGTTTCCGCCGCAAATGCGGCAAGCTGTCTGCCCCCCAACGGGTATATGGACAGCGACACAACCATTACAATACATTTATATCGCCGCGCAACTGGGCGGGAGGTCAACACCGATGCCCCCAGGAGCCGGCTCTGGAGTCTCTTTCAAGAAGCGCCGAATTGGTGTCTGCATGACCGCGAGCGGCTTACTGCCCAACCAATGGCTGCAAATGCTCGACGCCGCGGGCTTCGATCTGCTGCGTCCTCACCTCGTCACGATCAATTTGGTCAGCGAGACTGTCTTGGGTGGAAGGCGCGGCACCGCATGTGCGCTTCCGTTTCGATCACGGGCGCCGGTCGGATGGACGGACGATCGAGGTGGCGATACTCGGTCACGACAGCACGATGCAAGTGCTACAACCGCCGCTGCATGCGGGCGTGCACACAACACGGCATTGGGTGATTGCCCGACCATGACCGTGAATACTGAACCAATTGCCAATATATCCCATTGAACACATCATGGAACTTATTTGCACAGAGCACGATGGTTTTCGCTGGCGGGCAATCACCGGCGGAGGTGGCGGGAGGCGGCTTTGGAAACGATGGTGCGCCCATCCAACGGTTTCCTGTCGGCGCTGTCGGCAGACGATTATGAATTGATCCGTGCACATCTGCGAACGGTCGATCTGCCGCACGATGCGGTACTGGTCGAGACCGGTGAGACACTCAAGCGGGCCTACTTCCCCCACCGCGGCGTGATCTCGCTGGTCGTGAAGCTGGCCAAGGGCGAGCATGTCCAGGTCGCCATGGTCGGCCGCGATAGCCTGCTCGGCACGCTCTCGACCATGGGCGATACCTGCGCGCTGAACACGGCGGTCGTGCTGGTGCCCGGCGTCGCATCGGTGATGGACATCGACCGGCTGCGCCTCGCGGCAGAACAGAGCTTATCTTTGCGGACGTTGCTAACGCGACACGGGCTTGCGGTCTACGCGCAGGTGCAGCAGACCGCAGGCTGCAACGCTGCCCATCCGGTGGAATCACGGCTGTCGCGCTGCCTGCTGCACACGCATGATCTGTCGGGCGACTACCGGCTGCTGCTGACGCAGGAGGCCATGGCGCAGATGATCGGGGCACGACGCAACAGCGTGTCGCTGGTCGCCAACACCTTGCAGCAAGCCAATTTCATCCACTACAGCCGCGGACACATCCAGATCCTCAATCTGGACGGACTGCGCCAGACGGCCTGCGAATGCTACGCCACGGTCAAGGCCCAATATGATCGGCTGCTCGGGGCCTGATGGCATGCAAGGAGCGGCGCATGGTAAAGCATGTGCTTCTCCCCGCCCGCAAACACCGCATATATCTCGACCAGAACGGCAATCGGAATGGCATAGGCATCCCGGACGCCTCGCATCGCGATGCACATCAATGGGATCGGGACAGCCATGTTCGACGCCGCTTTCGCGCCCGCACCGGGCGCGCCCGACACCGCGCCACTGCGCGAGCTTGAGCCGCTGCGCGAGCCTGGCGCGTTCGCCGCGCTGGTGCGCGAGATCGGCGAAGACGGCGCCTGCGAGGTGCGGGCGGTGTTCTGGAGCGAGACCAGCGCACGGCTCAATCTGTTTCGCACGCTCGCGCTCGGCCAGCACCGGGCCAGGATCGCGCGCGAGGCGCATTCGCTGAAGAGCACGGCCAGCACGTTCGGCTATCTCCGGCTAGCGACGCTGGCACTGCGGCTGGAAAGCACGGCCGAGACGATCGGGGAGGCCGAGTTGGGCGATTTGCTGGCGCAGATGGAAACGGCTTTCACCGCCGCGCGGGAGCAGGAACCGCAGGATTGACCATTCCCGCCCGAATGCCCGCCGTACTTATACGGTTTGCGATTTTCACAGATGACTAATCATAGGTGGCGATAGTCGCCGGAAACCAGGAGGGTTTCCATGTTCACCTATGAGACTGCGGACCAGAAAGAGGTCCGCCGCTTCCGCATCGCACAGTTCAACGGCCGCATGGCCACGGTGAAGGCGGGCGAGTCCACGGTGACGGGTTTCGTCCGCTCGGTGCTGGAACAGGAATCGACCATCCCGCCGCGCTGGGTCATCACCATCATCCCGAACGCGCCGAAGGAAGACCCGAAGGTGCTGCGACCGACTTCGCGCGTGCGTCCCTTTGCGGAAGACTATTTCTAGGCGCAACGCGCCGCCGCGACGGACGACAAAATCAATCGATCGAATGCAGCAGCGCCGCACGGACGAGGTCCGCGGTGTTGCGCGCGCCGAGCTTGCGCATCGCTTCGGCCCGATGGCTCTCGAATGTGCGCGGACTGATCTGCATTCGCAGCGCCCCCTGCTTGTTCGAAAAACCCTCGCTGATCAGCCGCAGCACTTCACGCTCGCGCTTGGTCAGCCTTTTGCCGGACAGGCTCGAGAGCTCGGAGTTCGCTTCGCGCGGCGCCGGGAGCCCACGGCCAGCCTTCAACTCGACATCCTCGGTCGCAGACGGCGCGGGCAAGCCGCCCTTGTGCGGACCGGCGAGCTGCTTGACCAGGCCGCAGACGCGCTCGGTCTGCACCAGCGCGTTCTCCACCACCTGCTGCAAATAGGCGCGGTCGCCCGAAACAGGCGCGAGCTGATCGCTGTGGTGCTTGATCTCGCCCATGTAGAGCAGGAGTGCGGTGAGAGGGCCGTTGAGTTCGCGGGCGATCGCAGCGGCCATCTCGTCGCCGGCCTTGGCGCGAGCGGCACTCAGCCGGGCGAAATCGAGCTCTTCAGGCGCGGAAGTGCTGCTGCTTTCGAACCATTCCGACGGCCGCGAATCGGTGACCGTATCGTTGTGTGACCCCATGTGACCCATGTACCGGAACCTGGGGCGTTCTGTGGTTAACTTTTTGCTCCGTAAGACTACGGTGAACTAGGCCGTTTTGTGCTGGAATACCGGCATGGGCACAATTTATGCCTGCGCTTGGCCGCCCCGTCTCGCGCTAGGGTTGATGAAACCGCCCAAATTCTAGGCAGGCATTCCACCCCCTTCTTAACGTTTGCTGCCGCGCCGATCACGGCACCCCCCGGATTTTACGGATTAATTAACGCCAGCTTGCTTCTCTACGTCACAATTGAGAGCGCGCAAATGCCTCCATGCGTTGGGCCTGTGGGCCTGCTGGAATCGTTGGGAGAGATTGCGTGCCATGGACGAAATCGACGAGCTATCGGAGTTCCTGCAGAAGCTGACGCCGTTGTCGCGCAGCTGCCTGCTCAGTGAACTCGAGCGGCTCGAATCGTGCGGCATCGACATGCCGGGCGCGACGGAAATCCAGGCCAAGCTGCGCGCCGAATTCCGCAAGGACGGATCGACCCAGGCGCGCGCCACCAACCCGTCGCGCTATTTCTTCGCGCCGCTCGAGCTGCTGCTGATCGACGGCGCGCCCGAGCACGCCAATATGGGGCGGATCTCGCGCAACACGCTCACCCCGATCTGGGAGTGGATCTGCCGCGACCTGCTGCCGACCATGGCGCGCGACTACGTCAAGGCGATCAACGACCAGGTCACCGCCAACAATCCCAAGGAAGTGCTGAAGATCGCGACGACCTTTCAGGGCAAGGTCGTCAAGGTGCTCGAGAACACACTCGCTTCAGCGGAGAGCACCGAGTTCGCACGCGGCAAGCTCGCGCAATACACGGCCTCGCGTACCGCCTTCGACGACGTGAAGAAGATGCTGCAGGTGCTGCGCGCCGGCAACGCGCTGCCGAAATTCAACGAGAAACTGCCCGAGACCATCACGAAGTTCGACGACGGCCAGGTCGCGCAGATCACCGCGCAGCTCGACGCCTTCAGGAAGGCCAATCCCGATGCGCTGCCCTTTGCGCTTGCGCTGGTGGCGAGGCGCCTGAAGACGTTCTGGCGGCTCGTGTACCTTGCGACCAAGGCGGCCGCGAGCAAGAGCGCTGCCGAGGTTGCAACGGCGCCCTATGCCTGCGTCGTTCCCATGGTGCTCGACCGGCTCGACGACAAGCGCCTCGCCCTGCGGATCGCACTCCGCAACAACCGGTTCCTCGTCGCGCGCGACCTGCTCACCGAAATTTACGACACCGAACATTCGCTCAAGGTCCGCATCGACGGCATCGAGCAGAGCGAATGGGGCGTGCGGCTTCAGCAGTTGATGGACGCGATCGCCGCGCTGGTGTCGGCCGAGGTCAGCCGCTTCCCCGCCAATGTCGGTCATATCCTTGGGTCGCGCCGGCTGCGCAGTCAGGACACGCTGGGCGGCAGGCTGAGCTATCTGGCCTGGAAGGGCCGCGACGTCGTTCAGGACGGCGCAGCGGCGTTCCGCAAATTGATCGGGGTGACTTGATCCGTCTTCGCTCTATTCGGGCGCGTGCGGCAGGCACAGGAAGCGATCGAGAAATCGCCCTGACATCACGTTTCTGAACCACCAATAGATCAACCGCCGAGTCGTCATAGCTGTAATCCTTGACAGCCCACCACCGGCTTCCGGGACCAATAGCGCACCCGCAGCAATCGGCTTGTGAAGTGCTTCACATTTGCCCGCCGCGCAGATGGCCGCGTTGTCGCATAACCGTCACGCGTGATGCCGGAACATGCGCGCATCGCGCGAGAATGAGGTCGCGGACGGAACCCGCCACCCCAATTCCCCGATGGATCACGTGCTGCGCGAGGTGGACACCGCGCTTGGTCTCTGCCGCTCTGAGCTCTATCCGACCAAGACGAAAAGGCGGTCGGCATGGCTGAGCACGGCAAGGCCACAGCCAATTGAGACGCCTGTTATTCAATTGGGCGAAGCGCGCGCAGCGTCGTCCAATTACTGGACACGGCCGCGCGCGCTGCCAAACTGAGCGCCGGGAAAATCCTGCATGATTGTCGCACGCGCGTGCGCTGCGCGCCGACAGACGTAAAGACTTCTCGAACGAGGTCCGAACAATTTTAGAAATGATGGGCGCTTTAACGTTACCCAGATAATTCAACGATCGACTCAAGCCCTCCTTATTTGAAGCTGCTCCCGTCGCTAACACCGGTCGCGGAACGGGAGTGGTTTGAGATGAACGATGAAATTGTTGAGTTCGCCGGACGAAGGCCCAAGACCTTCGGACGGCGAAAGGTCACGCCGCGCGCATGCGTCGCCGACGGCAAGCGTCATCTGCGCGCATTCCTCGCCGAAGTGCTGGAGGATTTTGGCTTCGTCACCAGCGAATGCGCCAGCGCCGACGAGCTCAAGACCGTGCTCGCCGGCGAGTTGCCGGATCTGATCCTGTTCGGCGTCGCCGCTGACGGCATCGAGCCCGGTACATTTCTGGAGACGCTGGTGCGCGAGGCCTTCGATGGCAAGGTTCTGACTGTCGGTGCCCGCGAGTCGATCATCGTCAAAGCCGTGCAGCAGGTCGGAGAGGAATATGGCCTCGCCATGCTGCCGCCGCTCACCACGCCCTTCGCCGCGGAGACGCTGCGCGATCGCATCGCGATGCTGTTGCCGGACGAGCCGGCACCGAGCCCGGCCGTGCATGTCGGCGAAGCCCTGCATGCGGGCTGGCTCGAACTCTGGTACCAGCCCAAGATCGACGCGCGCACGCTGATCCGCTGCGGCGCCGAGGCCCTGGTGCGGATGCGCCATCCGACCTGGGGCGTGGTGCCGCCGGCCTATTTCATCCCGGAAGAGCACGATCCGCATCTGCGCGATCTCTCGGAGTTCGTGATCGAACGGGCGGTGCAGGACTGGCACTATCTGCTCGAGAGGCAGAGCCCGGTCGATCTCTCGATCCACCTGCCGGCATCGTACCTTAGAGAGCCGCAGGCCGTGCGCGATCTCTGCCGCCGGATGCCGACGCATCCGGCCTTCGGCGGATTGACGATCGAAATCACCAGCGAGGAGGCGATCCGCGATCTCGATCTCCTGACTGAAATCTCGCGGGAGATGCGCCTGCACAATATCGGCCTGTCGATCGACAATCTCGGCGCCAACTGGCCGTCGCTGATGGATCTCGACAAGATTCCCTTCATCAAGCTGAAAGCCGACCGTCACTTCGTGACCGGCAGCGCCAATGACCGGCTCAAGCGTACGGTGTGCCGCCACATCGTCGAGCTGGCGCAGGGCTATGGCGCACGCGCGGCCGCCGAGGGCATCGAGAGCCGCGCCGATCTCGTCGTGGCGAACGAGCTCGGCTTCGATCTCGTGCAGGGCTTCCTGTTCGGCAAGCCGATGCCATTGAAGAAATTCGCGCGGAGCACATTGACGCGGACGGTGATGGATCCGGCGTGAGGCTATCACCACAGCCAAATCGCCGCGAGCCGACGACGAACGCGGTCGCGGCGATCAAAGGACAGTTCGCCTAGCGACAGACCCAGGCGCCATTGACCAGCACGCGGACACAAGCTGGCGCCACGACAGCTGCTCCGACGGCCGCGGCTCCCACCGCTGCTCCACCGACGACGGCGCGGCGCGTCGTTCGACGCGCGACACCGGCGACGCTCACAGGGGTCGCCGGTCGTCCTACGCGGGCCTCGGCGCTCTGGATCGAGAATGAAAGGCCGGCCTCTTCCGACCACTGAACCGAGCCCACGGCTGCGCAGACGACAACGGCGGCGGCCAACCAGAAATGAGTTCGGTGTCGCATGACGTCCTCCTTCGCTTTCAAGTTTCTGACTGAGCTATTTCGCACTTCGATTCTTGCTCGCGCCCAACGATCAGCTGTTCGCGACCTTCCTGACGACTGGCGGAGACCAGCTTCCGTTGATGATCGACGGCGCCTTCTCGTTCGGCCAATACATCCGCAGCATCAGAACGAACTTGCCGGCGGGCGCGGGCAACCAGTTCGATTCCTTATCCGTTCCGGGTGAGTCTTTCTGGATATAAAGGTCGATCGTTCCGTCCGGATTGGGCTTGAGGCTCTGACGGGCGCTGATCGAATATCGGTTGATCGGATTGGCGACGAAGAAATACTTCTCGTCGTACATCGTCAGCGACCAGAATCCGCCGACGGGAGGAAGCTGCCCCTTCGGGAAGCGCATCACGTATTTGTTGCTGCCGACGTAATCCTTGCCATCGTTGTCCTTATGCGATGTCGGATAGCAGGCATCCTGGATACGATTGGCGCCGAGCCCGATGGCCGTGATCAGGGCACGATTGAGGTAGTCGGTGCCGTAGACGCCGGTCTGCGAGTCGAATGCCCAGCCGTTGACGTTCCTGATCGCCTTGTTGACCTTGAACTGGATCATGATGCGGTCGAACGCGACTTGCGGAATGCGCTTCGCGAATACAGCGTCGAGCTTGCTGGCATCGAAATCCTTGCCCGGAACCAGGCCGATCTTTGCGAATTTGGCGAGCTCGGCTGCGTCGGCGGCCGCCGGCGGGTTCCGCTTCATGAGTTGGGCCAGAAGGCTGAAATAGGCGGCGGCGTCCATGCGGTTGACCTGATCGCGCACCGCTGTCTTCATGTCGATCGACGGATCGACCTTGCCCGGTGGAGGCGTATACGCTTTCCCGTATGCGCTCAGGGGGACGAGCTTGAATTCATCCTGGGCCGCGTGGACCGCCGCATAGTCCTCTTGTGTGCCGGTGCAGTAGATGCGCCCCAGGATCCATACGATGCTGGTAGACGACTTGTATTCCTTGACGCCGGCAGGGAGCGTACCTTTCCAGCCCGGCCCGGTGATCGCATAGGTCTGTGCCTTCGTACCTGTCGTACGTTTGCCCGGCACCTGGAATACGTTCGTCCAGCCATCGAGCATTGGGAACAGGAAATAGCGGTCTTTCATGTCAGGGATGCTGAGGAGCCACGGCTCGTCGCCGACGTCGATCCACGCCGTGGTGTAGAGCGTGTCGGCATTGGGCGCCGTCACATCCTTGAAGTTTGCATCCGGATAGGTTCGCAGCTTGACGAACTGCCCCATCGGCCCACGCGTACCCTCGACGGAGGCCATGTTGGTCACGACCCGTCGCGTTATCTCCATCGTCACGAGTGGATAGCCGAAGACGTAGGCATCGGTGGCGAGCCAGAAATCCTCGCCGCCTTCGATCGCGCTCAACAAAGGACCGTCATGATCTGCTCGGCCGGCCGAGAGCATAAGTGCCGAGATCGCGCTTCCCAAACCGGCGGATAAAAGATTTCGGCGAGTAATGTTCATGACGCGACTCCCAAATCTACTCTGGATCTCGTGAGATCAAATTGACGATGGACACTCCGGTGAGGATCGGCGGGCTTCTGTCAGTCGAGCGAGGATGCCGTTCACCGCCCCAACAACAAACCCTGCAGGGATACGGGCAACGCACTGCTAGGTCATGGCGATAGGCACGCGATGCATTAAGGAGACAACTCGCCGCATCCAATGAGACACTGCATTGATCCAGATCAACATCGAGGACCGCGTGTGCCAGGTCAGGAATCGCTCTGCGTCGAGCTCACGCATACCGCCGCGCGAAGAAGACGCAGACGACCACCAGCGCGGTCGCGGCGATCATGCTCCATGCGACCGGCTCGTGCAGCAGGAAACCGGCAAGCGCAAGACCGAAGAATGGCTGCAGCTGCTGCAACTGGCCGACGCGCGCGATGCCGCCGATCGCGAGCCCGCGATACCAGAAGATGAAGCCGACGAACATGCTGAAGACCGAGACATAAGCGAGCCCGATCCAGGCCGGCGCACCAACGCCGCTCCATGTCGACGGCCAGGTGAAGAGCGCTATCGGCAGCATCAGCGGCAGCGCCAGCAGCAATGCCCAGGAGATCACCTGCCAGCCGCCGATCCGGCGCGACAGCGCAGCGCCTTCGGCATAGCCAAGTCCGCACAGCACGATCGCGGCCACCATCAGCAGATCGCCCGTGAAAGATGCGGAGCCGTCATCGGACAGTGCGAAGCCTCCCACCGTAGCGCTGCCGAGGATCGCGAACAGCCAGAACAGCGGCTGTGGCCGCTCGCCGCCGCGCAGCACGGCGAAGATCGCGGTCGACAGCGGCAGCAGGCCAATGAAGACGATCGAATGCGCGGAAGTGATGTGCTGGAGCGCGAGCGCCGTCAGCAGGGGAAAGCCGACCACGACGCCGATGGACACGATGGTCAGCGAGGCGAGATCTTTCCGCTCCGGCCATGCCTGCCGCAGCAGGCCGAGCACGGCCGCACCGATCAACGCCGCGATGATGGCGCGCGCCGACGTCAGGAACAGTGCGGAGAAGCCGCCGACCGCCACGCGCGTCGCCGGCAACGAGCCGCTGAAGATGATGACGCCGAGAAGCCCGTTGCCCCAGCCGCTGCCCGCGGATTGCATGTCCGTCCCGTTTTTTGAGGCATGATCCTCGGCGATCACCGGTAGCAAGGCCAGTCACAATCCAGTACAATCCAGCAGAACTGTATGGGTGTGGAAGGCAATACACCTTGGATACCGGAGCGCAAACGAAGGGCCGCGGCGGTACGCGGACCATTGACGTGATGGGCGCGATCCGCGCCAAGGTCGTCGGCCGCACGCTCAGCCCCGGCGACCGCCTGCCGTCGATCCGCGGCCTCGCTGCCACGATGGGTGTTTCGCCGTCCACTGTCGTCGAAGCCTATGATCGCCTGGCCGCCGAGGGCCTGATCCGCGCACGCCGCGGCTCGGGCTTCTACGTGTCGCCAACCGTCGCGCCGCCGCTGGCATTGACCGAAGTCGAGCCGCGCCGCGACCGGGCGGTCGATCCGTTCTGGGTCTCCAGGCAATCGCTCGATACCGACGATGCCGTGCCGAAGCCCGGCTGCGGCTGGCTGCCGCCGGCGTGGATGCCGGAGGCGGCCTTGCGCCGCTCCGCCCGCGCGCTTGGCCGCGCCGAGGCCAGCGTGCTCACCAACTACGGAAGCACGGGTGGGTCTCCGACGCTGCGAAGGCTGCTGCTCGCGCGCCTCGCAGAAGACGGGGTCGAAGCCGCGATCAGCCAGCTGATGCTGACGGGGTCTGGCACGCAGGCGACCGACCTGATCTGCCGCTTCCTGCTCCGTCCCGGCGACACCGTGCTGGTCGACGATCCCTGCTACTTCAATTTCCGTGCGCTGCTGCGCGCGCATCAGGCCAGGATCGTCAGCGTGCCCTACACGCCGTCGGGCCCTGACATCGTACGCTTCGAGCAGATCATCAGCAGTGATCGGCCACGGCTCTACATCACCAATTCAGCGCTGCACAATCCGACCGGCGCGACGCTCTCGCTTCAGACCGCGCACAAGCTTTTGACTGTGGCGGCGGCGCACGACCTCACCATCATCGAGGACGATATCTTTGGCGACTTCGAGCCGGAACGCTCGCCGCGTCTTGCCGCGCTCGATGGCTTGAATCGCGTGATCCGTATCGGCAGCTTTTCCAAGACGCTGTCGGCCTCGGTGCGCTGCGGCTATATCGCCGCGAGGGCCGACTGGGTCGAGCATCT
>Ga0310811_10010489_pt1 | contig 11975 bp, 4 predicted proteins | sample YCmetagenome_FD_207642 | JGI IMG/M metagenome (GOLD analysis project Ga0310811, IMG submission 207642) | Soil microbial communities from experimental microcosm in Duke University, North Carolina, United States - YC | ecosystem: Engineered > Artificial ecosystem > Soil microcosm > Unclassified ...
ATTCTGCAGGTTGTCACCCGTAGGATAAAATCCGGTAGAGAGCAGGCCTATTGCCGAGTAGTTACCGATGCGGTTGTTACCGGCAATACCATAGCTGCCCCTGACCTTGAGGTCGCTGATGGTCGCCGAGACTCCGGACATGAAGGACTCTTCGGAGATCTTCCACGCTGCCGATACAGACGGGAACACGCCCCATTTCCTGTTGGCGCCAAAACGGGAGGAGCCATCCGTACGGACCGTGCCGGTCAGCAGGTAGCGGTTATTATAGGTATAGTTGAACCGCCCGAAATAGGAGACCATCGAATACGCGTCCTTCGTGCTCGTCAGCTGGTACATCGTTCCCGCATTCAGCGTATGAATATTGTCGTTGGGGAAGCCGCGGGCCTCGCCATACATATAGTCGTGGTTGTGTTTCTGGCTGCTGAAACCACCCAACAGGGTGATATCGTGTTTATCGGCGATCTTTTTATTATAGGTAAGCGTCTGTTCGATGACCCAGTCGTAGTCAGTATTAGTCTCGTCCACCGACTTGGCGGGTCTTGGCGCGGCCGAGGCGTCCAGATCCACGGTGGAGGGTTCGAAGTTGGTATAGTGGTTGTTCTGGATGCTGCCGTTGATATTGATCCGGTATTTGAGTCCGGCGATGATGTCTGCTTCGCCGAAGATCGTTCCCAGCCAGCCGTAGCGCTGGCGATAGCGCTCAACCTGTGTCGCGATACCAATGGGATTGGCGACGTCACCGGCGAGGGTCTCGGGATTGCGCACCATCGATCCCCAGGTGCCGTCCGGATTGCGGAGGTCGAAGATCGGGGGGCTGGTCAGCGAGTACAGGATCGGAGCGTCCTTGCCGTTAGCCTGTTCGCGGCCGTTGGTGCTGTAGGCGTTCATGTTGAGTCCGAGCTTTATGCGCTTGCTCACCTGTGATTCGATGTTGCTGTGAAAGTTGAAGCGCTGGTAGTCGGTGAAGATGACGATACCCTGCTGTTTGATATAGCTGCCGGAGAAGTTATACGTCGTCTTGTCGTTGCCGCCGGTGACCGCTATCTCGTACTGCGTCATGGGCGCGCGGCGGAACAGCATGTTCTGCCAGTTGTTGTCGGGCATCGTGGCGACGGATTTTGGATCGAAGAAATTGTATTTATAACCGCCGGTCCCGTCGGGGATCATATAGGTAGAGCTGGCGCTGGGATATAGTGCGCGACGGCTGTTGGGATCGTTGATCGAGTGGGGGTCCCTGTTGGGGTCCGCCGCAATGACGGGCTGGTCGAGCCAGGCCTGGTTGCGGCCGTCGATGAAGTACTGCACGTACTGGTCGCGGTTCATCACCGGGATCGTCTTCGTCCTCTCCTGATAACCGGTGTAGGCGTTCACGCTGAGGACGGGGGCTCCGTTCTTTCCTCTTTTGGTGGTGATGATCACGACGCCGTTGGCGCCGCGCGAACCGTAGATGGCAGTCGAGGACGCGTCCTTCAGTACCTGAACGGCTTCGATATCGGCGGGATTGATCAGGCGGAATGCGCCGCCTTCCATCGGGTATCCGTCCACTACATACAGCGGATCGTTGGACTGGGTGATGGAACCCGTGCCGCGTACCCTCACCGTGAGGCCTTCTCCGCCCGGAGAGCCGTTGGTTTCCTGGACCTGCACACCGGCAAGCTGTCCGGCGATAGCCTCTCCGAAATTGGCAACGCCGCGGTCCTTCAGGTTTTGGGCAGAGACGGAGACCACGGCGCCGGTCAGGTCGGATTTCTTCCGGGTGCCGTAACCGACGACCACCACGTCATTCAGCTGTGGCGGCTCCTGCCGGAGGACGATAGTAAGATTCGTATTTCCGTTGAGGGGAATTTCCCTGGGTCTGTAGCCGACCGAAGAGATGACGAGGACTCCTTTTGTAGTTTCGGTCTGCAGGGTGAAGACGCCTTCCGCGTTGGTAGACGTTCCGAGTTTTGTGCCCTTCAGCTGGACCGATGCGCCGACCACCGGGGCTCCGTCAGCGTTGGTTACCTTCCCCGTGATCGTGGCAGGCGGGGCTTCTTCCTGTACATTGGATGGCTCAGCTACGACGGCCGCCGTGTGTGGCGCGGGAGCGGAATTTTTTTTTCGCAGAATGATGAGCTGGTCTTTGTAGACCCAGTCTATGTTCTGTGGAGTCAGTAGTTCATTCAGCAGGTCGTTCAGCCGGACCCGCGAGGAGGCGAACTTCATTTTTTGGGCATCATTCAGCATCGTGTTGCTATAGAACATCGTATAGCCCGTCTGCTTTTGAATCGCCTTAAAAAGTTCTGCAACTGAAAAATTGGTGTCTGGTGTAGTGACCCACATGTCCGCACCTTTAGATGGCGGCTGGGCGGTGGTCACCGCCGGAGAGAGAGCAAGCATGAGCGCAGCCAGAACAGCGGTCATGGTTTTGGTTAGCAATCGCATAGTTGGGTGTGTTTAGCAATAAAAATCGTCAGCTAATCTTTAGACAGCCGTATGGCGATTAAGGGTGAAAGAAAAATCTTTTTTATTGGAAAATTACTTTTCCGTCGCTGAGCGCAGCGTGCATTTCCTCTGAGAGATTAAGGTTATCGAGAAACACCTGCAGTGTGTTTGCCTTGTCGAGCTGACCGCTAAAAGTTTTGCTCTGCAGGTTGGCGTTATTAAAATATACATCCGCATTATACCAGCGGGAGATGACTTTCGAGATGTCTTTTAGAGGAGTGTTGTGAAAATAATAGATGCCTTTCATCCATGACAACACTTCGGTCTCGTCGAAGGGCTGGGTGGAAAAACGGTGTTCGGATGAATAGACCGCCTGGGTTCCCGGCCGCAGCGCGACTTCGCTGCCGTGCCCGTCTCTGTTGACAACAGCGCCTTCCACGAGAGAGGTGACGCTGCAATCGGTAGCATATGTATTTATATTGAAGGATGTGCCGAGCACCTGCACTTCGGTCTGATTCGTGTGAACGATGAAAGGGTGCTGCTGGTCTTTACTCACCCTGAAGAAGGCTTCACCCTGTACATACACTTCCCGCCGGGGCCCCTGAAAACTGGAGGGGAAATAGATCCTTGTCTGTGCGTTGAGCCAAACCCCGGTACCGTCGGGGAGAGAAAGTTTGTAGTCCATCGTGGAGGGAACGGCCAGCGTACTCCATTGCGCCGTGCCTGTGGCGGCTATCGGAAACACCATCTCTTTCCGGTCGGCCCGGGCGGAGATATCGCCAAGGCGGATGGTCTGCGCAGCCTCGATATTTACATTCTGTCCGTTGGCTGTAAATAGTGTTATCACCGGCTTGCCCTTCCATTCGAATTCGCCGGCAAGGGGGTTGGCGGGCTTTTTTCTAACCAGAAACACCGCTCCAACCACCAGCAGGACTACCGCGGCCGCGGCTGTGATCTTCGCAAATATCGGGATGGTGCGGGCAGGCCGTCGCATCTCAGCCTCTACCTTCTGCCAGGCTTCTTCTTCGTTGACCCCCTGCGGTGCCCCGCCGAGTTGCGCAAGCTGCTGCTGCATGTCCAGCCATTGCCGCCGGACGGCCGGGTCCCCGGCGATCAGGCCTTCGAGGAGCAGATCATCCCCTTCTTCGATGGTGCCAGCCAGCTTTTCGACCAGTAGTATCTGTATTTGTTCGCTTGTAAGTTGCATCGCTATCTATATAAGATAACATTTTAGTTGAAGTGGGTGAATGGAAGCTAGCCTAAACGCATCCTTAGGAACCGGATCGCCAGCTTGACGTGGGTTTTTAGTGAATTGACGCTTATCCCCATTTCTTTGGCGGCGTCCTGATATTTCTTATCCTGAAGGTGGACGAGGTTAAAGGCCCTCAGGCGTTGCATGGGCATCTCTTTTAGAATGGAGAGCAGGCCGGACTGCGCGTCTTCTTCCTCCAGGGATGCTGCCTCCTGCTGCGGCTCGCCGCTGCTCAGGCCCGTGTATTCATCCCGGAGTCTCCTGTGTACACTCAACCTGTTCAAATAGTTCAGGCACTGGTTGCGCAGCGCGGCGTGCAGATAGGCTTTGATGGAAGTCTGTACTTTGCTGTACGCCTGCTTGTTCCACATGTCCAAAAACAATTGCTGGACCTGGTCTTCGGCTTCTTCCTCATTTTTCAGCAACAAATAGGCCTGCAGGTGCAGGGACTTGTAGTGCGTCCTGAACACCTGTTCGAAAGCCGTTCTGTCGCCGGCTCTGAATGCCCCGAGTAGTAGTGCCTGATCCAGCTCCATCAATCAATAATACAACTTTATTTTAATATCCGCCTTGTGGCACCCGCGACATTTGTGATATCGATGTACCGAATATCGGGAGTGCAGTCTACAAAACGTGCAGACTGTGAGAGGAAGGAGGCCCCGTAATAGAGTTCCTCTTTTCGGGAGCGCCCGTCGCGGTAGTGGATCAGCGCGCTGACGTCGGAAGGCTGGAATGATATGGAATTGAAGGAGTGGCGAAGTGCAAAAAGTTTTAGCGGGCCACGATTTTGACCGGCTGCGAACAGTGAACTGCCGCCATGGCCACGAAGTCTCACGAGTCCTTTACCATTGCCGGGTATATAGACGCCGCTTTCCAGCAGTGACCGCGGCACGAAACCGCCTTTACCGTTGCCGGCGAGCAGGAGTCCGTCCATCGCGTCGTAGCGGCCATTGGATGGCTCGCCGCCGTAGTCGTTCCCGTTGATCAGGATATCGAGGTTGCCGTCGCCGTCATAGTCGCCGACGGCCATCCCGTTGAGCGCGGACCACTGCGCTTCGGGCGGCAGCGGGATCAGCGTAAACCGGCCTTGTCCGTCATTGCGGAGCATGCAGCTGCGGAAGTCGTTGCTTTCGAGTATCAGGGCTCCCTGCCGCTGGTCGGGTGTCAGGACCTTGTCCATAGTAGCGAGCGCGAACGATCGGTAGTCGGGAAATTTTTTTCTCAGGGAGTTCATCTGCCTGAGCAGGTCGTCGCGGCCGTCCGCGGGAAATTCCCTTCTCGTCCCCGTACTGTCCGGCAGATACAGTGAAGTAATGAGGTCGTAGATTCCGTTGTTGTCGAAGTCTTTGGCATAAGCGCGGACGGGCTCTTTAGCGGAGGCCCTGAAAAAAGAATTGAGGCCCAGGTTGCCGACGATATAGTCGATGTCGCCGTCGTTGTCGAAATCGCCGGCGGCGATGCTGTTCCACCAGCCTCTATGATCCGGTGCGACGGTCAGCGACGAGAACCGGCCGTGCTGATTCTTTAGCAGCGTGATGGGCATCCACTCCCCTGCCAGCATCAGGTCGGGCCAGCCGTCGCCGTCGAAGTCGGTCCACAGCGCGTCGCAGACCATGCCGATATTGAGCAGCGCCGGCGCCACCTCTGCGGTGACGTCTGTAAATATTATCCGGCCATTGCGCGAATCATTGCGATAGATGAAACTGGATACCGGCTGGGGCCAGGACCCGGGAGCGACACGGCCGGAAACAAAGAGGTCCAGGTCACCGTCGTGGTCGAAGTCCGCGGCGCGGACGCAGAGCTTGCTCGTGAAATTGGCGGGCAGGGCCGTGCTGTCGTACCGGAAATTTCCCTTACCATCGTTGATGTATAAGCGATCCGTATAGGCTGCGCTGCCCTTCGGGGATTCGTATCCGCCGCTGGCGATATAGAGATCGGGGTCGCCGTCCCCGTCGGCGTCGAACAGGAGGAGGCCGAGGTCGTCGGATCTTTTTTGCTTTTCGGCGTCAGGGGAAATCAGCGCCTTCTGTACAAACCGGCCGTCGGCGTGTTGTAAGAAGATCTGCGCGCTGTGATAAGCCGACCCTCCGGTGATGAAGTCATCGAGCCCGTTGCCGTCGATATCGCCCGCCGCGAGGGCGGGGCCGTATTCGGAGAGCTTGTGCGGAAGGAGTTTTTGGACGTTAAAGTCGATGAAGTCGTATTCTTCCTGTTTGTAGTGGACTCCGAGGGAGTCGGTGACTTCGCGGAAGAGGGAGGGCGCCCGCCTGGCGGCCGGGAGTGCCGTGGTCGTGGCGTCACGGATATCGAGCTTTAGCAGCTGGTCGGCGGATACGTTCAGCAGCAACTGCGTCTTCCCTCCCGGCCATCTCACCAGAACGGTGTCGACCACGCGGACATGCCCCAGCCCAAAGTGCGCTATATTCTGCATCGTCGAGAGATAGCCGCGAAACGGCGTTGTCTCCAGCACCTGCTGTTTGCCATGGTCGTAGCGCAGCTGTATCCAGGCGCCGAGCGCATCCCGGTTGAGGCTGTCGCCGGTCAGCCGGATCTGCAGGTAGTGGTCGGCGTTGTCTTTCTCGCGCGAGAAGTTCCGGAAGATCATCGCCTCGTCGTTGATATTGTTCATGATCAGGTCGAGGTCGCCGTCACCGTCGAGGTCGGCATAGACCGTGCCGTTGGAGAAGGCCGTGGTCATCAGGCCCCAGTCTTCAGAGACGTCGGCGAAGCGCAGGCCGTCCATGTTGCGGTAGGCGTATTTGTGGAGCTTGACCTCGGGTATCCGGCGTAGGATGTCGCTTTTGGAAAGAAGTCCCGAGGACTGGTTCAGGAAAGTAGTAAAATCGTGATCCGTGACGTCCTTCGGATAGCCGTTGGTGATGACGATATCGCGGTAGCCGTCGTTGTCGAAGTCGGCGACGGCAGGTGTCCAGCTCCAGTCGGTTTCCGCGATACCGGAATAAAAGCCGATGTCGGAGAATACGGGTGAACCGACCGAATCACGTGAACCAACCGAATCACGTGAACCACCGACCTGCCGTGAACCGTGCCCCCCGCGTGAACTGCCGCCAACACCCAGGCCGCCCGCCGTCCCGTGGACGGTCACCGGCCGCGGCCCGCGGTTCAGCTGCAGCACATTCCTCACATACTGGTACTGATATCCGTAAAGATCGCTGTTCTGATAGATACGATAGTTGGCCGAACCCAGCATCATCTTCTTCCGGTAGTTGTCCTGCGGGTTCATATCCAGTTCGACAACATCCGCAAGTCCGTCGTTGTTGATATCGACGATATCCTGACCCATCGCATTGGCCGCGGTGTGTTTGAAGTATTCCGAACTCCGGTTGGTGAACGTCCCGTCATGGTTGTTGATATACAGAACGTTCTCCGAAATAAAATCGTTGGAGACATAGATATCTTCCCAGCCGTCCTGGTTGAGGTCGGCGATGGTGACGCCATGGCTATACCCCTCCTGGAGGATACCCGCCGCGCGGGAGACGTCGTGATATACGGGGTGCCGCAGCTCCGGATCGTAGTCATTGCGGTACAACTTGCAGGTGCTCGGGAAACTGCCGTCTTTTACGATCGGCCTGAACTGCCCAGGGTTCACACCCGGAGGAATGGTATTGACGGCGATAAAAACGTCGAGGTCCCCGTCATTGTCATAGTCGAAGAATGCCGCCATCGTCGAATACGAGGTATCGGCAAGCCCGTACTCCTGCGCCATCTCGCGAAAATGCGGAACGCCGGACTTATCCGTACCCTGGTTGATGTACAGCAGATTGCGGCGTCGCGACGGATCGGACGCGATCGTGGTGCAGACATAGAGATCGGGCCAGCCGTCGTTGTTGATATCTACTACGGCTACGCCGCGGCTCCAGCGCCCTTCGCCCGTGACGCCGGCCGAAAGGGTCACGTCACGGAAGTGAAAATCGCCCTCGTTGAGATACAACTTATTCGACACGAGGCTACCCGTGAAATAGAGATCCGGGCGGCCGTCGCGGTTGAAGTCGCCGATCCCCACTCCTCCTCCGTTGTAGAGGTTGATCAGGCTGAGCGGGTTGACCGAGTCGTTCTCGACGATCCTGTTGACAAAATCGATCCCCGACCGCGAAGAGGGGACGCGCCGAAACAGCGTCGGGCGTCCCCTGCATGCAGCCAGTAAGAGCAGTCCTGCAACAAGGCAGAACACCGGATAAAAGACCTGGCGTTTCATCAGTTGCCTCCTTTATAAGGACCAGCGCTTCTAGTTGTATCCCTTATTCTGAACCAGCACCTTCGACCCGTATGCATTCTGCAGGTCGAGCTGGGCCTGGGGAATAGCGAAGTATTCGTTGGTACCTGCGGTGAAATGGGCCGGGTTGTTGAAATAGAACGAATGGCGCGTCGTCTCGACCGATTCATAGGCGTTGAGGATGGCGGCCATCGAACCGGTGCCATTGTCCCAGCGCTGAAGATCGAAGAACCGGTGTCCTTCCATCGCCAGTTCGAGCCTTCTTTCGAATTGCACGGCGGAACGCGCATAGGCCTGTCCTTTTGAAGTAAAAGCGCCGGCCGCATAGGTCTTTATCAGATAGTTGTCGGCGGGAACGGCCCCACCGCCGGAAGCATAGGTGCCGGAGCCTGCGTCATAAGCGGAGTTCTTGTATACCCAGCCGGCAGGATTGGCGGCTCTGGTACGAACTCTGTTGACATAGTCTTCCGCCTTGTCCAGGCTGCCGATCTCCACCTCGCATTCGGCGGCCATGAGCAACACGTCTGCAAAACGCATGAGGTTCGTGTTCAGCGCGGTTATCTGCGTGGCGCCCCAGAAGACGGTCTCGGTAGAAGAATATTTGCCCTGCTGTGATTTGGCGTATACGTTCTTTCTTGCATCGAAGACGCCGTTGGTGCTGGGGTCCCTGATCCAGCTGGCGGAGCCGATGCCCCAGTCCAGATAGGGAATGCCGGGGCGGGACATGGTGAGGTCGATCCGCGGGTCGAGGGTGCCGGTATAGATATTGGTCGAATCGCTGACAACTTTGCCGTTGTTGGAGCTGCCGTCCAGCAGGGGCAATCCGTTGGCGTCGGTCTTGAAGGCGTTGGCCAGATTCCATGAAGGATTGTTAAAGCCGCAGCAGCCCACGGGACCGCTGCCATAGGGGAAGTTCAGCACGTCGCCCATATTGCCGTTGCCGCCGTCGTTGGACGAGGCCGAGCCGTCATTGACGGAGTTCTGGCAGGCGAAAACGCTTTCGGGACCGTTCTTCTGCGGCGCGTTGAAATTGCTTTCGAAGTTGACCAGGTCGTATTTCGCGCCGGAGGCCGTTACGCCGTTGGCGATGATCTGATCGAAATAGAATTTCGCGCTGTCGTATTTATGCTGGAACATATAGTCCTTGGCGAGGAAGGACATCGCCGCCCATTTATTGACCCGGCCGGCCTCGGGCTGCGTCGCCGGAAGATTGTTGACGGCGTACAGGAGGTCGGCTGTAATTTGAGGCCAGATGTCCGCGCTATTGGGCAGGTTGCCATTGCCGTTGGCGAAAGAAATGTTCTCGTCCGCATACGGAAAGAAATGAAAGACCCGGCGTCCGTCCATATGGTAATACCCGCGCAGGAATCTGGCTTCGGCGCTGATCGCCGTGGTATCCGCGGGAGAGATGCCCGTGGCCTTGCGCATGACCCGCAGCACCTCGTTTGCACGCTGTATGCCCAGGTAGAGGATGGTCCATTTTTCATTTAGATAGCTCGTAGCCGCCTGGCCGATATTCCAGGTCTCCAGCAGCACCAGGTCGGGCTGGTCGCCGGGAGTGGAGCCTTTATAGGAATCGTCGGCGCAAACGCTGCCGTACTGCCAGTTGGATCCGGCGCTTCCGTATGCATTACCGGCGCCGGGGAAGTTCTCGCCGTCGAGAATGGCATACGCCCCGATAAGCAAGCCATTCACCCCCGACAGATTGGTGAGGTTGGTTGGAAGCAGTGAGCCCTGGGGCTGGACATTCAGCTTGCTGTTACACGACGGAGCCACAAGTATCGTGCAAGCCGCCAGCAAAAGGGCAAAGGACAATTTCAGATATGTTGATTTCATATGATTCGCTTTTGCAGTACCTTAATGGATTGTGATGTTTACGCCTACGTTGTATTGTTTTTGATTATTCGGGTATGCGCCGCCGTCAAAACCAAATCTCGTGTTGCTGCCCAGCACTTCCGGATCTTGTCCGCTATATCCCGTGATGGTGAATAGATTCAGCGCCTGAACGTACAGGTGGACCCGGTCGAAATGCAGTGCTCTCAGCGTCGGGTTGTCGAAGGTATACCCCAGCGTCATCGTACGGGCCCGCAGGAAACTGCCGCTCTCCATGGGATAGCTGTTGAACAGCGTATTGGTCGTATTGGAATTGGATTCGAGTATCGGCACACTCGTTCCCGGGTTGGCGACATGGGCCGTGGGATCCTGCCAGTAGGTGGGCGATCCGCTGCCATTGATCAGCCGCGCCGACTGCGTTGCGATACGGGTACTGATGGCGTTATTGAATACCTGCGGGAAATCGGTCGTAGCCTTCACACCATTATAGATCTTGTTCCCAACCGACGTGTACAGCAGCGTGAAGAAGTCGAAATTCTTATAGCTGACCGATATGTTCAGACCGGCGACGAATTTCGGGTTGGGGTTGCCAAAGAACGTACGGTCGTCCGGCGTGATCTTGCCGTCGTGGTTGACATCGGCGAACTTGAGCCGGCCGGGAGCGGCGTCCGTCTGGTTGGAAGCCTTGGCGTCCTTCCAGTCCTGGAACAGACCGACCACCTGATAGCCGAAGAACGCGCCTACCGGATGCCCGGGCTGCAGTCTTACCTGCTCGGTGCTTCCGTTGAACACCGAAACATATTTGATGCCCGGAGGAAGGGATTTCACTTCGTTGACATAAGAGGTGAACGTACCCGTCAGGTCGAATTTCAACTGGTTGCTGATAGCCGAACCATGGTAGGTAAGGCTGATATCGATGCCGTGATTGGTAATATTCCCGACGTTGACGAAAGGCAGGGCGGGTCCGGCCGAAAGTGCCGTTTGAGTACCATAGATACCGATAGCGGGCGGTGCATTGAGCAGACCGCTGATCAGCTTGTTATACCATTCCACGGACAGGTCGAACCTATTGTTCAGGAAAGTAGCGTCGATACCGACGTTGGTAAGCTCGTCCTTTTCCCAGGTAGTGGCAGTATTTCCGTATTGTGTCAGGGCGATACCCGCGGTTGAAGACGTGCTGCTGCCGCTGATATCGTAGGTGGACTGGTTAGGAACGAGACCATATAAGGTGTAAGGGTTGGTCGGAGTGATATTGCTGATCGAGCCCATCTTACCCCAGCCGCCGCGGATCTTCAGCTCGTTGAGCCAGGTGACGTTCTGCATGAATTTCTCTTTTGAGATACGCCATGCGCCCGTTACGGAGGGGAATACGCCGTATCGCTGGCCGGTGTAGAACACCGATGAGCCGTCCCGCCGGACCGTTCCGCTGATCAGATAGCGGTCGTCGAAATTATAGTCGAGGCGGCCGAACAGGGAATAGATATCGGACTGGTAAGGGGTCAGCTGGCTGACGCCGTTCAGCATTACGGTCGGGTTCAGATTGGACTGCGAACTGGCGTTACCCGAATTCAGCGTCACAGTATTGGGATTGACGGTCAGGCTGGCGGAATCGGTAATATAATAGCTACCTCTCGAAGCCTGGATCGCGCTGCCCTGGTTCTTGATGAACTCGGTCCCTGCCAGTACGGTAAGATTGTGCTTCTCGGCGAACGTGTTGCTGTATTTCAGCGTGTTCGTCCAGGTCAGGCTCGTATTCCAGCCGCTGGTTTGCTGATAACTGTTGGCGTTGGTATTGTTCTCCGCATTTTCGTAGGGAGTAAAGAGAAAGAAACTGTAGTTGTAGTTGTCGATCATCCCGCCTACCTGGGTATGGGCCGTAAAATGTTTGAGGAAATCGACTTCCGCAAATACATTGCCGGACAGATTGTAGTCGTTGTTGGTATTATTCCGCTGCCGCTCTTGAATCGCTACCGGGTTGGACGAATTTCCCAGACCGCCGCCCAGGCCGCCGGCATAGTTGCCCATGATGTCGTGAACGGGGACGATACTCGGTATCGCATAGGAGGCGCTGATGGCATTTGCGCTGTTGACGCCAGGCAGGTTTTGGTATCCGGGGTTGGACTTATAAACGATAAATGCATTCTCGCCGATGCGGACTTTGTTGTCTGCAAAGCTGAACGTCGAATTGATACGGGCAGAGTACCTTTTCAGTGTCGTATAGATCAGCGTACC
>Ga0310811_10010490_pt1 | contig 11974 bp, 12 predicted proteins | sample YCmetagenome_FD_207642 | JGI IMG/M metagenome (GOLD analysis project Ga0310811, IMG submission 207642) | Soil microbial communities from experimental microcosm in Duke University, North Carolina, United States - YC | ecosystem: Engineered > Artificial ecosystem > Soil microcosm > Unclassified ...
TGATGTGGAAGTTCTCCTTCCCGCGGATGGTCTGGACGCCGTAATAGATGTCGTCGGCGATCTCGCGCTGTCCGAGGAAGTCCTGCTCCGTGCGGCTCATGGGCGCTCCTTTCCCGCACGTGATCCGTTCCGAACAGATCAGGTGCAGCCAAGGATGCTACGCCGGGCCTGCTACTGGCACAACGCGGTGGTGACGTAGGTGTCGGTGCGGCAGTCGTCCGGCTTGCGCTGCCGGCCGGGGATCAGGACTTTCGCCGAGCATTTTTCGGCGGAGTCGGTATTGAGGCTCTTGCCCTCCCCATAGCCCTTGGTCTTGCAGAGCTGGTCGGCCGCCGTCTTGCAGTCCGGTGTGCCGTCGGTACCCGCCGGACACATGGTTCGTCCCGACACCATGGCGCCGGTTTTGGTCAGGCGCGAGAGCGCGTCGCCCGCCCCCTTCATGGCATCGCGAGTGCGCGCGTTGAGATCTTCGAGGGTTTCGCTCGTGCTCTTCGACGGCTTCAGCTTGTCGAACAGCTTGCCCACTTCATTGATCAGGCCCGGATTTTCCCGCGACGGCTGCGGCTCCGGCGTAGGTTCTGCCTGCTGAGGTGCGCCTTGCGGCTGCTCTTGCAAGCCGAGCGAAGGCGCCTGCGGCTGAGGTGGCGCGGCTTGCGGCCATGCCTCGCCCGCTCCCACCAGCAACAGCACAACGGCCGCGGCCAGCGCGCGCGATCCTAAGACGAATGGGCCCAGCCGAAGCGGCATGTTTCCACTGTAACGGAAGACGGACAGCGGCGTAAGGCGCGCCGCCTCCGACATAAGTCAAACAAGCTTCAGCGCGACGACGAAGCCGAGCACCAGCACGACCAGGAAGAGAAGCACCCAGAGCGTCAGGTGCCGCTCGACCCGTGCACGGATCCAGTCGCCCCAGCGATTGAGCACGATCGCCTCGATATAGAAGCGCAGGCCGCGGGTGATGATCGAGAACAGGATGAACAGCCCGAAATTGTAGCCGGCGAATCCGGAGGCGATGGTGACGAGCTTGTAGGGGATCGGCGTCACGCCCTTGATCAGGATGATCAGCGCGCCCCATTTCGCATAGGATTCGCGGAGGTGATAGAAGCTGATCAGCCAGTGTCCGACGCTGTCATAGAGCAGCGCACCGATGGCATAGCCGAGGATGCCCCCGATCACCGACGCAATGGTGCAGACGCCGGCAAACAGCCAGGCGCGCTTGGGCTGCGCCAGCGACATCGGCGCCAGCATCACATCGGGAGGAACCGGGAAGAAGGAGCTTTCCGCGAACGACACCGCGGCCAGGATCCAGAGCGCATAGGGCTTGTCCGCGGCCGCGACGCACCAATCATAGATACGTTTGATCATGGCGCGGCATGAACCATCCCGGGCAGGATTTGTCCACCCTCCCCTGGAGGACTCTCCAGGGGAGGGTAAAAGACACTTAGTGCCGCTTGCGAGCGGCACGGCCCTCGAGCGCGACAATCGGCCGCCGGGCGGCCACCCGCGACGATACCGCCTTGGGCATCTTCAGCGGCGACTTCGGCAGCTTCTCGGCGATGCCGAGCATGTGCTCGCGGCGTTCCATCTCGTTCCAGACGTCTTCCGGCTTCACGCCGGCGGAGGCCCAGAGGACGGTGAGGTTGTAGAGCAGATCGGCGCTTTCGCGCACCACGGCATGGGCGTCGCCGTTGACGGCGTCGATCACCACTTCGATGGCTTCTTCGGCGAGCTTCTTGGCCATCTTCGACGACCCGCGCTGAAACAGCTTCGCGGTGCGCGAGGTGGCCGGATCGAGATGGCGGGCGGCAAGCACCGCCTGGTAAAGCCGTTCAATCGAATCACTCATAACGCGAACTTAGTCCAAACTCGTACGCGGCGCGTTAACACCAAGCATTAAAAGCAAAAAATCCGCCGATCAAGGCCACAAGACCCTGACCAGCGGATCAATCCGGGGTTGGCCGGGCCGGATGGTTACCAGCCTGCAACCGGATGGCCGTTCACATAGGGCACGGTGGTGCCCCAGCCGTGAGGCCCGGGGCCGTAAGACGGATCGCCGTAATAGCCATAGCCGCCGTAGTAACCCGCCCCAGGCGCGACATAGACCGGGCCACCGCCATAATAGCCGTCATAACTGTCATAATAGGCGCGGCGGTTTTGCGCCGCGGCGATCGCAAGTCCCGTGCCGACGATACCGGCGAAGGCTGCCGCCGCCGCCGCTCCGCCACCACCATGCCAATGCCGCGGACGCGCCGAGGCCTCGGTCGGCGCGACTGTGGCGAGTGCCAGCGCCGAAACGAGAGCGATCATTGCGCTGCGGCCAAAGGGTGAAATCAAACGCTTCGGGGTAAACATCCAGAATCCTCCTCGGTGATAAACGGCTGCCATCAATCAGCTGTCGTGAGCCGTTGCTGATTAATCCCCTTTTAGCCATGTGGGTTCCGTCGCGGCGAATGCAACCAGAACGCAGGATTGCATGATCGTGACAGAATGCCGCTCGGGGCCTCATCTCTGATACGCACACTGCTCCTTCCGAAGGACTTCGTGCGCGCCGCCATCTCCGGTGCCGGCCTGATCAATTGAGCTATCCCGCAAGCACGATCCCTGCTTAGAATGCGACTCTCGCATCCGGGCCGCTCAGCCGCATGTCCCTGCTCCGTCTCTATACCCGCGTCCTCGATATGCTCGGCAAGGAAGCGCGGCTCGCCTGGGTCCTGGCGGCGGCCAATCTGCTGCTGGCGATGTCACAATTCGCCGAGCCGGTGCTGTTTGGCCGCATCGTGGATGCGCTGTCAGGCAAATCCGCGTCCGGCAACTCGGCCTGGCCGCTGCTCGGCGCCTGGGCCGGCTTTGGCCTGTTCACCATCCTGTCGAGTGCCTGGGTCGCCCTCCAGGCCGACCGCCTCTCGCACCGGCGGCGCCAGGCGGTGCTGACCGGCTATTTCGAGCACATCCTGCAGCTTCCGATGACCTTCCACACCGGCACCCATTCCGGCAGGCTGATGAAGGTGATGCTGAACGGCACGGACGCGCTGTGGCGGCTCTGGCTCGGCTTCTTCCGCGAGCATTTCGCCGCGATCCTGTCGGTGGTGGTGCTGTTGCCGCTGTCGCTTTATCTGAACTGGCGGCTCGCGATCCTCCTGTTCCTGCTCTGCATCGTGTTCACCGCGCTCACCACCTTCGTGGTGCGCAAGACCTATGGCCTGCAGAGCGAGGTCGAGCAGCACTACAGCGACCTCTCCGCGCGCGCTTCCGATGCGCTCGGCAATGTCGCACTGGTGCAGAGCTTCGTACGCATCGACGCCGAGGTGCAGGGCCTGCGCAGCGTCGCCAACCAGTTGCTCGCCGTGCAGATGCCGGTCCTGTCCTGGTGGGCGCTGGTCACCGTGATCACCCGGGCTTCCACGACGATCACGGTGCTGGCGATCTTCACGCTCGGCATTGCGCTGCATGACCAGGGTCTCACCTCGGTGGGCGAGATCGTGACCTTCGTCTCCTTCACCACCATGCTGATCGGCAAGCTCGAGCAGGTCGTCTCCTTCATCAACAACGTGTTCATGGAGGCGCCGCGGCTGATCGAGTTCTTCAACGTGATGGATGCGGTACCGGCGGTGCGCGACCGCCCCGAAGCGATGGACGTCGGCCGGCTCTCGGGTCTCGTCGAATTCCACGACGTGTCGTTTTCCTATGACGGCAAGCGGCCGGCGGTCGAAGACCTCTCCTTCGTCGCGCTGCCCGGCCAGACCATTGCGCTGGTCGGCCCGACCGGCGCCGGCAAATCCACCGCGATCGCGCTCCTGCATCGCGCCTTCGATCCGCAATCGGGCTTCATCAAGATCGACGGCATGGATGTCCGCGCGCTGAAACTGGCAGCGCTTCGCCGCAACATCGGCGTGGTGTTCCAGGAAGCGCTGCTGTTCGACCGCTCGATCGCCGACAACCTGCGCGTCGGCAAGCCCGATACGACCGAGGAGGAGATGAAGCTAGCTGCCTCGCGCGCCCAGGCGCTGGAGTTCATCGAGCGCGCCGACAAGGGTTTCGACACCAAGGCCGGCGAGCGCGGGCGCATGCTGTCCGGCGGCGAACGGCAGCGGCTCTCGATCGCTCGCGCGTTGTTGAAGGATCCGCCGATCCTGATTCTCGATGAGGCCACCAGCGCGCTCGACGCGGTGACCGAGGCCAAGGTCAATGCCGCGCTCGACGAGGTGATGCGCGGACGTACCACTTTCGTGATCGCCCATCGCCTCTCCACCATCCGCAACGCGACCCGTATCCTGGTGTTCGAGAACGGGCGCGTGATCGAAAACGGAACTTTCGATGAACTCGTCGCCAAGGGCGGGCACTTTGCGGAACTCGCTCGCGCCCAGTTCATGGTGCAAGAAAACCCAAAAGAAAACTTGAAGGAAAACGCGCCAGGCAGTCACACTCCCGTCAAGGCGTGAAATCGCCTGAATTCAGCCTCTTGAGTGCTGAATTGTCTGCTGAATTAATGCTGCAAACCTCTGTTCTCGGATCGCATGCCGGTATAGGTTTGCATCACCGCCGATGAGCGGTCATGCCGGACAGCTTGAAACCCGAAAGTCAGATCTCAGACCTCCTTGGCTAGCCGCAAAGCGGGTCTCAAAGAACCGGAATCGGAAAGTGCAATTTCGTCTCCCGTCGTTTTTGAAAACGTCGATTATTTTTGCGGCCGCGCTCGCGGTGCTTTTGCCTCGCGCCATTCATGCTGAAGCCAGACTCCTGATCGAGGCCGACACCGGCAAGGTGCTCGAAGCCGAGAACGCGACGGTGCCCTGGTATCCCGCCTCGCTCAGCAAGCTGATGACCGCCTATGTCACGCTGGCGGCGGTGAAAGCGGGCAAGATCACCCTCGATACGCTGTTCACGGTGTCGCCGATGGCCGCCTCGCAATCGCCCTCCAAGATGGGCTTGCGGCCGGGGACGCAGGTCACCGTCGACAACGCGCTGAAGATGATGCTGGTGAAGTCGGCCAACGACATGGCCGTGGTGCTGGCCGAAGGCGTCGGCGGCTCGATCGACGGCTTCTCGGTGATGATGAATGCCACCGCGAGGCAGCTCGGCATGACCCAGACGAGCTATGTCAATCCGAACGGCCTGCCGGCGGACGGCCAGATCACCTCCGCGCGCGATATGGCGATCCTTGCGCGTTCCTTCATCAAGAACCTTCCCGAATACGAATCTTACGTCCACATCCCCTCGATCCGCTACGGCAAGCGCATCACCCAGAATTTCAACAAGCTGATCGGCCGCTATCCGGGTGCCGACGGATTCAAGACCGGCTTCATCTGCGCCTCCGGCTACAATCTCGTCGCCTCCGCAACGCGCGACGGCAGGCGGCTGATCGCGGTCGTGCTCGGCGCCTCCTCCGGCACCATGCGCTCGGTGCGCGCCGCACAGCTGCTCGATCGCGGCTTTGCCGGCAACGGTCTTTCATGGCTGCGTCCCTCGCTCGGCACCGTCGACCAGCTCGTGCCGGTCGACACCACGCCGCCGGACCTGCACGACGAAGTGTGCAGCGGCAAACACCACAGGCCCAGCGACGAAGACGAGCTCGCCGCCAGCGCGGGCGGCTCGGCATCCGGCGACGGCAGCAATGGCGCGACGTTCCTCGCCTCCAGCCTGCAGCCGCCGATGCCGAGGCCCTCGGAATGGCTATCCGCGCCTCCTGCGCCGTCGGAGCCCATTGTCGTCTACACCGGCCCGACCCGAACCGGCGCTGCTCTGGTCGCAGCCGTGGCCGCCGACGCCGACAGCCAGACGGTGGCAGCCAAGCACGGCAAGCGGCACAGGAAGAAGCCGACCGCAACAGCGGAGGCGAAGCCGGCCGATGCGCCCGCCGCAAAACCGGCCGCAAAGCACGCCAGTGCCAGGCCCGCTTCCGCCGCGACGGATTCTGCGGCCCCATCGGCAAAGCCGTCCAAGCCGAAAGCCGCCAAACCGAAGTCGAGCACGACCAACCGGCAGAAGACGTCGGGCGAGGCCAAGCCGGCGGGCGATTAGCCGCAATCAGCATCAGAGCCGTTAGCCCTCCGCCGCTTGCCATGAACGGCGGCAGGCTCAATACTGCCTAAAACACGCCGCCTGACCGAGCGACGGACACAGCGTTTTGGAGGGGAAATACCATGGAGCGGATCTGGCTCAAGCATTATCCGGCCGGCGTGCCCGCCGATATCGATACGACGCAATATTCGTCGCTGGTTGAGCTCCTGGAAGAGAGCTTTGCGAAATATGCCGATCGCAAGGCCTTCATCTGCATGGACAAGTCGATCACCTACCGCGAGCTCGACGAGATGTCGCGGGCGCTCGGCGCCTATTTGCAGAGCCGTGGCCTCGCCAGGGGTGCGCGTGTCGCGCTGATGATGCCGAACGTGCTGCAATATCCGGTCGCGACCGCGGCGGTGCTGCGCGCGGGCTTTGCCGTCGTCAACGTCAACCCGCTCTACACCCCGCGCGAGCTCGAGCATCAGCTGAAGGATTCCGGCGCCGAAGCGATCGTCGTGCTGGAGAATTTCGCCACCACCGTGCAGCAGGCGCTGCCGCATACCGATGTCAAGCATGTGATCGTCGGCAGCATGGGCGATTTGCTCGGCTTCAAGGGCGTGATCGTCAACCTGGTGGTGCGGCGCGTGAAGAAGATGGTACCGGCCTATTCGCTGCCGGGCGCGGTGTCCTTCAACGATGCGCTCGCCGCCGGCCGATCCGCCAAGTTCAGCAAGCCCCAGCTCGGTCCCGACGATGTCGCCTTCCTGCAATATACCGGCGGCACCACCGGCGTCTCCAAGGGCGCGACGCTGCTCCATCGCAACATTCTCGCCAATGTGTTGCAGAACGATGCCTGGCTACAGCCCGCGCTGACGCAGCCGCCGCATGTCGATGCGCTGCTGATCGTCTGCGCGCTCCCGCTCTATCACATCTTCGCGCTGACCGCGTGCTACCTGCTCGCGGTACGCGCCGGCGGCTGCAATCTCCTGATCCCCAACCCGCGCGACATCGCCGGCTTCATCAAGGAATTGCAGAAATACCAGGTCAACAGCTTCCCCGCGGTCAACACGCTCTATAACGGGCTGATGCATCATCCCGACTTCAAGAAGATCGACTTCTCGAAGCTGAAAATCTCGAACGGCGGCGGCATGGCGGTGCAGCGTCCCGTGGCCGAGCAGTGGAAGCAGATCACCGGCTGCAGCATCGCCGAGGGCTACGGCCTGTCGGAGACCTCACCGACGCTGACCTGCAACACAGCGACCGCGGCCGAGTTCAACGGCTCGATCGGCATTCCCGTGCCCTCGACCTACATCTCGATCCGCGACGACGCCGGCAACGAGGTGGCGCTGGGCGAGCCCGGCGAAATCTGCGCCAAGGGCCCGCAGGTGATGTCGGGCTACTGGAACAGGCCCGACGAAACCGCGAAGGTGATGACGCCGGACGGCTATTTCCGCACCGGCGATATCGGCGTGATGGACGCCAGCGGCTACACCAAGATCGTCGACCGCAAGAAGGACATGATCCTGGTCTCCGGCTTCAACGTCTATCCGAACGAGATCGAGGAAGTGATCGCGGGCCATCCGGGCGTGCTGGAATGCGCCGTGATCGGCGTTGCCGACGACAAGTCGGGCGAGGCGGTGAAGGCCTTCGTGGTCAAGAAGGATCCAAACCTGAGCCCCGAGGACGTGATCAAGTTCTGCCGCGAGCGGCTCACCGCCTACAAGGTGCCGAAGCTGATCGAGTTCAGGAAAGACCTGCCCAAGACCAATGTCGGAAAAATCCTGCGCCGCGAGCTCCGCGACGAGAAGAAGGCGGCGGCTGCCTAGCAACCCTCATGGTGAGGAGGCGCGCCAGCGCCGTCTCCGGACGATGCTTCGCATCGCCGGGAGAACCATGAGGCCCGTCTGTGGCCTCATCCTTCGAGACGCTTGCTCCACAAGCTCCTCAGGATGAGGATCTTCCAGAGCGTTCGCAACGATACCTCGGAATGACTCGCGACGACATGGCTACCCCTGCCGACATCCTCGCCTTCTGGCGCGAAGCCGGCACCGACCGCTGGTACAAGAAGGACGACGCCTTCGACGCCGAAGTGCGCCGCCGCTATCTCGACCTCTGGCAAAAGGCGAGCGCGGGCGAATTGTCTGCGTGGGAAGCAAGCGACGACGGCGTGCTGGCGCTGACCATCGTGCTCGACCAGTTTCCCCGCAACATGTTTCGTGCACATGCGCGGGCATTTTCAAGCGACGCCATGGCGCGCGATGTCGCAGCCCGCGCAATCGAGCGCGGCGTGGATGCGCGGATCGATCCGGTGCTGGTCGAATTTCTCTATATGCCCTTCATGCATTCGGAAATTCTCGCCGACCAGCTTCGTTGTGTGGAGCTGTTTCGCACCGCACCCAATCCGGACAACCTCAGATATGCCGAGGAGCATGCCGAGATCATCCGCCGCTTCGGCCGCTTCCCGCATCGTAACCGCTTGCTCGGCCGCGCCACGACGGCGGAGGAGGAGGCCTATCTGGATGGCGGCGGGTTCTCGGGCTGATGGCTTCCTGCTAGAGCATGATCCGGAAAAATGGGCACCGGTTTTCCGAAAAGATCATGCTCCCGATATAGTGACATAACGGTGAAACGCGATTGCCGTTTTCTATGGCGCGAATATTGTACCGGCCGCCTCCCCGGTCTAAGACACATCCCGCACATGTAAGGAGAATTGACGATGGCGATCCAAGTTGGCGACAAGTTGCCCGAAACCAAGTTTCGCGTGATGACCGCGGAAGGCCCGCAGGTCAAAACCACCGACGACATCTTCAAGGGCAAGAAGGTCGCGCTCTTTGCCGTTCCGGGTGCTTACACCGGCACCTGCCACAAGATGCATCTGCCGAGCATTTTCCTCAACGCCTATGCGATCAAGAACAAGGGCGTCGACACCATCGCGATCGTCTCGGTCAACGACGCCTTCGTGATGAACGCCTGGAAGCGCGACACCGACCAGCGCGATGAGGCCGTCTTCCTCGCCGACGGCAATGCCGATTTTGCCAAAGCGATCGGCATGGAGCTCGACGCCTCCGGCAACGGCCTCGGCATCCGCTCCAAGCGCTATTCGATGCTGGTCGAGAACGGCGTCGTGAAGAAGCTCAACCTCGAGCCCGCCCCGGGCAAGGTCGAAGTCTCCGGCGGCGACACGTTGCTGGGACAGTTGTAAGCCGCTCGTCATTGCCAGCCAACGGGTCCGCGCGAAGCGCGGCCCGATGACAGGCTCCGCGAAGCAATCCATTCGTCCGCGTATGACGAAGCATGGATTGCTTCGTCGCTTTGCTCCTCGCAATGACGACGCGTAGGATGGGTTGAGCGCGGCGAAACCCATCAGCTTCGCCCACCGTCTTCGTGAAACGGTGGGTTTCGCTTCGCTCTACCCACCCTGCGAACTCACCCCTTCATCCGCGCCATCGCGACGCCGTCACGGGCGAGCTGGTCGGCGCGCTCGTTCTCGTCATGGCCGGCATGGCCCTTGACCCAGTGCCAGCGCACCTGGTGCGGCTTCAGCGCGCCGTCGAGCCGCTGCCACAGCTCGACATTCTTCACCGGCTTCTTGTCGGCGGTGCGCCAGCCGTTCTTCTTCCAGCCGTGGATCCAGCCGGTGATGCCCTGCCGCACATACTGGCTGTCGGTGTAGAGATCGACCACGCACGGCTTCTTCAGCGCTTCGAGCGCGGAGATCGCCGCCATCAGCTCCATGCGGTTGTTGGTGGTGTGGGCCTCGCCGCCCTTCAATTCCTTTTCGACGTCGCCGAATTTGAGGATCGCACCCCAGCCGCCCGGCCCGGGATTGCCCGAGCAGGCGCCGTCGGTGTGGATGATGACGTTGGGCAGCGCGCTCACGCGACTATTCCATTGGTGGTCACGCCATAGTCGCGCACGCTCGCCACGCCCTGATGAAAGCGCAGCTTGCGCGCATATTCGAGCGGGTCCTTTGGCTTCACCAGCGCGCCCGGCGGCACGTTGAGCCAGTCGACCAGCCGCGTCAGCAAAAAGCGCAGCGCGGCGCCGCGCGCCAGCAGCGGCAGCGCGTCCTGCTCGGCTTCCGACAATTTGCGCTCGCGGCCATAGGCCGACAGAAACGCGCGTGCCTTGGTGACGTTGAAGGAATGATCGGCCTCGAAGCACCAGGCGTTGAGGCAGATTACGACGTCATAGGCGAGCGTGTCGTTGCAGGCGAAGGTGAAGTCGATGATTCCCGACAGCTTATCGCCGAGGAAAAAGACATTGTCGTTGAAGAGATCGGCGTGGATCACGCCCTGCGGCAGGTTCTTCGGCCACACCCCGCCTTCGAGATAATCGAGCTCGCGCGCAATGAGATCGCGCAGGCCCACCTGCACGCTGTCGGCGCGATCGGCGGCGCGATCGAACAGCGGCCGCCAGCCCGAGACCGAGAGCGCATTCGCGCGCGATATCGCAAAGTCGCGGCCCGCAAGATGCATCTTCGCCAGCGCCCCGCCGACACCGGCGCAATGGGCGACGTTCGGCTTGCGCGGCCAGACGCCTTCGAGAAAGGTGATGATGGCCGCCGGCCTTCCGCACAGCGAGCCCAGCGCCTCGCCGCTCTTGCTCTTCACCGGCTGCGGGCAGTTGATGCCGTTGGCGGCCAGATGCGTCATCAGGCCGAGGAAGAACGGCAGGTCGTCCTTGGCGACCCGCTTCTCATACAGCGTCAGGATGAAGGAGCCGCGCGTGGTGTGCAGGAGGAAGTTCGAATTCTCGACACCCTCGGCGATGCCCTTGTAGGACAGGAGCTCACCAAGCTCGTAAAGAGAGAGAAATTCCGCAAGCTCGTCGGCGGCGACGTCGGTATAGACCGCCATGCCGAATTACTCGGCGGCGGCTTCGGGGCGCAGCGAGCGCGGCAGCGGGAAGAATTCGTTTTCCTCCGCGGCCGAGACCGTCTCCACATGCAGCGTGTAACGCTCGGCGAAGGCGCCCATGATTTCCTCGACGATCACTTCCGGCGCCGAGGCGCCCGCGGTGATGCCGAGGCTCCTGATGCCGTCAAAGCGCTTCCAGTCGATGTCGCTCGCGCGCTGGGCAAGGACGGCAATGGGACAGCCCTCGCGCTCGGCGACCTCGCGCAGGCGCTGCGAGTTCGACGAATTGGGCGCGCCGACCACGATCAGCGCATCGACCACGGGGGCCACCTTCTTCACCGCGAGCTGGCGGTTGGTGGTGGCGTAGCAGATGTCTTCCTTGTGCGGCCCGTTGATGTTGGGGAAGCGCTCTTTCAGGATCGTGACGATATGGGCGGTGTCGTCGATCGACAGCGTCGTCTGCGTGACGAAAGCGAGATTGTCCGGATCCCTCGGCGCGATGGTACGGGCATCCTCGTCGGTCTCGATCAGCGTCACCGCGCCCGGCGGCAATTGGCCGAGCGTGCCGACCACCTCGGGGTGGTGGGAATGGCCGATCAGAAAGATTTCGCGGCCGCGCTTGAAATGGATCGCGGCCTCGCGATGCACCTTGGTGACCAGCGGGCAGGTCGCATCCAGCGAGAACAGGTTGCGGCTATGGGCGTCGGCCGGAACCGATTTGGGCACGCCATGCGCCGAGAAAACAACCGGTGCGGTGGTATTTTCCGGGATTTCGGCCAGCTCCTCGACGAAGATCGCGCCCTTGGTCTTCAGGCTGTCGACCACATAACGGTTGTGGACGATCTCGTGCCGGACATAGACCGGGGCGCCATAGATGGCGAGCGCCCGTTCCACGGTGTCGATGGCGCGAACCACGCCGGCGCAGAAGCCCCGTGGCGAACAAAGCACGATTCTCAGGTCCGGTTTTGGGTCTGGTTTGGCTGCCATTTGGGACGATCTCGGGACCGAATCACCCCTCGCCGACGGGCGGGGAACGGCCGTTTCGGGCTACGAATTGGGACCGCTTTCGGCCCCTGTCAAGGCACTATAGCATACCATTGCGCGGCAGGCCCAAC
>Ga0310811_10010492_pt1 | contig 11973 bp, 9 predicted proteins | sample YCmetagenome_FD_207642 | JGI IMG/M metagenome (GOLD analysis project Ga0310811, IMG submission 207642) | Soil microbial communities from experimental microcosm in Duke University, North Carolina, United States - YC | ecosystem: Engineered > Artificial ecosystem > Soil microcosm > Unclassified ...
CGGGAATGGTGAACGCGTCTGGATCCTCGCCAAGCTGCCGGGTCATATCCGGGTGGTGGGCGATGACATCAGCGAGAAGTATCTGCTGCTCAGCAACAGTCATGACGGCAAATCTTCGGTCCAGATCAAGTTCACGCCGGTCCGGGTCGTGTGTCAAAACACGCTGACACTGGCGTTGAGTGACGGGGCGGTGTGCCGGGTGGTTCATCATGCCGACATCCGCCGCAAGCTGGAACAAGCCCACCAGATGCTTGGGCTGATCACTGAACGGTTTGACGAGGTGGAAGAGACGTTTCAGTCTATGAGCCGCGTTCAGATGGATACGAATCGTCTGGCTGAATATCTGACCGCCGTTTACCCGGACAGCAAGGAACCGGAAAAGATGGAGCTCGTGCAAAGGGATCGAAACTGGAGTGAATACTTCTTTGATCAGGGCCGGGGGAATCGTCTGCCGGGTGTGGCGGGAACGCTGTGGGCGGCGTTCAACGGCGTGACGGAATGGCAGGATCACCGGAAATCACGCCAGAACGAGAATCAGCGGCTGGTCTCGACCTGGTTCGGTGGTTCCTATCAGACCAAGGCCCGGGCGTTTAGCGTCGCGCAGGAAAAGATGCTAATGTGGAATTGAAAATCACAAAGGGAACCGGCAAGGGCTGGTTTCTTTTTTTAGCTGTCACCTGGAGGCGAGGGTCGGAATCGGACGCGTCCCGCCTTCCACAAGCCACTCGAAATCAACTATCTAAATCATCACCTTCGCCCTGATATTAAAGGCCTTCTTGAATTTTTTCAAGCTTAACTTCAGCCGGCTTTTTTATACTCCATTTTACTCTTTACCAATGAGGTTTGCTGGCACTGCTGCTGGCACTTTCTTGATGAGAATGTTTTTCTGAATTTCCTTGCTGGTGGCATACCGTTGAAGCGTTTATTGAACTTGCCGGTGTTGACCCATTAATTTCTCAGTCAAAAAAGTTGAAATGTCGCAACCGATCACTGTGCAGAATGAAACGAAAGCAAAGACGACCTCGCGCAACTGATGGCCGACGTAGAGGACCACCTTGTAATTTGCCTTCACGAATCTCGGCAAAGAGGTAATCATTTTCAGCCGTTTCATAAAAGTAAAACCCCGTTTCCGTTATTGTGCGCCAGTTTGCAGGGGGGTGCATTTGCAGTTTGCGGTGAGCATCAACTTGCACAAAGAACCATTGGTAAAACTAAAACCGACTGTCCACGTTTGCAGCGGGTAAAGCGGCATGCTCGTCAGGGCACAGAAACCTTTCGCCTTTGTCTCGCATCCTTTTAGCGTGAGGGTAATGGGCAACGATTTGCGTTTCAGAATCCGCATCACCTCGTCCCGGGACATTCCCGGCGAGATTTCGCCGCACCAGGCAAGGTCCTTTTTCGAAAGCCTTGTGTTTGGCACGCCAACAAGCAGATCTGGGCAGCATAATAATTTTGGGTCTTCATAAAGTGTAAGGGCGTCGATAACCATCCCCCGCTCGGTGTAGTCAAATCCGTCCGTCTGCACAATCCACGACGTCCCCTGCACGCGCCATAAACGTCCACTGTTCGGATGTCCGCCAACGATAGTTTTGCCCGCACCCCAATGCTCTTCCAGATCATCCTGTGTGGAGTAGCCGATTTGAACCGATGCGATGCGGGCGATCTTGGGGATGGAAGTTTTCGGCGGCTGGCCGTCCACAGCATGTCCCGGCGCAGCAGAGCGCAAAAGCAGCAGCGTCGCGAGGCAAACGGAAATGCGCGCGAGCCAAATTGATTTTTCAGACCTTTGGAATTTTGGCTCAAAAACTAGTCTCATGTTATTTGGTTTGTAATGATCCTGAATCAAGCATGTTTAAGTTGGTGCCGGACGTGCAACTTAAAAAGCAGCCGTCACCGCATTTGGTTAGCATCCAATTCATACTGCATGGTGAGGAACCGGATTCCCTTGACGGTTTGTTCCAGGCCAACAGGGTTAAATCCCGTCCGGCGGTATGCGGCAATCGCATTGGGGCTGGAGGCAACGGTAACTGTTCGAATGCTCTGACCGCTTTTTCGCGCGAATTCCACGGCTGTCCAATAAAAACTCTCCGGCGCTCCAGACTGTGCCCAATCGGCCCCTGAATTTGTAGAAATATAAATTAGGCCATCCCAGCCGCCCGCTGCCACAAATCTTGTTCCATCCGCGGATGCGGCAACGGCAACCCAGCTCTGAGTCGGCACTGAAGTTCGCGCCCAAGTAAAACCCGAATCCATTGAGGCGTAAATCGAGCCGGGGTCATCGCCAGCACCGTCGTCTTGCGACACTGCTGCCAAATGTGTTCCATCCGCCGAAGATGTAATAGAAGACCAATTTTTGGCCGGTGCCGTGGTTCGCGTCCAAGTGACACCCGAATTCGTCGAAGCATAAACGCCGCCATCACCTGCAACGCCTCCATTAAATAGATCGCCCCCAAGTTTTGCCGCCGCTACCAGTTTTGTTCCATCAGCTGAAATAGCCACTGAAGTCCAGAGGTTGCTTGTGGTTGCTGATTGTGTCCAAGTCGCGCCACTATCGGCTGAGGTGTAGATAAAAAGCGGCCGGTAGAACCAAACCTCATTTGGGAATCTAAAGAATCCTGCCGCTACAAGTTGGCTCCCATTAGCCGAGCACGCAAGGGAACTCCAAGGCAGGCTTGGAGCGCTGGTGGGCGTCCAGGTTTGCGCTGAAACGTGACGAACAGCCCCCACGACCATAATCAGTTCGAGCATCAAGATACAGGATTTCGTTTTCATACCATTTCAATTTTCAAGGTTTTGGATGTGCAAACAGCCAATCGATAACTACCAGAGCAAACTGTGGGTAAGGTTGGAACCGGTTGGCAGGTGTGCATCAGGCTTCATCTCAAATCTGTTTTCATTTTAATTCAACAGAAGCCGGAATAATTGATTGGTTGTTCCGATTGGAGCGGTGGCTTGGAGAATTCCATTATTCGTTGTGACCATTAGCTTCGCCGGCTGCCAGTTAGGTGAAATGAGGCTGGGCGAGACTTGAAGAATGTAGTTATCGGGAGTTTGTGGCCAACTTAAGACGAGATTTCCAGGTTGGGTGTTTGCATCCACCGTTAAGGCGACTGGTTTTACGGTAAGGTATTGCGTCCAGTTCTCCGTAAATCCAAACGTGTATGCACCCGTGACATGGATTACGTGCTGGCCGGCTGACAGGGGTGCCACCATCAGGAAAACTCCGTCTTCAACTGCCAGATCAACAAAATAGGATGTTCCCGAGGCGTTCTGATAACAACTATAGCCGTCTAAATCGTGCAAGATGTTATGAACTGCGGGACAGGTGTAGCTAAACGCGACTGATTGCACGCGATAGGGTGTTGTCAAGGCGTTGGTAAGCGCGGTGACTGCAACACCATCAATCGTGCAAGTCATGCCGTATGCCTGGTCTTGGTTGCTCTTCGCACTTCCTCGCATTTCGGCTTCCGAAAGATTATTCGTGGGACAACCCGCATGATCCCATTCGATATCCGTCAGCGACAAAAACAATGCAACACCGCCGGGAACGCTGTTGGTAAAGCTGTGCGTTCCGCCGTTGGCGTAATTACCGCCAATGAACCATACCGGGCCGCTCTGGCCCGTGCTCAATGACCCGGCATGATTGAGGTAGATGTTGAACGGGTTATTGGTCGCGGGCAGGCTCATGTAATACTTCCACCAGGCCGCAGCCCAATCACTATAGGTTTTGCCGGAGTAAGCACGATTGGGATCAATGATGCCCGGGTTGATCGTTTGGGCTCTTACAGAATTTGTCATCAACATCGTGGCTAACAAACCGCCTGCGGCCATCAGGATCAGAGTTCTGTTTGCTTTCATAGTTTTCAGATTGGTTATTTGTATGATTTAGAAATAAGGTTGTTTTCCGACGAACCTTTAACGGGCGAAAATTCCGAATCTTTCAAAAAACGGGGAAATATTTATTGGTTTCTTGCGCAATTGTTCAGGGTTGGCGTAATAATTTTATGAGAAGGGCACAGCTCATGGAGGCTGTGCCGTGATAAGGTTCCTACTTTCGTCACCTTGAAGGTTGCCGGAAAATGCGGAACAATTCCGTGGCTTCAGTGGTCTGCGACTCGCAGTTGCGCGGTTAAAAGGTCGCCGGCAGCGAGTTCATGTGCCAGAAGAGCCATTTGCCATGAACCTTCTTTACGGTCCCGCTGAGAATGGCATTCCCTGCAACGACCGCAGGCGTCACGGCCGGATTAACATAAACACACTGGAAGGAGAGTTCGGCCGTATCACCGTGAATATCAGCGGTAAGTTTGAAGGCGGGAGTCAGGCCCACCCAATAATGTGTGAACGGGCCGGCACCAGTCCAGAAGGTTCGAATGGCGTCCTTGCCGCTAATGACGGCACCGGTGCTGGCAATCGTCAGTGTGGCGTTGTCGGCCCAGAGCGCCATTTCTCCGTTGATATCACCGCCATACGATCCGGCGAGATGGAAGTCCGCCTCGAGTTCGTGGAGTTGAGCCAGTTGAACCTGCTGATAGACTTCGTTGAGTTCCTTGATTTCCCGGCCAGAATCCGCTTTGGCCGGGATCAACCAACTGTTGGCGCCAAGCGCGAGAATCCCGACGGTAGCGGTTGCCGCAAGGTAGGTGCTGAACTTTCCAACTGCCGAATTGGAAGGTGATATGGTGTTTAATTTTTTCATATATGCTCTAGTTTGTTTTTTGTTTTGTTCATTCGGACGAGAACTGCAATGCTCTCTGGTGATCCGTCGGAGGGTTAAACGTCCTGATTCCGCAATTCTTTCAGAAAGTTGCAACTTTCTCCGAGCGCAGGCGCGCAAGCAGGAGAACGCGCGATAGCCGTGACAGCAAAACCGATTTGATTCAAGCGCATCCAAGTAGCTCCTATCGAACTGGTCAGCGATGAATCCAGCCAGACATTGCTGCGTCAAGTGGTGTGAAAAATCCGAATCTTTTAAAATTTGGATTTTATTTGAAAGAATCGCTCGCAACCGCCGTTGAAGTGTTGACATGATTGCTTTTATGACGCTGCCGAAGGACGACTCCTATCCCACCCGTTCCAGCCTGCTCCACAGGGTCAAGGACACCACTGACCAGCAGAGCTGGCAGGAGTTCAACGATATATATGGCAAACTGATCCTCGGCTTTGCGATCAAGGCCGGGTTGACCGAGGACGAAGCCCGGGAGGTCGTTCAGGAAACGCTTATTTCCGCCGCGAAGAATCTGCCGGAATTTCGTTATGACCGGAGGATGTGTTCATTCAAGACGTGGTTGTTAAATTTGAGCCATTGGCGGATAAAGGATCAAATCCGCAAGCGGCAAAATCCGTCCGCACCCAGACAAACGGGAAGGAGGCAAGGAATTGAAGATGAGAGCAGTCGCACCCCAACGATTGAGCGGGTTGTGGATTCTGCCGGTGACCAGCTTCAAGCCCTTTGGGACAAGGAATGGGAAACGACTGTTTGGGACGCGGCTCTTAGCAGGGTCAAGGCGCAAATGGATTTGAAGCAATGGCAAATGTTCGATCTTTATGTGCTCAAGGAATGGCCGGTGCGCGAAGTGGCGCAGGCGTTGGGAGTCAGTATCGGCCGGGTTTATCTGGCCAAGCATCGCATCTCTGCGCTGATCAAGCGGGAGATCAAGCGACTGGGACAAACTGGGTATTTATCGGATGAACAGGTTCCGTTCGCATAGCTGGCTGCCATGACTGTTAGTTGGGCCGTCTAAACGCGGCTCACAAACCGGGCGAAACTGTGGAACCAAAGGAATCACAACGCACCGTCCCCGGTTCACAGAGCTTTGCAATGGCGTCATTCATCACTTCGGTCAACATTTCCGATTCCATTTCATGCCGTGAGATTAAACCCAGAACCTGCCGTCGTGAGACAGCGGCAGCAAAGGTGGAATCGCTGGCAAACAATCGAAAACCGCCGACATACTCTGCCCGATATCGTTGCAAGAATTGGAAAACCATCAGGATCACCCGGAGATTCGACTCATGCACCCGCGAGGTTTTCTCAACGATGGCTGCCATTTCGGCAACTGAATTTTCCAGCCGCCCAACTCGTTCCTCCATATCTGATGATTTGCTCATGGTTCTGAGTCCTTTTATCCAATTTATTTGACTGTAGATTTGACCATGCTTCCCGCCATCCAGTCGTGAGTTGCAAAGCAATCCCAGCCTGTTCATTTAAATTTCGTAGTTCGTTTGGATCTTATCCCTGTCATTTAAACGATTGGATCAGGGATTTCTTACGAAAAATTTCATTTAAAATAGTATGTCTGCAAGCAGGAGTAACAGAACATGTTTCCAGATACAGGCGGCAACTACTAATCCCGATGCCATCTTTCTCTGGCACTCAGTCAAGCTGGCTGTCATGCTTTGGTGTTCGCTTATGAATGGCCAGGGACAGGCTCCTAGCAACGATGATGCCGGGCGATCGGCACCCTTGCAGGAGCCGTCATCTTCAACGAAGCCGGTAGAACCCAGCCTGATTCACCAACCAACGGTTCCCGACTACGAACTCATTCGCCGCATCGGCCACGGCGCTTATGGCGATGTCTGGCTGGCCCGTAGCAAGGCCACCGGCGCGTTGCGCGCGGCCAAGATTGTCTGGCGTCACACGTTTGAGGATGCCAAACCGTTCCAGCGCGAGTTCGCGGGCATCCAGCGGTTTGAGCGCATCTCCCGCGAACATCCCAGCCAGCTCGCGCTTTTCCACATCGGACGAAATGAAGCCGAAGGTTATTTCTACTACGTGATGGAACTGGCGGACCAGGCGGAGCCTGGATCCACCGCAGAGGACAATGGCAATGCTCGACTTGATGTAGATAACTACACCCCGCACACGCTCCGGGCCGATTTGGCAAAAGGCCGGCTGCCGGCGGCGAAGGTGTTGGAGATCGGTCTCGCACTGAGTGAAGCGCTCTCCCATTTGCACGCCAACGGGCTGGTGCATCGCGATGTAAAGCCGTCGAACGTGATATTCGTGAATGGCCGGCCGAAGCTGGCGGACATCGGGCTGGTGACGGATGCGAGTGACCAATGTTCGATTGTGGGGACGGAGGGTTATCTGCCGCTGGAAGGACCGGGCACGCCGCAGGCGGATATTTTTGCACTGGGCAAGGTGCTTTACGAAGCGGCGACGGGTCTGGACCGGCGCGAGTTTCCCAAGCTCCCGGAAGATCTTCGGTCTTGGCCGGATGCAAAGCTAGTGTTTGAGCTGAACGAAATCATCCTGAAAGCGTGCGCGCAAGATGCCAAAGACCGTTATCAGACATGCGACGAGATGCACGCGGATTTGGCTTTGTTGGGTCAGGGCAAATCTGTCAAACAAAAGCGAACGTGGCAGCAGCGGTGGATGATAGCAAAGAAGGTGTTATTTTTGGCGTTCGCATTCGGTGCTCTTGCTATCGGTGTAAATATTTTTGGGCGACACTCTCTTGCAACCAGGGCATCGTCAACAACTTCTCAAGCTAAGGCGTTCTACGACCGAGCCGTCCAAGATTTGCAGAGTAAAACTTCCGATGGCGGTCAACACGCCTATGCAAATCTGGCTGAGGCCGTAAAAGCGGACCCGCGATTTTTGGATGCCTACTATCTGATGTTTGAAACCCAGTTTCATGGGAATGATGTGCGGGAGGGAAATGGTGGAATCGCGATACATCTTGCGGCGTTGGCACCGGACTCAGCAGAATTTCATACCGTTAATTCCTTGATCAAGTTCGATGAATGGTCATTTGATGATGCGATCAACGAGGCGAAACAGGCCATTAAAACTAATCCAAATCTCATGCGGACACATGGCTTATACGGTTGGTATCTGGAGCTGATTCACGGCGACGCAGAAGCCGCTCTGCGCGAATATGAGCAGGCCGAGCAGATCGGCCCAACTGACATGGTCATTCAAGAGGTAAAAGTCGGGCCTTACATCATGGAACGCAAGTTTGATCTGGCCATCAAGCAACTGACCAATGCCATTAAGCTTTACCCAAGTTCGCTGGAGCTTCACAAGCGTCTTTCCGAAGTTTATGAAGCCGACAAGCAATACGACAAGGCGATTGACGAACACGAGTCATGGGCGTTATTGCGTGGTGAAGACCCGGATTTTACAAAAACGTGGCATCAAAAAATGCGTTCGACACTTCATGAGAAAGGCCCTCGTGGCTGGTGGCAGGCCCAATTGGACGGACAAAAAGAGTTTTTAAATAATGAACCCTATTGGGTGGCAGGGATCAATGCACGGTTGGGTAACACGAACGAGGTTTTTTCATTCCTGAATCAAGCTTACAATCAGCGCGATCATGATATAGTCAACCTGCTCGAAGATAATCATTGGGACGGATACCGGAACGACCCACGGTTTAAGGAACTATTCGACAAGATGGGCCTTCATCCAATTCCGGGCGCTGTTCGATAAGACTTTCCACTAAAATTAGAACGATTCCCATCGACTCACGGCGAGCGGAGGCGGTAGAAGCGGGCGGGGTAATTTGCCCATTGCGAATCGCTGAAATCGACTGAATCACTCGTGAGAGTGTTGGTTTGCACGGGTTGCCAGACGGAGTTAGCCAAGTTCGAGCAGGCTTCCACCACGACCGTCTGGCCGCTGGTCCAGGCGATGTTGAAACCGAATTGATTGTTCTTCACACCAAAGCTGCCGTCGCTGGTTTGCACTTGTGGCAACCAAAGCGCAGTGGGACGACCGTCAAACGTATTGCTCCAGCCCAGGGTGCCGGGCAAGTAATAAATTGTTACGGGGTCATGCCAATTAAAATAAATGTAATCGTAATCGTTTAAAAATACGGACGAGTCGGTGAAGGGAGCATTGCCTTTGAAATATACTTTTGTCAAATTCGGGCAATCATAGAATTGGTATTCATAGAACGCGCCATCAAACTGGCCTCCGAGCCTGGTGATACCATTACCAATGGTCACGCTGGCTAGGTTGTAACAATCATATAACGCATAGTCCCCAATGCTGGTGACGCCATTACCAATCATTACATTGGTCAGATCATAGCATTGTGCAAAAGCCCAACTTCCAATGTTGGTAACGCTGTCGGGAATCTCCACGCTGGTTAAAACCGCCTCCACGAACGCATAATCTCCAATACTGGTGACGGGCAGACCGGCGATGGTATCGGGAATGGTTACATCGCCGCCGGAGCCGGTGTAGCCGGTGATGGTAATCGTGTTATCGGCATTGGTTATCCATACGAATTGCGCGTGAACGACAATGGGCAGCACCAGGAGCCCAACAAATAAACTATGGAATTTTTCCCTCATGGCGCGAGTTGCTTGATGCGATAGAAACGGACGGATGTTGATGGATTGTTGTCAATGATCGGCGTGATGCCGTTGAGATTGGTGACGGTGACCATGACAATCAGCGACCATGTTTTTAAATCCATAGAAGACTCAACTTCGTATTGCAAGTTGCGCCCGCCCTTGAAAGAAAACTGCGGAACACCATTCGTGACACTGGTGATTAAACGCGGTGGTTCGGTGATGGTCAGAATTTGCTTCGGCGCAACATCGTGAAACTCCTGCAACGTGCCCGAAGGCCATTCAATGCGCAATGTGTCAATGTTGGTGGCGTCGCCCAGGCCGAAGTGCGCCATGAGCGGTTGCAGGTTCCATCCACCTCCGCCGGTGATTTCGCGCAATTGCCAGAATGTTTTTCCGTGAATCGTCGCCTTGACGCGCACTTTCGCGCCGATCGCCGATCGGTTGGCAATTGTCCCGATCAGTTTAATTTCCAGCCAGCCATTGGTGTTGCCGTTATTGTGAAATAAAAGGTTAGAGGTGGGAGTATTGGCATTGCCCCGCGTCAAAAAGAGGTCAAGGAATCCGTCATTATCGTAATCCACCCAGGCAACACTGGCACAGTTAAAGTCAGGCCCGCCACCATTCACGGGCGGTTCATTGGTGATTTGGGTGAAGGTGCCGTCGCCATTGTTGTGGTAGAAACCATTGTTTCCGCCCGTGCCGCAAACGAACAGATCCAGATAACCATCATTGTCATAGTCTCCCCAACTACAACCCTCGCAACCAATACTGGACGGCGGCTGGAGTTCGGAGCCGGAGGTGATGTTCGTGAAATTGCCGTTGCTGTTGTTGTGATACAAATGGTTTCTAAATCCGCCGTTGTCCGTGACAAACAAATCGGGCAAGCCGTCATTGTCATAATCGCCCCACGCGCCGCCTTGCGCTCCAACCGGCCATGAATCAGTGGCGATGGCGTTAGTGAGAATCCGCGTGAAGGTGCCGTTGCCGTTGTTATGGTAGAGAAAATTATTTGTGGGGCCTATGTTGATCACGACCAAATCCATAAACCCGTCGTTGTCGTAATCCGCCCACAATGCGCCCAAGCCGATGCCGATGTTCGTCACAATGTCCCCTGACGTGATGCTGCCAAAAGTGCCATTGCCATTGTTGTGGAGAAGGAGATTTTTTGCGCCACCGTTGTTCGTGCCATTGTCGGTGATGAACAAATCAACGAAGCCGTCGTTGTCGTAGTCTGCCCACGCGCACGCGCTGAAGTTTCCAAGGCGGTTGGTCAGTCCGCCGCCGCCGCGAGTGAACGTGCCGTCGCCATTTCCAAGATAAAGCAGATTCCGGGTTCTTTGCGCGGCCACTCCGGCTGAAACAATCAAGTCCAGATTGCCGTCATTGTCAAAGTCAGCTGCGGCTGCTCCGGTATGATTATCCGCATCTTGAACGGGATCGGCTTCGGTAACTTTGGTGAAGGTTCCGTCACCGTGGTTAAGGTAGAAAACATTGGTTCGATTGTTGTAATCAGAGACAAACAAATCCAGAAAGCCGTCGTTGTTGAAATCACCCCATGCGCCACGCGTAAAAATGCCGAGGTCGGTCACGATAGCGCCGGTGGTGACTTGGGTGAATTGGGCGAAGGCCGGCTGAAACAATGTTGCCACGCGGCTGGTAACTGAACCTGTGTAATTCGTCACGACGACGATGTAGTTTCCGGCATTGGTGGATTGCACGTTGGCGATGGCCAGATCGGGACTGGTGGCGTTCGAGATGGCGTTTCCGTTCAAATACCATTGATAAGCCAACGGAGGTTCGCCCAGTGCGATAGACTGGAACAAAACTGTTGCGCCGACGGAGACGGAGCGGTCGCCCGGCTGCTGGGTGAAGCTCAATGACTGCGACAGGTTGAGCCGGAAAATGGTGTGGCCGCCGGCAGGGCCATCACCGGTCGTGCCATAGAATTCGCCGTCACCAGCCTGGAATACACCGTCGAAAGGATAAGCCCCATTGTCAATGGTAAAGGAAACCAGCGTGGTTAAATCCCCCGTTGAGGTCAGCCTGAATACAGTTCCATAGCTGTTGCCGCTGTCCACCGGAAGGTCGCCGCCGCCAAAGGTTGTGCCATAAAAATTGCCGTCGTTCGCTTGAATCAGTCCGGCATTGGGATGTCCTCCATTGGTGACATCAAATGCAACCAGCGTGGTCAAAGTTCCGCCGGGTGTAATTTTGAACACCGTTCCGTAACCGCCACCACCGCCATTGAGCGCGAGATTACCGCCCCAATACGTTGTCCCGTAGAAATTGCCGTCACCGCCCTGAACCAATCCCGCGCGAGGATAACCGCCATTGGTGGCGCTGAACGATGCCAGCGTCGTCAACGCTCCCACCGCCGTCATTTTAAACACCGTCCCAAGATTGGCGGTGCCGCCAAATTGCGTTGTGCCATAGAAATTGCCGTCCGCACCCTGAATGATTCCGGCGGTAGGATTCACGCCTTTGGTGCCATCCAGAGAAACGAGCTTGGTCAACGTCCCGGAAGGCGTCATTTTGAAAATCGTTCCAAAACCGCTGCCGCCATTGAGCGCGAGATTTCCGCCCCAGTAGGTTGTGCCATAAAAGTTGCCGTCATTGCCTGCCACCAAAGCCGCTTCGGGCACGCCGCCGTTGGAGCCATTGAACGTG
>Ga0310811_10010494_pt1 | contig 11972 bp, 11 predicted proteins | sample YCmetagenome_FD_207642 | JGI IMG/M metagenome (GOLD analysis project Ga0310811, IMG submission 207642) | Soil microbial communities from experimental microcosm in Duke University, North Carolina, United States - YC | ecosystem: Engineered > Artificial ecosystem > Soil microcosm > Unclassified ...
GGCGGTGAGTGCGCTGACCGAACCGCTGCGCGCACGGCGCACCATGATATGGAAGCGATCGGACTCGTAGCCGGCCCGGTCCTGGGCAATCCACGCGAGATCGCCGTTGGCGAGAAACACCGGCTGCGCATCGCTCGCAGGGTTGTTGGCGGTCAGATTAACCGGTGCCGCATTGCCTTGTACCGGTACCTGGTAGAGATCGAAATTGGTGGACCACGACTCCTGATGGCCCGCCATGCGCGCGGTGAATATCAGCGAGCGGCCATCGGGGCTGAACGCATAGTCCTCATCACTGCCGAAGGGCTTGCCGGGGGAGTCCGCGTCGAAGCCGCGCATCACATCGACCGCCATCGCCGTCGGGATGGCTGCATCAGCCACCACGCTGAAGAGGTGAGAGCGCGTCCCATCGGCCCAGCGGTCCCAGTGCCGCACGAAGAGCCGCTCGTACAGGTGCCCGTTCGCCTTCGTCCGGGCGCGCGCATCGAGACGCTCGCGCGTGCAGGCGAGCGTCGCGCAATCGGGGAACACCTCCATCGACAGCGCGATCGAGCTGCCCGTTGGCGAGATGCGCAGTGAGCCGACCTCGAGAGGGAAATCGGTTACCCGCCGCGCCTCTGCGCTGGTGAGCACTATGCGCCACACCTGTTGGCTGCCGGAACGCGTCGAGAGGAAATAGAGCGTCCGACTGTCGGGTGCCCAGCGCGGACTGGAGTCGCCGCCGGCCGCATCGGTGAGCTGCTGTGGACGCGCGCCGGGTGCCAGCGCCATCAGCCAGAGGCTGGAGCGGGTCTTGTTCGCCGCCAGGTCGGTTTCCCGCTCCACGAACGCGAGCAGACGCCCATCGGGCGACACCTGCGGATCGTTTACGCGCTTGAGAACCACCAGGTCTTCGACCGTGAATCGCCGCCGGCTGTCGAGTGCCTGTGCCGCGCGAAGCTGCGGCAGCGCGAGCGCGCCGAGACACAGGCTGAGCAGCACCCACGGCCGGGCAGGGTGATGCAGTCGCGCATTTCCGGCCGGCTTAGCCGACTTCATCGGTGGAGATCGTCCACGGCTCCTGCTTGGCGGCCTGCAACCAGTCCTGCAGCGGGGGATCCTCGAGCACGCTCGCCATATACCAGCGCGCGGTTTGCGAGATGCGCGCGCCGTAAGTATTGAAGCGCAGCACCACCGGGGCGTACATCGCATCCGCAACACTGTACTCACCGAACAGCCACGGTCCCCCTTCAGCGAAGCGTCCGCGGCATGCGTTCCAGATCTCGTCGATGCGCTCGATGTCTGCCTCGAGCGCCGTGGTGACCGCCGTGCGCCGGTTGCGTGCGCGGGCGTTCATCGGCCATAGCGAGCGCAACGTAGTGAAGCCGGAGTGCATCTCGGCGCTCACCGAGCGCGCCATGGCGCGCGCCTCGCGGGCTTTCGGCCAGCCGATGCCACTGAGCTCCGCAACGTACTCGCAAATCGCCAACGAGTCCCACACGCACACGTTGCCATGGCGCAGCACCGGCACGCGCCCGCTCGGGCCATAGCGATCGATCTGCTCGCGCGTTTCCGCAGCATCGAGGCGCACGAGAATCTCCTGGAACTCCACGCCCGCATGCTTCAGGAAAATCCATGCCCGCAGCGACCACGAGGAGTAGTTCTTGTTGCCGATGACCAGGCTGAGCGGCGCCATGGGGTGCTAACCTTAGCTCGATGCTGAGCGACGTGCGCGCCATCGCTTTCGATCTCGATAATACACTCTGGGACGTGGAACCGGTGCTCGAGCGCGCCGAGCAGCGCCTCGCTGCCTGGCTGCAGCAGCACTGTCCGCGCATGACGCTGTCGCGCGCAGAGATGCGCGCAGCGCGCGAGCAGCTCGCCCGGCGCGAGCCACACAACGCGCACGATGTCAGCTACCTGCGCGTTGCCGTGCTCGCGGCGCACGCGCGCGAGCACGGCTACGACGAGCGCCTCGCCGCGCAGGCTTTCGAAGTGTTCCTGGCGGCCCGCAACGAAGTGGACATTTTTCCCGACGTGGCGCCGGCGCTCGCGCGGCTGGGTCGGCGCTATGCGCTCGCGTCCCTCAGCAACGGCAACGCGGATCTGGCGCGCATCGGGCTGGAAGATACTTTCGCGGTCTCGCTCAATGCGCGCCAGATAGGCGCCGCCAAACCCGAACGACGCTGCTTCGAGCGTCTGGCGCAGGAGTTGCTCCTGCCAACTGCGGCGATCGCGTATGTGGGCGATGACCCGCAGCTGGATGTCGCCGCCGCGCAGGCGGCTGGCCTGCGCACGATATGGATGAACCGCCGCGCGCTACCCTGGCCGGACGATCTGCCGCCTGCTGACCTCGTGGTGAGTGACTGTGTGCAGCTCGCGGCTGCGCTCCACACCTGACGGCGGCATCCGGGTAGGTCTGGCTACGTGACGCAGTGAGCAATTCTGACTCCCACACTCTCCTCCAACATTCTGTCAGCACTCCGGCAGCGAGGCTGCCAGCGTCAGTCTCCCCCCACGCGTGCATTCGGCGCAGTCGGTCACGGAAATCGGCCGCGCCAGCAGTGAACCTACCCCAAAGGTTGGCGTTCCATATACGTTAGGGACGTCAGCGTTCCATATATGTCCGGGGGGAGGAGGTCGGGCGACGATGAGCGATGCCGCAACGCGTGTCATGCCGGTGGCGAACCTGCGCGAGTTCTTCCGCGATACCCTGCACGGGGCGCTGGTGAGGCAACACCTCGCGGTCGAGGATCAGACCGAGCACTACGTCGTCAATCTCCTCACCCTGTTCGCGCGCTCCGAGGCGCTCTATGACAGCACTCCTGATGGACTGCGGCTGAAGCCGCTGGTCGCGATGCTGTGCGAAGCACTCGAGGCCGCCCCCGGTACTGCCGAACGTTACCGCTATCTGCAGCGGCTCGGCGACGTGTCGCTGTTCGTCGCTGGCTTCTTCGCGCAAGGCTTCGCCACCAGTCTGATCGACATCGACTATCACATCGCCATGGGCGGGCGCGCCTACGGTGCACTGGCGCAGTCCACGGCGCGCGGGCGCGGGCGGGTGTTGGCGGCCGTATTTGCCGAACTCTCCCAGAAGTTCCAGCCGATGGTCGATGCGCTCAACGAGGTGAGCGAGAGTTCGTGTGCGCAATCCGACCGCGACGTTCTGCGCCTGTACGAGATATGGCTGAAGACCGGGAGCGCCCGCTGCTACGCGCAGCTGAAGCGCCTCGGCGTCGATCCGACCACCGCCGGCGGAACGGCGTTCGCCCACTGAGCGCATGCTGCTTTCGCGGCTGCAGAGTCTGATCGGCGGCATCTACGATGTGAGCGTCGCTCACGACGTGTACGACTTCCTGGTCACCGACCGGCGGCGCCTGCCCGCGGCCGCGCGTGGTGGTACGGCGGAGGAGGAGCTGATCGTCGCGCAACCCGCCGCGGGAGACGATGAGGTCGCGTTGTCGCTGTACCTCGATCCGGCGCTGCTCGGGCGGCTGACGCGCGAGGATCCGCTGGTGCGCCTGCATGCCGGCAACGTCGCCGACTGGTGCACGGCGCTCGAGGGAGTGAGTCATTTCCTTTACCTCGCCTGGAACGCCGGTCATGACAAGCCGGTCTCGTTACTCGAGCTGGAGATGCAGGCGGAGGTCGACAAGTACGTGGCCAGTTACTGGCTGCTGCGGCGGCAGTTTCCGCAGCACTTTCCGGCGGAGCTGCGGCGCGTGCTGTTCGAGCGCACGCGCATCGATCCGCGCGCGGCGGCAGCGGGGCGGGCGCAGATTTACCGCGAGGCCAGCCATTATGCGGACAAGTTCTGTGCGCGACTCGAGCGGCTGCTGTCGCGCGGCCGCACAGCGCGCAACGGTCACGCGGCCGATGAGGCGGTGCTCACCGAATTACGCCGGTTTTATCGCCTGACACACGCGCGCAAGCGTGCGCTCATCGAGGGGATAGCCTGAGGCCTTTGGCCCCGGGGCGCCTATCACTCCTCCTGCGGATCTGCGTCCTCGCGCTTGCGTGCCTCGAGCTCGCGCATCTGCTTGATCCACTCGGAGAGTTTGCGCAGATCGGTGCGCCGAGGGGCGCCCGTGGGCCCAGTGGCACCCGTGCGCCCCTTGGCACCGGTGCGCGACGCCCGGTTGCGCGCGTAGGGATCGTAGGAGACCTCGTCGGTCTTCAGGCTCAGCCCGGCCTCGCCGAGCACCTCGAGTACCTGACGCTCCTCGTCCTCGCGCGCAGCCCGCCACTCGACCGAGGCGTTACCCCGGTCATCGTGCACCACCTTACCGACGCGGCGTCGCTCAGCCGGTGACGCCGCCTGCTCAGGTCTGATTTTTTTAGGATGCTCGCTCACGGATTATGTACTACCCACTTCCAGGGCCTTCTTCCCCTCGTGGCAGCGTACTGACGTGCACAGTCGCGATTCCGCGAGATCGGTCACGAAATGGCGTCGTCCGCCGTACCGTTCGTCCGAAGGTGCTCCCGGGCCCGCAGCAGGCCGAGCGCGGTCTTGCAGTCGGCGATGGTGCCATCGATCGCCCAGCCGCAGGCCTGGCCCAGTGGCACCCAGTGGATCTCGATGACCTCCGCATGCTCCTGCGCCGGACGTGCCGGAATGATGTCCGCCGCGAGGAACAGGTGGAGTCTCTCGGTGAATACCCCGGGGGAGCTGAGGCAAGTGCCGAGGCTGTCCCAGCGTTGCGCGCTGACTCCGGCCTCCTCCAGCAGTTCACGCTGCGCCGTGGCGAGAGGTGGCTCACCGGGCTCGAGCTTGCCGGCCGGTAGCTCCCACAGCCAGCCCCCGGCCACGTAACGGTACTGGCGCAACAGACACACCTGCCCGGCCGCATCCAGCGCCACGGCCGCCGCGCCACCGGGGTGATGCACGACTTCCAACAGCGTCCGGTGGCCGTTCGGCAGCACCACCTCGTCCGTGGTCACCCGGACCACCCGTCCCGCGAATTGCAGGGTCTGTTTGTCAGGTTTCATGACGCACATCGTAGCTGCTGGCGACAGCGCTCGTGTACGAAAGGGTATAGTTGGCAGCTATACGCCCATGGCCACGACGACGTCGCATCTCGACCGGCTCAACGGCCCGCAACGCAAGGCTGTGACACACGGCGAGGCGCTACCCGAGAAGGGGTATCGCGCCGGCCCGCTGCTGATCATTGCGGGCGCCGGTACCGGCAAGACCGACACGCTCGCGCATCGCGTCGCGCACCTGGTCATCAACGGTGTCGACCCGGCGCGCATTCTGATGCTCACCTTCACGCGCCGCGCCGCGCTCGAGATGCGCCGCCGCGCCCATGAAATCACCCGCAAGGCGCTCAATGACACCCTCGGCGGAGTGTCACAGAGCATCGCCCAGCGTCTCAGCTGGGCGGGAACCTTTCATTCCATCGGTAATCGTCTGTTGCGCCACTACGCCGCCCATCTGCAGCTCGATCCGCATTTCAGCGTCATCGACCGCTCCGATGCGGCGGATCTCATGGATAGCCTGCGTGCGGAGCTCGGCCTGGCGGAGAAGGAGCAGCGCTTCCCGCGCAAGGACACGTGCCTGGCGATCTACTCCAACCGCGTCAACACGCGTGCGCCGCTGGCGGCGGTCCTGCAGCAGCACTATCCCTGGTGCGCGCAGTGGGAGAGCGAGCTCACCGCACTGTACCGCGTCTACGTCGAGCAGAAGCAGCACGCGAGTCTCCTCGACTACGACGACCTGTTGCTCTACTGGCACGGCATGATGGCCGAGCCGCGCCTGGCGCAACACATCGGCGCGCACTTCGACCACGTGCTGGTGGATGAATTCCAGGATACCAACCGCCTGCAGGCCGAGATCCTCTACGCCATGAAGCCCGATGGGGTGGGGCTCACGGTAGTGGGCGATGATGCCCAGGCGATCTACTCTTTTCGTGCCGCAGCCGTCGAGAACATCCTCGGCTTTCCCGAGCGCTTCGAGCCACCAGCGGAGGTGGTCACGCTGGCGCAGAACTACCGCTCGACGCAACAGGTGCTCGATGTGGCCAACGCGGTGATGGCCGAGGCACCCCGTCAACACCGCAAGTACCTGCTGTCGATCCGCGGTGAGGGTGCGCGCGCCCGCGCGGTCACGGTGGATGATCTGCAGAGTCAGGCGGAATTCATCTGCACCGAGGTGCTGAAGAAGCGCGAGTCGAGCGTGCCGCTCAAGCGCCAGGCGGTGCTGTTCCGCAGCGCCAGCCACAGCGACATCCTCGAAGTGGAGCTCGCGAAGCGCAAGGTGCCGTTCGTCAAATACGGCGGCCTGAAATTCCTCGAAGCCGCGCACATCAAGGATCTGCTCGGCGTACTGCGCTGGGCGGACAATCCGCGCAACACGCTCGCGGCCTTCCGCACGCTGCAGTTGCTGCCCGGGATCGGGCCGGTGCACGCGCGCGCGACTATCGAGTATCTCGAGCGCAGCGGACACTCACTCGGCGCGTTGAGTAGCTGCCCGCCGCCGCAGCAGACCCCGGAGATCGACTGGCGGCGGCTCAGCGAGCTCATGCAGTCGCTTGCGGACCCGCAGCGCCCGTGGGCGGGCCAGCTGCACATGGTGCGCGAGTGGTATCAGCGCTATTTCGAGCGGCTGTACGAGGACCATCACACGCGCCTGGGCGATCTCGAGCAGCTCGAGTTGCTCTCCGGACAGTTTCCCTCGCGCGAACGCTTTGTCACCGAGCTCACCCTCGATCCGCCACACGCGACCAGCGATCTCGCCGGGCGGCCGACGCTCGATGATGACTTTCTGGTGCTCTCGACCATCCACTCGGCCAAGGGCATGGAGTGGGATAGCGTGTACGTGCTCAACGTCGTCGATGGCAGCTTCCCGTCCGAGTTCTCCACCGGCAAGTCCGAGCTGATCGAGGAAGAGCGACGCTTACTGTACGTGGCGCTGACCCGCGCGCAGAACGAGCTCGCGGTGATGGTGCCGCTGAAGTTTCATCTCACTCACCAGTCGCGTCAGGGCGATGCCCATGTTTACGGCGGCCGCAGCCGCTTCATGACCGAGCGCGTGTTGAAGACGCTCGAGGCGCTCACTTTCCACGGCTCCGCGTCCGCCGCCAGCGATGCACTGCAGGACAGCAGCTCCACCGTCACCCTCGATGTTGGTGCGCGGCTGCGGGAGATGTGGTAATCCGCGGGGTGCCCCTAGCGGGCCGGTTTCACGAAACGCAATGTGAAACGATCGCTCTCGCCAATGGCGGCGTACTTCTCCCGATCCTTGTCCCCGAGGCGGTAGGTTGGTGGCAAGGTCCAGACTCCCTGCTCGTAATCCTTGGTGTCTTTCGGATTGTCGTTGACCTCCGACTTCGCCACCAGGCGAAAGCCCTGCTCCTCGATCAGCCTGATGGCGTAATCCTCGTTGACATAGCCGCTTTTTGCCTTCGGATCCTGCGGCACGGCGGGGTTGCCGCGGTGCTCGACCACACCGAGGACGCCCCCCGGCTTGAGCGCGCGGTACATGGAAGCGAATGCCTGCGCGGCCTGCTCGCGCGCCATCCAGTTGTGGATATTGCGGAAGGTCACCACCATGTCGACCGTGCCGGGCGGCAGCGCATCGGCGCCATCGGCGAGGAAGCTGACGACATCGACCTTGTCGTACACCTCGGGTCGGGCCGCGAGCCGGCTGCGATACTCTTCCAGGCGGTGCGTGATGTACTTGCTGCCCGGATCGGGCGCAATCACCGCTGCGTAGTACTTACCCTTCTCACGCAGCAGCGGCGCGATCACCGCCGTGTACCACCCCGGCTCCGGCCACACCTCGAGCACCTTCATTTCCGGGCGGATGCCGAAGAACAGCAGGGTCTCCTTCGGATGACGGTAGACATCACGGGCACGCTCCTCCGGCGGCCGCTGGTCCCCGGCGAGGATCACGGTGAGCGCCTCGGCGGTGCTCTGCCGCGAGCTGCTCGAGGCGCACGCAACGACGAAGGCGGCACAGGCGAGGGCGGCCAGCGCGCGCGCGCCGGCGGCTGCGGTCAGTTTCGGCTTGGCTGACATCGCTGGCTTCCCCGCGCACCTTACCTCATGCACCGCATAAAAAAACCCCGCGTGCACCGCGGGGTTCTCGTTTCCGCTCGACCTGGCGCGCAGGCGGTCAGCGGCGGAATGGACCGCCCCCCTGACGGGGCCGCTGCGGGCGTTCCTGGGCTTCGTTGACGCGCAGCGGGCGGCCGTTCATCTGAAAGCCGTTCAGGGCCTGGATCGCGCTCTGCGCCTCGCCCTGCGGCATGTCGACAAATCCGAAGCCACGCGGCTTGCCTGTCTCGCGGTCGTTGATGAGCTTCACCGACTCCACTTTGCCATGGCGCTCGAACAGCGCCTTAACGTCCTGCTCGGTGGCGGTGAAGGGGAGGTTCCCCACGTAGATCGTCGTCATCCGTCAGTCTCTCTTCAATATGCGGACAGCGGCGAGCCGCACGCGTCGGTCGCATGTACCGCGTGAACAGTCAAACAGGTCAAGGCTTCAAGGCACACGATCGGCAGTTTTCAGTCAATGCGCAGCGCTTGGGCCGGCGGCCTGCACCTGCGTTCGCGCGCGGAAAGGAAAGCGCGGGCGGGCGGAAATGAAGTCAACACATTCAAACAAAGCGCCATCAATCCACGGCGGATACGAACGCGCGAACCATGCTACTCCCGGCTTTTCCGCTAAGCAAACCAGAAGCTCCAGGTCGAAGCCCTGCGCGGGCCGGGGGTTGGTGGAGCTGCTTCGCGCGCGCCGCCCCGGTGTTGGGGGGCGTACCGGGTGGTTACATAAAGTGTGCCGGGCGCCCCCCGTTCAGGTGCCGGCGGGCTCCAGGTAGGCGTAACCGTTCAATTCGCTCTCGTAGAAGCGCTTGATCGCCTGACTCTCGGCAAGTGTCATCCGCCCGTCACGTATGGCTCGCTCACAGTCGCGCGCCAACGCCGGATACAACTCGGCGACGTCGTACTCCATGTACTCGAGCACCTTGTTGGCGGTGTCGCCCTTGACGATCTCCTCGATCCACCAGCCACCTTCATCGTGCAGCCGCACGTGCACCACGTGGGTATCACCGAAGAGGTTGTGCAGATCTCCGAGAGTCTCTTGGTAGGCCCCGACCAGGAAAACCGCCAGGTAGTACTTTTCCTCGCCACGCAGCTCGTGTAGCTCCAGGGTGCGCTTCACATCGCGCGGCGATACGAAGTGATCGATCTTGCCGTCGGAATCGCAGGTGATGTCGGCGAGCACCGCCGTGCGCGTCGGACGCTCATCCAGGCGGTGTATCGGCATGATGGGGAACAGCTGATCGATCGCCCAGCTGTCCGGCAACGACTGGAACACCGAGAAGTTGCAGAAATAGGTGTCGGAAAGAATTGCCTCGAGGTCCTCGAGCTCCTCGGGCAGCCGCTCGAGCTTGCGGCAGGCGTCGCGAATCCGGGCGCAGGTGGCCCAGTAGAGCCGCTCGGCGAGCCCGCGGAACTCGAGCGACAGCAGGCCGAGATTGAACATCTGCAGGACTTGCTCGCGTGCGGTGAGCGCGTCGTGATAGCACTCGACCAGGCGCCGCTCGCTCACCGAGCGGTAGGCCTCGAACAGATCATGCACCGGCTGCGGCAGCTCGTCCGCGCCGTTATAGTCCTCGGCCTGATCCCCGGTGACGCGGAACTTGTCGAGCGCCGAGGAGCCGAGCGCGTCGAAGATCAGTACGCTGTGATAGGCGGCCACGGCGCGGCCGGACTCGCTCACGATCTTCGGGTGCGGTATGTCGCGTGCGTTGCAGACACTCGCGATGCGATAGACGACATCGCTCGCATACTCGTTGAGGGTGTAGTTCATCGAGGAGGAGAAATTGGTGCCGCTGCCGTCATAGTCGACGCCGAGTCCGCCGCCCACGTCGATGTACTGCAGCCCCGCGCCCATCAGCTTCAGCTCGGCGTAAACGTGCGCGAGCTCGTTGATGGCATCCTTCACCCGGCGAATGTCCTGCAGCTGACTGCCGGGGTGGCAGTGCACCAGCTGCAGGCAATCGAGCATGTCGCGCGATTTGAGTACGTTGAACAGCTCGAGGATTTCGGTGATGAAGAGGCCGAACTTCGACTTCTCGCCCGCCGAGGCGCTCCAGCGCCCCGAGCCCTCGCTGAACAGCTTCACCCGCACACCCATGCGCGGGCGCACCTGATAGGTCTCGGCGTGCTTGAGGATGAGCCCGAGCTCCTCGAAATTCTCGACGACCGGGATGATGGTGCGTCCGAGCTTGGTGGCGAGGGTGACCGCCTCGATATAGCTGTCGTCCTTGAACCCGTTGCAGATGATCAGCCGCTCGGGCGCGTTCTCGGTCATGGCCATCACCGCGAGCAGCTCGGGCTTCGAGCCGACCTCGAGGCCGAAGCCGAACTCCTTACCGTAGCGGTACACCTCTTCGACCACCAGGCGCTGCTGGTTCACCTTGATGGGGTATACGGCGGCATACTGGTTGCGGTAGTCGTTCTCGGCGATCGCCTGCGCAAATGCTTCGTGCAGCCGCCGCAGTCGGTGCGCCAGGATGTCCGAGAAGCGCACCACCACCGGCGCGGTGAGATCGCGGGCCTTGAGGCCCTCGACCACCTCGAACAGATCGATCTCGTGCTGCGCGGTGGTTTCCGGACGCACCACCACGTGACCGCCCGCGTTGATACTGAAATAACCCTTGCCCCAGGCGGCTACGTTGTAGAGATCGAGGGAATCCTCAATCCGCCACGGCTGGGCGGGATTGAACTTGCGGGCACCGTTGAGGGCGCTCTTGGGATCGGCTGCCACGGGGCGCGTTTATATCAAAAATGTGTTTAAAAAAAGAGTGTGTCAGCACTCGGTTTGCGGGCCGCGCGCGATCGGATGCGCAGGATCGTTGATCCACTCGCTCCACGAGCCCGCGTAGAGTCGTGCCCCAGAGAGTCCGGCGGCCTCGAGCGCCAGCAGGTTGTGGCAGGCGGTGACTCCGGAACCGCACATCGCGATCAGCTCCGGCGCCGCGGCGCCGCGCAGCCTCGGCTCCCAGCTCTGACGCAGCTGCGCCGGCTCGAGAAAGCGCCCGTGCGCATCGAGATTGTCGGCGAAGGGATGGTTACGCGCCCCGGGGATGTGCCCGGCGACCGGATCGAGCGTCTCGTTTTCCCCCGCGAAGCGATCGGCGCTGCGCGCGTCGATGAGCAGCCGCTGACCGCTGCGCAATGTGCCCGAGCTCACCAGCTCCGCCACCTCGGCGCTGCTCACCACCGCGCGCGGATCGGGGCGTGCGGTGAAGCGGCGTGGGGTGCGCGGCTCGCTGTCCCGGGCAAGCGGCAGTCCGGCGCGCTCCCATCCCGCAAAGCCGCCGTTCAAAACCGCGACCTGCGCATGTCCGAGCCAGCGCAGCAGCCACCACAGCCGTGCTGCGAAGGCTCCGGGACCCTGATCGTAAGCGATGACCTGCACTCGCTCGTCGATGCCGAAGCGGCTGAAGGTGGCCGCGACCGCTTCCGCCGCTGGCAACGGATGCCGCCCGGAGCGCGCCGTGCGCGGCGCCGACAAATCCTGGTCGAGGTGAGCGTACAGCGCGTGCGGGATATGACCGGCGGCGTAGGCCTGCGCCCCCCACTGCGGGCGGGCGAGATCGAATCGGCAATCGATGATTGCCCAGTCGGGATCATCGAGGTGCGCGGCGAGCTGCCGTGGCTCGATCAGTGTGGATGGCATGGGTGCATTTTCGGGCTCGCAGGGTTGTCGTTACAATCGCGAGCACTACCTCGGCGAGGCAACGATGGCAATCGAGGTTTTCTGGGGCAGCGGCAGTCCCTACTCCTGGCGGGTGCTGTTGGCGCTCGAGTACAAGCGCTTGCCGTATGCGAGCCACCTGCTGCAGTTCTCCAAGCAGGAGCACAAGTCCCAAGAGATGCTCGCGCTCAATCCGCGCGGGCGCGTGCCGGTGCTGAAGGATGGCGAGTACGTGTGCTTCGAGTCGCTCGCCATCCTCTATTACCTCGATCTCAAGTATCCGCAA
>Ga0310811_10010495_pt1 | contig 11972 bp, 10 predicted proteins | sample YCmetagenome_FD_207642 | JGI IMG/M metagenome (GOLD analysis project Ga0310811, IMG submission 207642) | Soil microbial communities from experimental microcosm in Duke University, North Carolina, United States - YC | ecosystem: Engineered > Artificial ecosystem > Soil microcosm > Unclassified ...
CGTTAATGAAGGGAAAGAAGAACTTAACTTTTCTGAGTTTAAAGCATACTCAGCCCGAAAAGCAAATCATAAACTGGAGTCGATAAGTGATGCGATAAATGAAGGATGGATGCCGCTGGATTCTTACCTATGGATTCACAAGGAAGCCGAAATAAGTGCCGCTGATAGAGAAGCGATCAATGCCTGGATTGAAACACTCGGTGTTGTGTTTGAGAAGAAGGAGTAATCTATCCCGAAAAAAATACCTGTGATTTTCCTTTAGTTCGATATTAAATCCATACAATGAATGCGTTCAGCAATTTCTTTTTAGGAAAATCGACGGAACATTCTTCAGCAGAACACAAACGTGCTTTGCTCACCACCTTTTATATGTTGGTATGGGCTGTTGTTGTATGTTATTACATTCTTTCTAATCTCATTCTTAAGCGACATTCATTTCTCTATCCATATTATTTATTTACGATCGTACTGCTGATATGCTTCTGGCTTAATCGTATCGGGCGTTACTCACTATGTAAAAGCCTGCTGTTGCTGACTGCCAATCTTTTGATCTTTACATACTGCACGCTCAAGCCTCCTGTGCCAGGACCTTTTAATTTCTTTATAGGCAACTGCCTGATGTCGTTTTCTGTTTTTGGCTGGGAAGAGCGAGGTAAATCTTTCTTTTTTGTTGGGCTGTCTTTTGTATTAATATTTATTGCGAGATATTCAGACTTCACCCTGGTACCACCAACTCATTTAACGCCAGAATATATTCAACAGAATTTCTTTAATAACTTAATCATTGTATGTGTCATATCAATATTGGTGGTTTACTTTCTGGTTCAGGTTAATCATCGTGCTGAGACTTCATTACGTGAACAGGAAATTAAAACACAAGAACAGAATAAGGAACTCATTAAGACCAATCAGGAACTTGATCGTTTTATTTACAGCACTTCTCACGATTTACGTGCACCCATCAGTTCTGTTATGGGCCTTATTCATCTATGTGAACTTTCTACGGATGCTAATGAGTTAAAGGGTTATCATGAGATGATGAAGGAACGCCTGGACAGACTTGATGATGTGCTTCATGAAATTCTGGATTACTCCAGAAATAATAAATCTGAAATTCTGATTCAGCCGGTAAACTTGCTGCAGATTGTTAACAAGTCGATATCTGATCTCCGATACGCAGAAGGAGTAGATCAGATTACTGTAGATGTGGGTGTTGCTGAAGATCTCATTATCAACACAGATTCTTCACGACTGGCGATCATCATCAATAACCTTGTATCGAATGCTATTAAATACAGTGATCGCACCAAGGAAAATTCATTTGTTCAAATTCAGGCGCATGTAAAGGAAGAAGATATTGAGATTACTATTGCAGATAATGGCGAGGGGATTTCATCTCAATATCATGACAAGATCTTCTCGATGTTTTACAGAGCGTCAAATAAATCAGCAGGCTCTGGCTTGGGTTTATATCTTGTAAAAGAAGCAACAGAAAAATTAAAAGGTAAATTACGATTGAAGTCAGAACGGGGTATTGGAAGCACGTTTACCGTAGTATTGCCACGTATCTGATAGCTTCAAAAATCAGCTCGCTTTAAATTCTTCCTCTACAAATTCTCTAATCACAATTCTTCTGTTACATTTGCAGCCAGTAAGGGGTGCCTAAAAATGACGGGCTGAGATTATACCCAATGAACCTGATGCCGGTAATGCGGACGAAGGGAGGTAGATTAAACGTAAGCAGTACATTCCCCTATGAGCTGCGGGTTTAAACAATTATACAATCATGTTACGATCAATGTTGGTGATAACAGCGATACTGTTGTCAGTGAGTGTGCGAGCTCAATTCACAATTTCAGGTAGTATTTACGATGCTACTGGCAAGCAACCGCTATCAGGTGCGTCCATACTGTTGAAGGAAAATAATCAGGGAGCAGTAAGTGATGATCAGGGACGTTTTCAGCTTACAGGTTTAAATGCAGGAAGCTATGAACTGTTGGTAAAATATATTGGCTTTCAGGATAAGATCGAAAAAGTGGAACTCACTTCTAATGTGGCATTAACTATTTTACTTGCTGAACAAATCAGAGTGACAGACGAGGTGATTGTATATGCAACGCGAGCCAATGATAAATCGCCAACCACATTTTCTACGGTCGATAAACAAACCATTCAGAAACAAAACTTTGGACAAGATCTGCCATTCTTGTTGAACTGGACACCTTCGCTGATAACAACATCAGATGCAGGTACTGGTATCGGTTATACAGGTATGCGAATCCGCGGAAGCGATGCCACTCGTATTAATGTTACAATTAATGGCATTCCTTATAACGACAGTGAATCGCAAGGCACATACTGGGTTGATATTCCAGATGTAGCGTCATCAACGCAGAGCATTCAAATTCAGCGAGGCGTTGGAACGTCAACCAACGGAGGAAGTGCCTTCGGAGCAAGTGTAAATCTGCAAACCAACACACTTGCAAAAGATCCTTATACAGAGTTATATGCATCAGGAGGTTCATTCAACTCACAACGATACACATTAAAAACAGGTACAGGTCTTATTAACAATCACTGGGCCTTTGATGGAAAAATATCCAAAATAAAATCGAACGGTTATGTTGATCGTGCATCATCTGATCTTGATTCATATTATTTCAGTGGAGGTTATTATGGTAAGAAGACTATGATAAAAGCAATTACTTTCGGTGGTAAAGAACAAACATATCAATCGTGGTATGGTGTAGATGCAGAAACAATGAAAATACACAGAACCACAAATTATGCAGGGCAGTACACTGACATGAATGGTGTAACTAAGTATTACGATAACCAGGTCGATAACTACAGGCAAGATCATTACCAACTTCATTTCACGCATCAATTCAATGAGAACTGGAGTACCTCTCTTGCTGGTCATTACACGTACGGTCGTGGATACTATGAGGAGTATCAACCATCAGCTACGCTTGCTGATTATGGATTGAATAATGTCGTTTTAAAAGACACAACAATCACAACAACGGATCTGATAACCAGGAAATGGCTTGACAACAAATTTTATGGCACTACCTATTCATTAAATTATGAAAAAGGAAAAACTCATTTGACTATTGGTGGAGCATGGAACCAATATGGTCATGCTAAACATTATGGTGAAATAATATGGGCTCAATACACAAGCAATGCAGAGATACGTCATCGCTATTACAATGGCGAATCTAAGAAGACAGACTTCAACATATATGCTAAATTAAATTATGAGATTGGTGAATTCTTAAATGCATATGTTGATCTTCAGTATCGAAGAGTAGATTATAAAAGTGCAGGTATTGAAGATGGTCTTGTTCCCTATGATATAAACTCAACGTTCAATTTCTTTAATCCTAAGGCAGGATTGAGTTACACCTTGTCGGAGAAAGACGTTCTCTATTCTTCTTATGCTGTTGCCAATCGCGAACCTAATCGCACTGATTATCTTGACAATGAAATTAAACCTAAACCAGAACGACTCGGAAATTTAGAATTTGGATGGAGAAGAAATACATCGCACTATAAATTAGAAACCAATTATTACCTGATGAATTATAAAGATCAACTTGTACTTACAGGTAAACTGGACAACGTCGGCAATCCTATTCGGGCTAACGTAGGTAAGAGCTATCGCACAGGTGTTGAAATCTCAGGGGCAGTTCAGCTTTCTGCTAAATGGGGTCTGGGCATTAACGTAACTCGCAGTATAAATAGAAATCAGGATTATGCTTACGATCAATCTGATGTTACACTAAAAAAGAACACTGCCATTATCCTTTCTCCTGACTGGATAAGCGGAAGCCAGTTAACCTGGAGTGCATTCAAAAATTTTCAGGCTACCTGGCTGTCAAAGTTTGTTAGCAAGCAATATCTAGATAACACCCAAAATAATAATCTGAAGCTTGATCCGTATTTTATAAATGACTTGCGTTTCAGCTATCATGTTTATCCAAAAGGTATTAAGGATATTGGCATAAGCTTTTTATTGAATAATATTTTTGATGTGAAATATTCTTCAAATGGTGCTGTATATGGTGCTACACCATATTATTATCCACAAGCTGGACGCAATTTCATGGCTATGCTTGCATTAAAATTCTAGGAAGGGCATCTGCCATTCATCAAAAAAGTACCCGGAGATTCCTTGAATCTATCCGGGTATTTTTTATTTCTGTAAGTTTAAAGCTGGCATTTCACGGAATAGTAACAACCTGCTTGTTATTTTTGCCGTGTACCCTACAGCATGCTTACAGAAAAAGGTAAAAATCTACTTGCGTCAATTCTCAAACTTACACGGTTTGGTAATCTGCTTATCATTGTGCTGGCGCAGTATTTTACAGCGGGTTTTTTAGTTATTCAATGGCGCGACCTGATTTTTAATTTCCATTTCTTTCTGCTTTGTTCTTCTACTGTTCTCATTGCTGCTGCCGGTTATATTATAAATGATTATTATGATGTAAAGATTGACTTTGTAAACAAGCCCGATCGTGTTGTGATTGGCAAAAGCATTACCCGCAGATTTGCCATTCTATATCATGTTATCTTTTCATCACTTGGTATTTTAATAGGACTTTATTTATCGTGGAGAGTGGCAGCGGTAAATGTTTTCTCTGTCTTTCTGCTGTGGTTGTATTCAAATAATTTAAAACGTCAACCTTTTATTGGTAATCTGTCAGTAGCATTTCTTACCGGTCTTTCTATTTATGTGGTTGAGGTATTTTTCAGAACCGGAAACTCGTTTGTTATTATCTACGCTAGCTTTTCTTTCTTCATGACGCTGGTGCGTGAAATCATCAAAGACATGGAGGATCTTAAAGGCGACAATATTTTTGGCTGCCGTACATTACCCATTGTTTGGGGCGTACGCAAAACGAAGATGATCATCTACGGCATTCTGGCAATACTTGCTTCTACCGTATTATTGTTGAATGAATTTTATACCCGATTACCGATCCATTATTTTATTCTTTTTCTGTTTGTACCCCTTATCTGGCTCTTGACAAGACTCATCCGGGCAGACACTACAAAAGATTATGCATGGCTCAGCAACTTTTGTAAGATCATTATGCTGCTGGGTATTTTGAGTATGGCATTTGTTTGACTTTCTTTGCGGCTTGATGAGAAAGTTCAACGTAGCCATTTTTGCGTCCGGTAGCGGCTCAAATGCAGAGCAGATTTTTACCCATTTTAAGAATCACCCTTCCATTACTGTTTCCGTGCTTCTGAGCAATAATGCTCAGGCCTTTGTATTGGAGCGTGCTCATAAATTTAACATCCCTACAAAAGTTTTTACGAAGCAGCAATTCCGCGAATCAGAAATTGTTTTAGAATGGCTTCGTGATGCAGACATCACACATGTTGTACTTGCCGGATTTCTCTGGCTTGTACCCGATTATCTTATTAAGGCTTTCCCAAATAAAATAATCAATATCCATCCGGCGCTGTTACCGAAGTTTGGTGGCGCTGGTATGTATGGTATGAAAGTTCACCAGGCCATTAAAGATAAAGGTGAATCAGAAACTGGAATCACCATTCATGAAGTGAACGAACATTACGATGAAGGAAAGATTCTGTTTCAGGCTTCATGTAAAGTAGAACCACACGATACACCAGAACAGATAGCAAACAAAGTACATCAGCTGGAGTATGCACACTATCCTACTGTGATAGAAAAATGGATCAGCAGTTTACAATAGCTGACGCAAAGAAGTTATTGAAATTTTGATACGATCATGAAAGATATGACTCCCATGTTCATGTCTTATTTCTTCTCTCGAACTATCCATTCAAACTCAGGCGATCTTGGAAATGTTTCAAAAATATTTTTGATGAACTCATTTGGCACGGCCATTTTTCTGAGATTCATATCAATCCATGCTCCGTCAATGGTGATGATTGCAGCCACTGTGCCATCAGCTTTGACAAGGTTATGACGTAAGCTCCATCTGCCATAATCTGCTGTTGTCTTTAACAGCTCTACATCAATTGTAACATTATCTTCAAGTTTGATCTCGCGTCTGAAAACAGCTTCTTCACGAAGCAGAATCGGACCAATATGAAATTCTTCCAGCTTTTGTGTTGACAAGCCTCGCTCGCTTAAAAACTTCATCCGCATCGCAGCACCATAGTCATAGTAGACAGAGTGACGAAGATGTCTGTTGGCATCAATGTCAGACCAGCGAATCTGAAGAGGCATCGTGAATTTTTCCATTGTCTTAACAAAATTGTGTTTTCAAAAATAGATTAAATCCTGACAACCTGATTAGGAAACAACACATCATCAGTTGAGAAATATGTGCTAATTGAAAATCAAGACGAGAAATTCTAAAATCTATTCTGGTATTGTCTAATCCATCTTTTCTCAAACCTTAAAAGTCAGGTATCTTAAAATTCTGATGTAGCGCACTCAGCTCACTGATGTAAATATATTTTTCAGGTTGATGAGTTTTTGATGTACTCCCTAATTGCTGACGGGAGTACTTAATATCGATTTTAGTACAATAACAATCGATTGAAACAACTAAACAACCAAACCTATGAAAACAATTAAACTGGGATTATTAATCTTTTTTAGCATGCTCAGCGCCATGGCTGTCCAGGCACAGAACTGGCAGCTTGTTTGGGCTGATGAGTTTACAAATGGCATTAGTTCGGACTGGGTTTTTGAAACAGGCACAGGCTCTGGTGGCTGGGGAAATAATGAGCAGGAATATTATCGCCAGCAGAATGCGACAGTATCAAACGGTCAGCTTGTTATTACGGCCAAACATGAATCTTATGGAGGCATGAACTATACTTCTGCCCGAATGAAAACACAGGGGAAAAAATCATGGAGATATGGTAAGATAGAAGCGCGTATTGCTATGCCATCTTTTCAAGGTATCTGGCCTGCTTTCTGGATGCTGGGTGATAACATTGGTTCTGTAGGCTGGCCTGCATGTGGCGAGTTAGATATTATGGAACACATTAACACCGGTGGTACTGTCTATGGAACCGCGCACTGGTCAGACAACAATAATGCTTATGCGAGTTATGGCGGCAACACTACAACAACAGTTACATCATTTCATAGTTACTCTATTGAATGGGATGCTTCTTTTGTCCGTTGGTTTGTAGATGGTGTGAAATATCACGAGATAAATATTGCTAATGGTGTTAATGGAACGAGTGAGTTTCAGAATAACTTTTTCATCTTATTGAATCTTGCTGTCGGAGGAAACTGGCCGGGCTTCACCATTGACAACAACGCATTTCCTGCCAACATGTATGTAGACTATGTACGCGTGTATCAGGATGCAGGTACTGCATTTACTAAACTGGTACAAGCAGAAAGTTATAGCTCTATGCTGGGTGTACAAACCGAAACAACTACTGATACCGGAGGAGGTTTAGATGTTGGATGGATTGATACAAATGACTGGATGGCATACAACAGTATAACAGTACCAACAACGGGTTCCTACCTGCTGGAGTATCGTGTAGCCAGTGTTGGCGGAGGTACGCTTTCGGCAGATTTAAATGCAGGCTCTACTGTATTAGGCACGGTGGCAATTCCAGCAACGGGTGGCTGGCAAAACTGGACAACTGTTTCGAAGACTGTTACGCTTAATGCAGGTACTTACAACTTTGGAATCTTTGCAGCTGCCGGTGGATGGAATTTAAACTGGTGGCGTATTACAAAACAAGGTACGGGCAGATTAAGTACACCAGAAGAAACTGCCGCACTTAAAGAAGAATCCAGATTTGATATTTATCCAAACCCTGCGACAACTGAGCTGAATATAATTTCAAGTGAAGAAGCACAGAAGAAAATCAGAATCATGGGTAGCAATGGTGCCGAAGTATTTAACGGCCGTGCATTTAATGGTAAGATTGATATATCAAATTTACCGGGCGGCATGTATATCATTCATGCAGTTGATAATGGCAAATCTTTCAATAAGAAATTTCTAAAGAAATAAATAATACTTAACCTAGACTGAATCAAAACCAAACCAAACTGAAAAGGCTGTCTCACAAGGACAGCTTTTTTAGTTACTCTCATCAAAGAGATTTCAATTCCATTTGAATATTGATCTTAGCCTGCTGTTCGAATTTTGAATAGAAATATTCTGTTTTAAAAATTCTCTCCATGTCCAGAAAATGCTTTAATACTTTTTTTCTACCGGGATTATAAATTAAGTCGGGATAAATAGAATATTCTTTCCTTACGTTTTTATAGTATTCTGAATACGTATTCCAATCTTGCCCTAAGACGGAGAGGTCTGCATCTGTAAAGTAGTCTGTATCTGCATCAGAATTATCAAGATGTTTTTTAGTTGCCAGAATTTGTTCTTTACAGTTTTTGATGATTGACTCAGGAACAGAAACTTGTTTCATTCCTTGACGCAGCAACTTGCGCACTTTTCTCTTCATTATCTGATTTCAATGAATTGTAAATAATGTCATGATAATAGAGTGAAAATAATATCGTATCCCAATTTTTGATTTCACTTTTTAAGGGTACTAACTGAAGAAGTAAGTTATCAAGATGCTGTAAGGTGTGATAATGTCTTTTTTTGTTTGAATAGCTGATCTCAATCTCAGACCATAAATCGATAATCAAATTATCATTGCTTGAATATTTTGTTAAAAGATTGATGTAAGTTTCTTTAAGCATAGTTGCAGTAAAACCAATTAGCAAGTATACGTCTTTAATCCTGGAAAAGATTTATATTTGATTATACACTAAAATTCCTCTCATATGAAACTCCACCTCATTCCCGTCATTCTATTATTGTTTGTTTTTCAACAATGCTCCCAGGATGAAGCTCCTGCTACTGAAAAGACAAAAGTTACCTTCAGTTTATCTTCATCAGATCTATCCTCAGGCAGGTCAAAATCTTATAGCCTTGATGACGTTACAACAGTTGTTGCAAATCTTCAATCAGGCGGTACAGTTATATCGCAACGGATAAACCTGACAAAATTCGGCGACACTTATGCAACAGATCCCGTTGAACTTGCGCCGGGTACTTATACGTTAACTGATTTCTTTCTTGAGAATGATTCATCAAGCGTACTTTTTGCTACGCCACATTCGGGCTCACCTCTTGCACCAATTGTAAAACATCCGCTCAGTATTAATTTCAATGTCGTATCAGGTAAGAATACAACAGTAGCCATGGAGGTTGTGCCTGTTGATAGTCATTCGCCAGAAGACTTTGGTTATGAGTCATTCACTGTTCAGGTTGCAAGACCACTTTCAGTTGCAGTCTTTACTACAGAAGGTTCTGCAAAACTTGCAAGCGCCAAAGCATATATATTACATGGGGCCGATACAGTTTCTAAATATTCACTTGGGGCGAAAGTGAATTTGATTTCATTCAAACTTGATCCTGAAGAAACCTATCAGCTGGTAATAATTAAAGATGGTTTTACCCGATATATCAAAACGTTTATTTATAACAACCTGATTGATGAATTGAATGGATTGGCGTTGAAAGCTTATCTCGCGCCGGCTTTTAGTTTTAACTCCAATGTTACATGGCGCGATTATAAAATTGATGGGCTGGCATTGCAACTCTATTCTACGAGTGAAGTACTTTTGCATATTGAATGGGGAGACGGTACAAGTCAAGATATTACCATTAGTGGAGATGAGTATGGTGATTATATATATCATGATTATCCCAACGCTACAGCAACCTATTACACAACAATTTCGGGTGACGTTAACAAGATAAAAGAGGTTGATGGCGCGGGAAGTGAAGTTATTATACAAAACATGAATTTTGAGCACCTGCCGGAATTAACGGGTATCAATTTTTTCCAAAGTGGACCTGATGCTGTTGATCTTCACAAGAACACAAAAATGGAATACATTGTATTTGGTGGAAACCAGTTAGTTCTTCCTGAACATAACAAGCTCAAAATAGTTGTCGTTTGGGGAACAGCACTAGCGCCTTCATTAGATTACATCATCGATAACGTTTATCAAAATGCAGTTGCAGGAAATATTTCAGGAGGTCAATTTTACTATGCTCTAAGCCCTGATTCAGATGAGGAGATTCCGCTTGGCACACCATCTGATGAATCTATATTAAAGTTGCAGGATCTTATGTATGGTAGAGGATGGATGGTTGGACCAAATCCATAACAAATATTTGCACAAAAGTTATTGCACAGAGTAACACAGAGAATGCACAGAGTTTCACAGAGGATGTTTTGAAAGAATTGTTAAGATCAAAAATTTATGAATAAAGGAAATATTTCTTAACAGTACCAACTGTAAACTAATATCATATTTCTCCGTGAAACTCTGTGCATTCTCTGTGAACCTCCGTGTAACAATTTATCTAAGGCGTATTCACTTCCTTAAACCCACCCTTCTCATCCGTCCAACTCATGGGATATTTACTATCCACAAACTCTAATGCATCTGTTGTTGGATAAAGTGGTCTGAAGGTATCAATCATCACAGCTAGTTCATGTGTTTCTTTTGCCCCAATGCTTTTCTCTACAGTACCTGGATGTGGCCCGTGAGGTAACCCACCTGGGTGCAACGTGAATGACCCGCGCTCAATACCACGTCTGCTCATGAAGTTTCCTTCAGCATAATACAATACTTCATCACTATCAATATTACTATGATTGTATGGTGCAGGAATAGATAAAGGATGATAATCAAATAACCTAGGCACGAATGAACAGATTACAAAATTGTGTCCCTGAAAAGTTTGATGTACTGGTGGTGGTTGATGAATACGGCCGGTGATAGGTTCAAAGTCGTGAATAGAAAATGCATACGGCCATAGAAAGCCATCCCACCCAACAACATCTAACGGACTATGCTCATAAACATATTGATGCAGATAGCCTTGCTTTTTTATCTTCATCAGATAGTCACCTTTTGTAGTATCAGGAACTAGTTCTTGTGGTGCACGAATATCCCGCTCGCAATAAGGTGAATGCTCAAGTAATTGTCCTAACTGATTTCTATAACGCTTAACAGTTTCAACAGGTGAAGCCGATTCTATGATGAGTAGTCGTAGTGGTCCTTCTTCAAATTCAAGTTTATAAATTACAGTTCTTGGTATGACAATGTAATCGCCCTGCTTTACATCTAATATGCCAAACTGTGAAATGAATTTTCCTTTGCCATCATGCACAAATAAAACTTCATCACCTTCGGCGTTCTTGTAAAAGTAATCCATGCGACGTTGCTTGGGCGAGCAGATAGAAATAGAACAATCATTATTCATCAACAACACTTTGCGTGCGCTTAAATAATCATCACCGGTGCTTGTAACTTTTGATGTGTTGAGGTGAGTCTGCCTCAAAGCATAATCATTAATTTTTGAAGGTCCGTACTTAACAGGTTCCTTCAATGATTTAATGCGTGTTGGTGGATTGATATGATAGAGACTCGAATATATTCCTGAAAAGCCTTCAGAAGTTACCAGCTCTTCACTGTAGAGACTTCCGTCAGTCTGCCGGAATTGAGTATGTCGTTTTGGTGGAATTATACCAAGGCGATGATAGTACATAATGTGGTGTTTAGGTTGCTTATCAAAGATAGTAAAAAGAGTTATCAGCCAGATAACTTATGCATTGAATCGATGACCTGAAACTAATTTAATTGTTATCTGAGAAAGCAATACCAAACGTAGTTGTTATACCAAGCCTGAAGCCATATTGTACTGGCTGATTGTAAGGAAAGGCAGCAGCAAATTCAACTCTGAATAAACGCAGAATACCATCAATGCCATAGCCAACTTCTGTATAGTTCTTTGAAGTAGGTGTTGCGAGGTAGTTCACGAAAATATTTTCGCGTACACCAGCCATGCGTACCAATGGAATAGAGGTGACTAAAAATCTTCTGAAGTGATAATGAATGTTACCGGCAAAATATTTGTCGTTCGTGCTGTAAGCATAATAATCGAGCAATCTGAAAC
>Ga0310811_10010496_pt1 | contig 11971 bp, 12 predicted proteins | sample YCmetagenome_FD_207642 | JGI IMG/M metagenome (GOLD analysis project Ga0310811, IMG submission 207642) | Soil microbial communities from experimental microcosm in Duke University, North Carolina, United States - YC | ecosystem: Engineered > Artificial ecosystem > Soil microcosm > Unclassified ...
GTAATATCATCATGTTGTGAAAAAGATATGAATGATGAAGGCTGATAGACCAGGCATTGAGTTTCAGGTAGTCGTTTTATGCTGCTGGCCTCAGCCTTGCTCATCTATATGAACACAGGAATGAGGAAAAAAGTTACAGCTACAGCGACTTTTTTGAGAGAAAATAGCATCTGTTTTTGTGGGTGAAAAGTGTCTACATTGCCGTTAAAACCCATATATTTCCGGTGTTATCGCCACCTACAATGCGCTTGCTGTTATCAGGAGACCAGGCTAAAGTAGTAATCTGTGCATTGTGCGTTTGATAAGTACCTAAGGGTGTTCCAGTATTCGCGTCTAAAGACGCGTCCCAGATCTGGATCTCTCCATTCGCCTGGCTTGTGGCGAGATACTTACCATCAGGAGACCAGGCCAGAGCATTCTGGTTCTGTAATCCGTTGCCAGGGTCTGTGGGAGTAGTAGTAAATGGACCGCCGCCCGATTGTCTATTATATATTGAGACACTTTCATCAGCGAGCATATAGGCGAGACGTTGTCCATCGGGAGACCAGGCCATTGCAACGACGGCAAGATTTGTATTGATATACGGTACGGGTTGAGCTGGAAGTATTGATTGACCAGTCGTGGCGTTCCAAATTTCTATCTCATTTGTCTGATTATCAGTACTCACCGAAGCTACAATGCTTCCTTGCGCAGGCCATACAATCGTTTCCACCATTCCTGGCTGCGCGGTATATGTATGCGGCTCTTCTTTTCCGGTTATGATATTCCAGGTATGTATAGTACTATCTCCGGAAGTATTCAACGCAACTGAGAAATACGTTCCATCTGGAGAGAACGATCCAGTTGTATGCTGAGATCCTTTCAAGGGTAATACTTGTTTTGTTAATCCATCTTCCAGAATCTGTATTGAACCATTTTGTGTGAGTGCAGCGATATAAAGATGATTGGTTGTGCCAGTCAGGGCAAGCACCTTCACAAATGGACCGTATGTGTTCACACGCCGATTTGTGAGTGGATCCCATACCTCTACATGGCCGCTTGTATCGGCAAAGGCGACACAGTTTGTATCTGGTGCTGAGGGAGCAGAGGTCCATATGGCAGTAGAAATGCTGCCAGTAGTATCATGATGCTGGAAAGTTGTCGCTATTGCCCACTGATTAATAGTAGATGCGGTATGTATATGTTGGTTTAGACTCAGAAATAACCAGGGAAGGCAGATGGCGATAAGGACAGCGGCTATCAGTCCTCGCTCAGGTAGACGAATGCGGCGTGCAGGTGTAGCCAGGGAACGTTTACGTGTTGTATGTTCTCGCCGATCTGGTTGGGCCATAGCGCGTTTTTCCAGAACAGATACAGGCATCTGTTCCTGCTGTTTTGGCATTGACGTTGCACTTTGCTTACTCCTAAAATCGTCCGTTTGTTCACTCCATATTATTTTGTTTGGGTTTGACTTAAGGAGTTGATGCTCAGGTAGTTCTACTGGTATTGCCGGACCTGGGCTGCTAGCGTTATCCTGTTCCTGTGGCTTGATTGTTGAGACTGTGCGAGTATCGCGAAAGGCTGCAAGGTCAATAACGCGAGCGGTTCCATCCTCTGGCAACCGTTCCTGGGGTTGATCTTTAGCATGCGACCCTATCTCCTGAGAAGCGGGTAGATCAACGTTTTCCTGCTGCTTTTGTTTTTTTACGAAGAATTCAGGATGTGTTTGGTGTAATGATTGTTCCGCCGCCTGCCGCACTGCTCTATCTACATCTTCCATGGCGGCAAGTAATGGTTTGATCGGTGCTCGATCCGCCATATTTCCCAGTGCCAGTGCTGCTGCTTCCCGAACAGTCCATGTATAATCATGAAGCGCAGCAACCAGCGGAGCGATAGGGGCGCGTTCACCCAGCGAACCGATAGCGGCGATAGCGGCAGCCCGTACCGACTCGTCGAGATCCCCAAGCGCAGAGACCAGAGGTTCTATTGGCACACGATCACTATATTTTGATACTGTTCCCAGCACTGTCGCACGCACATGCCAATCGGAATCATGAAGCATGGAGAGTAATGGATCGAGTGGTATCTCTTGATTGATTTTACCAAGTGCGCGGACAGTGGCAGCCCGTACCGCTTGATGTTCATCCTCTAGCATGTGCAGTAAAGCAGCCAGAGGTGCCCGTTCTTTGAATTTCTCAAGCTTGCGCACCGCAGCAACACGTACAGACCATTTTTCATGTAAGAGTTCTGTAAGAAGCTGGCCCATCGTTTCTTCTGGGTGAGTCGTAGATGGAGAAGATAAACCGAGGTAGGCCAGCACAGGTGAAATTGATGGGCTTGAGCTATGTTGTGGAATATTTGGCCTTTGTGATTTTGATTGCTGGTGTTCATGTTCGTCAAATTCCATCGACTGTTACCCTACCTCATTTATTTCTTTTGCCAGTGATTTCCTCAGAGCCTGTATCCCTCGACGTGCATATACCTTTACTGTCCCTAGAGGTTGATTGAGGATATCGGCAATTTCCTGAAGTTTGAGTTCTTCGAAATAGTACAAGCATACAACCAGTTTATAATGTTGTGGTAATGTTTCTACCAGTGCTTCCAGTTCCTGTTTGCGTTCTATTTGCTCAATAATGTCCTCTGGATGCTCAGTTTCTTTATCTTCTTGATCGAGTAATATGTTCCCCTCTGATCCACCATCATGAAGTGACAGCATACTCTGCGGTGATCGACTCGCAAAATTACTTGTGAGGTTCCAGGCAATTTTGTAAAGCCAGGCCCGAACCTTTAACGATCGTCTCTGTTGTAAAGGATATCGTTCTAACGCAACATAGGCGCGTACAAAGACATCCTGTACAATATCTTCCGCGTCTTGAGGATTCCCAGTGCGACGTAGCACAAAAGCTTTTAGCTGGTGCCAGTATAGTTCGACCAATAGTTCATAATACTGGTCCACATCGTCTGCAAGCTGAGACAAACGTTCTTCAATGCATATGTCCATAGCACTCCATTGTGTCTCTGTTTGGTATGTTCTATTCATTAAAACACAGGTGGAGCAAAAAGGTTACAATAGCATGATCATCATTTCGTAGCCTTGTACGGTTCACCATGCAGTTTCGAATGAGAAAAAGCCCATGCCAGGTTTCGTCAATCGTTTGATGAACCGATGATCCTGTTCGGTCAGATTGTTAAGGTGTTTCACCTGTCGCAATGCCACGTGTTCAGGCAGGATGCCAGCAGCTTTCAAGTCAAGAGTAGCCTTGGGATAGACCGCATTTTTATCGGCATGGATCACTCGTGAGGATCGACTCCTCGTCGAGAGGTGACACACCATCTTTCAGTCCCGACTCGGCTTTGTTCTGATTCCGGCGATGACGAGATCGAGCATGGTGGTTGGCTGTCCAACTGCCTGACGTTCCTGGAGGGTCCGTTTGGCTTCGCTTACTTCTGCAAAAAATTGACGAACACTCGTGGGCAATGGAGCTAACTCTGAGTGTTTCTCGCATCCAGAATTCTACATGGGAAATTTCTTAGAAGCAGGCTGTTGTGTGTAGCGCTACCCCTTCTTTGAAATTTTTAAGATAAATCCAATGTAGTTTTAATATTTATATTTTACGATATTGACGTTTGATATCTCTATGCACATTTTATTCATTACCTCAGTTTTTAGTTGTCCCATCGAAAACGTTTGATTTCTCAGCAAGGTGGATACCAACAATTGATTACCAGGAATGAAGCATTAGATATCCTTCAACAATTGTGAATCTAGAGTGAGACAACAAAGATTGTACTTCAGTACCCAAGAAGGAGGAGTGTTACATGACATTGAACAAAGTATCATTTGGATGGGTGAAATCTATGGCAGTATTACGGATCGCCTTTGGGCTCGTCTGGGCAATTGATGCCTGGTATAAGTGGCAACCGAGTTTTCTGAACAATATTCCCTACTATTTTTCACGTCACCTCAGTGGCCAATTGCCTCTTGCTCAGGCATGGATGCGTTTATGGATAATGATTGTCAATGTAAACCCTCACGCTTTCGGCTATCTGGCGGCCCTCAGTGAGACAGCCATTGCTCTCGCTCTCATCCTTGGCCTGTTTAATAATTTCACCTATATTGCAGGTGGAATATTCTCTTTGATAATTTGGTCCACTGTTGAAGGCTTTGGTGGTCCTTATCAGCCAGGTGCCACTGATATTGGTACCTCCATCATGTATACCTTCATCTTTGGGAGTTTGTTTCTCTCCTCAGTCAGCCGTTTCTATAGTGTTGATCGCTATCTTGTGACCAAACTCGGTCCAATGCGTTTCCTTTCATCTGTTCCCAGGAAAACAGTTGTTCCCGATTGGGAAAACGCTCTGCCGGCTAAGGATGAAGAACCGATCTACACAAACGCTTAAAGATCCAGATGGAGAGTCAAAAGTGGTTTAACTCTCCCATCTCAGGCTCCTAATATGTTCCCCAAAATTTGGCGCACCCGCACCGTGCGTGATGTTGCAAGGACACAGCAAACGGAAAACGTGTTGGTCTGCGGTGACGCCAGATCATTGCTCCCTGCTCCTTGAATATACAAGAGCTTTCACTCACAGTGCGGGGAGAGCCGATTTGGGGGGACATGTTGGAAGAAGCCAGCAGATCGAAACCTGAAAAGTGGACGCTAAGCCCGAAAAACAGAGAAGCGACCCGGAAAAGTGGACGCTAAATCTGGCGATTGGAAGTCCCTTTACGAATAATGAGAGCGGCATTATCGGCAACTGCGCAACGCATCTGTTGTCGGCTCTCTGTCATAAAGACATGTCAAAGTGTCAAGAAAGAGCAATGATAGTGTGAATTTCTTGACTCGGATACTTTCCTCTTTTTACACTCGCTTTTTATATGCCCTCATTGCAAAGATGTAGGCCACAACCAGAATGGCAACGCACCATGCAAGAGCAACCCATATCTCATGAGACACTGGTTGTCCAGACAGTAACGCACGGATGGTTCCTACTATCGCAGTTACTGGCTGGTTTTCGGCAAAGACCCTGACGACCAGCGGCATTGAGCTGGTAGGTACAAACGCCGAGCTGATAAAGGGCAGGAAGATAATCGGATAAGAAAATGCTGTTGCGCCGTCTGTCGATTTTGCGGTCAGTCCGGCAATCACCGCGATCCAGGTTAAAGCCAGCGTAAACAACGCGAGGATGCCGACGACGGCCAGCCATGACAGGATGCTCGCCGATGAACGAAAGCCCATTAGCAACGCGACGAGCATGATGACCACTATTGAAATCGCATTGGAGACCAGCGAGGTCAGGACATGTCCCCACAGCATAGTAGAAGGGGCAATCGGCATGGAGCGAAATCGCTCAATGATTCCTCGTTGTACATCGGTAAACAAACGGAAAGCTGTATAGGATATCCCGCTTGCAATAGCAATCAGTAAGATCCCAGGTAACAAGTAATTGACATAATTAGCTGTCCCGGTTTGAATTGCGCCGCCGAACACATAGACGAACAACAACAGAAACGCAATAGGCATGATTGTGACCGTGATGATGGTGTCCATACTGCGGAAAATATGACGCATGGAACGCCCTGACATAACGCTCATATCGCTGAAAAAGTGTTTCCGTATCGTTTCCATTTACTGCACTTCCTTTTGACCAATGATGGCAAGAAAGATTTCCTCCAAGGTTGGTTGTTTTTCCACATACTCCACCTGAGCAGGTGGAAACAGCTTTTGTAGTTCCCTGAGCGTGCCGCTGGCGATAATCTTTCCCTCATGGAGAATGGCAATGTGATCAGCAAGTTGTTCCGCCTCTTCTAAGTGCTGCGTGGTCAAGAAGACGGTTCTGCCACCATGAGCAAGTTCCTTCACCACTTTCCACACCTCGATGCGAGCCTCGGGGTCAAGCCCGGTAGTCGGCTCATCAAGGAAGAGGATCGGCGGTGTTCCTACCAGGCTCATGGCGAGGTCAAGCCTGCGACGCATCCCGCCTGAATACGTCGACGCCCTGCGGTTTGCGGCATCGGTTAAACCAAAGCGTGTCAGCAAATCGTCTGCAACCTGACGTGGATGTTTGAGGTGTCGGAGCCTGGCGACCATAAGAAGATTTTCTTGCCCGGTCAAAATCTCATCCACGGCGGCAAATTGCCCGGTCAGACTGAGTGATTGTCGCACGTGGTATGGCTTTGACGCCACATCAAATCCGTTGACGATGGCCGTTCCGCCATCGTGTTTGAGCAGCGTGGTGAGGATTTTGACAAGCGTTGTCTTGCCCGCGCCATTGGAGCCAAGCAGGGCAAAAATGCTGCCCTGTTCCACGGTCAAATTCACGCCTTTTAAGACATCGAGCTGCTTGTATGATTTTCGTAGATTTTCTACCTGAATTGCAATGTTTTGCACAAAAAATCTCCTTATGGTAGAGTAGTAACCTTCGATATATCTGCTCCCACGCCTTTGAGCGCGGCATACGTTAACTTATCCATCATCGCGCCGTTAAAGTGAATGGATTGAATGGCACGCTTCATAGACCAGAGACCCACCGGGCGGAAAGACACATTTTTAAGGGTAGAGCCCTGAAACGAAACATCCTTCAGTGCCGGCAGGTCAAACGTGACGCCGATAAAGGTCTGCCCATCAAGTCGCTGTCCGCTCAGGTCGGAATAGTGGAAGTCCACGCCGAGAAAGCTACAGCGTTCAAAGATTGTTTTTCGCAGGTCGGTCTTCGTAAAGTTGACATCAGTCAGCTTGACGCCGATGAATTGTGCTCCGACCAGCCCCGACGCGTTGAAGTTGGTGCGAACAAGGATGGCTTCACGGAAGTTCGCATCCGTAAGGTCAAGGGTGGAGAAGTCGCAATCGGTCAGATTTGCGCCAGCAAAATTGGCTTCACGTACATCACTGCCCCGAAATGAGCTTCCGGTTAAGTCTGCGCCCATAAAGTCAGAGCCGCGCAACGCACTCCCTTGAAAATTTCCTTTATGCGCGATAACACCCGCGAAGTCGCTCTTTGGCAGATTGCTCGCACTCAAGTTTACGAATACCTGACGCTCCAGCGAGTGAGAGAGGTTGGCGACCTCCTGGACTGTTTGCTCAATGTCGCCGATACTCTCAATGGTCATGTCAAAGGCTGTTTCATCATCCTTGCCCTCGGCTTTCAACTCACGGAAGCGCTCCTGCAAATCGGAGAGCAGATCAGCCTTTAATTCAGTAGCGCTTTTTACCCCATCGTATGGAGCAAAAACTCCGTTGACATAGTTTGTCAATTTCTCATTCATAACACTGTATTTCCTTTACAAGAGGTTCTCTAGCACGCGTTTCGCGTACTCCCAGTTGTTTTTGTTGCGATCGTACGTTGCTTTTCCTTTTTCAGTAATCCTGAAATATTTCCGTCTTCCGCCCTGAGATTCATCGCCCCAATACCATTCGATATCACCGTCCACCTCAAGCCGTCGGACGCTGGAGTACATCGTGGCTTCCTTTAATTCATATTCACCACCCGAGCGCTCGGCAATCAGCTTAACAATCTCATAGCCGTAGCGGTCAGCTTCCGATAAGAGTCGTAAAATCATCGTATCGGTATGTCCGCGCAGCAGGTCGGAGGTAAGTTTATTTTCACTCATAGCGTCACCTCGTATTTGGAGTATATATCATAGTACTGTGTCTGTCAAGGTAGTATTTCGATTGTAGTACCTTGTTTGATAAACATGATATATCCATATCAGTATTTACCGGATGCATGTTTTTGTTTCGTACATAATCCAATCTTGAGACTGATTACCGACTGGTGGAGAAAGAGGGAGTTCAGATCACTAAGAAGGGTTTAGAGATCCAGATCGTGGCTACTACTTGACGAAATCGGGTAAAAGGTATTGTCAACTTATCCACAGAAATGAGAGAGAATGGTATGTTGTAACGAAGAGAGAAGTTGAAGACGAATGAGCAATGGGGTAGGTGTGTGGTTATGCAATTGGTTTTCCTCCGGTCAACTCATTACAGGTCTGAAATCGGTCCTGTAAAGTGGCGCGGTATTCCCCGGCACCCAGACGGTGTCGCCGTGGCTGGAAACGTCCAGCGATGGGTCCGCAGGTTGAGAGAAAGCGCTGGGCTTGTTTGGCTGATTTGAGCCGTCGCATCTTTTTTTCACGCAGTCGCGTGGGTTGGTGCGAGTTTTCGACCCGGTTGTTCAACCCCTGGTGTGGCTGATGCTTCACGCCAGGCAAGATGTCGCGTTTGGCTGCTCCATAGCTTTTCAGTTTATCAGTGATGATCATGTATGGGACGTACTGGAACCCTTTGAGGTAGTGCGTTTTCCCGTTGATCTTGAGATATACTTTATCCAGGTGTCACTTGTCTCCCGTTTTCGGGCGACGATGTTTCAGCTCATTGGCGTACGTCTGACCACATTTCAAACACCACTGTCTCACCGTTTCGTAGGTCAACACGACCCCACGCTTTGCCATCATCTCTTCGACATCACGGAAACTCAAGGAAGAGCGGAAATACAACCGGATGTAGTGAGAATAATCTCAGCCGGGAAATGAAAGCCTTTGTAGGGAGATGTAGATGACTGTGTTTTCATGGCTTTTCGTCTACCAGAAAGTTTCGCCGCTCAGCAAGTTGGCAATACCGTCGTAACGTGCCCACTGGCAATCATTTTTGTTGCATTATAAACACGAAGAGGCACGTGAATACCCGTGCTGATTGAGATGGAATCCTTCCAGAGAAAAGGAGCAAGAGAGAACATGAGCAATACCGAACCCACAGGTTTCATACGACGTCCGGCGACGCTGGATGATGTGCCGGCGATTTATGGCCTGCTTCAGATTTATGAGCGTGCGCTCTATGGCTATACGGACAAAATTCTGTCATATGTGCAGGCGACGTATGCTTCGCCGACGCTCGATCTCGCAGGAGATACCTGCCTGCTATTCAATCGAGCGGGGCGATTAGTTGGTTCAATGCTCCTAGAACAGGAGAGGTATGCTACCTTTGGAGTAACGGTCTGCCTGTTTCCATCTGAGCCTGGCTCGCATCTGATCGACTATCTGTTGTGTCTAGCGGAGAGCCGGGCATGGGCGCTGATGGTGCAGACTCAGTCAGGTGAGCAGGTAACGTTGAACAGTTGGGTACCTTCGATTGACCAGGAAAGCCTCCAATGTTATGAGCGAGCAGGTTTTCAGGAAGTGCGCCGGAACTGGCGCATGGAGATTGAGTTCAATAGTCCACCTGCTTTACCGATCTGGCCGCAGGGTGTCGAACTGCGGCTCTTTGTCCCTGAGAGAGATGATCGCGCGGTCTTTGAGATGGTCGAACGGGCTTTTCAGGACCATTGGGGACAGACATCCGAAGATTTTGCTGCGTGGCGATCTTGGGCCATTGAACAGGTTGATTTTGATCCCTCGCTCTACTTTATTGCCTGGGCAGGTGATCAGCCGGTTGGCGGCGCGCTGTGTTATGCTGGTCCGCTCGGCTGGGTAAATAGCCTGGCCGTTGCTCGTGAATGGCGAGGCAGAGGACTTGGCCTGTCTCTTCTGCAACACGCCTTTGGCGAATTTTATCGTCGCAATCTGTATCGAGCCGGCCTTGCCGTTGATTCGCAAAATCTCACTGGTGCGACAAGGCTCTATCATCGCGCTGGCATGCGTAAAACACGAGAATATCTCAACATGAAAAAGGAGTTGCGATCAGGGGCGTAACTATCCGCGCATAAATGGTAGGAGAGCACCCATCAAATCAAGGAGTATCTTGTTTGCCTTCTCACGGCGTTGGTGCCGCTGCTGGCTGCCCTCATTGTGTTTCGGAAAAAGGTCTACTAAAAAAATCCTGTCGTGGAGGAACCAGGCTGGAGAGGCTTTGCACTGCCTCGTCTGCAATCCCAGTGCGGTCCATTGCTGGGAACGGTCCTGCTGGGTATCTTGTGGCAATGCTGGCATCTGCCTTTGTACCTCACCAGTTGGGGAGGTGGTGCAGGTTGGCTTGGGATTGGCGAAGCTATTCTTGGCAACGTGGGTCTGACAATCGTGATCACCTGGGTGTTCAACCATAGCCGGGGCAGTCTACTCATTGCGATCTTGATGCATGCAACCCTGGATGCCTTTGGGGTAGACTCAGCAATGAACCTGTTTTCATCAGTGCAATGGGTACAGACGTATGAGAACATGGCGTTGCTCATCGGTTTTGGGATAGTCGCGCTGGTGCTGGTTGTGGTGACACGTGGTCGTCTGGGATACCGACAGACGTTCTCATCTCCTGATGTCATGTCGACCAACAGCGATCGCCAATCTTAACCGTCTCACCTGAAGCTGTCCTCTTTTCGCCTCAAGAAAAGAAGCCTACCCCGTTCCGGGTCCAGGGCTTCGCAAAAGTCAGAAAGAGGGTGAAAAAGAAGAGCCAATCCAGGAGCATAAACAAACACAACATGCATCATTCGAGGAAAGACTCACGATGAAATATACCACACTGAGCAGTGAAAAGGACAGTGCCCAAGGACGCAGCCAGGACCAGACCCACTTATTGTACGAGATGTGCCAATAGATTGATGATACCAACGTACGCCCAGGAGGACGATGTCGGATTTAACGTGTTGCTATTGAAACAAAGAATGAGGTTGCAGACAAAAGGTGCTCTCAATCAGCAGGATATTTTTGAGTTTATCCCAACAGCGTCATTTCTTGCAATACTACCTAAAAGACAATCTCATAGAAAGGCAGGGGTGCATCTAACCACCTTATGTCTTCTTGACTTTCAGACCAGTTCATCTGGAGGATAAGCGCCCTCAAATTGTATACTGAAAGCCTATTATGGCTGAACAACAAGTGAAATGAATTGAAATGGTTCTAGAAGAAAGCAAGCAAAACAAAGGGCACGCTATTATTGTTGGTGGTTCTCTGTGTGGATTGGCAGCAGCTATTGCACTGGCCCATAATGATATTGAGGTGACTGTGCTGGAGAGGACCGTCAACGATCGGGGAGGTGGTGGTCTGGGGGTTGATCCATTTCTTCTTCAGCAGGTGACAGATGGTAACCCACTGAAAACCTTGCCAATGATCAAAAGTTATCGTTATACAACGAGCTGGTTGATGCTACGGAACTGGCTTGCTGAGCAGGCACTGCGTACAGGCATAACTCTCCATAAAGGAGTTGTTGCACGAGCTATCACACAGAGTATGGACCAGGTATTGATCAAAACCGATAAAGGAGATTTCAGTGCCGATATTGTGATTGGTGCTGATGGATATCGTAGTATGGTTCGAGCACATGTGGATCCTATAAGGCCGGATGCTACTTACGCAGGCTATATGCTCTGGCGTGGATTTATTGATGAGCGTCTTCTGAAAGGTACTCGTTTACCGGGTCCGATGCTGGATCTCTTTGAAAAAGGTCCATGGATTCTTGTTGCCTATGCTGTTCCAGGTCGTGACGGATCAACGACTCAGGGTTCCAGGCAATTAATGTGGGGCTGGTATGATCCCACACAAACAGAGTTATTAGAGCAGCTTGGTTGTATTGAGGATAATCGTGTGCGCCATACATTGTTGTCTGAAGAGATTCCAGCCACGGTGAAGAAAGAAATTACGGCCCGAGCAGCCGTATTATGGCCATCGCCCTGGAAGGAAGCGATACTCACTACATTTCAAGCAGGAGATCCCTTTGTAACACCGATTGCTGAATATCGATCAGAAAGATTAGTTCGGGATCGTGTTGCGATCCTTGGTGATGCAGCTCATGTCGTTACTCCTATGACCGGTTCTGGATATGCGACCGGGTTGCGCGATATCCAATCGCTCGCACATCGTACCAGAGATGGTATTCGAGGCTCACAGGGTCCATTAGCTTTGCAGGCCTATCAGCATGATCGGCTTCGTGATGCCCAGAGGCTCTTTGCTGCAAGTAGAAATTGGAGCCGAGATTACCTGCGTTATATTTATTGATCTGATCCAAAGAAAGGAAAGAATGAAAATAAAGGGTTGATAGAAGGAGGTATGAGCAAAAAATGGTTTTTG
>Ga0310811_10010497_pt1 | contig 11970 bp, 6 predicted proteins | sample YCmetagenome_FD_207642 | JGI IMG/M metagenome (GOLD analysis project Ga0310811, IMG submission 207642) | Soil microbial communities from experimental microcosm in Duke University, North Carolina, United States - YC | ecosystem: Engineered > Artificial ecosystem > Soil microcosm > Unclassified ...
CCGCAGGCTTCCTGGGAGTTTCTCAGTGTCCAGCATGCGGACGCGCATACGCTGGGCTATCGGCAACGGTGACGAGTCAGGCGGCAGACGCTCGGATATGGCGGAATCCACGGCGAGTTCTCAGGAGACGGGCAGTCCGGCGGCGCTCCTGGCAGGCCAGCGGAGGGACAATCTGCCTGCCGACGCCACCCGGTTCATCGGCCGGCGGGGCGAGGTGCCGGCCATCGTGGCGGCCGTCCGGCGGCACCGGCTCGTCACCCTGCACGGGACCGGCGGAGTCGGCAAGACCCGGCTCGCGCGGCGCGCGGCGGGCGAACTGCGCGAGCACTTCGCTGACGGCTGCTGGCTGGTCGAACTGTCCGCGCTGCGCGCGCCGGAACTGCTGCCCGCGGCAGTGTCCGCCGCGCTCGGCCTGAGCTGCGAGACGGCCGGCGACCCGCTTGGCGCGCTGGCGGCGACCCTGGCCGAGCGGGAACTGCTGCTCATCCTCGACACCTGCGAGCACCTCATCGAGGCGTGCGCCGACCTCGCCCAGGCGCTGCTAGCCGCCGCGCCGGGGCTGCACGTGCTGGCGACCAGCCGCGAGCTCTTGGGGAACCACGACGAACAGGCCGTCCTGATCAGCCCCCTAGGCCTGCCGCCGGAGCCGGACGCGGACGGAGCGGCCGCCATGGACGTGGCCGCCGCGGCCCGGTGCGACGCGGTCGCCTTGTTCGTCGACCGCGCGCGGGCGGCCGTGCCCGGCTTCGCCCTCACCGAGCGGAACGCCGCCACCGTCATCGAACTGTGCCGGCGGCTCGACGGCATCCCGCTCGCCCTCGAACTCGCCGCGGTCCGGCTCCGCGCCATGCCCCTGGCGGAAATCCTCACCCGGCTCACCCTGCGGTTCTCCGTCCTCGGCACCTCGCGCACCACCACCGCACGGCACCGCACCCTGCGGGCGGCCATCACCTGGAGCTATGACCTGTGCACACAAGCCGAGCAGCGCCTGTGGGCGGAACTCTCCGTCTTCCCCGGGACTTTCAGCCTGGACGCGGTCACGCATGTGTGCGGCCCTGACACGCTGGAGACGCTGGCCCGGCTGGTGGACAAGTCCGTCGTGCACTTTTCCCCGGCGCGGGCCGCGCCGCATGAGCCCGCGGCGGCGGCCAGGTACCAGCTGCTCGACACGATGCGGGAGTTCGGCGCCGAACTCCTGGCCGACGACGGGCCCTTGCGCGCCCGGCATCTCGGCTACTACCTGGGGCTAGCGCAGGAGGCGGCCGCCGGAAGCATGACCGCCGCGCAGCCCGGCTGGCTGGCCAGGCTCAGCGCCGAGACCCACAACCTCCGGGCCGCGCTCGACTACGCGTTCGCAACCCCTGGCCAGCACCAGGCCGGGCTGGAGCTGACCACGCGGCTACGGCACTACTGGCTGATGACCGGGAAGTTCACCGAGGGCAAGCGGTGGCACACCGCGGCGATCGAGGTCAGCCCAGGGTCAGCGGCGAACGCGTGGGCCTTGTTCGGCGCGGGGATGCTCGCCGTCCAGCAAGGTGAGCTTGGCGCGGGCGCGGAGCTTCTCCAGCGCGCCGGAAACCTGGCCGCCGATCTCGGCGATGAGGACCTGGCCGCGCACGTCGCCGACGGGCGCGCCATCTGCGCGTTCATGTCCGGTGACAACGCCACGGCGCGGGCCGGGTTCGAGGCGGCGCTCGCCACCTTCGAACGGATCGGTTTCAGCGACCCGCCCGCGCTTATCGCCTACTCGCGGCTCGCCGCGGTGTGCGTCATCGAGCTCGACCCGGCCCGCGCCGCCGCGCTGACCGAAGAGTGCCTGCGCCGCTGCCTGTCCCTGGGCGAGCAGTGGGCCCGGTCGACCGCCCTGTGGGTGCGGGGCATGATCCGCTGGATGACCGGGGATGTCCCGGGGGCGATCGCGGACGCCCTGGCCTGCCTGCGGATCAAAGAGCCGCTCGGTGACCTGCATACCATCGCCATGTCCTTCGACTTGCTGTCGGTGTGCCTGGTGAGCGCCAGGGAGTACGACCGCGCGGCGGTGCTGAACGGCGCCGCCGAGACACTGTGGCAGCTGCTGCAGGCCCCGGCGCTGATCGGCCCGGTGTACGTCGAGACCCGCGCGAGCGCGGCGGACACCGCCTGCCGCGCACTCGGGCAGGAGCGGTTCTGGGCGCTCCACCGCCAGGGCGCCGCGATGCCGCTGTCGGCCGCGCTCGACGTCGCCAAGGCGGGGCTGCCTGCCTGAACCTAGCGGCAGGGGCAGCCACGCCCGCCGCATCGCCGCTGGTCGAATCATGAAATATCCGTGAATGTCGCGGCGTGCCAGCGCCCGACATTCACGGATGCGAGGCAATCCGCTGGGCCCGCGCGTTTTTCGGGGCGGGTGACAACACCCGCCCCAGGAGCCAGTGACCCAGCCCAGCGCCCCTATTGCGGGGTCGCAAAGTCATATACGATTCTCCTGTTCGCATCGTCCGGTCGGCGCTGCCGCGAGGGCTGTACGACGGTGACCGGACATGACAGGCTGCCGGTAAGGCCAGGTGAGAAGGAGGTCCAGCTGTGCGGTTCCGTAGTGACCCGGCTCGGATTCGGGGGTCTATCGCGCCTGTTGTCTCGCCGTTCGCCGCTGACGGCGCACCGGACCTGGACGGGCTGCGCAGCCTGATCCGCTGGCAGCTTGAGTCCGGGTCCCACGGGATCTCGCTCGGCGGGTCCACCGGCGAGCCGTCCGCGCAGTCCGCCGCGGAGCGCGCCGCCGCTATCCGGGTGGCGGCGCAGGAGATCGGCGACCGGGTGCCGTTCGTGCCGGGGACCGGGTCGGCCAAGCTCGACGAGACGCTTGAGCTGACGGCGGTCGCCCAGGACGCAGGAGCGGACGCGGTGCTTGTCATCACCCCGTACTACGCGCGGCCCACGCAGGAAGGGCTGTTCCACTGGTACGACACCGTCGCGCGGGAGTTTCCCGACCTGCCGATGATCGCCTACAACGTGCCGTCGCGGACCGCCGTCGACATCGCGCCGGAGACAGTGGCGCGGCTGCGGAAGGCGCACGCCAACGTCGTCGGGGTCAAAGAGACGACAAAGGACTTCGAGCACTTCTCCCGGGTGCTGCACGTCGCCGGGCGGGACACGCTGGTCTGGTCCGGAATCGAGCTGCTGTGCCTGCCGCTGCTGTCCCTCGGCGGGGTCGGGTTCGTCTCCGCGACCGCGAACCTGGCGCCGCGCGCGGTCGCGCGCATGTATGAGCACTGGGACAACGGGGAGCTGGAGAAGGCGCGGGAGCTGCACTTCGCGCTGCACCCGGTGACCGACGTGATCTTCACGGAGACCAACCCGGCGGCCGCCAAGTGGGTGCTCGCCCAGGCCGGGCTCATCGCGTCCGGGTTCGTGCGGCCGCCGCTGGTGCCGCTGACCGAGTCCGGGCAAGCGGCCGCGCTGCGGCTGCTGAGGGAAGGCGCGCCCGTGCTTGACGGGCCGATCGCGAAGGTCGCCGGGTAGGCGCGAAGCAACAAGTCGTTCGGGAGAGAAAGTGGAGAACCCGTGACCGAGCCGCAGGCTTCCGGCGCGCGCCTGGCGCTGCCGGACAAGATCGAGCACTTCATCGGCGGGCGGCACGTGCCGAGCGTCAGCGGCGGTACGTTCGGGGTCGCCGACCCGGTCAGCAACGAAGAGTACATACGGGCGGCAGCCGGCGACGCGGACGACGTCGACCGGGCGGTGGAAGCGGCGGCCGCGGCGTTCTTCAGCGGGCCGTGGCCGGGGATGGCGGCACGGGCGCGGGCGAAGGTGCTGAACCGCATCGCCGACGGGATCGAGTCGCGGGCCGAACGCATCGCCGCGATGGAGACGTTCGACACGGGGCTGCCGATCACGCAGGCCAAGGGGCAGGCGGCGCGGGCGGCGGAGAACTTCCGGTACTTCGCGGACGTGATCGTCGCGCAGCACGAGGACGCGTTCTCCTCCCCCGGGCAGCTCGGGTACGTGCTGCGCAAGCCCGCCGGGGTCGCCGGGCTGATCACGCCGTGGAACACGCCGTTCATGCTCGAGTCGTGGAAGCTGGCGCCCGCGCTGGCGTCCGGCTGCACGATCGTGCTGAAGCCGGCTGAGTGGACGCCGCTGTCGGCGTCACTGCTGCCGGAGATCATGACCGAGGCGGGCGTGCCCGACGGGGCGTTCAACATCGTGCACGGCATCGGCGAGCAGGCCGGCGCGGCGCTCGTCGCCCACCCCGGCGCGCCGCGGATCTCGTTCACCGGCGAGACCACGACCGGGCAGGTCATCATGCGGTCAGCCGCCGACAACCTCAAGGCCCTGTCAATGGAACTCGGCGGGAAGTCGCCGTGCGTCATCTTCGCCGACGCGGACCTGGACGCGGCGGTGGATTCCGCGCTGTTCGGCGTGATGTCGCTGAACGGCGAACGGTGTACGGCGGGCTCGCGGATCCTGGCCGAACGGTCCGTTTACGATGCCCTCGTCGACCGCCTCGCGCACCAGGCGGCCCGCGTGAAGGTCGGCAACCCGTCCGATCCGGCGACCGAGATCGGGGCGCTGGTGCACCCCGAGCACTACGACCGGGTCATGTCCTACGTGCGCCTGGGGGTCGACGAAGGGGCCCGGCTGGCGGCCGGCGGCCAGCGGCCCGCCGGACTGCCTTCGGGCAACTACCTCGCGGCGACGGTGTTCGCGGACGTGAAGCCGTCGATGCGGATCTTCCAGGAGGAGATCTTCGGGCCGGTGGTCTGCGTGACGCCGTTCGAGTCCGAGGAAGAAGCCATCCAGCTCGCCAACGCGACCAAGTACGGGCTCGCCGCCTACCTGTGGACGTCTGACCTGCGCCGGGCCCACCGGGTCGCCGCCGCCGTCGAGTCCGGCATGACGTGGGTGAACTCGCATAACGTGCGGGACCTGCGCACCCCCTTCGGCGGGGTGAAGAACAGCGGGCTCGGCCGGGAGGGCGGGCAGCACTCGATCGATTTCTACACTGAGTCCCGGATCGTGCACATCGCGCTCGGCGACACGCACGTCCCGCGCTTTGGAGCCTGACATGTCCCTGCCCCCCGTCCCTGACATCATCCGGTCCGCGTACGCCACGCTGGTCGTGACCGACCTGGCGGAAGCCCGGCGCTTCTGGGTAGACCTGCTGGGATTTGTCGTGACTTATGAGGACTCGTCGGCGCTGTACCTGCGCGGGTACGACGAGCTCACCCACCACAACCTCATCATCCGGTCCGGGCCGAAGGCGGCGGCCGGGGCGCTGGGCTACCGGGTGCGGTCGGCCGCGGACTTGTCGCGGGCCGAGGAGTACTACGCCGCGCTGGGCTGCCGGACCGAACGGGTGCCCGCCGGGACCGTGCGCGGCCTCGGCGAGGTCGTCCGGGCCGAGGATCCCCTGGGGTTCCTCATCGAGTTCTTCGACCGCGCCGAGCACCCCGAGCGGCTGCAGCAGCGCTACGACCTGCGGCGCGGCGCGGAGGTCGCGCGGCTTGACCACTTCAACATCTGCGTCCCCGACGTGCCGCGCGCCTACGAGTACTACACGGGGCTCGGGTTCGGACTCTCTGAGACGATCGAGGACGACCAGACCGTCTACGCGGCCTGGATGTACCGCAAGCAGACCGTGCACGACGTCGCGTTCACCGGCGGTGCCGGGCCGCGCTTGCACCACCTGGGGTTCTTCGCCCACGAGCCGCACTCGGTGCTGCGGATCTGCGACATCATCGGCTCGCTGCACATCGAGGACTGCATCGAGCGCGGGCCGGGGCGGCACGGCGTGTCCAACGCGTTCTACGTGTACCTGCGCGACCCGGACGGGCACCGGCTGGAGATCTACACCTCGGACTACTACACCGGCGACCCCGATCACCCGGTGCTGCGCTGGTCGGTGCTCGACCCGAGGCGGCGCGACTTCTGGGGCAACGCGGTCATCCCGTCTTGGTACTCCGAGGCCTCCCCCGTGCTCGACCTGGACGGCAAGGTCCAGCCGGTCGCGGAGCTGAAGCAGACCGCGGAGGCCACGGTCGGCGCGGACGGGTTCACGGCCCCGGCCGAGTAGTTTCTCCCTTATTCCGTCGGGATAACTCGCTCCGCCCGGGGCAGGACATCGGTGTCACGCAAGTGAGCTGCGCTGTGCCGGCGGGCGCATCGCGGACGGCCACCTCAGGGAGAGGGGTTAGCGGGATGACCGACGGCGAGGCCGTGATCCAGCCGGGTGCGGAGGAGGTCAATGTCCCGTTCCGGCCGCGAGGCTCATACGCCGGGTACCGGGCATTCGGCAGCGGCGACGGGGCCGTGCTCCTAGAACCGGCGGTTGCCAGGAACCTGCGCAGCGCCGCGGAGTTCGCGACCCAGGAGGAGCGCATCACCGGCGGCCTGCTCTACGGGCGCGGCTGGGCCGACGACGAGGGCGCGTACCTGGTCATCGACGGCTACCTCGAGGGCGGCCCCGGGGAGAACCGCGGCGACCGCATCTCCGCTGACGGCTTTGACAACTTCACCCTGTCCGAGGCCGACCTGCGCCTGCTGCGCGCGGACGGCGCCCGGATGTACTCCTCCTTCCTCGAGGTGGGCTGGTGGCGCACCCTCCCCGAGCTGGGCGAGTTCGGCCCCCAGGACTTCGTGACGCAGGCCGATCTGGTCGGCCCCGACGGCGTCGGGCTACTGGTGTACGGGTCCGGCATCCACTGGGGAACCGCGTACCTGGGTCCGGACGGCCGCGCCCCCGATACGGCCGGGACACTCGTCGTCTCGGTAATCCCCGCCCTCGCCCCGGAACCGGATGCTGGACTCGCGCCGCCCATGCCGGAAGTGGTGGACATCGCGGCAGGCGACACCCTGCTTCCGGAGCCAGAGCCGGAGCCGCTCCCGGGCGAGGCCGCGCCAACGGCGGAAGTGCCGCGACCGGGGACGCCGACGGTGCCGCCGCGCAGGCGGGTCAGGCGCAGCGCGGCCGCTCCCGTCGGCACGGCGGCGCGCAGCTGGGCGGCCAGGCGCGCGGCCATGGACGCTACGGGGCCAGCCGTGCCGAGCGACGTCCAGTTCGTGGTCGGCGGGCTGATCCTCGTCACCGTGGCCGCCGCGATCATTGTCGGGGTGCTGGTGCACAGCGTGATCGTCGCGCTGATCATCGCCATCGTCGGCTTCGTCGTGATTACCAGCAGCATCTGGCTGTCCCGCCGCTAACGTTAGCCACCGCACTTCGCCTGCTGCATTTTCGCGAGCGACCCTTGAGCCGGGTTTTCGCGGGCGAGCCTGGCCGCATTGGGCATTAAACGCTCATATCGCCTGGCCAGGGGCGAGCGTTCAGCCCTCGTGCGTGGAACAACATGTAAATTATTTGCCCGAGGTAAGAAAAAAGCCGGCCACACGCCTTTTTCTTACCTGCGACGAAAAACTTACCCGCTGCACGGGATTTACCTGTTAAGCCTGGCGGGATATAGCGTGGCAGATCGGTTGATTCTTCGCTCACGGCCGGGGCGGAGTTCCGTTGGGCTTACTCGATCAACCCTGGGCGCCCAGGGCTTGACCTGTCGCAGGAGGCCGGCCGGCCAGTCCCATGACGGAACCACCTGGCCGGGATCACGCGGCCGTTCGGATGGGTATACGTGGACGGGCCGTACGTCGGCGTGAAGCCGGCTGCGAACAACGCGCCGACACTCGCGACGTTCGCCGCATTCGCCGCCGGAGCATGGGAGGCCGCCGTTGCAACCCGCGACCCGCCGGTACGGGTCGGTGTCGCGGTGTACCTCGTCGGCGGTGACGGGCACGCATAGCGACGTTGTCGCACTGAATTCGATCGCTCAGTGCATGCAGTAATCGGAAGCAAATCGCACTCGAAATCATTGCCCATTTTCGCCGTTAAGGGACCTGAAGGGCACAAGTCCGCCTGAAACGGCGCTGAGGGTGAAAAAACACTCTAAACACGGGGTCCGGTTTTCAGTAATCTCGGTAGAAGTGCCGCGCTTTGCCGCGAGCGGCAACCTCAGGGAGAGGGGTAGCGCGGATGACCGACGGCGGGGCGGCGTTCCAGCCGGGCCACGGTGAGGACTCGGTTCCAGTGCGGCCGCGGAGTGCCTTCGTCGCGCACGAGGTGTTCGGGCACGGTGCCGGGGCGGTGCTCGTGGAGCCGGAGGTTGCCCGGGACCTGCGTGCCTCGGCGGAGCTCGCGCGGCAGGAGCGGCGGATCGCCGGCGGGCTGCTCTACGGCCGGCCCTGGGCCGACGACGAAGGGCCCTATCTCGTCGTGGACGGGTTCCTTGAGTCGGGGCCAGGCGAGAACCACGCGGACGAGGTGCGCCCGGACGGGCGCGACTTCTTCACGCTGTCGGACGCCGACCTGCGGCTGCTGCGGGAGGACGCCGTCCGGATGTACTCGGCCGCGATCGAGGTCGGCTGGTGGCGGTCCCTGCCGGGGCCTGGTGAGTTCGGGCCGCGCGACTTCGAGTCGCAGCGCGCGCTCGTCCGGCCCGGCGGCGTCGGGCTGCTCGTTTTCGGGTCCGGGCTCGACTGGGGCACCGCCTACCTGGGGCCTGACAGCCAGGTGCCCGGCTCGGCGCGGTCGTTCATCCCGGTGCCCAGGCCCGCCACCGAGCCGCCGCTGCCGCTACCAGGCCCGGCCCCGGCCGGTACGCCGGCCACCAACCCCACGCTGGAACTTGACGCCGTGCCAGACGACGTCGCCGTCCTGGAGGGCGAGGTCGTGCCGGAGGGCGAGGTTGTGCCCGAGCCGGACGCGGACCTTGAGCCGGTGGGCGCCGTGGCCGGGGCGACCGCGGTGGTGACCCGGCGGCAGCCGGCGCTCACGCCGGTGCCGCAGCCGAGCGGGCCGCCGGTGATCTCGCCCGTCCGCGTCCCGGCCCGGGAGTGGGGCGGCGCCAAGCCGCCGAACCCCGGCTTCGTGGGGCCGCACACGCCGACCGACGTCAAGATCGTGGTGGGGCTGCTCGCCATCGTCATCGTCATCGCGGCGGTCATGGTCGGCGTGCTGACGAAGAGCGCGCTCATCGCGCTGATCCTCGCCATCGTCGGCTTGCTCGCGGGCGGCGCCGTCATCTGGGCCTCCCGCGCGTAACACCCCGTCCGGGGGTAAATCCTTGTGGCGGTCGAGGAATTCGTAGATGTCTACGTCGTCCACGCCTGGGAACGCGCCGGACGGGAGGACGGAAAGCACGTGGGAGTGCGCCCGGGCTGAGGGCCATGCCTTGCCCTCCCAGCGTTCGGCCAGGTCGGCGGGGGCGCGCTGGCAGCAGTCGCCGTCCGGGCAGCGGGACCTGGTGCGCAGCTTTGACTCCCGGCCGCGGAACCAGCGGGAGTGGTCGAACGGGACGCCGAGGGTGATGGCGTAGCCGCCCCCGCCCGCCCCCGAACCCGTGGCGCCCGATCCGGGGTCCACCTGGGCAATGCAGAAGTAGGTGCCTGACGGCGTGTCCGAGTACTGGTAGAGCGGCGAGTAGCGGTCAGGCGCGGCGAACACCTGGCGGCCCGACCACTGGCGGCACATCCGCTGACCTTCGATCGCGCCGGTCGCGTCGGCGGGAAAAGCGATCCCGTCGTTCTCGTAGGCCTTGTAGATCACGCCGCTGGCGTCGTTCTTCACGAAGTGGCAGGGCACGCCCAGGTGGTGCGTGATCAGGTTGGTGACCCGGTGCGCGGCCATCTCGTAGGAGACGGAGAACACGTCGACCAGGTCTTCAACGGCGAGGTCGCGGCGGTCCTTGGCGGCGCGGAGGAACGGGACGGCCGTCCGCTCCGGGATCAGCACCGCGGCCGCGAAGTAGTTCGCCTCGACCCGCTGGCGCAGGAAGTCGGCGAAGTCCGCCGGCGTCCCGTGCCCGAGCAGGAAGTGGCCGAGGGCCTGCAGGATGACCGTGCGGGGCGAGTGGGCGCCGACGGGCTCCTGCTTGAGGTAGATGCGGCCCGCGTGCAAGTCGGTCAGCGACCGGACGGAGCGCGGCAGGTCGCTCGCGAACTGGACCGTGAAGCCGTGCCGGGCGACCACGGTGGACAGCATGCCCTGCGACAGCGCGCCGCCCGTGTAGCCGGCCCGGTCGAGGGCGGCGGCGGCGGTCTGCTCGATCGCCGTGTAGTAGTTGCCGCGCTCGCGCATCGAGCCGCGCAGCGCGGCGTTCGCGGCGCGCGCCTCCTCCGGGGTCGCGGTCGGCTTGGCCCGCTGCGCGCGCAGCTCGCTCGCCAGGGCGACCAGGTGCTCAAGGAAGCTGTCGGGGACGCGGGTGCCGACGTGGAGCTCAGGGAGGCCGAGGGCCTGGTAGGACGGGTCGCGCTGGGCCTGTTCCAGCTGGATCTCGAGGCGGGCGCGGCGGCTGGGCGGCTGCTTCTTCAGCAGCTCGGTGACGGGGACGCCCAGGGCGCCGGCCAGCTGCTCCACCAGCGACAGGCGGGGCTCGCGCTTCCCGTTTTCGATCAGGGAAAGCACCGACGGGGTGCGGCCGACCTTCTCGCCGAGCTCGGCCAGCGTCAGGCCTTTGGCCCGCCTGGCGTGCCGGAGCCGCTGGCCGAACATTGCAAGGTCTAGACCTTCGGTCTCAACCAATTTCTGCGGTTCTTTCATCAGAGAAAAAGTGTAACACGGGACCGTTCTGATAAATATTTAGGTTTTTGACAGACGAAGGTCCTGGGCTGGCCGGGGCCGACTGCCGCACCGTGGAACTACACCCCGGCACGAAGCCGGACCAAGAACCCCAGCCACGGGATACGTACTCGGCACCGAAGGTGCCGTCCCGGGGCGGAGCCCCGGCGAGGGGGCTATGGGGGAGGGACTCCTCCATGAGTGGGGGGTCACCGGGGGGGTCATCCCCCCGGGGGAGAGAGGGCACATGGAAACGATCAGCCAGCAGGCGGCCAATCTGCGCGCTTCGTGGGAGACCGACCAGCGCTGGGCAGGGATCACGCGCGACTACACCGCCGAGGACGTGATCCGGCTGCGCGGGTCCGTCGTCGAGGAGCACACCCTCGCGCGGCGCGGCGCGAACCGGCTCTGGGAGCTGCTGCACACCGAGGACGCCGTGCGCGCGCTCGGCGCCATCACCGGCAACCAGGCGGTGCAGCAGGTGAAGGCGGGCCTGCAGGCCATTTACCTGTCGGGGTGGCAGGTGGCCGCGGACGGGAACCTCGCCGGGCAGACCTACCCGGACCAGTCGCTGTACCCGGCGAACTCGGTGCCGCAGATGGTGCGGCGGATCAACAACGCGCTGCTCCGCGCGGACCAGATCGCCTGGTCGGAGCGGTCGCTCGACTCCTGCGCGCCGCGCGCCACGAACTGGCTGGCGCCGATCGTGGCCGACGCGGAAGCGGGCTTCGGCGGGCCGCTGAACGCGTTCGAGATGATGAAGGCGATGATCGAGGCGGGCGCAGCGGGCGTGCACTTCGAGGACCAGCTTTCTTCGGAGAAGAAGTGCGGCCACCTCGGCGGGAAGGTCCTCATCCCGACCGGGCAGCACATCAAGACGCTCACCGCGGCGCGGCTCGCCGCCGACGTGCTCGACGTGCCGTCGCTGGTGATCGCGCGCACCGACGCGCACGCCGCGACGCTGCTGACGTCGGACGTGGACGAGCGCGACCGCGAGTTCGTGACCGGCGAGCGGACCGCGGAGGGGTTCTACCGCGTGCGGCCGGGCCTGTATGCGTGCATCAGGCGCGGGCTCGCGTTCGCCCCGTACTCCGACCTGCTGTGGATGGAGACGTCCACGCCGGACCTGACCGAGGCACGCGCGTTCGCGGACGCGATCCACTCGCAGTACCCGGACCAGATGCTCGCCTACAACTGCTCGCCGTCGTTCAACTGGCGGGCACACCTGGACGACGCGACGATCGCGAAGTTCCAGAAGGAGCTGGCCGCGATGGGGTACCGCTTCCAGTTCATCACCCTCGCCGGGTTCCACGCGCTGAACCAGTCGATGTTCTCCCTCGCGTACGGGTACGCCCGGGACGACATGTCGGCCTACGTCAAGCTGCAGG
>Ga0310811_10010498_pt1 | contig 11969 bp, 9 predicted proteins | sample YCmetagenome_FD_207642 | JGI IMG/M metagenome (GOLD analysis project Ga0310811, IMG submission 207642) | Soil microbial communities from experimental microcosm in Duke University, North Carolina, United States - YC | ecosystem: Engineered > Artificial ecosystem > Soil microcosm > Unclassified ...
GATACCACCGGTAGCGCGGCACCCCGGACGAGTCGTACACGTTGTCGGCGTTCAGCCAGCAAAACACCGAGATCCCGGTCGCGGGGCTGAACCGGGTGACCGTTTGCGGTGTTCCCGCCCGCCAGCACGGTTTCGGCCGAAGGACTGCGTCGCCGACGACGTCCGGCGCGGCGTGGACCCGTTGCGGCGCCGCTGTGCCAGGTCCGGGCCAGTCGAGGGCCAGGCACTCCTCGGGGTCGACGTACAAGCCCGTGCCCGTGCCGGTGGGCTCCTGATGCGGGAACAAGTACGGAACGAGCGCGATTACCGCCGCGATGATCGTGACAATCGCCGGCACCAACAAGAACGGATCCCGGTACCACCGGCCGGCCGGCGCGTTGCCGATGGTGATATCGCCATCGACACTCCCTACCTGCACGACCGGACCATCGATGTTCGCCGCGTCGTTGCGGACTCGATCGGCGCCCCCGTCCGGCACCCGATCCTCGTCGGCCATAGCACAACGTTACCGGTCGGATACCGTGTCGCAACCCCCGAATCCGGTTTCCGTTCCACGATTTTTCCGCCCGGTCGCCGAATTCCCCGGAACAGCCGCAGTATGCGAACCGCCAATAGCAGGAAACGAATTTCCCGTTTCATTGTGAACGTGCATGGGAGGTCACCGGAAGCGAAAATCCGGAAGGCGTGACCCCGTGCTGCCCTTCGGGTCGGTGAGCTCGCCGAGGGTTTCGATGACCCGCATCGGGCTCAGCGCGTTGGTGACCATCACTTCGAGACGGTTGTTCCCTCGGAGACCGTTGTGTTCTCGGCGACAGAGCTCATGACCGCCCCTGAAGTGGCGGCGCCGCCTCGACGTCTGCTCCAGCGTGAGGCGGTTCAAGGCCGTAGAGCGACTCGGCGTTGGCGTGCGCGATCTTCTGTTGATCATCCCGGCTGGGAAGCGTGCGCAGGAAGTCTTCGATGGTCGCCGCGTCGACACGGTGGAAGGGATAGTCCCCCGAGAACAGGATGCGATCGACGCTGGTGTAGTCCAGCGCATGTCGGAGCAGGCGCGGGGCCAGCATGCCGCTGGTCGCGATGTGGATGTTGGTCGCGAAGTACTCGGCGACCCGACGCTCGAGATGGGTGGCGATATTGGACAGGCCGTCGATGCGGTCGAGCGCGAACAGCAGCATCTCGCCCCAGTGGCCGAGGACGATCTGCAGGTCCGGGTGGCGGTCGAAGGTGCCGCGCAGGACAAGGCGCAGCGCCGCGATTCCTGCCTCGATATGCCATCCCCAGCCGAAGGTGGCCAGCGCGAGGTCGGTGGTCGGGTCGAACCCGCGGTAGGACGCGTCTCGGACCGCGTTCGGCGGAATCTGAGGATGGAGGAACACCGGTCGCCCCAAGCCGGCGGCAGCGCCGAGCAGATCGTCGTAGCCGGGGTCATCGAGCGGGCGGTCGCCGCTGCGGCCGTAGGACATGATCCCCACGTGACCGGGCGCGTTCGCGGTCCGGTGGAGCTCGGCCATCGCCGCGTCGGGGTCCGACATCGGCAACGTCGTCATTGCCCGCAGCCGGGTCGGAAAGCGACTCACGGCCTCACTGGCGCGGTCGTTCGCGTCGCGGCACAGCGCGACCGCCTCACGGGCCGGAAGCCCGTGGGTCCCCGGCGGCGCGATCGAGATGATCTGGACGTCGATGCCCGCCGCGTCCATCGCCTCGATTCGTCGCTCGCCGATGTCGAGCAGGCGCGCCGGAATGTCCCCCCGGTCGTTCCACGCCACGCTTTCGTCTCTTTCGCCGGTCGGCCGCGCTCGCAGCGCCCGGTCGATTTCCGTGGTGGTCCAGTGTTCCTCGATGGCGATGACCCGCATGCACCACGCTCCTATTGGCTCATGTTCTGTTGAGCGACTCTAGCAGGTTGGCTCAACGCCTGTAGAGTCAATTGGGTGACCGAACCGAAGACACGAGCGGCGAGACGCGCCGCCACCGCGCAGCGAATCCTCGAAGCCGCTCAGGTCGAGTTCGGCGAGCACGGGCTCGAGGGGGCGACCGTGCGCGCCATTGCGCAGCGGGCCGGGGTCGACCCCTCCCTTGTCATCCAGCACTACGGCTCCAAGAACGATCTCTTCGCCATCGCGGTCCAGTTTCACCCCGAAAGCAGCGATGACGACGTCGCCGGACACCTCTTCGACGTCCTTGACGTCCGTCTGAACGAGCTTCCGCCCGAAACACGCGCCCTCGTGCGGTCGATGCTCACCGCACCGGAAGCGACGAAAGCAATGCGAGACTTCCTCGACGAACGGGCCGCCAACCTCGCGCGCGTGCTGGACGGCGACGATGTCGACCTACGAGCGGCACTGACCGTCAGCAGCATCCTCGGTCTCACCATCGCGCGGCACTTCCTCGCACTCGACGCGCTGACCGAGATCTCCGAGGCACAAATCGAAACAACCGTCCGACCATGGCTCACCGCGGCCCTCGGCGACGACGTCACCCCGCCGTCCTCCCCTTGATTCCTGAAGGGACTTGATTCCTGAAGGGGCTTGGGGCCATGTCGGGCCACCGGCCGCGCACCGACGCGCAGCCTGCGGCTGCCCCGGTCGCTGGGCCTCGACCACTATCAGCGCAGCAGAATGACCTTGCCGAGCTTGCCCGGCTCGGCCAATCGGGCGTAGGCGTCCGCGAAGCGGGCGAGCGGGAAGGCCGCGTCGACGGGTACCCGCAACCGCCCCTGCGCCAGCAGAGGCACCACGGACGTCCGCACGGTGGCGGCGAGGAGCACCTTCTCGGCGTGTGAGCGCCCACGGATGGTGGTGCCGATCAACTGGGCACGCGCGATCATGAGATCGAACATCCGCAGCGGCGCCGTGGCGCCGGCCTGGACGCCAACGACGAGGACCTTGCCCCGGCTGCGGAGCAGTGCGACCCGCCGCAGGCAGTCCTCGCCGCCGACCAGTTCCACGATCACGTCGTACGGCGCGTGCGCGGCTTCCCGATCGGGAGTCACGACGTCTACGCGGCCATCCGGGGCGAGTGCCTGCACGCGGTCATGGAGTTCGGGCCGACGCACGCTGGCCACGGTGTGCGCCCCGGACACCGCGGCGACCTGAACCATGGCCGTGCCGACCCCGCCCGCCGCTCCACTGACCAGCACCCGGTCGCCGGCCCGGACCCCGGCCTGGGTGACCAGGGCATCCCAGGCGGTGCTGAACGTCTCCGGGAAACCGGCGGCCTCCTCCCACGGCAGGCCCTCCGGCACCGGCAGGAGAAGGTCGACGGGGACCATGATCCGCTCGGCGTGGCCGCCGCCGCCGACCAAGGCCATCACCCGGTCCCCGGGCACAACTCCCAGGACACCGGGTCCGATCTGCTCGACCTCTCCGGCGACCTCCAGGCCGGGCACGTCGGCCGGCCATCCCGGTGGCGCCGGATACTCTCCCCGTGCCTGCTGCAAGTCGGCGGCGTTGAGTCCGGCGGCCCGCACCCGGACCACCACGGTGCCCGGTTCCGGGACCGGCTTTGGACGCTGCTCCAGCCGGAAAGTCCCATGGGAATCGATCACTACGGTTTGCATGATCGCACGGTATGCCGTGCAGTGCGGTTGCTCGACCAGGAGTGAGCGTGCCCGGCGATCTTCAGCGGCCCGCCGCGGGCAGCCAGCCGCGGTGCAGCGCCAGTGACAGCTCGTGCGCACCGGAGTTGCGGATGTTGTCCTCGTCGTGCAGATAGCCCTCGGTGGTGGACAACGCCGCGTGGCCCAGATCGCGCTGGACCTGGCGCGGCGGCACGCCGCGTTCGATCGCGTGCGTGGCGTAGGAGTGGCGCGCCGAATGCGGGTGAATGGTGTCCCGCAGCGGTTCCAGGTGGGTGGCGATGAAATCCGCCTGCGCGGTCATCAGCAGGTTCCGCAGCCAGCCGGCCCGCGGCGGCGGCGCGTCGAGCGCGGGGGCGAACGTCGCGCACAGTCGGCGGAGTAACGCCGTGACGTGCGAGACGTGCACGCCCGCGCCGGTGCTGGTGACGAACAACGGCGGGGATGGCGCGATCCCCACCTGCCCGCGAACCGCGGGAACGGCGGGCGCGACACGCTCGGCCAGGTAGGCCTCCACCGCGTCGGCCACCGGCGCGGTCAGTGCCACCTCGCGGTCCTTGGCGCCCTTGCCGTGCACGCGCAACACACCGATGTCACCGGAAGCGACGCGACGGTAGTCCGCCACGGTGGTGCCGACCAGTTCCTCGGCCCGCACCCCGGTACCGATCAGGACCTCCACCATGGCACGGTCACGACTGCCGTTCCGGGAACGCTCGGCCAGCAGATGAGCGGCCAGCAGGAGCGCCCGGCAGGCCTCGAACGACCAGCGCGCGGTGGCCGAGGGTGTGCCGCCGGCCCGGTTGAGATGCTGGGTCTTCCGGTCGACGAGCGCGGCCGGGTTGTGCTCGGCCAGTCCTTCCCGCTGCAGGTACTTGCGGTAGAAGGCGGACACCGCCGACAACATCCGGCCCCGGGTCGCGTCGCTGTAGCCGGCCCGGGCCAGTTCGTCCAGCCACCGCTCGACGTGCTCGACACGCACGTCGCCGAACGAGGAAAACCCGTTGCGCAGGCACCACGGCAGCCACTCCAGCCCGGTCGGCTCACCGCGGCGGGCCCGGCCACGACGCCGCCCCGGGTCGGGCGCGACGTAACCGGGCACCCACTCCAGCGGGATCCCGAGGTCCGTGGCATACGCCAGGCGCGTGTTGAGCGAGGCGTAGATCCGCAGAAACTCGGCGAAACGCTCCTGCCCGGTCTTGCCGCGGTCCGCCGGTGGCACCAGGGCCAGTGTCACGGCCACATCCCCCTCTTCGCTCGTGTCCGCTCCCCTTGTAGCGGACACGGCTTCCCCGCGCCACCGCCTGGCACCGGAGTGTCCGATGCCAGGCGGTGATATTTACGACCGGATATTTACGGCCGGCCCCTACCGCCGTGCTCAACGATCATCGTCGTCGTCGACGATCTCGGCGTCCACCACGTTCTCGCCCTCGCGCTTGCCCGACGAGCTCTCCCCCGATGACTCGCCGCCGCCCGGCGGCGGCCCGGCCGACCTGCCCGCCGAGTCCGCGTAGATGGCCTGACCCATCGCTTGTGCCTCGGACGCGAGCTTTTCCGTCGCCGACCGGATGGCCGCCGCGTCGGTACCCTTGAGCGCGTCCTTGACGCCACCCAGCGCGTCCTCGACTTTCCGCCGGGTGTCCGCGCCGACCTTGTCGCCGTATTCGGCCAGTTGCTTCTCCATCTGGTAGGCGAGCGTCTCGGCCTCGTTGCGGGTTTCCGCCTCCTCACGACGCTTGCGGTCCTCCTCGGCGTGCGCCTCGGCATCCCGCACCATCCGTTCGATGTCCTCCTTCGGCAGCGCGGAGCCACCGGTGATCCGGATGGACTGCTCCTTGCCCGTACCCAGATCCCGTGCCGAAACGTGCACGATGCCGTTGGCGTCGAGGTCGAAGGTGACCTCGATCTGCGGGATGCCCCGCGGCGCCGGGGGGATGCCGGTCAGGTCGAAACTGCCGAGCTTCTTGTTGTGCGCGGCGATTTCCCGCTCGCCCTGGAACACCTGGATCTGCACCGAGGGCTGGTTGTCGTCGGCCGTGGTGAAGGTCTCCGAGCGTTTCGTGGGAATGGTGGTGTTGCGCTCGATGAGCTTGGTGAACACCCCGCCCTTGGTTTCGATGCCCAGCGACAGCGGGGTCACGTCCAGCAGCAGGACGTCCTTGACCTCACCCTTGAGCACACCGGCCTGCAACGCCGCGCCGACCGCGACCACTTCGTCGGGGTTGACGCCCTTGTGCGGGTCCTTCCCGGTCAGTTCCTTGACCAGGTCGGACACCGCGGGCATCCGGGTGGACCCACCGACCAGGACCACATGGTCGATGTCGCCCACGCGCAGGTCCACATCGCGCAGCACGGCCTCGAACGGTTTGCGGCAGCGCTCCAGCAGGTCGTTGGTGATCCGCTGGAACTCGGCGCGGGACAGCGTCTCGTCCAGGAACAGCGGGTTCTTGTCCGCGTCGACGGTGATGTAGGGCAGGTTGACGGTGGTCTGCGAGGCCGCGGACAACTCGATCTTCGCCTTCTCCGCTGCCTCGTTCACCCGCTGCAGGGCCATCCGGTCCTTGGTCAGGTCGATGCCGCTGGACGCCTTGAACTTCTCCACCAGCCAGTCCACGACCCGCTGGTCCCAGTCGTCACCACCGAGGTGGTTGTCACCGCTGGTCGCGCGCACCTCCACCAGGCCCTCGCCGACATCGAGCAGCGACACGTCGAAGGTGCCGCCACCGAGGTCGAAGACCAGGATGGTCTGTTCCTTCTCGCCCTTGTCCAGACCATAGGCCAGCGCCGCCGCGGTGGGCTCGTTGACGATCCGCAGCACGTTGAGCCCGGCGATCTGCCCGGCCTCCTTGGTGGCCTGCCGCTGCGCGTCCTCGAAGTAAGCCGGTGTGGTGATGACCGCGTCGGTGATCTCCTCGCCGAGGTAGGCCTCGGCGTCCCGCTTGAGCTTCATCAGCACCCGCGCACTGATCTCCTGCGCGGTGTACCGCCGGCCGTCGATGTCCGGGCTCGTCCAGTCGCTGCCCATGTGCCGCTTGACCGACCGGATCGTCCGGTTCACGTTGGTGACGGCCTGGTTCTTCGCGGGTTGCCCCACCAGCAGTTCACCGGTCTTGGCGAAGGCCACCACCGACGGCGTCGTCCGGGCGCCCTCCGAGTTGGCGACCACCGTCGGCTCGCCGCCCTCGAGGACCGCCACCACCGAATTCGTCGTACCAAGGTCAATACCGACAGCACGAGCCATCATGCACCTCCTCCTGAGGAAGGATCGCCATTCCGGCCGTGACCCGACGTTGAGCCGTCCCGGCTCAGAATTCCTGTTATGAGAACGCGCGCACCCGCCGGCACTGTTCCCGCCTGTCACCCGGGACAGCGCGCTGACGTGGAGAAACGGCGCGTCACGCTCGGTAGGGTCCGGTTCTCCGTCCCCATCACGCACTGGTTCCGTGCTCGCCTCAACCACGATAATTCGCGCAGTCGTTCACTGCCGGGTCCAGGCCGAGCGGAGGGAATTCCGGACCAGGAATGTCAGAAGTAGCCGGAGAAGTCCTGGGTGATCCAACGATCGGGACGAATGGTGAACAACACGGAGTCGCTGCCCTCCATCTGGTCCGCGAAGGCGCGACCGCCCTCGGGGCCGAGGTAGCGAACGGCGATCGCCTCCCGCGTTTCCCGCGGGACGGGAGTGGTGGTGCCGACCACGGTGCCTTCGACGACGACGTACTGGTACGGCAGCTGTTCACGCTGGACGGTCACGGTGACCACGCCGGCCTCCTCCATGAGCCGCGCCTTGCGACGCCCGGCGGCGGTGCTGATCCTGATCTGCCCCCCGGGGGTGTAGTCGTACCAGACCGGGACGGCGACGGGCGGGCGTCCATCGGTGGCCGCGACCGACAGCACGGCGACGTGGCTGTCCGCGAGGAACTCCTGACGCTCGGCTTCGGTGAATGACTTCGCCATACGAGATCTCCGTTTCCGTTCTTTTCTTTCCGTAGCAGGGGATGTCCGGGCCGGCCACTGGGCGCGTGGACGGCCGCGGCGAGTTCGAGGAGGCGCGTATATATTTTCGGACTGTGGGTCCACAACACTCTAGCAGAATTCCGGACCACGAGTCCGAAACTGGTACCGCGCGACGGGGCCGCCCGCCGGTTCCGCCGGAACTGGTGCTCGCCGCCGCCGACGGGCTCTTCGCCGACACCGACTCCCCGCACACGGTCTCGATGGACGCCATCGCCGTCGCGGCCGGCGTGGGGAAGGGAACCCTGTTCCGAGCCTTCGGCAACCGTGACGGGCTGCTCGACGCACTGTGGGCCGCGAAGCTGACCACCCTGCGCGAGGCAGTGGAGGCGGGGGAAGCGCCGCTGGGACCCGGGGCACCGGCACGCGAGCGGGTCATCGCGTTCCTCGACGCGCTGCTGACGTTCAAGCTGGAGAACCGCCAGCTGATCCGCGCGCGCGAGATGGCCTCCACCGGAGTACGGAAGTCAGAGCACTACCGGTGGATGCAGGGTCTCCTGGAGCAGCTGCTCGAAGATGCCGCGCCCGAGACGGAGGACGCCGGATACGCTGCCGGAGTCCTGCTTTCGGCGCTGCACATCGACCTCATCGAGGAACTGCTCGCCGCGGGGCGCTCGCCACGAGAGATCCGCCGCGCACAGGCCGCACTCGCGAGAGCGGTCATGAACGACACCCAGCACGACTAGACCCGCCGAGCAGCGCAGTGTTCGTCGCGGCTCGTCCCGGCCGCCGCGGGCCGGACGGCGCGGTCTCTCGCGGCGATCGTCCGAGGCGGGCAGCGGCGGTTGCGGTCCACGGGCGAGAGTGCTAAGGCGGAATTAGCACTCAACGCGTGTGAGTGCCAGACAGGTAATGGATGCCTGCCATCATGGCCGGGCCGGTCGGACTCCTCGGCTGTCACAGGCTGGTCCGGCGACATGGTGTGGACGCGAGTTCAGGTGAGAGGACGACGCGATGGCCAAGATATTGGCGTTCCAGGAGGATGCACGCCGCGGCTTGGAACGCGGCCTGAACGTCCTCGCCGACGCGGTAAGGGTGACGTTGGGCCCGCGTGGCCGCAACGTCGTACTGGACAAGAAGTGGGGTGCGCCGACGATCACGAACGACGGCGTCTCCATCGCCAAGGAGATCGAGCTCGAGGACCCGTGGGAGAAGATCGGGGCCGAGCTCGTCAAGGAAGTTGCCAAGAAGACCGACGACGTGGCCGGTGACGGCACCACCACCGCGACCGTGCTCGCCCAGGCGCTCGTGCGCGAGGGCCTGCGCAACGTCGCCGCGGGCGCCGACCCCATCACGCTCAAGCGGGGCATCGAGCAGGCCGTCGAGGCCGTCGTCGGACAACTCCACAAGATCGCCAAGGAGGTGCAGACGAAGGAGCAGATCGCGGCGACGGCGTCCATCTCGGCCGCGGACCAGACCATCGGCGAGCTGATCGCGGAGGCCATGGACAAGGTCGGCCAGGACGGCGTGATCACCGTCGAAGAGAGCAACACGCTCGGCATGGAACTGGAGCTCACCGAGGGCATGCGCTTCGACAAGGGCTACATCTCCGGCTACTTCGTGACCGATCCGGAGCGCCAGGAAGCAGACCTCGAAGAGCCCTACATCCTGATATATCAGGGCAAGATCTCATCGGTGAAGGATCTGCTCCCCCTGCTGGAGAAGGTCATCCAGGCCGGCAAGCCACTGCTGATCATCGCCGAGGACGTCGACGGCGAGGCGCTGGCCACCCTGGTCGTCAACAAGCTCCGCGGCACGTTCACCTCGGTGGCCGTCAAGGCTCCGGGCTTCGGTGACCGCCGCAAGGCGATGTTGCAGGACATGGCGATCCTGACCGGCGGCACCGTGGTCAGCGAGGATGTCGGCCTCAAGCTGGAGAACGCCGACATCACCCTGCTCGGGCAAGCCCGCAAGGTGGTCGTCACCAAGGACGAGACGACCCTCGTCGAGGGCGGTGGGGACCCGGAGCAGATCAAGGGCCGGGTCAACCAGATTCGTGCGGAGATCGAGAACTCGGACTCCGACTACGACCGCGAGAAGCTTCAGGAGCGCCTGGCCAAGCTGGCCGGCGGTGTGGCCGTCATCAAGGCCGGTGCCGCCACCGAGGTCGAGCTCAAGGAGCGCAAGCACCGCATCGAGGACGCGGTGCGCAACGCGAAGGCCGCCGTCGAAGAGGGCATCGTCGCCGGTGGTGGCGTCGCCCTGATGCAGGCGGGCAAAGCGGCGTTTCTCGAGCTTCAGCTGGAAGGCGACGAGTTCACCGGTGCCCGGATCGTCAAGGTGGCGCTCGAGGCTCCGCTCAAGCAGATCGCGGTGAACGCCGGTCACGAGGGTGGTGTCGTGGTCGACAAGGTCCGCGCGCTGCCACCCGGCCACGGCCTCAACGCAGTGACCGGCCAGTACGAAGATCTCGTGGCGGCGGGCATCATCGATCCGGCCAAGGTCACGCGTTCGGCACTGCAGAACGCCGCTTCGATCGCGGCCATGTTCCTCACCACCGAAGCCGTCGTCGCCGACAAACCCGAGGAAGAGGACAAGATGCCCGCCGGCGTCGGCCCGGAGTTCTGACCCGACAGGGAGTTCCCGGTGAAGAAAGCAATGACCTTCGCCGCGGCCGCCGTCGCTTCGGTGGCTTTGCTCGTCGGGTGCACGACGGCCCAGGAAAACCCGGCCAACCCGGCCAACCCGGCTTCGACGCTGTCAGCGCCCCCGACACCGCCGCCGCAGGGCGTGCGGCCGGCGCTGAGTACGACGAAGCCCGCCAAACCCGTCAAGATCGCGATCATCGCGATCGAGAACAACCCGTTCTTCGCGCAGGTGAAGACCGGATACGACGCGGTCAAGCCCAAGATCGAAGCCACCGGCGGCACCATCGACTGGATCACCGCCGGCACCGACGTGACGGTCGACAACGTCGGCGCCGCGATCAACGCCGCCGTCAGCGAAGGTTACGACGCGATCGCCGCGCTGATGCCCGGCGACGGCATCTGTGGCTACGTCCGGCAGGCGACCGCCAAGGGCGTGCTCGTAGCCGCCTACAACGGCAATGCGTCCTGCGCGCAGAGTGCGGGCGCGATCTTCTTCCACGGCCAGGATCTCCGCGCCGCCGGAGTGCAGGCGGGAAAGCTGATGTGCACCGCCACCCAGGACCTGGCCGGCCCGAGCAAGCCGGGTGTCGTAGGCATCGAGACCGAGTCGTTCACGTTCCAGGCGCTCGAAGAACGGCGGCTCGGGTTCTTGGACGGACTCAGGCAAAACTGCCCGTGGGTGACCCAGGCCGGCGGTGGCGTCGAATACCAGGGGTCGACCGACCGCGTGGCGGCGGCGACCACCGACTACCTGAACTCCGCGAACAATCTCGTCGGGATCTACGTGACCGGCGGCAACCCGCAGGTCACGGCCCAGACCGTGGCATCGGCGGGCAGGACATCGACGGTCAAGGTGATCGGCTTCGACCTGACCGCGGAAAACGTGGCACAGATCAAGGCCGGCAACATGTACGCGGCCATCGGACAGGACCCGTTCGGCCAGTCCTACGACACCGCCGTCTGGCTGTACAACGCGCTGGTCGACAAGCAGAAGCCGTCGCCCGACTACTTCATCCCCACCGTGAGTCCGGTCGGGACCCAGGCCAACATCCCCTGACGCGGTCTTCGCCGGCAAAACCCCCGCGTCAGGTGGGTTCGGCGGGAGCCGAGAGCGGGAGCCGGACCCGCACTGTCGTGCCCTCACCCGGTGGGCTGTCCACCGTGATCGTTCCGCCCAGCGCCTCGACCCGGTCGGTGAGCCCGGTCAGTCCGGAGCCCCTGGCCGGATCCGCGCCGCCGATGCCGTCGTCGCGCACGGTCAGCCGCAGGAGGCCGTTCACCACGTCGGCCGTGACCCGGATGGCGGTGGGTCGGGCGTGTTTGGCGGCGTTCGTGAGCGACTCCGCGACCACGTAGTAGGCCGCGACCTCGACGTGGTCCGGGGGGCGGCCGTCGAGATCCAGGTCGAGTTCGACCGGGAGCGGTGAGCGGCGGGCCAGCGCCTTGAGCGCCGGCCCCAGGCCGCGTCTGGCGAGCAGTGCGGGGTGAATGCCGCGGGAGATCTCCCGCAGGTCGTCCAACGCGGCCACCAGGCCGTCGGCGATGTTGGCCAGCTCGTTTCTCAGCGGGGCCTGCGTGTCGGGGACGCTGGCCTGCGCGTTGCGCACGTTGAGCGCGAGCGAGACGAGCCGCTGCTGGGTGCCGTCGTGCAGGTCGCGCTCGATGCGGCGGCGGATGTCGTCGGTGGCGGCCACCACGCGCGCCCGCGACGTCATGAGATCGGCCCGCGCCTGGGTGTTGGCGATGGCGGTGCCGACGAGGCCGGTGAAGTCGGCCAGTCTCAGCTCGACGCC
>Ga0310811_10010499_pt1 | contig 11968 bp, 10 predicted proteins | sample YCmetagenome_FD_207642 | JGI IMG/M metagenome (GOLD analysis project Ga0310811, IMG submission 207642) | Soil microbial communities from experimental microcosm in Duke University, North Carolina, United States - YC | ecosystem: Engineered > Artificial ecosystem > Soil microcosm > Unclassified ...
GCCGGCCCCACCCCAACAGGAACCCCGGTCACACACGCTCCACTGGCATGACAAACACGTATCCAACGCCACGCTCGGTCTGAATGAGGCGCGGTGCACTCGGGTCCGACTCCAGCTTTCGCCGCAGCCGTAGGATCTGCACATCGATGCTGCGATCAAACACGTCTTCGTGAATGCGTGTCGCTTGCAGAAGATGTTCACGACTCAACGGTCTTTGCGGTGCATCAAGAAATGCGACCAGAAGAGCGCATTCGCCCTTGGTCAGCGTGACGGGAGCACCATTCGGGTCGGTCAGGCGTCGTGCACGCCGATCCAGTTGCCAGCCGCCGAACCTGCAACGACCATGCTCGACATCACGTTGCAGCGCGATGCGTCCCAATTCCTGTCGACGCAGCACCGCGCGGATCGTGTGAGCAGCTCACGAACGGCGAATGGTTTCGTGACGTAATCATCGGCGCCAAGCTCCAGTCCGACCACACGGTCGATCTCATCGCGTCGATGGCCCGTCGTGATGATCACCGGCACGTCGGACCGCGATCGGATTTCGCGCAGCAGATCGAGACCGTCCTCACTGCCCAGCCGGAGGTCCAGAAGCACTATGTTCGGCTCGCCCAAAGCGAACTGTCGCGCCACCCCTGCCGCTGTGAGGCCGATACAACATGCATGTTGTGTTGCTCAAGGTAGTTCGCGAGCATGTGCTGCATAGCTGGGTCGTCATCAACGACCAGTACTCGCGAAGGCCGGCTCCCTTCACTTCCACCGACTTCATCGGCAGTCGGGCCGGCATTCCCTTGGCGTCCAGGTACCGCGAGCATTGGTCAGGTCTCCACAAACTATGACCCGCCTCCCCCGCAACGGCCGACATCAACCGGCCATCATGTCGTTTTTTGGTAATCGTCCGGTCTTCCACGTATAGCGACGCGCGCGATTGCCAGTGCAATCAACCCGTTCCGCCGCTGCGCCAGGCGACCAGAGCGTGCATATATTGACTGGAGGTTGCCTGGAACAACCCAGGGATGGGCTCAGAGAGAGAGAGATTGGGTATGCGGATGCGACATATCGACCCTTCAGTGGTCGCGGCCACCTCTTCACCAAAATGCACCACCTCGCTGCGATAGCAAAGGTTCTCGTCCTATTCGGATATGCTAACGTATGGACCATGCACGATATGAATGGCTGTGCTGGGCGCGCCAAGCGATGAAACACGCCGCGTTGGCCGGCGAGCACGTACGATCCTCACATGGCGATGTTTGCAAGTGGCAAGCGGCTTCGGCGGGTGCCTTCGCTATCCTAGCGCCTTGCCGTTCCGCGCCACGGTTGATCCCGCGCGCCATTGGTGCCTGGATGCATCCAACATGAACTTGGGGGAAACGGCATGTCCGTCATTCTGGGCACCGGGGACTATCGTTATCGCGTCGAGGAAGGCTGGGGTCGCCTGCCGGAGGGCTGGTCGTTCCACGAAGTAGGTGCCGTCGGCGTCGATCGCAACGACAATGTCTACGTGTTCAACCGTGGCGAGCATCCGATGATCGTATTCGACCGCGAGGGCAACTTCCTCCGCTCCTGGGGAGAGGGCATGTTCCCCCGTGCCCACGGCGTGCACATGGCGCCCGACGACACCATCTTCTGCACCGATGACGGCGCCCATTGCGTGCGCAAATGCACGCTCGACGGCAAGGTGCTGATGACCATCGGCACCCCTGGCAAGCCCGCGCCATTCATGAGCGGCCAGCCGTTCTGCCGTTGCACCCACACGGCGCTTTCGCCCAAGGGCGAGATCTATGTCACCGATGGCTACGGCAACGCCCAGGTCCACAAATACACACCCGACGGCAAATACCTGATGTCCTGGGGCAAGTGCGGCATCGGCGAGGGCGAGTTCAACCTGCCGCACAACATCCATTGCGACGCCGACGGTTGGATCTACGTCGCAGATCGCGAGAATCACCGCGTCCAGGTGTTCGACGGCAACGGCAAGTTCGAAACCGCTTGGAGCAACGTCGTCCACCGCCCGAGCGCGCTGCACATGACGACCGGAAAATGCCCGCTCTGCTTCATCGGCGAGGTCGGCCCGTATCTCGGCTCGAACCGCGGCTTCCCGAACCTGGGTCCGCGCATCAGCATTCTGTCCAATGAGGGAAAAGTGCTGGCGCGGCTCGGCTCCGAGACCAGCCCGCACGGCCAGGAGCCGGGACAGTTCATGTCGCCGCACGGTCTCGCGGTTGACTCGCACGGCGACATCTATGTTTCTGAGGTGTCGGTCGCGTCCTGGCCATCGCTGTTCCCGGGACAACCGCGGCCCGATAATCTGCGCAGCCTGCAGAAGCTGGTGAAAGTGCAATAACGAAGGGGATGGAAATGCCTGGCGATTCAAAGGGCGAATATCGCGGCCTGTATTACCGCGATGATGCCGATCTGAAGGCGTGGCTGGCGAAGCGACCGAGCGAGGCAGCGCTGGAGCCGGAGCTGCCAATCATCGATCCGCACCATCATTTCTGGGATGTTCCGCAGCAGCGCAGGCAGTATTTCCTGCCGGATCTGCTCGCCGATATCGGCGGTGGCCACAACATCGTATCGACCGTGTTCCTCGAGTGCGGGGCGATGTACCGCAAGGCCGGCCCGCCGGAGATGGCACCGGTTGGCGAGGTCGAGTTCGTCAACGGCATCGCTGCCATGAGCGCATCCGGCAACTACGGTCCCTGCCGCGTCGCTGAGGCGATCATCGGCCATGCCAACCTCACTCTCGGCGCTCGGGTGCGCGATGTGCTGGAAGCCCAGATGGCCGTGGGTGGCGGTCGCTTCCGCGGCATCCGTTACGGGCTTTCGCAGGATGCCAGCGAAGCCATCAGCAAATTCGCCTCGCGAATCGTACCGCCGCACCTGGCGCGCGATCCGAAATTCCGCGAAGGCTTCGCCGAACTCGCCAAGCTCGGCCTCAGCTTTGAGTCGTGGCAGTTTCATCCGCAACTATCCGACGCGATCGATCTGGCGCGTGCCTTCCCCGACACCACCATGATACTGAACCACGTCGGTGGGGTGCTCGGCGTCGGCCCCTATCGCGGCCACCGGGCGGAAATACTCGCTAGCTGGCGCAAGGACATCGCCGAACTCGCCAAATGTCCGAACGTCAGCGTCAAGCTCGGCGGTGTCGGCATGACCTCGTTCGGCTTCGACTTCCACGAGCGTGACACGCCACCCGGCTCCGAGGAACTCGCCGCCGCCTGGCGCCAGTATATCGAGCCATGCATCGAATCGTTCGGCCCCAGCCGCTGCATGTTCGAGAGCAACTTCCCGCCCGACAAGCAGTCCGGCGGCTACACGGAACTATGGAACGCGTTCAAGCGCATCACCGCGGGCGCGTCGGCAGTAGACAAGAAGGCGCTCTACAGCGGCACCGCGGCGCGCGTGTACAAGCTCATCGCGCCCTGACAGCTACCAACGCCGCTCTTGCAACACCTCGTCCAACCGCTCGGACATGCGGCGCAGATCGTGCGCGCTGCGCTCGTCCTGTTCGATCGTCTCGCTCACCACCGGCGCCGCGCCATCCACGGGCGCGTAGCCGATGGTGAGCTTCGTCGTCTCAATATCCCAACGCATACCCGGATTGTCGCTCATCAGATTGAGCACCGCGAAGCCAACGCCGTCAGCCAGCACCGCCCGTTCCATCGCCTGACACAGATCGCGATTGGACAGCCACATCGCCTGACCCCAGGTGCTCCACCCCATGTGCGCCCCCGGCAGGTTGTCATCTCGTTGCAGGTACCCAATCCGAAAGCAGATCACCGAGACGCCACGCCGAGCATGAATGCTGCGCCCCATCCGCTCGCCGACCAGTTTCGACACGCCGTACGGGTTGATCGGATACGGCTCCATGTCGGTGGTCAGCGTGCCCTCGCCCGGCCGATGCCCGGCCATCACCCAATTGGAACTCGCGAACACCACGCGTCGCACGCCCTGCGCCGCGGCGGCCTCATACACGTTCGCCGTCATGTCGATGTTCAGCCGCTGCGCCGACGCCCAGGGTGTGCGGGGGCTGGGATTGCCGGCGAGGTGGATCACCGCATCGACGCCCGCAAACTGCCCGACCCAGGTATCGCTCCATGCTGCCAGGTCCGCTGCCTGAATCGCGGAGTCGCCGCGCGCATCCACATCCAGCAGCCGCAGCGTCCAGCCGAGGCTGGCAAAATGCGCGCGCAGCTTGGTGCCGATATTGCCGCCGGCACCGGTGATCAACACAGTCCTGCTCATCGGGCGTCTCCCTCAATTCTTGCCAACATATCGCCTCAGCGGACACTCTGTCTGCCAGCGGCAGGACCGCGGCGACCGTGACAGTAACCGTCCGGCCGAACCGTGCACTGCACCGCCTCCTGGGACGTTCGTCGCCGTCAGGCCGCTTGCCCTGGGTGCTGCTGGCGGTGGCCTGCCTCACCATGTTCACCATGTCCGCGAGCGGTACCACACGCGCGCCGTTCCTGATCGACATGGCACGCGACCTGTCGGTCAGCGTTGCCTTGGTGGCCAATCTGATTGCGATCAACTCGATTTCCTGGGGCATCACCTCGATGCTTGCCGGCGCCGGCTCGGATCGCTGGGGGCGGCGGCCATTCCTGGTCGGCGGACCGCTCGCACTGATGTTCACCACCGTCGGTGTCGCCACCGCCGACAGCTTCCTCTCGGTCGCGGTGTGGGTCACATTGGCTGGTGCCTGTTGCGGCATGTTCAGCGGCGTGATCTTTGCCGAAGTCTCGGCGCGCGTCGCGCCCAATCAACAGGGTCGCGCGCTCGGCTGGGCAATGAGCGGCCAGTCGCTGACCCTCCTGGTCGGCGTCCCTCTCGCGGCCTGGGTCGGCGCATGGATCGGCTGGCGCGGCGTCAATATCTGCGTAGCTGCCCTCGCGCTGATCACAGCCATCGGACTGTTCGCCGTGACGGCAAGACCCATTGGCTCTGTATCGGCGACTGCCACCCGCATCCCCTCGATACGCACCGCGTTGTCGCGGCCGGTGTTGCGGCTGCTCGGCATGGGGATCGCGGAACGTGTCTGCTACGGCTTGATCGCCGTCTACTACGCGACCTTCCTGCAATGGACCTACGGCCTGTCGCTGGGCATGGTGGCATTGCCGCTGGCGATATTCGCGCTCGGCAACATTATCGGCACCGTGCTTGGTGGACAGCTCGCTGATCGGCTGCCAGATCGGCTGGCCATCTTCGGCAGTGCGATGTTGGCGTCCGGTGTGGCCGCCCTCGCCCTGTTCGGTTGGCCGTCCGACGTGCCGACATCGGTCGCGCTCGGCTTCTGCTACGTCTTCTTCAACGCGATCGCCCGGCCCTCCATGATGGCATCGCTCGGCGATGTTCCAGAGCACGTGCGCGGGACGGTGATGGGGCTGAACTCAACGGCCAACAGCATCGGCTGGCTCGGCGCAGCGGCACTCGGCGGCACTATGATCGGAAGCTTCGGCTTCGCCGGTTTTGGCCCACTGACCGCCGGGGTTGCCGTTATCGGCGCCGCCCTCGCACTGATCCGCCGACACTGATCGCCTGCCCAGCGAACGGGCATGCGGCGTCCGTGGCATAGGCAGCCACGCGCCGTTGGGTGATGTTGCATTGCCGTGGCGGTGCGGCATGGAACGTGCAAGATACGTAGGGACGAAAGGCGGCCCGGGGACAGCGCATGCAACAGGACGGCGTTCTGGCAGACTATGATCCAGGCAGTCTGTTCTGCGAGATGCTGCGTCCCGGTCAACCGCCCCACCCTGCGCTGGCACTGCTGCGCGAACGGCTGGGCGACCTGCCGATTGCATCGCTTCGCCACCGCGCCGCCGACGCCGAGCGCGATCTGCTGGAGCGCGGCATCACCTTCACCGTCTATTCCGACGCCACGGCGATCGACCGCATCCTGCCATTCGACCTGATCCCGCGCTTGATCACCGCCGAGGAATGGCAGACCCTGGAAGCCGGCGTCATCCAGCGCGTGCGTGCCCTGAACCTGTTCCTGCACGACGTCTACCACGACAGGAAGATCCTGAACGACGGCATCGTCCCACGCGAGCTCGTGCTGGGAAACGCCGCTTACTGCGAGGCCATGATCGGCTTCACGCCGCCGCTCGGCACCTACGTGCACGTCTGCGGCATCGACATCATCCGCGACGACTCCGGCCGCATCCTGGTGCTGGAGGACAACGCGCGCACGCCGTCCGGCGTCGCCTACGTGGTGGAGAACCGCCACATGACGCTGCGCGTTCTCTCGGACCTGATGGCCAGGCTGCGGGTCCGAAGCGTCGACGAATACGGCCTGCAACTGCACCGTGCGATGACGGAGATCGCGCCAGGCGGCATCAGCGATCCGCAGGTCGTGCTGCTCTCCCCCGGCATCTTCAATTCCGCGTATTTCGAGCACGTCTTCCTGGCGCGCGAAATGGGCGTCCCGCTGGTGGAAGGCCAGGACCTGATCGTTGAGGACGGCTCGGTCTGGATGCGCACGACGGCTGGCCTGGCGCGCGTGCACACGATCTATCGCCGATTGAACGACGACTTCCTCGACCCCGATGCATTTCGTCCCGACAGCCAATTGGGCGTGCGCGGGCTGATGGACGCATGGCGACGCGGTGCGGTCTCCATCGCCAACGCCGTCGGCACCGGCGTCGCTGACGACAAGGCGGTCTACGCCTACATGCCGCGCATCATCCGCTACTACCTGGGCGAAGACGCCATCCTGCCCAACGTCGATACGCGGAGCTGCGCCGAACCTGACGGTCTGGCGTATACACTCGCGCATTTACATGAACTGGTGGTGAAGCCGGTTGCCGAATCTGGTGGGTACGGCCTGTTGATCGGTCCGCACGCCAGCCAGGCCGAGCTTGCGGATTTCCGCGACAAGCTCAAAGCCGACCCGGCCAACTACATCAGCCAGCCGATGATCAAGCTGTCTGTCAGCCCGACGCTTTGCGACAACGGCGTGATGCCGCGCCACATCGACCTGCGTCCATTCGCCATTACCGGCCGTGATACGTGGGTGCTGCCCGGCGGGTTGACGCGTGTCGCGTTGCGGCCCGGTTCACTGGTGGTGAATTCGTCGCAGGGCGGCGGATCGAAAGACACCTGGGTGCTGGCATGAGTGAAACGTTCGCCGTCAGCAAGCACCTGATCGCGCGCCATGCCGGCAGCGCTTTGTGGCTTGCCCGCTACATGGAGCGCATCGAGAATCTCGCGCGTCTGCTCGACGTCACCAAGACCTTTGCCCGCGATACCGAGGGCGACAACAACTGGCTGTCGCTCCTGCGCATCAATGGCGATGCAGCGGCGTTCTTCGCCAAACATGCGACTCCGGAAGCCACCAGCGTGGCGCACTTCTATCTGCTGGATGCCGACAACTCGGCCTCGGTGCAAACCGCGATCCGCTTCGCGCGTGAGAATGCACGCACGTTGCGCGCGTTGATCTCCACCGAGATGTGGCTGCAGATCAACGTCTTCCACGGTCAGATCCGGGCGCTGCGTGAGACCGACATCGCGCCCGAGGAACTGTCCAACGTCTGCGCGATGCTGAAGGAAGGCGTGCAGTCCCACACCGGCATCACCGAGGGCACGTTCTATCGCGACCAGTGCTGGCACTTCTATATGATGGGAAGGCACATCGAGCGCGCCGACCAGATCACTCGCTTGATCGACACCAAGTTCAATGCGCTGCTGCCGACGACGCGTGACGCCACGATCGACGCCGGCGAGTGGAATGCGCTGCTGCGCGCGGCCGCCGGCTATCATGCCTATCGCCGCGAGTATCCGCACGGCTACCGACCACCCGAAGTCGCGAGCTTCCTGCTGTTGAACACTGCGTTCCCCCGTTCCGCCGGATTGAGTTTGGCACAGCTCGACTGGCACCTGACGACGTTGCGCAGCCGCTATCACCTGCGCGGTTGCACGCATGCCCTGGCGCGGCTGGACGAGCTGCAATCGATGCTCGCCGCACAGACCGTGGACGAGATTCTGCGCCGCGGCCTGTCACCATTCCTCGACTGGATGCAGCGCGAACTCGGCGCGCTGCACGCGGACATCATGACGAATCTCTGCGGTGCGCCTGCCCCATCCAGTCAGGAGCAAACACAGGCCTGACCGATGTGCCCACCTCCCTCTCCCGCAAAGCGGGGGAGGGTTGGGGAGGGGGTGCCACCGAATCCCGCTCCGCGGCAGTGGTGGAGCCTTGCCCACAACAAGCCCATCCGCCACGCTCTCCCGATGCCGGCAACGAACGCGCTGCATTGGGAGGGTTGAATGTTGCACAGCCCCACGAGCACGGGGATCGGTCAACCGGTTCGACGCAAGGAAGATTTGCGCCTGCTGACCGGACGCGGGCGCTACAGCGATGACATCAACGTGCCCGGACAGGCCTTCGCGATCATGTTGCGTTCGCCGCACGCGCATGCCCGCATTCGTTCCATCGACACCAAAGCAGCCAGCACCGCCCCAGGTGTGTTGACCGTATTGACCGGTGGAGACATGCAGGCGGACGGACTGAACCCGATTCCGCACGCCGTCCGCACCGGCCATCCCGCCGACATCCAGCTCGACAACACCGACGGTTCGCCGCTGTTCATCCCGCCGCATTTTCCGTTGGCCACCGACGAAGTGCGCCACGTCGGCGACATAGTGGCGATGGTGATTGCGACCAGCCGCGCCGCTGCCAAGGACGCTGCCGAACTGATCGCCGTGCACTACGAAGACCTGCCCGCAGTGATCCACTCCCGCACCGCGATCGCGGCCGATGCCCCGCGTGCCTGGTCCGATGCCGCATCGAACTTCTGCCTCGACGGAACCGTCGGCGATGCCGCGGCGACCGATGCGGCGTTCGCGGCCGCCGCGCATGTGGTGCGCCTCAGCACATCGGTGCAGCGCATTGCCGGCGTCACCATGGAGCCACGTGCGGCGCTCGGCGAATACGACGCAGCAACCGGACATTACACACTGCATGCCGGTGCCGGCGGCGCAGTCCGCCCACGCCACGATATCGCTGTGGTGCTCGGCGTAACGGACGACAACGTGCGCATGGTCATGCACGATGTCGGCGGCAATTTCGGCACGCGCGGCGCATCCAATCCGGAGTTCCCGTTGGTCGCCTGGGCCGCAAAACGTGTCGGCCGCCCGGTCAAGTGGACATGCGAGCGCAGTGAGGCGTTCCTGTGCGACTACCAGGCACGCGACCTGACCGCTGACGCGGAACTTGCACTCGACGCTGACGGCCGCTTCCTTGCGATGCGAGGCACCAACATGGTGGACAGCGGCGCGTATCCCGTGTCGTTCGGCCCGCTGCACAAAGGCGTGGAGATCATGACCAGCATCTACCATGTGCCGGCGGTGCATTTCCGCGGCTGCGCGACGCTCAGCAACACCGCCCCGACGCGGCCATATCGCAGCTCCGGCCGCCCTGAGGCGATGTTCGTCGCGGAACGCCTGATCGACATTGCCGCACGCCAATGCGGCTTCGATCGCGTCGAATTGCGCCGTCGCAACCTCGTGCCCGAGAGCGCGATGCCGTACCGCAATCCGTTCGGCCTGGAGTACGACAGCGGCACCTATCACAAGGTCATGGAACGCGTGCTGGCGCTGGGTAACTGGAACGGCTTTCCCGCACGCCGCTCGGATGCAAAGCGACGCGGAAAATGCCGTGGCATCGGCGTTGCCAACTATGTCGATACCGCAACCGGTGTGCCGCGAGAGCGCGCCGAAATCACGGTGCAACCGGAAGGCACAGTGGAGGTCGTGATCGGCACGGTATCCAGTGGACAGGGTCACGAAACGAGTTTCGCCCAGCTTGTCGGTGAATGGCTTGGTGTCCCGACGGACAGCGTGGTGCTGGTGCAGGGCGACACCGCGCGTGTCTCGGTCGGTGGTGGCTCGCACTCCGGACGCGCCTTGCGGCTGGGAAGCATTGTCATGCTCGGCGCGTCGAACGAGATCATCGACAAGGGGCTACGTATCGCCAGCCATATCCTGGAGGCCGCCGTTGCGGATCTGGAATTCAATGCGGGTCGCTTTGCCGTGAAGGGAACCGACCGCTCCATCGGCATCTTCGAGGTCGCGGCGGCGACCGTGCAACGCAATGACCTGCCCGACGATCTGCGCAGACTGGACGGCGTCGGCGATGAAACAATCACCCTGGCGGCATTTCCCTATGGCTGCCACGTCTGCGAGGTGGAAATCGATCCCGACACCGGCGTCGTTGCCATCGCCAATTACTCGGCCGTCGATGATGTCGGACGCGCGGTCAATCCGATGATCGTGCATGGCCAGGTCCATGGCGGCATCGCGCACGGTATCGGCCAGGCACTGCTTGAGCGAGTGTGGTACGATCCGCAGACCGGCCAGTTATTGTCCGGCTCATTGATGGACTACGCAATTGCTCATGCCGACGACGTGCCGTCCTATGTGACGGAACTCAGCGAGGTGCCGTCGCCCACTCATCCGCTCGGCATTCGCCCCGCGGGTGAGGGCGGCACGACGCCGGCACTCGCCGCGGTCACCAATGCGATTGTGGATGCGCTGTCGGAATTCGGCGTAAGCCACATTGAGATGCCAGCGACACCGGAACGCGTCTGGCGCGCCATTCACGGCAAATAGGGAGAAACGCAGTGCAGACCTGGTATCATTGCGAGAACACCTATCCCTTCGTGCCGCCCGAGATCCTGGCCAGCGCCGACTCCGTACGCGGCAGCCTGCCCAACAAGTACTGCGATCCAAAGATTGCGGCCGACCTGTTCCATGAATGCCTGGATGAGCATCTGTTGTGCGACGATCTGGGTGTCAACATCGTATCGATCGAGCATCACTCGGGCATCAACAGCCTGTATGGCGCCAGCCCGATGATCCTTGGCAACATCGCACGCCAGACCAGCAAGGTGCGCATCCTGAGCCAGGGCACCCTGATCACCGTGCGTCGCGACCCGGTTCGCATCGCCGAGGAATACGCCACCGCCGACGTCATCTCACGCGGCCGCCTCGACATCGGCTTCGTAAAATCCGGCGACAGCGAACTGATCGTAAAAACCCTGACCAGCCACGAAGGCCCATTCAGTTGGGAGGGCAAGCACTTCACCCATCGCCACGTGAACATCTGGCCGCCATGTTATCAACGACCGCATCCGCCGCTATGGGCCGCCACCGGCGATCCGGCGACCTCCGCCGAACTTGGTCGTCGAGGCATGGTCAATGCCCTGGTGCTGCGCGACCTGGATGGCGTCAAACGCGCCTGGGCCGCGTATCGCAACGCACGCGAGCAAGCAGCATTGCCGCCCCCGGCGCTGGACCGCTTCGCTTACACCGCATTCGTCTACGTCGGCGACACGGACGAGGAAGGCGTCGAAGTTGGCAGCAAGCTCCTATGGTTCCTCAACACGTCGCTAAAGCAAGCGCCGCAAATGTCCAAGTTTCTGCCTGGCAGAATGCCGCCAGAGATGGCGCCACGAGCCTGGCGCTCCGGCCCCGGCGCCGCCGCGCGTCCGGCCGACGCACTGGTCAACATGACCGCCGAGCAGGCGATCGCGCAAAAGCTGATGTTCGCCGGCAAACCGGAAACGGTGTATCGACAGATCATGGATTGTTATCGCGAACTTGGCGGCTTCGGCCACCTGATCTTCATCGGACGCTCCGGCTTCCTGACGCATGCCGAGGCGGAGAAGAGCCTCAAGTTGTTTGGCAACGAAGTCTTGCCGCGTTTGAACGAAACACCACAGGCAGCAGCCGCATGAGCTCGTTCTCTGAAACAGCCTGGCAGCGCACGGCGTCGCTCCGCCAGGCGATCGACGCTTTGCCCTTCAACACCGAGCTGGCCGCCGGTGGACTGAGCCGCGAGCGCTTTCAAGGCTACATCGTGCAGGACGCGCTGTATCTCGCACAGTACTCGCGCATCCTGGCGATCGCCGGTGCGCGCGGACCCGATGCGGAAACGCTGCGTGCCTTCGGCTTGTGCGCTCTCGAG
>Ga0310811_10010500_pt1 | contig 11968 bp, 11 predicted proteins | sample YCmetagenome_FD_207642 | JGI IMG/M metagenome (GOLD analysis project Ga0310811, IMG submission 207642) | Soil microbial communities from experimental microcosm in Duke University, North Carolina, United States - YC | ecosystem: Engineered > Artificial ecosystem > Soil microcosm > Unclassified ...
ATACAGGGTGACGTCGTCAAGAATTCGGTTTTTGGAAATCGTCTCGAACGGGCTGTCTTCGGTGTCTGTCCACTCGGCGAACTTGTCAAGGATCCAGGCGAGCAGCCCGACCGGGGAGTCGACGAGCGAGTAGCCGATGGTCTGCGGCCGGGTCGCCTGCTGCTTCGCGTACGCCGCGTGGTGGCGCCAGAAATCGCGGGTTTCCTCGGTCCATTTGCGCTCGGTCGCCGTCAGCCCGTCCGTTGTCAACCCGGGTGGTGCCTGCGCGAGCGTCGTGTGGATGCCGAGAACATGCGCCGGGAACCTGCCGCCGAGGACGGTGGTGATCACACCTCCCCAGTCGCCGCCGTGGGCTGCGAACTTGTGGTAGCCGAGCCTTCCCATCAGTTCCACCCAGGCGGCCGCGATCTTTTCGGTTCCCCACCCGGTGGTGGCCGGCTTGTCGCTGTAACCAAAGCCTGGTAGCGACGGGACCACGACGTGGAACGCCGGCGCTTCCGCATCTTTCGGATCTGCCAGCTCGTCTATTACATCGATGAACTCGGCAATGCTGCCTGGCCAGCCGTGCGTCAGGATCAGCGGAGTGGCCTCCGCGCGCGTGGATCGGCGGTGTAGGAAGTGGATTCCCAGATCATCAATGGTCGTGCGGAACTGGCCGATCCGGTTGAGGCGCGCTTCGAACGACCGCCAGTCGTGCCCGGTGCGCCAGTAGTTCACGACATCGACGAGGTCGGCGAGCGGAACGCCCTGTTCCCATCGGCGAGGGTCGGGCGCGGTGCGATGGACCGTCTCGGCTTCCGGTAGCCGCGCCGCGGCCAATCGCGCGCGCAGATCGTCGAGGTCGGCGTCAGTTGCGTGGGCTTCAAATGCCTGCACGTCGCTGGTCGGACGGTTCATGAGATGTTCTCGCCGAAGTGAGCTGCCGTGGTGACAACGCCACGATCAATGACCGGCGCAGCGTCGGTGACGAACCAATGTGTGGGCATGAGACCTCCTGGTCATCGTGAACCGGCTTGGACCTCTCGTGAACCGGCTAAGACGGTTCTAGCATGTCTCGATGTCAGCGTGCAACCTGCTAAGGTGGTTCCATGCGCGCTCCGTTCCCTGACTTCCGTCTGGGTAACGTGCTGGCGACCAGCTTCACGGGGACTCTGACGGAGCGGCGTGGCAACGCTGTGGAGCGCATTCCCACGCCGCACCGACTCGTCGAGTGGCTGGCAGTGAACGGCCTCGCCGTGGAGTCCTGCACCACCGCCCAGCTCGAACTCGCGCGGGAGCTGAGGGAATCGATTCACGCCGCCGCGACAGCGGCCGCGATCCAAGACGCTCTCCCGGCGTCTGCTGTCCACGTCATCAATGAGCGCAGCACTCAGGGTCGGGCCTCGGCTATCCTGACGCCCGAGAGCAATCGGCGATGGCGACTCAGCTCGGCGTCCCGCGTAGAAGATGCCCTTGGCGTGATCGCCGCTGACGCGATCAGCATCATCGCGGGCGAACGAGACGGAAAACTGGCCTTGTGTGCATCGCCAACCTGCCAAGCAGCCTTCTTCGACACCAGCCAAAGTCGGACCCGCAGATGGTGTGACATGAACACGTGCGGGAATCGTCAGAAGAAAGCGCGCTTCAATGCCAACCAGCGCAAAAACCCCGGATCGGCGCAGTAATCGTTATCCCCGGTACGCATCCAGGTGGGCCCCACCTCTGCGACACATCTGTCGCGTTGTATGCACCCCAACGGCACCACTGAGAGCAAATCCGTCGCCTTCGACCCCAGCGAGGTCGAGTTGGTCGAGCAGTATGAGAGAGCGAATCGGACCGGTCATCCACCCCGCAGCGCTTCCGTGGGCGCCAGCCGCGCGGCGCGCAGGGCGGGGTAGAGCCCGGCGGCCAGGCCGATCACCACCGCCGAGCCCAGGCCCACCGCCACCGCGACCGGCGGCAGCGTCAGCGGCAGATTCCTGACCAGCGCGAAGCCTCCGGTGACCCCGGCCCCGAGCGCCACCCCGGCCAGGCCGCCCAGCGCGGACAGCAGCAGCGACTCCATGAGGAACTGCATGCCCACCTGCCCCCGGCTGGCGCCGAGCGCCCGGCGCAATCCGATCTCCGATCGCCTTTCCAACACCGAGATCACCATGACGTTGCCGATACCGACGGCCCCGACCAGCAGGGCCACCGCGCCGAGGCCGAACAGCAGGCCGGTGAACGCGCCCTGTGTCGCCGCCCGCGCGGCCAGCGCATCCGACGGCCGGTTGACCCGCACCGCCTCCGGTTCGGCCGGATCGGCGGTCACCGCCAGCACCCGCTGCACGTCGAGCACCCGGTCCGGGTCCGACCGCAGGTAGATCTGCGAGGGAAATCCGGGATAGCCCAGCAGCGAACCGGCGATCGGGAACCCGATCAGCGCGGTTTCGTCGATTTCCGGCGCGATGTCGACCGGCCGGAGGATTCCGACGACCGTGAAGTAGTGCCCGGCCAGGTATACCCGGGCGTCCGGGCCGGCATGGTCGATGCCGAGGAACCGCGCGGCGTCGAAACCGAGCACCACCGCCGGGTAACGTTCCGTGGCCGCGTTGAGAAAGCCGCCGCTGCTCAGGCCGGCGTCCAGCGTGGCCGGAAGCGCCGGGTCGGCGGCGGCCACGGTGATTCCGCCCGAGTCGGTGGCCGGGATGAGGTCGGTGCGGCGGACCGTCGCGTCCGGCACCACACCGATCGCGGCGACCCGCTGCACCGGCGGGATGCGCGCGATCATGCCCGGCGCGGTGGTGGGCAGCGGGGTCGTGTCGCCGGCGAAGGACTGGCCGGCGGACACGGTCAGCAGGTTCCCGAGCCGGCCGAGCCGGCTGAGCAGATCGGCCTGGGAAGAGGCGGAAACGCCGAGTACGCCGACGATCGCGGCGATCCCGATCCCGATGCCGAGCACCGAGAGACCGGCTCGCAGGCGCCGGGCGCGCAGCCCGGAACCGCCGACCCGCACCAGGTCGCCCGCGCTCAGCCGCGGCCGGTGCGCGGCCGCCTCCGTGGGGTTCATGCTGAGCCTTTCGTGTCGGCGACGACCAGGCCGTCGCGGATCTCGATCCGGCGGTGCATCGCGGCGGCCACCCGTGGATCGTGGGTGATCACGACCACCGTGGTGCCGTCCGCGTTGAGGTCCGCGAGCAGGCCGAGCACGGCCGCGCCGGTCGCGGTGTCGAGGTTTCCGGTGGGTTCGTCGGCGAGCACCACGGCGGGCCGGCCGACGATCGCCCTGGCGATGGCCACCCGCTGCCGCTCCCCGCCGGACAGTCGCCCCGGCCGGTGGTGCGCGCGGTGTTCGAGGCCGACCCGGCGCAGCGCCTCGGCGGCCACCGCACGCCGACGCTCCGCTCGTACCCCCCGGTACAGCAGTCCCTGCGCGACGTTGGCCACGGCCGAAGCGTGTTCGAGCAGAAAGAACTGCTGGAAGACGAAGCCGATCTCCCGTGCCCGCAGCCAGGACAGCGCACGGTCGTCGAGGGTGGCGACATCGTGACCGGCGACCCGGACGGTGCCGGTGGTCGGCCGGTCCAGTGTGCCCATGACATGCAGCAGCGTGCTCTTGCCGGAGCCGGACGGCCCGAGGATCGCGACCCGCTCGCCGGGTGCGATACGCAGGTCCACACCATGCAGCGCGCGGACCGGTGGCCGGCCGGGATAGTCCTTGCCGACCTCGGACAGGTCCAGCACCGGCGATGTCCCGTGCCCGATCATGACGACGGCACCTCCACGGTGGTCCCGGCGGCGACACCGGGCCCGGACACCTCCACCAGGGAGTTGGCGAACAGGCCGGTCCGCACCGCGGTGAGGCGCCGCGTGCCGTGTTCGACGACTTCGACCGCGTAACCGCCTTCAGCGAGCGCCTCCAGCGCGTTGACCGGGACCGCGAGTACCCCTTGCACGGACTCGGTGGTCACGTTCACGGTGACCGGTGCCTGGTCCACGTTGCCGGCGACGGCCGGATCGGACAACCGCACCGTGGCGGTGACGAACAGCGGTTCGGTGGTTCCGCCGGACGCGGTGCCGGCGGGGTGCCCCGAGCCCGATTCGTTCGAGGCGGCCGACGCGACCGAGGAGACCGCGACCACACTGCCGGCGGTGGTGGTGCGGCCGTCCGGCAAGGTCACGGTCACCGCGTCGCCGACCTTGATCAGGTGTTGCTGGGCGACCGGCAGCGACAGGTTCACCACCCGGTCGGTGCTGGTGCCCTGCAGCAGAGTGCTGCCGGCCCGCGCCAGGGTGCCCGCATCGGCCTGCACCGCGGTGACGCGCAGCGGTCCTGGCAGATAGACGACGTCGCCGAGCCCGACCACGCCGGTGGCAGGCCGGCCGAGGCCGGCCTGCCACCGGCGCACCGCCGCATCGGTCGCCGCGTCGAAGTGCGGGGTGATCGGCAGGCCGGCGTGCGCGAAGCCGAGCGCGACGAGATTTTCCTTGAGCTGGCGGACATCCTCGCCGTCGGGTACACCGAGGCGCAGCTCCCGCCAGGCCGGCCGGGTGCCGTAGAAGGTGATCACCGCGCGGCCGTCGATCTCGTAGCTGGTCTGCCCGCGCAGGATGACCTGGCCCGTCGCGGGCAGCGCGGTGTAGGTGCCGTCGTCCTGGTTGACCACCACGTACGTGCCGGCATAGCCGAGCGTGCCGTCCACCTGGGTCGTGGTCGCCAGATCGGTGCGTATCACCTGGACGGTGCCGGTCGGCACGCTCGACGCGGTCACCTGCCCGCCCGCCTCATGGGCCCGGTCGAGCACCACCACGCCACCCGCGGCCACGACCGCCACCCCGACGACGATCACCACCGTGCCGGTTCGCCGGCCGCGCTTCCCGCCCCGGTCAGCCATGAGCGAGGTTGGTCAGCTGGGACGCGGCGATCTCCTGGTCGAGCAGGTCACGACAGGCCTGCGTGGCCTGCTCCATGACGCCGCTGGACTTGCCGCCGGGCGGCAACTCGTCGGCGCTGAGGTTGAAGCCGTGTCCGGGCACGAACTCGGTGCCCGGTGTCGGGTCACGGTAGTCGGGCAGGCCGTGGGCGCGCATGCACTGCGCGGCGCGGACACCGGCCTGGACCAGTGCCGGGGTCGCCTGCGGTTCGCTGGACGGGTTGAAGTCGGCCTGGCTGAGCTGCGCCCGGCAGTCGGTCAGCAACCGGTCCAGCGCGGTGGGGTCGCCCTTCGCGTAGTCCTGCAGGGACCGCTGGTCGGTGAACACGTCGCCGTCGGGGGCGACGACCGGGTCCTGGTAGGCGGGTACGCCGTGGTCGCGGATGCATTGCGCGGCCGCATGCAGCGCATCGGGTTGGGGCCGGGTGCCGGAATCGGCGCTCGATGGCCCAGCCTGGCCGCTGCCGGACAGACTGGGCACCTGGGCGCTCGGCCCGGTGTCACAGCCGGCCAGCGCCAGTGCCGCCACGGACGCGACAGAAGTCAGCAGGCCGGCACGCGCGCGGTACCTCATCGGAATCCACCTCCTCGCCACCGGCCCGCGCCGGTGGTCACGGACACAGCTACGCGCCGGGGGATAACACCGGTCGAACAGGAGCGGGGCGGGCGCTGTCCGCGCGGCGCACGTCGTAGCTGGTCGTGCCATTCGGCTGGTGACGGGGCGACCGCGGTTTGTTATGTCCATGTCAGCCGCGGCAGGGCACGATGAAGCCCATGCGGGTCCTGGTGATCGAGGACAATGAGGTGCTGGCAGACCGGATCGCGGACGGTCTGCGGGACGCCGGCATGGCCGTGGATGTCGCCTATGACGGGGCGACCGCACTGGAAAAGGCGCTGATCACCGAATACGACGTGGTGGTGCTGGACCGTGACCTGCCCCGGGTGCACGGCGACGCGGTCTGCGCGAGGCTGGCCGCCGGCCCGGCCCGGACCCGGATTCTGATGCTCACCGCGGCGGCGGCCGTGGCGGACCGGGTCGACGGGCTGAACCTCGGCGCCGACGACTACCTGCCCAAGCCGTTCGCGTTCGCCGAACTCGTCGCCCGGCTGCGGTCGCTCGGCCGGCGTGCGCCGTCGCTGCCGCCCGTGGTGGCCCGGCACGATCTGGTGTTCGACCGGGCGCGGCGCCGGGCGAGCCGGGCCGGCCGGCCGATTTCGTTGACCCGCAAGGAACTCGGCGTGCTCGAGGAACTGCTGGACGCGGATGGTGCGGTGGTCAGCGCCGAACGGTTGCTGGAAAAGGTGTGGGACGAGCACGCCGATCCGTTCACCAACACCGTCCTGGTCACCCTCGGGCGGCTGCGTCGCAAACTGGGCGAGCCGCCGCTGATCGAGACCGTGGTCGGCAGCGGATACCGGCTGCCGTGAAACTCCCGCGGCGAGCGAAATCGGTGCGCATGCGGATCGCGCTCGCCTGCGCCGGGCTGTTCGTGGTCACCGGTGGCGCGCTGATCGCGATCACCTATGCGCTGGTGGACCACAACCTGCCCGCCGCGGCTCCGACGTCCACTATGGACGCCAACCGCACGGCGAAGCTCGACCAGGTCTGCCTGCAGGCCACCGACCCCGTGCACGTGCGCCAGTGCAAGGAAGCCTTCGCTGCCGGCGAGCAGTCCGCCACCGCTCAACAACGCGACCAGACGCTGAACGGATTGTTGTTCTCCGCGCTGACCAGTCTGGTCGGGCTGACCGCGGCCGCCGCGGCGCTGGGCTGGCTGCTCTCCGGCCGGGTGCTGCGGCCGCTGCGCGCGGTGACCGAGGCGGCCCGCCGCGCCTCCGAGCGGAACCTGTCGGAGCGGCTGGCGCTGCACGGGCCGGCGGACGAACTCAAGGAACTCGCCGACACCTTCGACGGAATGCTCGACCGGTTGAACGCCGCCTTCGACAGCCAGCGCCGGTTCGTGGCGAACGCCTCGCACGAACTGCGCACGCCGTTGACCATCATGCGCACCGCGGTGGAGGTCACGCTGGCCAAGCCGAACCGGACGCCGGCGCAATACGAGGCGATGGCGGCAGAGGTGCGTCACGCGGTCGCCGGCGCCGAAGCGATGATCGACGCGCTGCTCACCCTGGCGCGCAGCGACCAGGGGCCGAGCAGCGGTGAGCTCGTCGATCTGGCCACCGCGGCGGAGGATGCGCTGGACGCGGCCGCGAACGCGGTGCGGGCGGCCGGTATCGACCTGCGCGCCCGGTTCGAACCGGCGGAGATCCACGGGGACCGGGTATTGCTGGAACGGATGGTGGCCAACCTCGTGGACAACGCGACCCGGCACAACATGCCGGGCGGGTGGATCTCGGTGGCCACCGGGCGGGACGGCTCCGGAGTCCGCCTGACGGTCAGCAACAGCGGGCCGGTGATCCCGGCCGAGACCGTGCCCGCGCTGTTCGAACCGTTCCGTCGCCTGCACGAGCGGATCGATGCCGGACACGGCGTCGGTCTCGGCCTGGCCATCGTGCGGTCGGTGGTGCACAGCCACGGCGGTGTGATCACCGCCGAGGCGCTGCCCGCCGGCGGCCTCGCGTGCCAGGTGGTGCTGCCCGCCGCCGAGCCGCCGCCCGGATCGTGAGCGGTCGCCACGGTCGCCGCCGTCGAGGGGTCGGCAACTCCGTGCAATCTCACTCGGGTTCCGCATGACCTCCATCGTGCGTGTGCCTGGCATCGCCCGGCAGCGACGTTCTCCCCTTGTCCGAGCCGCGGTTCACCGCGTGTTTTCCGGGTCGGTCAGGTGACGCACGACCTCGTCGAGGGGGCGGCGCGGTGTGGCGGGTAGCGGATCCGCATTGACCGGGGCCCAGCCGAGGCGGAGCACCATCTGCGGGAACCTGTCCCCGGTGACCTGTGTCCGGACGATTTTTCGGGTGCCGGCGACCTCGAGCGGTTCGGTCAGCGGGCAACCGGCCAGTCCGACCGAGGTGGCGGTGAGCAGGACCGCACTGGTCGCCTCTCCGGCGCGCAGCCGGGACATCGGGTCGTCAGAGGCAGTGGAGATCACGGCGAGCACGGTTTTGTCGTCTTCGCCCGATGCTCCTGAGGGTTGGGCGAGGTGCGGTTCGGAGAACGCCCTCCCGGGCAACGCGCCCGGGGTCTCGTCCACGGCCGGTGCGTTCGCCGCGGGCACACCGTCGTAGGACTCGTAGCGTCCGCTCCAGGCGGCGAGCTCCGTCCGGTAGGCGGGGTCGGCCGAGTGTGCCTGTGCGGCTTCGAAGATCGCGCGCGCCAGGTGATCGCGGGCCGCGCCGTCGGCGGTGCGTAACACACTGCCTTCGTCGGCGGCCAGCATCACCATTTCGTCGAGGTATCCGCTGGGTACTGTCCACGAGCTGTGCCGTCGCCGGTCCGTGCGGCGGCGGGGGATCGCCGCGGCGAGGGAGATCTCGGCCTGGGTGGGGTCGTGCCGGTGTGGTTCGATCGCGGCCAGATGGTCCGGATCGTCCGGATTGGGCAGTCGATGCACCTCGGCGTGCCAGCCGAGTGCGGCGAAGCCGGCACGGAGGTGGTGCAGCGCGGCGCCACAGCTGAGCAGTAGGTCACGGCCGTCCGGGTCGGTTTCGGACAACTGCCGCTCGCGGTCTGCGTACAGGTGCAGCGTTCGGTCGCCCACCCGCCAGCGCCACGGCTGAGAGTTGTGGACCGACGGCGCACGCACCGCCAACGCCAGTGCGGCACGAACGGTGTAGTCGTCAGGGAGACCACGGTCCATGGCAATCGCCTTCCACTCTTGTCCCATCCCACAACCTGGCGGTCGGGGCGGCCGGCTGAGCAGGGCAGGAGGGCACCGATCCGAGGGACCTTCCGCTCCTGCGTCGTGCCGGACGTGCCTCCGCGTGGGACCGCGGACACCCACCGACCCGTTCCCGCGCCGGCCACGAAGCCGAGCCGGGAGAAGGCCTCCGGTGCGGTGTGACAGGTGATCAGAGCAATTGGCCTTGGGGGAACGTGACTTCAGCCTCTCGATCGGCCATCCGGGTCACCGAAGACTGGGGGCGGAATTCGGGTGCGCTCGCCGAACGCGTTCTTGTCCCAGGAGGTGCGCGATGACCGCCGTCAAGGACTTGTCGGAGATCCGTGCGGTGGATGCGGTCTCGGCGGGTGGCAAGGGGGCGAACCTGGGTGAGCTGATGGCCGCCGGGTTTCCGGTCCCGGCGGGGTTCGTCGTGCTTCGCGAAGGATATTGGACCAGCATGGAGTTCAGCGGCGTTCGGGCGGAACTGGCCCGCCTGCACGCCGAGGCTCTTTCGGCCGTGGACGCCGATTCGCTGGCGGAAAACTGCCGGCGCATGCAGGAAGTGGTGCGCGGCACCAAGCCTTCTCCCGAGGTACGTGCCGGAGTGATCGCGGCCTATGCCCGGTTGGGGGTCGACGTGCGCGTTGCCGTGCGATCGTCGGCGACGGGGGAGGACGGCACGGGCTCGTCTTTCGCCGGTATGAACGCCAGTTTCACGAACACTCAGGGCGAGAGCGCCGTGCTTGACCGCTTGGTCGACTGCTGGGCCTCGGCATTCTCACCGCGTGTCGTCGCCTATCGTGCCGAGCGCGGCTTCACCGGCGAGCCCGCGATCGCCGTCGTGGTGCAACAGATGGTGGCGGCGGAGCGGGCCGGCGTGATCTTCACCGCCGACCCCCGCGGCGGTGACCGGGAGCACCTGGTCCTGGAGGCGGTGTTCGGGCAGGGCGAGCCGCTGGTGAGCGGCGCGGTGGAGCCGGATTCCTATGTGGTCGGCAAGAAAGACCTGCGGCTGGACGACGTCCGCATCGGCGACAAGAAGCACAAGATCGTTCGCGGGGACGACGGCGACGTGCGCGTGGACTTGCCCGCCGACACGGCGCGGCACCGGGTGCTCGAGCCGACCACGGTGAGCCGGCTGGCCCGGCTGGCCGTCAGTGTCGAAGAACATTACGGATGCCCGCAGGACATCGAGTGGGCGATCGACCCGGCCGGCGAGATCTTCCTGGTGCAGACCCGCCCGATCACCACGCTACCCCCGCAGTCCACTTCGGACAGTGAAGTGCTGGTTCGCGGACTCGCCGCGTCACCTGGACAGGCTAGCGGCGCGGTTCGGGTGCTCACGACACCGGAACAGCGAACGCGACTGCGCGAGGGCGAGATCCTGGTCGCGCCGATGACCAATCCGGACTGGGTGCCCGCCATCCGGCGAGCCGCCGCGCTGGTGACCGACGGTGGCGGTATGACCTGTCACGCCGCGATCGTGGCGCGCGAGCTCGGTGTGCCGGGCGTGGTGGGCACCGAGAACGCGACAAGCGTGCTCCGCGACGGCCAAGTGGTCACTGTGGACGGTGCTGTCGGCGAGGTCAGGCTCGGCGCGGTGAAGGCTCCGGTGCGGACCGAGCCGGTCGCCGTGCCCGAGCGGGCCGCCACCGAAATCATCGCGACCCGGTTGTACGTGAACCTCGCGATGCCCGAACAGGCCGAGCAGACCGCCGCCCTGCCGGTCGACGGGGTCGGGCTGGTGCGCGCGGAGTTCATGCTCACCGAGGCGCTGGGCGGTCGTCACCCACGGGATCTGCTCGCGCACGGTGAGCAGCGCCGGTTCGTGGACCGGATGTCGGAGTATCTCTTGAAGATCACCGAACCGTTCGCGCCACGACCGGTCGTGTACCGGACCACGGATCTGCGCAGCAACGAGTTCCGCGGCCTGGCCGGTGGCGCCGAGTACGAACCGGACGAGCACAACCCGATGATCGGCTACCGTGGTTGCTACCGCTACGTCCGGCAACCCGACCTGTTCGCGCTCGAACTCGAGGCGCTGGCGCGGGTGCGGCAGCAGACACCGAACCTGCACCTGATGATCCCGTTCGTGCGCACCCGCTGGGAGTTGGCGGAGTGCCTGCGCCTGGTCGACTCCAGCCCGCTGGGACGGCAGCACGGGATGCACCGGTGGGTCATGGCCGAGGTGCCGTCGGTGATGTACCGGCTGCCCGAGTACGTGGCAATGGGCATCGACGGGGTGTCCATCGGCAGCAACGACCTGACCCAGCTGATGCTGGGCGTGGACCGTGACTCCACCGAGTGCGCGGAGCTGTTCGACGAGGCCGACGCGGCGGTGCTCGATGCGATCGGCACCATCGTGTCCAGGGCACGCGAGCTGGGGATCACGTCGTCGCTGTGCGGCCAGGCGCCGTCCAACCGGCCCGAGTTCGCCGAGCACCTGGTGCGCATGGGCATCACCTCGATCTCGGTCAACCCGGACGCCGTCGGCGCGGCCCGTTCGGTCATCGCCGCCGCCGAACGCCGTGTCCTCCTCGAGCAGATTCTGGCGGCGGGAAGGAGAACGCGATGAGGGCCCGCGACCTCATGACCACGCCGGTGGTCACCGTGACTCCCCGGATTCCGGTCACGACGGCCGAAGGAATCCTTACCACGCGCGGATTCACGTCACTGCCGGTGGTGGACGACGACGAGAACCTCGTCGGCATCGTCAGCGAGGCCGATTTCGTCGCCGACCGCTTCCCGCGCGAACCGAAACGGGTGGGGCGCACGGTCGCGGAGGTGATGACGTCCCCGGTGCGGTCGGTCGATGTGGAAATGGACGCCGCCCAACTGGCCAGGATCATGGTGGACGAACGCCTGCGCAGTATCCCGGTGCTCGATCGGCGCAGGCTCGCCGGAATCGTGACCCGCCGCGATTTCGTGCGCGTGCTCGCTCGCTCGGACGAGCGCGTGGTGGCCGACGTGCTACAGCGGCTGGGCTCCTTCGGCGGTCCGGACCGGTGGACCGTGGACGTTCGCGACGGCGAAGTCACCATCCTCGACAGGTTCGACAGCGAGCGCGACCGTCAGGTCGCGACGGTGCTCGCCGAAGGCGTGCCCGGGGTGATACGTGCCCGGTGCTACGCACGAAGCGCCGGACAACGCTGAACCATGGCCGTCCGGTCGTCGTCAGTGGAGGGAGACCGCAATGAACGCAGAAATGAGTGATGCCGAGAAGGCGAGGGCAGAACGTGACGCGCGCGAGAGCGTTCGATCCTGGGGCAGCTCGCACAGCGTGGAACAGCT